>WNFD01000308.1_pt1 | contig 47961 bp, 49 predicted proteins | sample 5400491 | NCBI WGS metagenome assembly WNFD01 (sample SAMN13153343, study PRJNA577476) | soil metagenome | isolation source: 120 cm saprolite under Douglas fir tree site 2 hole 2 replicate 2 | place: USA:California | collected 2015-04-18
ACGTCGCCAGCCCCTTGTCCGCCGCCACCTTCGTCAGCGCCGCCGTCAACGTCGTCTTCCCGTGGTCCACGTGCCCAATCGTCCCCACGTTCACGTGCGGCTTCGTCCGCTCAAACTTGGCCTTCGCCATGATGTCCTCAAAAAAGCGTTGAACTGATTCGGATCACTCGAGCGGCGCCCGGTCCGGCCGGTGCCGCCGCTGTCACATGATGCCTGCGGGTACTCCCGCGCTCGTGCCGCCGTCTCTGCCGTGCAAAGCTCGCGACCGGGATTGAACCGGTGACCTCGTCCTTACCAAGGACGCGCTCTACCGACTGAGCTACGCGAGCGAGAGCGGGCGACGGGGCTCGAACCCGCGACCCTCAGCTTGGAAGGCTGATGCTCTACCAACTGAGCTACGCCCGCGCGCCGAGTGGTGGGGGAAGGATTCGAACCTTCGTAGGCTGACGCCGGCAGATTTACAGTCTGCTCCCTTTGGCCACTCGGGCACCCCACCTCCCAAGGCGCGGGGTGTGTGGCTCCCTTCAGCTGCGGACAGGGTCGGGGCATGTGCTTCCTCTTCGGCAACGTGAGCTGACGAAGGGACTCGAACCCTTAACCTGCTGATTACAAATCAGCTGCTCTACCAGTTGAGCTACGTCAGCTGGCCGACGCAAAAATTCCCAGACTCGAAGCTTAGCGGGGGACGGGCGTTAGTGCAAGGGACGTGCCGTTAAGCACTTAGACCCGTCGCCAGGTGGTCCCGGCGGCGCCGTCCTCGATCTCCACGCCTTGCGCCTTGAGCTCCGCGCGGATCCGGTCGGCCGCGCTGAAGTCCTTGGCTTGGCGGGCTTTGTCCCGCGCCGCCACGCGCTCGATGATCGAGCGCTCGAACGCCGGGTCGGCGGGGCGCGGGGTCGGCAGAATGTCGAGCACGGCCATCGCGCGCTCGAGCGCGCCGAGCGCCCCGGGCGCGCCTGGGGCGCCTGGGGCGCCTGGGGCGCGGGTGTCGAGCGCGCCGTGGCCATCGTGCACGAAGTTGAACAGGGCGGCGCACGCCTGCGGCGCGTTGAGATCGTCATCGAGCGCGGCGCGAAATTGGGACTCGAACTGGGTGGTGAGCACGGCGAGCGGCCCCTTCCCGTCTCCCGCGGCCCCCGCCGCCCCCGCCGCCCGCACCAGCCGCTCGTGGAACTCGCCCAGCCGTTTCACGCCTTGCCCCGCGGCCGAAAGCGCCTCGTCGGTGAAGTCGAGTGGCTTGCGATAGTGCGTCTGCCAGAAGAGCAGCCGCACCGCCGCGGCATCCACGCCCTGATCGCGCAGGTCGCGCGCCGTGAGGAAGTTCCCGAAGCGTTTCGACATCTTGGTGCCGCGCACATTCAGGAACTCGCCGTGCAGCCAATAGCGCGCGAACGGCTGTCCCGTCGCCGCCTCCGCCTGCGCGATTTCGTCCTCGTGGTGTGGGAAGATCAGATCCACACCGCCGGCGTGGATGTCGAGCGTCTGGGTGTGACAGCACCGTCCGACTTGCTCGAGCGACATCGCGGAGCACTCGAGGTGCCAGCCCGGCCGGCCGCGCCCGAACGGCGCGTCCCACGCCGCGCCCACCTGGTCGTCGACCGGCTCCGCTCGCTTCCACAGCGCGAAGTCGCGCGGATCATCCTTCCCGTATTCGTCACTCGCGACCCGGGCGCCGACCTTGAGCTCGCGCGTGTCCAGGCGGGAGAGCCGCCCGTAGGTGGGGAACTTGGCGATCGCGAAGTAGATCGAGCCGTCGTCGCCCTTGTAGGCGACGCCGCGCTGGAGCAGCCGTTCGACCAGCTGCACCATCGCGGGCACCGACTCGGTGGCGCGCGGGTAGACGTGGGCGGGCCTGATGCGCAGGTAATCGCGATCTTCGTAGAAGGCCCGCACGAACGGCGCGGTGTGCTCGTCCAGCCGCTTGCCGGCGCTCGCCGCCGCCTTGATGGTGCGGTCGTCCACGTCCGTGAGATTCATGATGTGGAACACTTGGTAGGCCGAATACTCGAGGTAGCGGCGCAGCAAGTCTTCGAACAAGAACGTCCGGAAGTTGCCGATGTGGGCGAAGTTCCAGACCGTCGGCCCACAGGTGTAGAGGGTGACCCGCGGCGGGGCGAGCGGCGCGAACGGCTCGACGCGGCGGGTCAGCGTGTTGTAGAGCGCGAGGGTCATCGGTGCGGCTGAAACGTAGGAGCGCCCGCGAGGAGCGTCAACGCGCGGCGCGCACGATCGCCTCGACCACGGGGCCCGGGTCAAAGCGTACCGGGTCCGTCACCGGCAGTCCGGTCTCCAATGCCGCGCGGGCCACCGCAGCGCCCGCCTCCTGCTCACTGAGGTCGAAGGTGTTGAGGCAGATTCCCAGCACCCGGGTGGGCCGCACCGGAGCCGCCGCGCGCTCGTAGATCCCAACGAGCTCCCGGAGCGGGGGGATCTTGACCCAGGGCGCGCGGCCGTGGTAGTCGCCGATGTAGTCGCGCGTGGTCTGATGACAGAGGATCAGACCGTCGGGACAGGAGCCGTGCAGGAGGCCGAGGGTGACGCCCGAGTAGCCGGGATGGATCACGCTCCCCTGCCCCTCGAGCAGCACGATGTCGGCCTCGTTCGCGCCCTCGAGTACCAGCTGTTCCGCCGCGCCCGCGACAAAGTCGGCCACCACCGCGTCGACCGCGATCCCCCAGCCCTCGATGAAAATCCCCGTCTGGCCCGTCGCCACGAAGCGGGCGCGGTGACCGCGCCGCACCAGTTCGTCGCGCAGCTGTAACTGGGCCGTCATCTTCCCCACGTTGCAGTCGGATCCGACCGTGAGGATCACGTAGGCGTCGACCTCGGCCGCCCGGCCGTCGGCCACGGGCAGCCCGGGCGGGGGCTTGCGCACGTCGTGGATGCGGACGCCTCGGGTGCGGGCCAGGCGGCCGAGCTCGGGATCGTCCCCGATGAAGCTGTGGAGTCCGCTCCAGATCTCGAGGCCGCGCGCGATGGCGAGCTTGAGCCAGTCGCGCCACTCGTCCGGCAGCTGCCCGCCCACGGGAGCGATGCCGACCAAAATGGCGCTCGGCCCGAGGGCGAGTCCCTGGGCGAAGTCGCCCACGACCGGGATCGCGCCGCCAAAGCCGAGCACATCGTGCGCCGTCTTCCCCGCCTCGGTGCGATCGAACACCGCAACGATCCGCTCCGGGAAATACCGGATGCACGAGTTGGCCGTCTTCGAGGTGAGCGGGCCGAACGCGCCGTCGGCGATGATCAGAAAGCGGTGCTGGCGGGGATCGAGCATCGAGCGCGCGGGGCTAGGGTTTCGGAGAGCGGTATTCTCCGGTCGTCCGGAGCACGGCGGGCTCGACGTGGCTGGCGTCGCCGTAGATCTCCGCCTGCAGGATGTGGCGCACCAGGACGAGCGTGACGGCGAGCACCGGCACGGCGACCACGAGCCCCACGAGGCCGAGCAGGGTCCCCATGATGAGGACGCTCGCGATCGTGAGGACGGGCGGCAGCGCCACCTGGCGCTGCATCACGCGCGGCACCACGACGTTCGCCTCGACGACATGCACGGCAATCCCGAGGAGGATCACGGCGAGCACCCTGACCCAGCTCCCCGTGCTGATGACGAACAGCGCCGGTAACAGGGTCGACACCAGCGTGCCGAAGAACGGCACCACGGCGACGAGCCCCGTGAACAGCCCGAAGGCGAGCCAGTAGGGGACTCCGAGGATCCACAGCCCGACGGCGGTGAGCGCCCCCAGGACGAGCATGGCGATCAGTTGGCCGACCACCCACGCGCGGAGCGTGGCGCCCGCGTCGTCCAACACCCGGGCGCCCACGGCCCGGTGCCTCGGGGGAAGCAGCGATACCACGCCGTCGCGATACATCCGTGGCTGGACCGCCAGGTAGAGCGCCATGACGATTACGCTCGCGCCCTCGATGAACAGTTTGCCACCCGCCGTCACGTAGGGCAGGAGCGACCCCCGCAGGAAGTTGGACGCGTCGTCGATCAACCGCGCGACGAAGCCGGAGGCGGGACTGGCCAGCTCGGTGCCGCGCAGTACCGGATACTGGCGCGCCCAGTCGCCGAGGACCCTCTGGATGTCGGTGAGCGTCTGTGGCAGTCCCGACACGAGGGCCTGGGTCTGCTCGATGACCGGCGAGACCAGCAACGCGCCGACCCCGACCACAGCGGCGAGCGTCCCCGCGACGGTCGCGGTGAGCCCCAACCAGCGCGTGACGTGGAAGCGCCGCTCGAGCACATCGGTGACAGCGGACAAGTACACCGCGCACAGCGCGGCGATGAACACCAGGAGCAGCACCTCGACCACCCGGATGAAAAACCAGATGGCCAGGGCGGCAACGAAGAGCGCCACGAACGTGGCGCCCGACGACCGAGAGGTGGACGGCTCCGCGTTCAGCGGTGGTGCTCGGCGTCGTCGTCCTCGACCAGCTCGGCCTCGGTCGCGCCCTTGCCGAGCTGTTTCGACTCACCGGAGGACCCGGCGGGGAGCAGGCCCAGCTTGCGCTTCAGCGCGAGCAGCTGCTCGTCGGCGTCCGCCTTCACTTCCAGGCTCTGGAACTGCTTCACCAACGTGTCGCCGGAGAGGTCGTCGTTCACCTCGGCCGCCGCGATCAGCCGCCGCTCCTCGTGCTCGATCTGCTCGCTCATGCGCTCGAACGTCTCGAACACGCCCTTGTCGCCGATCGAGGACATCGTTTCCTGGATGCGCTTGTGCGCCTCGGCGCGCTTTTGACGAGCGAGGAGGATGTTCTTCCGGCGCTTCGCCTCCTCGATCCGGTCGTTCAGCTGGCGGAGCGACAGCTTGAGCTTCTCGGTTTCCTCGCGGTGCTTCACCCACGTCTCGTGCAGCTGCACTGCGCCTTGCGCGTGCTCGTTGTGCCGCAGCAGCGCCTGCTTCGCCAGATCGTCCCGCCCTTCCTGCACGGCGAGCACGGCCCGGCGCTCCCAGTCCTCGGCGCTCTTCTTTTCCTGGTCCACCTGCGCCGCCAAGCGCTTCTCGTCCGCGATGGCCGCCGCCACCTGTTGCTTCGCCTTCGCCAGCTGATTGCGCATATCCACGATCAGCTGGTTCAGCATCTTCTCCGGATTCTCGGCGCGGGAGATCAGGTCGCTGATGTTCGACCGGATCAGCGTCGACAGACGGTCAAAGATTCCCATGAGCACCCTCGGTGTCCTGAGTCGTCACTGTCCCGCGCCCAACTGGCGCTCCCGCCGCTCGGCGAGCAAGCGCTCGGCGAAATCTAAGCGCTCGGCGAGCTCGGCGACCTGCCCCTGGAGCAGAGCCAACTGCGCTTCGAGCTCCGCCACGCGGTGGGCATCCTCGCCCGCGCTGCCCCCGCGGCCCCGCACCCGCGAGCGGATGCGTTCCGCCAGCGCCTCCCCGACCGGGGACCGGAACACCCACCGAATGCCCACAAACACCACCATCAGCGTGATCAGCGGCATGACCTGGTTGAGAACGAAGGTCGGGTCCACCGGTGGTATGGGGGGCAGCCCTTGCGTCATCTCGCTCTACGCCTTTCCCGACCCGAGGGTTTCCGCCGCCGCTACTGCGGGGGCGGGGGCGCGAGTTTGTCAGCCTCGCGCTGCTTGGCGAGCAGCCGCTCCGTAAAATCCACGCGTTCAGCGAGTTCGGCCACCTCGCGTCGCAAGTCGTCCACCGCGGCGTGGACGTCCTCGTGTCCCACCCCGGCGGCCGCCGGAGGATGCGCCTTGAGCCGCTCGGTGTACATCTTGCCCACGGCGATCGCGATCATCCAGGCGAAAAAGCCCCCGATCGCGACAATGGGGACCAGCACCCCGAGCGTAGCGGGGTTCATCCGCCGCGCGGCGGCGCGAGCCGCTCGCCCTCGCGCTGCTTCGCGAGCAGGCGTTCGGTGAAGTCCACGCGCTCGGCGAGGTCGCCGACTTGCAGACGGACTTGCTCGAGCTCCTCGGCGAGCTCGGCGCGCAGCGCCGCCAGTGCGTCGGGCGTCGGCGCCCGCGGCGTCTCGCCGCCGAGGCGCCGGGCGATCGCGCCGGCGATGGGGCGCAGCACCGTAGCGGCGCCCATAAAGAAAAAGACGGCGACTGCCGCCTCTTGGTTGGTCACTGCCCCGGTCCGATCCGCTGGCCCTCGCGGCCCTTGGCGAGCAGCCGCTCGGCGAAGTCCAGCCGCTCGGCGAGCTCGGCCACCTCGCGCCGCACGGCCTCCAGGTCCTGGCCAAGCGCCTCCTTGTGGTCGGCCAGCTCGGCGCGCAGGTCGCCGCCGTCGGCCGCCGAGCTCTTGCCACGGATCCGGTCCGCCACGGCCCGGCCGATGGGCGAGAACGACAGCGCGGCGAACGTCCCCCCGCCGAAGAGAAACACGATCGCGAGAACCCCTTCGATGTCCATGCTCAGCGCGGCGGCCCGAGGCGGTCGGTCTCCCGTTCCTTGGCCAGGAGCCGCTCGGCGAAGTCGAGGCGTTCTTCCACTTCGGCCAAGCGGTGCTTGAGCGCGTCGACCTCGTCGAGCACGCGCGATCCCTCACCCGGGAGTACGGCGCCGTGCTTCGCCGCTTCCAGCGCCATCCACTGGTGACCTTCCTTCGACCAGCCGCGAATCCACTCCCCGAGCGCCTTGCCCACGGGGCCGGACAGGACGAGGGTCGCGCCGATGACCAACGCCAGTCCGACGATTGCGACGGTGGGTGCCCAATCTCCCATGCGGCTGTGTCCTCCCCTCGTCAACTTACCGACCTAGTCGCCCACCGCCAGCGCCTTGCGCAGAAACCGGCCGGTGAACGAGCCCGGCACGCGCGCCACGTCCTCCGGGGTCCCGGCTGCGACCACCGCGCCGCCCGCGGCCCCGCCCTCGGGGCCCAGGTCGATCACCCAATCCGCCGTCTTCACGACGTCCAAGTTGTGCTCGATCACGATCACCGTGTTCCCCTTGTCGACCAGGCGGTGGAGCACCTCGAGCAACAAGCGGACGTCTTCGAAATGCAAGCCGGTGGTCGGTTCATCCAGGATGTAGAGGGTGCGGCCGGTGTCCCGCTTAGCCAGCTCGGTGGCGAGCTTCACCCGCTGTGCCTCGCCGCCCGACAGGGTCGTCGCCGATTGGCCGAGGTGGATATAACCCAACCCTACGTCGTTCAAGAGGTCCAGTTTCGCGTGGATGCGCGGCTGGTTTTCGAAGAAATCGAGCGCCTCGGCCACCGACAGATCGAGCACGTCGGCGATCGACTTTCCTTTATAGCGCACCTCTAGCGTCTCGCGGTTGTAGCGGCGCCCCTTGCACACCTCGCACGGTACGTAGACGTCGGGGAGGAAGTGCATCTCGACCTTCACCAGACCGTCCCCCTGGCACGCCTCGCAGCGGCCGCCCTTCACGTTGAAGGAGAAGCGCCCGGGGCCATAGCCGCGGATCTTCGACTCCGGCAGGTAGGTGAAGAGCTCGCGGATCGGGGTGAACAGGCCCGTGTAGGTCGCCGGGTTGGAGCGCGGGGTCCGGCCGATCGGGCTCTGGTCGATGTCGATCACTTTATCGATATGGGCGAGCCCCTCAAGCCGGTCGTGCGCGCCCGGCATCACCTTGGCGCGGTAGAAGTGGCGGGCCAGGGCCCGGTACAGGATGTCGGTCACGAGGGTGGACTTCCCCGAGCCCGACACGCCCGTCACCGCGACGAACAACCCCAGCGGGAATGCGACCGTCAAGTCCCGCAAGTTGTGCTGGCGCGCGCCGATCACGGCCAGCTGGCGTGCGGGGTCGGAGGCGCGCCGCCGGGGCGGCACCGGGATGCGCAGCTCGCCCCGCAAGTAGCGTCCGGTCAGCGAGTCGGGGTGCTGCAGCACCGCCGCCAGCGGCCCCGCGGCCACCACCTCGCCGCCGTAGCGCCCCGCGCGCGGCCCCAGATCCACCACGTGATCGGCGGCGCGGATCGTCTCCTCGTCGTGCTCGACCACCAAGACCGTGTTGCCCAGGTCGCGGAGTTCCTTGAGGGTCGCCAACAGGCGGGCGTTATCGCGCTGGTGCAGGCCGATCGACGGCTCGTCGAGGATATAGAGCACGCCCACCAGCCGGCTCCCGATCTGGGTCGCGAGCCGGATGCGCTGCGCCTCGCCACCCGAGAGCGAATTGGCCGAGCGGCCCAAGGTGAGGTAGTCGAGTCCCACGTTGCGCAGGAAGCGCAGCCGGTCGTTCACCTCTTTGAGAATCGGGCGGGCGATTTCCGGGTCGAGGCCGGGACGCCCGTTCGCGCGCAGCGGAATGCCCTCGAAGAACGTGAGCGCGTCGGTCACCGCCAGCTCCACCACGTCCCCGATACTGTGGCCGTGCAGCAGCACCGCCAGGCTCTCCGGCCGCAGCCGCCTGCCGTGGCAGGTCGGGCACGGCTGCTCGACCATGTACTCCGCCAGCTGCTCGCGCATGCTGTCCGACGCGGTCTCGCGGTAGCGGCGCTCCACGTGCTTCAGGACCCCGTCCCAGCCGGACTCGTAGGCGCCGTGCCAGCGCTCGCTGTCGTACTGAAACGTGAGCGTTTTGCCGGGCGCCCCGTAGAGGACGACCTTCTTGGCGGCTTGGGGTAGCGCCTGCCACGGCGTGTTCAGGTCGAACTTGAAGGCGCGCGCGAGACTCGGCAGGATCACCTTGCGGATGTAGCCGCTCGGCTCACCCCAGGGGAGGATCACGCCCTCGAGAATCGAGAGGCTGGGGTCGCCGAGCACCAGGTCGGGGTTGACCTCGCGCCGGGTGCCCAGCCCCGAGCAGTCGGGGCACGCGCCAAATGGAGAGTTGAACGAGAACTGGCGCGGCTCGAGCTCGGGAAGCGACAGCCCGCACGTAGGGCACGCGTAGCGCTCCGAGAAGAGCGTGGCTTTGCCCCCGCCTCCGCCGGCGCGCTGCTGGATCACCTCCACCGTGCCGTCCGCCGCTTTGAGCGCCGTCTCGATCGAGTCGGCCAGCCGGGCGCGGTCCGCCTTGCGCACCACCAAACGGTCGACGACGACCGCAATGTCGTGATTCTGGCGGCGGTTGAGCTTCGGCACGTCGGCGAGATCGTAGGTCTCCCCATCCACCCGCACGCGGACGAAGCCCTGCTTCGTGGCGGCGTCGAACACGTCCCGGAACTCGCCCTTGCGACCGCGCACCAGCGGGGCCAGGATCTCGACCTTGGTCCCTTCGGGCCACGCGAGCACGAGGTCGGTGATCTGCGAGGCGCTCTGGCGCTCAATCGGCGAGCCGTCGCGCGGGCAATGCGGTGTGCCGAGCCGCGCCCACAGCAGCCGCAGGTAGTCGTACACCTCCGTAATCGTGCCGACCGTGGAGCGCGGGTTGTGCCCCGCGCTCTTCTGCTCGATCGAGATGGCGGGGGACAGCCCCTCGATCGCGTCCACGTCGGGTTTTTCCATCAGGCCGAGGAACTGACGGGCGTAGGCGGAGAGCGACTCGACGTAGCGGCGCTGGCCCTCGGCGTAAATCGTGTCGAACGCGAGGGACGACTTGCCCGACCCCGAGAGTCCGGTGATGACGGTCAGGCTATCGCGCGGGATCTCGACGGTAATGTCTTTGAGGTTGTGTTCGCGGGCGCCGCGAACGATCAGTGCGTCGCTGGACATAGACTCTTAGCCTAGACAGCTACCCTTTCCCCGGTCAACTCTCCCCCTCGCCCGCACGCACACCCGGGTGCGCCGGCCTGGCGCGGCTCGTGCCGCCCGTTCTCTTGCCTAACCCCCGCCGGTTCCCTACGTTAGCTCCCCCATGGCGGCGACCGCGCTGGTGGTGCTCACGACGCTCGCGAACGAGGCCCAGGCGCGGGCGCTCGTCACAGCGCTCCTGGCGGACCGGCTGGTAGCTTGCGGCACCTTGATGCCTGGGGCCCGCTCGCTGTACCGCTGGGGCGGGAAGGTGACCGAGGAGGCGGAAGTGGTCGTGCTGCTCAAGACCGAGGAGTCGAAGTGGGACGCGCTGTGCAGCGCCGTGCGCCGCCAGCACCCCTACGAGGTCCCGGAGCTGCTCGCGTTGCCGGTGGAGCGGGGGCTCGACCGCTATCTCTCGTGGCTCACGCAGGAGGTGGCGGGGTGATTCGCAAGCGCGAGCCGCGCTGGCAGTCGGCGGCCGAGCGGGCTCGGGTCGCGGCGGAGCTGATCGAGGAGGCAGAGTCGCTGACCGAGGCCAGCACGATCGCGTCCCCGGCCGATGTGGCGCGGGCCAGCCTGCCACCGCCCATCCGGGTCGAGCTGCCCGCGCTCGGTGCGACGCCCGGCGTCCGGGCCGCGGCGGGCCCGGCGCCCGTCGCGCCAGCGCCCGCGGCGCCCGCGGCGCCCGTCGCCAGGGCCGACGGGCCCGGCACCACGCTCGGGCTCGACGACGCGCTCACGGCGGATCCGAACAACGTGGCGCTCCTCGTCGAGCGGGCCGGCCGGCTCGCCGCCGCGCAACATGGCGCCGCCGCCCAGCGGGACTATGAGCGGGTGCTTGCCATCGAGCCCACCCACGGGGCAGCGCTCACCGGGCTGGGCGCCCTGCTGTCGCGCCGGGGGCTCTGGACCGAGGCGGTGCCGCGGCTGCGACGCGCGGTGGAGGTGGAGCCGGGCCGCGCGGCGGCCTGGTACTACCTGGGTGAAGCGCTGAATCACGTCGACGAGCTCGTCGGTGCCCAGGGCGCCTACGAGCGGGCCGTCGAACTCGAACCCCGCAACCCCAAAGCCCTGTACGGACTCGGCATCGTCCTCGATCGGCTGCACCGTCCCGACGAGGCCACCCGGATGTACCGCCGTTCCCGGGAAGCCACCGGCAGGTGATCCGCGTGGTCGTGGACGACCTCGCGGGGCTGGCTGCCGACGCGATCGTTCGCCCCGCCACAACCCGACTCGATCCCACCACGCCGGCCGTACGCCGGCTCGAGACGGTCGGCGGCTCGGAGTTCGCAAGCCACCTGCAGCTTGCCAAGGAGCTCCCGGTCGGCGCGGCCGTGGTGACGGCGGGCGGGGGCGCGCTCCCGGCAGCGTTTGTGATTCACGCCGTCATTCGCAGTGAGACGGAGCCGGTCACGCGCGACAGCGTGGCGCGTGCCTGGCGCGCGACGCTGCAGCAAGCGCGGGAATGGGAGTTCGGCATCGTCAGCGTGCCACCGATTGGCACAGGGGCAGGAAATCTCACGGTCGAGGACGCAGCCGAGATCATGGTACCGATGCTGAACGCCCACCTCCGCAGCGCCGCCTTCCCGGCCGACGTTGCCATCGTCGTGGAAACGCCGGAGGACCAGGCCACGTTCGAGGCAGCGTTGCGCCGCGGCGGGGCAGCGGCCTCGTGACGCGCCGCGGCTGGGCGGGCGCGATCCTGCTCGCCTGGGTCGTCTCCCTCGGATGGCTCATGAAGCGAGAGCTCTTCCCGCCCACCGGCGCCCGCCTCGCCGAAGCGGCGCTGAGCGTCCCGCCGGGCGCTACGTACTATCGCCTCGACGTCGCCGGCCAGCAGGTCGGGTTTGCCTCGTCCACGATCGACACCCTCGGCACGAGCATCCGCGTGACGGATATCCTCGTGCTCCAAGTCCCCGCACTCGGTGTGCTCCACCGCACCACCGTCCTCAGCCGGGCCACCTTGTCCCGGGCGCTCCGACTCGAGGGCGTGGACGTGAAGTTTGCCGGGGAGCCCGGGCGCTTCGCAGCGCGTGGCGCGGTGACCGGCGACAGTGTGCTCCGTCTGACGCTGCTCACCACGACCGACTCGGCGACCACGCGCGTGCCGCTCGCCCAGTCGATCGTCCTCCCGACCGTGGTGCCGCTGCGCCTGGCGTTCGGAGGTGAGCTCAAGCGGGGGCGGACCTACACCCTCGCCACGTTCGACCCGGTGCTGCTCGAGCAAAGCCAGGTGCGGGTGACGGTGGCGGCGGAAACGACGCTCGTGGTGCCCGACAGCGCCGGTTACGACTCGACGGCGATGGCGTGGGTGCCGGTGCGTTTCGATACGGTGCGCGCGTTCCGGATCGAGGAAGAGTCGGGCGGCGCGAAGACGAGCGCCTGGGTCGACGCGCAGGGACACATCGTGCGTACTGAGAGCCCGGTCGGGTTCACGATGGCGCGCTCGGCGTTCGAGCTCGCCTACGAGAACTTCCGCCACCGCGACACGACGCGCGCCGCGCGCGCCAGCGCCGAGCCCGGCCCCGGGGACGTGATCCCCACGACCGCCATCGCCGCGCGCGCACCGCAGCGCCCCAACCCCGTGTCGACCTTGCGGGTGCGGCTCTTCGGGGCGACGCCGTCGGCCGCGGCGCTCGGGAGCGAGGCCCAGCGGCTGGTCGGCGACACCTTGGTGGTACGCCGCGCCAGCGCGCCCGCTATGCTGGCGCACTACCGCCTCCCGGCGCGCGACTCGGCGCTCGCGCCCTTTCTTACTCCCGCGCCGCTGATCGAGAGCGACGATCCGCGCATCCAGGCGCAGGCACGCCTCATCCTCGCCCACGAGCGGGATCCCGCCCGCGCCGCCCGCCTGATCCACGACTGGGTGTCCGCCCATGTGGAGCGGCAGGTGACCCCCGGGCCGCCGAGCGCGGTGCGCGTGTTGGCGGCGCGGCGCGGGGATTGCAACGAGCACACCGTCCTGTACGTCGCGTTGGCGCGGGCCGCGGGCCTGCCGGCCCGCAGCGTCGCGGGCCTCGTGTATCTGGCCGGTCGCTTCTACTATCACGCCTGGCCCGAAGTGTGGCTCGGCGACTGGGTCGCGGTGGACCCGACGCTCAACCAGGCCCCCGCCGACGCCGCGCACGTGCGGTTCGTGGTCGGCGGCCTCGCCCGCCAAGCGGACCTGGTCCGCCTCATCGGGGGTCTCAAGCTCGAGGTGCTATGATCCGGCTCGAGAATCTCACGAAGCACTACGGCAGCTTCGTCGCCGTGGACGACATCTCGCTCGAGGTGCCGCGCGGCGCGCTCTATGGCTTTCTCGGGCCCAACGGGGCCGGGAAGACGACCACGCTGCGCATGATCGCGGGGATCCTGCGGCCCACCGCCGGCCGCGTGCTCCTCGGCGGCGACGACGTGCACCGCAAACCGATCGCGGCCAAGATGCGGCTCGGCTTCATCCCGGACCGACCGTTCGTGTACGACAAGCTCACCGGGGCGGAGTTCCTGCGGTTCGTGGCGGCCCTGTACGGCCAGGAGGGGGATGCGGTCGAGCGGCGGGTCACGGAGCTGCTCGAGGTGTTCGAGCTCGCGAGTTGGAGAGACGAGCTGGTAGAGGCGTACAGCCACGGCATGCGCCAGAAGCTCATCATTTCGAGCGCGTTGATCCACCGACCGGAGTACATCGTCGTGGATGAGCCGATGGTGGGGCTCGACCCGAAGGCGGCGCGGCTGCTGAAGGACATCTTCCGGCAGTTCGTGGGCCGCGGTGGTACGGTGCTCATGAGCACGCACACGCTCGAAGTAGCCGAAGCGATGTGCGACCGCATCGCCATCATGCAGCACGGCAAGATCGTGGCGGAAGGGACCGTGGACGATGTCCGACGCCAGCACCGCGCCGGGGACGCGAGCTTAGAGGAGCTGTTCCTGAGGCTCACGGGCGGTGCCCAGGTACGAGAGCTCGCGGAGGTGCTCGGGTACGGAGGCGACGCGGCATGAGTCAGCCGTCGCTGTGGCGGGTGCTCGAGCCGAAGTGGCGCACCGCGTTGCAGCGGGTCCGCGAAGAGCGCTCGCGCGGTGGCTCCGGTAAGCTGCTGCTGCTCGTGGTCGTTGGGGTGCTCTTCTGGCTGGCCGTGTACGTGCTGCTCTACTTCATCTTGCGGTATTTCCGGAGCGTCGAGGAGCTCGGGCCGCTGCTCGCGGGCAAGCTGCTGGGGCTCGTGCTGCTCTCGTTCATCGCGATCCTCGTGCTCTCGAACGTGATCACGGCGCTGTCGAGCTTCTTCCTCGCCAAGGACCTGGACCTGCTCGTGTCGGCGCCGGTGGACTGGTTGCGGATCTACCTCGCGAAGCTGGGGGAGACGCTGCTGCACTCGTCCTGGATGGTCGCGCTCATGGCCGTGCCGATCTTCACGGCGTACGGGGTGATCTATCGGGGCGGCCTGCTGTTCGTGCCGTACGCCGTGCTCACGCTCCTCCCGATGCTCGTGCTCCCGGCGGTCGCGGGCTCGGCCCTGACCCTCGTGCTGGTGAACCTCTTCCCGGCACGCCGCACCCGGGACTTGCTCTCGATCGTCGCGTTGGGGGCGGCCGGGGTTCTGATCCTCATGCTGCGGGTGATCCGGCCCGAGCAGCTCGCGTCCCCCGAGGGATTCCGCAACCTCCTCGACTTCATCGCGGTGCTGCGCACGCCGACCTCGCCGTTTCTGCCGAGCGAGTGGGCGACCCGGGCCATCATGACCTACCTGCGCGGCAGCTTCGATCCCCAGCCCCTGGTGCTCCTCTGGACCACCGCAGCGGCGGGCGTGACGCTCGGCGCGATGCTGCATGGCGCGCTGTTCGCGACCGGCTTCACCAAGGCGCAGGAGGGCGCGGAGCGGTTCGTGCGCGGCACGTGGTGGCGCTGGACGGTCGGCACGCTGCTCCGGTTCCTGCCCGTGGCGAAGCGGGAGTTCGTGCTGAAGGACATCAAGCTCTTCTTCCGTGATCCGACCCAGTGGAGCCAGCTCATCCTGTTGGCGGTCCTCGTCGTGGTGTACCTCTTCAACATCAAGGCCCTGCCACTGCACCGTGGCGAACCAGTGGGCTTCTTCTACGTCACGCTCGTGTCGTTCTTGAACCTGGGCCTCGCCGGATTCGTGCTCGCGTCGATCGCCGCGCGCTTCATCTTCCCCGCCGTGTCACTCGAGGGGCGGCACATGTGGTTGTTGCGATCGAGCCCGCTCGACCTGCGAACGCTCCTCTGGTCCAAGTATTGGGTGGGCACGCTGCCGCTGCTGGTGCTGGCGCTCCTGTTGACGGGGCTCACCAACGTGCTGCTCGAAGTGCGACCGTTCATGATGATCGTCAGTATGGTGACGATCTGCGGGCTTACCTTCGCGATTGCCGCCCTGGCGCTCGGGTTCGGGGCGCTGTACCCGCAATTCGAGACGGAGAACGCCGCGCAGATCCCCACGTCGTTCGGTGGGCTCGTGTTCATGATGGCGACGATCGCGCTGCTCGGGGCGGTGATCTTCGTGATGTGGCAGGCGGTCTATACCTACGTGCGCGCGGTCTACGAAGGGCAGCCCGTGGTAGTGAACGCGGGGATGATCAGCTGGTTCAGCGTGGCCGCCGTGCTGTGCGCGGCCGCTACGGCGGTGCCGCTCTGGGTGGGCCTGCGCCGGATCGAGCGCTTCGAGTTCTAACTAGAGTGGGAAGTTGATCCCCGTCTCGAGGTTGAAGGATGTGCGCGTGGCGAACACGAACTTGCCCTCGAGGAACGGCTTGAACGGCCGCGCCCGCCGGCCCTCCCATCCCGCGAACACGTTACCGCCGCCGTGACCCGTGCCGAACGCGTGGAGATAGGCGAATCCCCCGCCAAAATAGAAGAACCCATAGGTCGTAGGGGGATGAAACTTGAGGTCCGCGTTGAGCCGGAACGGCGAGCCGGTGGCGCCGGGGTAGAATTCGGCCGACGGCACGAGCGTCCAGCGCGTGCCGACCGGCAGGTTCAGTTGGCCCCCGAGGAACACGCGGCTCAAGTCGAAGTCCCAGCCCAGCCGCGGGCCGATCGACGGCTGCTCCACGAGTACCGCGCGTCCGCCGCGCATCCGCCGCTGCGCCGGCGCGGCGGTGGCGACCACGGCGAGGCCGAGGACGGCGACCGCGACCCGCACTGTGAAGCTCGTCACACCGGCACTCCAGGGTTCAAAGGTGGCACACTGATAGGGAAGCGCCGTGCGAAAATCAAGGGGACCGCCTGGCGTAGCGACATGCGAACCCTCATCGCCCTCGCCTTGAGCGCGATGCTCGCGCTCTCGGGCTGCGGCCGCGGCCCGACCCGCGCCCGCATCGGGATCTCGCTCCCCGCCGACACGAGCGCCTTCCTGCACGCCGTCGAACAGGGGATGCGACACGTCGCCGACAGCCTCGACTTGGAGCTCGAGGTCCGGGCCGACGGCGGCGATGCGGTGCACCAGGCCGCGGACGTCGAGGCGCTCGTGGACCACCGCGTGAGCGCGCTCGTCCTCGTGCCGGTGAGCCCGACCGGGCTCGCCGCGGCGATCGCGCGGGCCAACCGCGCCCACGTGCCGGTGTTCACGGCCGTCGCGGCCACCGATGGGGGGCCGGTGGTGTCGCACATCGCGGGCGACGACAGTCAGGGTGGCGAGCTCGTGGCGTGGTACCTGGCCCAACGCCTGCGCGGTGGCGGTAACGTGGTGATTCTCGATCAGCCGGACGTGGCGAGCGTGCGTGACCGCGTCGCGGGCATTCGCCGCTTGCTCGCGGGTTTCCCCAACCTCCGGATCGTGGCCAGCCCGGCCGTCGACCCCGGGTCGCGCGAGGCGGCTCGCCGCAAGACCGCCACGCTGCTCGCGACCGACCAGCGGATCGACGCCTTCGTCGGGACCACCGGGGAGCTCGCGCTGGGCGCGCTGGCGGCGGTCCAGGCCGCCGGCAAGACGGACGTAGTCGTGGTCGCCTACGGCGGCGGCGCCGAGGCGCGCACCGCAATTCGCCAGGGCACACCGCTCGTCGCCGACATCGTCACCGACCCCGGCACGCTCGGGCGCTACGCGATCGCGGTGGCCGCGTCGCACCTGCGCGGTAACCGCGTGGCGTCGGCCGTGCCGGTGCGCGCGAGCCTGGTCGACCGGGACTCGCTGTCGCAATAAGCGCGAGGCCAGCACTAGGCGGCTATGCGGGCCCCGCAGGCATGGCAATACTGCGCCTCGCGTTCGAGCGCCGTGCCGCAGCGGGCGCAGTAGCCCGGAGCGCTCGCGAGCCGGCGGCCGCACTCCGAGCAGAATTGCGCGTCGGACTCGGGACGGGGGCCGTGGGTGGGGCAGATCGGGGGAGTGGGGCGCGGGAGCGGAGCGACGGAACTCGGCGCAGCCGTCGCCGGTCCGCTGGCGCGCGGTTCCCGGTCCGGCGCCCCTCGCAAGGCTGCCACCGCTGCGGCCGTGTACTCGCGCTCGAGCGCCTCGTAGTCCGCGTCCGATAGCTTGCCGGTGGCGCGATCGAACTCGATCTCCTTGAGGGCGCGCAGCGCGACGGCTCGGGGGGAGAGATCGTCCTCGGGGTCCTCGCCTTCGTCGGCGCCGCCCGCTTCCTCCCACCCGCCGCTCTCGCGTTCCGGGCGCAGAACGGGGCGCAGGACGAAGTACACCGCTCCCGTGGCGAGGAGGATGCCGATCGCGAGCTCGAGCACCGCGCTCAAGCGGGCAAGCGGTCGAGTTCCCGCCGCAGGCGCTCGAGCTCCTCGGGCGTGGCGGCGGTGCCGGTATTCCGGAGTGCCGCGTTCGGGGCGGGCGCTGCGGCGCGCGTCCAGCGACGCAGCACCAGGGTCAGGACGGTGCCCGCGACAAGGATCAGGAGGGAGGGAACGAAGTAACCGGCGAGGTTGAACCCGCGCCTCGGCGGCGCCATCAGGATGGTGAGGCCGTTCTCCCGCACGAACTGGGCGAGGATCTCGGGTCCGGTCCGTCTCTGCTGGGCGAGCGCGAGCACGCGCTGGTGCATCGCGGGGCTCACGGTGCAGGTGAAGTCCGTGGTGCGACAGGTGTACACATCGAGATTGCAGCCGCAGGTACAGTGCAGCTGCTTCTCGATCACCTGAATCGCCGCGTCGTTGTCGGCGGCGGTGACCGGCGGTAGCGGGCGCCCGGCGCGCGCCGGGTCCCACAGCCGGCCGGCCGGGCCGGTCCCCGGGAGCGAATCGGGGCCCTGACCCTGCCGCCCTGCCGTGCGCCCCGGCCAGGGGTGCCCGGACAGGGCGAACAGGGCGCCGGCGCCGACCGCACAGAACTTGCGCCGGGTGACGTGCGCCGCGCGGGTCGGTAGCGCGCCACTCATGCGCCCTTCCCGACCAGGCGGACGGCGTACCCCGCCTCGATGCGCTTGATCGCGGCCGGGCCGCCACCGGGCCACATCACGATCAGCCCCCCGAGCGCCACGATCAGCCCCCCATACCACACCCACCAGACGAGCGGGTTGATGGTGAAGCGGAACACGCCTTGCTCTGTCCCGTCCACGGTGCCCCCGAGCACGCTATACAGGTCTTCGCGTAAGAGGCTGATGATGCTCGGCTCGGTGGAGGGCTGAAACGTGGGCCGGCCGAGCCCGTCTACATGCTGACGCTTTTCTGGCGTCAGGATGCCGATCGGCTTGCCGTTGCGGCGCACTTCGACCGTGGCGGCGGTGATCTGGCGGTTCAGGGCGTCGTACTGCGAAATGCCGAGGTGTGTGAACGAATAGGTGTAGCCGTACGGGCTCTTCAGCGACACCGACTCGCCGGGCTTCAAGGTCGCCTCGGTCTCGGTCTTGAACGCCATCCCCGCGAAGGCGACGCACAGCACGACGATGCCGGTGTGCACGATGTAGCCGCCGTAGCGACGCCGGTTGCGCGCGATGAGACGACCGAAGGCGAGGACGTACGGCTCGGCGTACTGGCGGTGGCGGGCACGCACGCCCCGCGCGAACTCCTGAACAATCGTGGCAGCGACGAAACCCGCGAGGGCGATCGCCATCAGCGCGTAGCCGTCCCGCATGCCCGCCACGAGCAACACGAGCAGCGTCAGCCCGCCGGCGGTCGCCGGCACCGCGAACTGGCGGCGGAGATTGGGGAGCGAGGCGCGGCGCCAGGCAATCAGCGGGCCGATCCCGGTGAGGGCGAGCAAGGCCAGACCGAGTGGGATGTTCACCAGATTGAAGAACGGTGGCCCGACCGTGACCTTGGTCCCCTGCACCAGCTCTGAGAGGATCGGGAACAACGTCCCCCACAGCACCGAGAACGCGATCCCGATCAGGAGCAGGTTGTTGAACAGGAAGCTCGCCTCCCGGCTGACCATCGACTCGAGCCGCGCCTCCGCCCCGAGCAACGGCAGTCGACTCGCGTACAGCGTGAAACTCGCGATTGCGGCCGCGATCAGGAAGAACAGGAAGAAGTAACCGACGTTCGATTGGGTAAACGAATGCACGCTCGAGATCACGCCCGAGCGGGTGATGAAGGTGCCGAAGATCGACAACAGCCACGACCCGATGATCAGCGCCAGGTTCCACTTCCTGAGCATGCCGCGTTTCTCCTGGACCATGACCGAGTGCAGGAACGCGGTCATCGTGAGCCAGGGGAGCAACGATGCGTTCTCCACCGGATCCCAGGCCCAGTAGCCCCCCCAGCCGAGCTCGACGTACGCCCACCACATTCCCAGGCAGATGCCGATCGAGAGGAACAGCCACGAGAGCAGCGTCCACTTGCGGATGGCGACGAGCCAGTCGGTGTCGAGCCGCTTCGACAAGAGTGCCGCGATGGCGAATGCAAACGGGATGGTGATCGAGATGTAGCCGAGGTACAGCATCGGCGGATGGAACACCATCCCGGGGTTTTGGAGCTGCGGGTTCAAGCCGCTCCCGTCGACGGGCGTGTAGGCCAGCCGGTGAAACGGATTCGCCCCCCCGAACAGCATGACCGAAACGAAGAAGCTCGCCACGAGTGCGACCACGCCCGCCACATAGGGAAGGAGGGCGCGCTGGCGCCGGGGTGCGAGCCACAGCGCCAGCGATCCGAACAGCGACAGCACGGTGGCCCAGAAGAGGAGACTGCCCTTTTGCCCGGCGTACAGCGCGGACCACGTATAGAAGATCGGCAGGTTGCGGCTGGTGTAGGCGGCGACGTACTCGACGTTGAAGTCGTGCTGGAACAAGGCCCACTCGAGCGCGAACACGGCCACGAGCAGCGTGCCGAACATCGCGAAGACGGCGTGGCGGGCGCTCTGTCCAAGATCGGGCCGGCCCTTGAGGCCGCCTGCGAAGCCCGCCAACGCTCCCCACACGCCGACGAGCAGGGCGATCCAGAGCGCCAGATTGCCGAGCAGGGTCACTTAGGCCTTGGGGACGGCTTCGTAGCGCGACCCGCACTTCGCCAGCACGTTGGTCGCATAGATCACGCCGTCGCGCTTGAGGCGCCCTTCGACCACCACCTCAACGCTGTCGTTGAAGGTATCGGGCGGCAGCCCGTGAAACACGACGGGATAGCGTACCCGGCCGTCGGTCACCTGGAAGCGCAACGTCTGGGTGGCCACATCCCTGGCGACCGTTCCCGGCACGACGCGGGCCCCGACCTTCATCCCCACGTTATAGAAGGAGGGGTCCACGGTGACTTTGTCGGTGAGCTCGGTGGGCGTGAAGAAGTACTGGCCGGTTTGGCGCACGCCCGAGGCCATGAGGTAGCCTACCGATCCGACGATCAACGCGGCCCCGATCGCGAACTTCGTTCCGGCGTTCATGACTCCATTATACCTCCCGGCGCCCCGCGTGCTCCAGCGCCCAGCGCACCGCCTCGTCCGGCCGCTCCACGCGGGGAATATCGACCCCCACCGTGAAGGCATCATGCAGCCCGACCACCGGGGTCTCGCTGCGGCGGGCCAGGGCGATCTCCGCCAGCGTGCCCCACCCCCCTCCGATGGCGATCACGGCGCCCGCCGCGCGCACGATCAGCGCATTGCGCATCTCGCCCAATCCGGTTGCGATCGCGACGTCGATGTGCGGGTTCGCCGCCGCGGGGTCGCTGCCCGGGAGGATGCCGATCGTCAGCCCGCCCGCTTGCTTCGCGCCTCGAGCGGCGGCTTCCATGACGCCGCCGAGCCCCCCACACACGAGCACGGCGCCGCGCTCTGCCACGAGGCGCCCGACCGCGACCGCCCAGGCCACTTCCTCCGGCGTGCAGGTCCCGCCTCCCACCACAGCGACGAGCGGCGCCCTCATCGGCGGGGGCGACTGGCGCGGCGGGGGCGGCGGCGGCGGGCGGTCCGGTGCGCGCGGTCGAGCTCGCTCCCCGCTGCCCAGGCGAGCACGGTGTCGATCGCGCGCTGCCACTCCGCCTGGCGCGCACGAACGGCGCCCTCACGCGCCGCCCCGAGCGCGACCTGGAAGATTTCGTCGGGGTCGTGGTCCACTTCGTCAGGGTTCGGGACGTACGAGGTCAGCTCCCGGTAGCCGCACCCGAGGAGCCGCCCATCCGCGTCCACGACCAGCGCCGAGACGCCGGTCGTGCCCGCGTCGATCGCGAGGATCGCACTCACGCGCGCCCCGCGTCCCGGAAGGGCGGCTGGGCGAGCCCGCGGTCGGTCAGGAAGCCGGTCACGTAGCGCGCCGGGGTCACGTCGAACGCGGGGTTGAGGGCCGCGGCCGCGGCTGGTGCGATACGCCGCCCCGCCAGGGTCTTCACTTCCTCCGCCGGTCGCTGCTCGACCGGAATGCCGTCGCCGTCGGCAAGCGTGCAGTCGATCGTGGACGAGGGTGCCGCGCAGTAGAACGGCACGCCGTGGTGGCGGGCGAGTACGGCGAGGGGGTAGGTGCCGATCTTGTTGGCGAAGTCGCCATTGGCGGCGATGCGGTCCGCCCCGACGATCACGAGGTCCACGCGGGCCGCGCGCATCAGCGAGCCCGCCACGGCATCCGCGATCACGGTGCACGGGATCCCGGCGTGGGTCAGTTCCCACGCGGTGAGCCTCGCGCCTTGCAGCATCGGCCGCGTCTCGTCGACGAACACCTGGACGCGGCGCCCCGCCTCGTGCGCGAGATAGATCGGCGCGAGCGCCGTGCCGATGCCGCCCGTGGCGAGCGCCCCGGCGTTGCAATGGGTGAGCACCTTCGTCCCGTCGGGCACGAGGGGCAACCCCGCCTCGCCGATCCGGCGGCACATCGCCCGGTCCTCTTCCCAGATCGCCGTCGCCTCGGCGTGCAGCCGCTCCCAGAGGCCCGCGCCGTCCCCAGCGGCCTCGGTCGCGACCCGGGCCATGCGGTTGAGGGCCCAGCGCAGGTTCGCCGCGGTGGGACGCGTGGCCGCGAGCACCGGCACAAGCTCCGCCACCCGGGCGAGAAATTCCGCACGGGGCGCTCCCCGCTCGCGGCGCAACTCGGCCACGAGCCCCATCGCCGCAGCGATCCCGATCAGTGGGGCCCCGCGCACCTGCAACGTCCGGATCGCGTCGGCCACGGCCTCCGCACCTTCGAGGTCGCGCTCGATCCGCGCTTCGGGCAGCGCCCGCTGATCGACGATCCGCACCGCTCCACTCGGGCTCCAGGCGATCGCTTGGACCGACATGATCCCAACCTATCCCCCCTCCGAGCGCCCGGGGAGAGGGGCGACGCGGTGAGGCGCGCGGCGTGCCCCGCGCCCCTCTCCCCTCCCCCGGGGTCCGGGTGTAGGATTCGGCGCCATGAGCTATCACGCCCTGCTCTTCGAGGTCCGCGACGGCGTCGCCCTCATCACGGTCAACCGTCCGGACAAACTGAACGCCCTCAACGACGAGGTGGTGCGCGAGCTGGCCGACGCGGCCGAGCGAGTGGCGACCGACGCGGCCATCGCGGGCGCGATCCTGACCGGCGCGGGCCAAAAGGCGTTCGTCGCCGGCGCCGACATCGCGGACCTGGTGCAGCAGGGTCCGTTCGACGGCAAGGCGCGCGCGCTGCGCGGGCAGGCGATGCTGCGGCGCTTCGAGACCTGTGGCAAGCCAGTCATCGCCGCCGTGAACGGCTACGCGCTGGGGGGTGGCTGCGAACTCGCGATGGCGTGTCACTTGCGGATCGCGAGCGACACCGCGCGCTTTGGCCAGCCCGAGGTGAAGCTCGGCATCGCCCCCGGCTACGGCGGCACGCAACGGCTGCCGCGGCTCGTGGGCAAGGGCAACGCCTTGCAGTTGATCTTGACGGGAGAGATGATCGACGCCCGGGAAGCGCACCGCATCGGGCTCGTGAACCAAGTGGTCCCGGCGGCGGAGCTGATGGCGGCGGCCGAGCGGACCCTGCGCGGGATCCTCGCCATGGGTCCGCTTGCAGTGCGGCTCGCCCTGGAAGCGGTGGACCAGGGGCTGGAGATGACGCTCGACGAGGGACTGCTGCTTGAGGCCAACCACTTCGGCCTCCTCGCCGCGACCGCGGACATGCAAGAGGGGCTCCAGGCGTTCCTCGAGAAGCGCCCCGCCAAATTCCGGGGAAAATGAGTAAGTCTTGCCACGACAATAACTTCTGAGTATTCTTAAAGGGTTGTTCTGGGGCACATACGCGGCGGCGCCGCGCTGCGCCACGGGATGCCCCCGTGGCGCGTCTTCGTAGGGGGGCGTATGGCCGAGCGCAGGCGGGGCCGGCCGACCGCGGTCGGAGAGGCCTTGCAGAGCTATCTCGCCAAGGCGGGGCTCACGAAGCGGCTCGCGCAGGCGCAGGTGATTCCCGACTGGCCAGTGCTCGTGGGTCCCCAGATCGCGGCCGTGACCACGCCCGAAAGCGTGACGCCCGACGGCACCCTGTTCGTGCGGGTGTCGACGAGCGGGTGGATGACGGAGTTGCAGCTGATGGCGCCGCAGGTCATGGCGGCGATCAACGGTGGTCGCGCGCCCGGCCGAATCAAGACGATACGCTGGCTTCTCTCACACTAGAGCACTATGGCGAAGGCGAAACCCTCGGGCGCAAAGGACAAGGGGAACAGCGGCTACCAGGCTGACTCCATCCAGGTCCTCAAGGGTCTGGAGGCCGTGCGGCGTCGGCCGGCGATGTACATCGGGGCGGTGTCAAGCCGCGGGCTCCACCACCTCGTGTACGAAGTGGTCGACAATTCCGTGGACGAGGCCCTCGCGGGCTACAGCACGCAGATCGACGTCACCATCCACCCTGACAACGCCATCACCGTGGTCGACAACGGCCGGGGCATCCCGGTCGACATCCACAAGACGGAGAAGAAGCCAGGGGTCGAGGTGGCGCTCACCATGCTCCACGCCGGCGGCAAGTTCGACAAGAGCACCTACAAGGTGTCGGGCGGCCTGCACGGCGTCGGCGTCTCGGTCGTCAACGCGCTGTCGGAGAAGCTCGAGGTGTGGGTCGACCGCGACGGCAAGCGGCACCACATGGCGTTCGAGCGCGGCGAGACGAAGCAGAAGCTCGAGGTCACGGGCAAGGCGAAAGCCACGGGCACGACAGTCTGGTTCAAACCCGACACGCAGATCTTCACCGACATCCGTTTCGACTACGCCACGCTCGCCAATCGGCTGCGCGAGCTCGCCTTCCTGAACAAGGCGCTCACGATCACGCTGAAGGACGAGCGCAAGGGGCAGCAGAAGGCCGAGACGTTCTTCTACAAGGGTGGGCTCGCCGAGTTCGTCAAGTATCTGCTCGGCAACCGCCGGCCGCTGCATCCCAAGCCGATCACCTTCGAGGCGACGCGCGAGGGCGTCGAAGTGGAAGGCGCAATCCAGTACGACGAGGGCTACAACGACAACACGTTCTCGTTCGTCAACAACATCAACACGCACGAGGGCGGGACCCATCTCACGGGCTTCCGGGCGGCGCTCACGCGCACCATCAACGAGTGGGCGAAGAAGGACGGGCTCCTGAAGAGGGAAGACTTCACCCTCACGGGTGACGACATCCGCGAGGGCCTCACCGCCGTGCTGCACGTGAAGGTGAAGGACCCGCAGTTCGAGGGACAGACCAAAACCAAGCTCGGCAATTCCGAGGTCGAGGGCATCGTCAAGACGGTCGTGAACGACGCCCTGGGCGAATTCTTCGACAAAAGCCCGAGCGTGGCCCGCACCATCATCGCCAAGGCGCTGAGCGCCGCCCGGGCGCGCGAGGCGGCGCGCAAGGCGCGCGAACTGGTGCGCAAGAAGAGCGGGCTCGAGGGCGGGCTCCTGCCCGGCAAGCTCGCCGACTGCAGCGTCAGCGATCCAGAGCTGACGGAGCTGTACCTGGTCGAAGGCGATTCCGCGGGCGGCTCCGCGAAGCAGGGGCGGGACCGCAGCTTCCAAGCGATCCTGCCGCTGCGCGGCAAGATCCTCAACGTGCAGAAGGCCCGCATCGACAAGATCCTCTCGAACGAAGAGATCCGCACGATCATTACCGCGATCGGGACGGGCGTGGGGGAGGACTTCAAGGTCGACGAGGCGCGCTACCACAAGATCATCATCATGACCGACGCGGACGTCGACGGCGCGCACATCCGCACCTTGCTCCTCACGTTCTTCTACAAGGAGATGAAGTTCCTGATCGACGCCGGGTACATCTACATCGCTCAGCCGCCCCTGTACCGCGTGGCCAAGGGGAAGGAGGAGTTCTACGCGTACGACGAGAAAGAGCGGGACGCCTACGTGAAGCGCCTCTCGAACGGCGAGGTGCCGCACGGCACCATGATGATCCAGCGCTACAAGGGGCTGGGGGAGATGAATCCCGACCAGCTGCGCAATACGACCATGGATCCGGCGCGGCGCACGCTCCTCAAGGTGACCATGGAAGACGCGTTCGAGGCATCGCAGTTGTTCGAGACCTTGATGGGCGACGAGGTGGAGCCGCGGCGCAAGTTCATCGAAGAAAACGCCAAGTTCGTGCGCAACCTCGACATCTAGGCAGCGGCCGGACGGCGCCGCGCTGCCGCGGACGCCCCGGCTCTCAGCCGTCCCGTTTGCCGCGCGCCCCCTGCCGGGCTAGTTCCTCCACGCCGGCGCGCGTGACCCGATGCGAGACGAGGGGCAACGGCTTCTCCGAGAGCTTGTCTTCGATCGCGATCGCATGGCCGAGGGTCTCGAGGCCTAGCTTCATGCCGGCGGCGTCCCGGGCGAACACCGACGCGATCGGCTCCCCGGCCAGCACTTTGTCGCCGGGGTTCACGGTGATCACGAACCCGACGGTGGGATCGACGGGGTCCTCGACCTTCACCCGACCGCCGCCCATCGCGACCACGGCCCGGCCGATGAGCTTCGGCACCACGCGAGTGACGACGCCCGTACGCGGCGCCGCGTAGACCTCGACCTCCTGTGCCTGCGGCAACACCGAGGGGTCCTCCACCGTCTTGGGATTGCCGCCTTGCGCCTCGATGATCTGTTCGAACTTCTCCGCCGCGAGCCCCGAGCCGAGGGCGTTCTCGAGACGCTGCCGTGCCTTCTTCGATGTCTTCTCGACGCCCGCCGCGAGCAGCATCTCGACGCCGAGCGCGTAGGTCACTTCCATCAGATCCTCGGGGCCCTCTCCCCGCAGCGCGAGGATCGCCTCCTCGGTCTCGAGCGCGTTGCCGCAGGCGCGGCCGAGCGGGCGATCCATCGCGGTGAGCAGCGCCACGGTGGGGCAACCGCGGTCCTCTCCGAGGGCGATCATGGTCTGGGCCAAGTCGAGGCTCTGCTCAAGGGTGGGGAGGAAGGCGCCGCTCCCGCGCTTCACATCGAGCACCAGCGCGTTCAGTCCCTCCGCAAGCTTCTTTGACATGATGCTCGCGGCGATGAGCGGGATCGCCTCGACGGTGCCCGTCACGTCGCGCAGCGCGTAGATGCGGCGGTCGGCCGGCGCGATCTCCGGTGTCTGCCCGATCATCGCGCAGCCGATGCGCATCACCTGTGCCCGGGTCTCGGCGAGCGACAGCGTGGTCCGGAAACCCGGGATCGCTTCGAGCTTGTCGAGGGTGCCACCCGTGTGCCCGAGGCCGCGACCCGACATCATCGGCACGGCGACTCCGCACGCCGCGACGAGCGGCGCGAGCACCAAGGACACCTTGTCGCCCACGCCTCCAGTCGAGTGCTTGTCGACCCGCGGCGTCGCCCACGTGTCGAACGCGAGCCGCTGACCCGATGCGAGCATCGCATCGGTGAGCGCGGCGAGCTCGGGACGCTCGAGCCCGCGCAACAGCACCGCCATCAGCAGCGCCGACATCTGGTAGTCCGGGACGCGCCCGTCGGTGTACGCGGCGACCAGCGCGGACCACTCCTCCGGTGTGAGCGCACCGCCGTCGCGCTTGCGTTCGATGAGCGGCACGACCAACATTATCGACCCCCTCCCTGGTGGAATCCCCGATGCGCCGTCTCGCGTACTTGCTGCTCGCCTGCGTCGGGACACCCGCCCCGCTCCCAGCGCAAGCGCACCCGACGCTGGCCGAGCATCTGGCGCTCGGCGACAGCGCGTACGTGGCGCTGGCCCCGCAGCAGGCGCTCGGGCACTACCGCGCCGCGCTCGCGCTCGACTCGCTCAACTACGCGGCGCTGTGGAAGGCCGGTCGCGAGCTCGTGGACATCGCCAAGCAGATCAGCGGCACCGACGACGCGGCCAAGCGCCTGCGGGACAGTCTCTATACCGCGGCGCGGGCCTTTGGCGAAGCCGCCGAGCGCGCCAACCCCAACGGAGCCGATGGGCATTTCACCGTCGGCCAGGCCCTCGGCCGGCTGTCCCGCACCAAGGGTGGCAAGGAGCGGGTGCGCTTCGCCAAGATCATCTACGACGAGGGCATGAAGGCGATCGAACTCGACTCGACCCACGATGGCGCCTACCATCTGATCGGGGCGTGGCACGCCGAGGTCCAACGGCTGTCCGGGTTCCAGAAGTTCTTCGCCAAGGCGCTGTTCGGTGGCGGGTTCCTCGACAAAGGCAACTGGGCCGACGCCGAGCGGTACTTGGCCCGGGCCATCGCGCTCAAGCCCGCCAACATCTTCCATCGACTGGAGCTCGGTGAGGTATACGTGGACCTCGGCAAGTACGCCAAGGCACGGGCGCTGTTCACGGCGATCGACACCCTCCCCGTCGCCGACGTGCTCGACCACGAATACAAGCAGGAAGCGAAGCAGCTCCTCGAAGACATCCGGGGCGAGAAGGACGAGACCTAGCGCCGGCCCATCAGGCGCTCGATCTCGGCCGTGGTCTTGGGCGCCTTCGCCGACAGCCATTCCGCGCCCGTCGGCGTCACCAGCACGTCATCCTCGATCCGCACTCCCAGGGCTTCCTCCGGGAGATAGATCCCGGGCTCGAGCGTGAGCACGATGCCGGGCTTGAGCGGCGTGCTGTAATCGCCCGCATCGTGCACGTCCATGCCGAGCCAATGCCCCAGCCCGTGAATGAAGTAGGCGTCGCAGGTCTGGTCGCCACACAGCGTGCCCGAGTGGCCGCGCATGTATTCCCGCGCGATGCGGTTGAGCTGGGCCATCGTCGCGCCCGGACGGGTGGAGTCGAACGCCGCCTGCTGGGTGGCGAGCACCAGGTCGTAGATCGCCTTCTGGCGCGCGGTGAACTTCCCATTCACGGGGAAGGTCCGCGTCACGTCGGCGGTATACTGTCCCCACTCGGCGCCCGCGTCCAGGACGACCAGGTCGCCATCGCGCGCTTGGCGTCGGCTGACGTCGTAATGCAGCGTGGTGCTGTTGGGACCGCTCCCGACGATGGACGGGTAGCCGAGCCGGTCCGCGCCATTGCGGCGGAAGCCGGCCTCGACCACCGCCTCGATTTCGTACTCCCACATGCCGGGGCGGGTCGCCTCGATAGCGGCGACATGACCGAGGGCGGAGATATCCACGGCGCGCCGCAGCCGAGCGAGCTCGTCCGCGTCCTTGACGAGGCGGAGCGAATCGACGATCGGGCGGACGTTGCGCACGTCACGCCCCGCGAAGACCAGCTCTTTGAGACGCGGCTCGTCGCGGGTGGTCGGGTCGAGCGGAGCGTAGACGGGGCCCGGGGCGTGGATCAGGATGGCGGAGAGCACGCGATCGAGGGAGTCCGTGGGCACGACCCGCGCGATCCCCGAGAGGCGAGCCGCGGTCGTGTCGGGCCCGAGGCGTCGGCCGGTCCAGCGTTCCTGAGCGGGGTTGCGGGCCGGGAGGAACAGCGTGGTTCCAGCCGCCTCGCCTCCCGCGACGATCAACAGCCACGCATCCTGCGTCTCGAGCTCGGTAAAGTAGAAGAAGGTATTGTTCTGCCGGAAATCATTGTCCTGGACATAGTCGCGCTCAATGTTCCGCTCGTGCGCCGCGGGGATGAGCACCACGCCTCGGCCGACGCGGGCGACGAGGGTGCGGCGCCGGGCGGCGACCGCGGCGGTGTCCACGGGGCGGCCCATCCCTGGCAACTCGGGCACGGGTGTCCAGACGCCGAGCGGCGCGGCTGATGACGGGGGGCGACTCTGCGCGGCGAGAGCGACGGCGGCGATGACGGTGAGCGCGAGCGGACGCGCGATGAGGGCGAGCAGTCGCATGGGCTCGGAAGCTACCGCGCGCCATGCGACGCGGCAACTTGACGCCGCCTCCGCCACGGACGCAAACTATGCCATGACTCCGTCCGCCGCTCCCACGGCCGCTGACGCGGAACGGCTCGCGGCGCGGGTGGCCGAGCTCGAGCGCGAGCGCAAACATCTGCTTGCCGTCATCGAGATCCTCAAGGAAGTCTCCACCTCGCTCCATTTCATCGACATTCTCCAGACCATCGCGCGCAAACTCGGCGAGACATTCGGGCTCGACCGCTGCTCCATTTTCCTCGCCGAGCGGGGTGGCAAGTCTGTGCGCCTGGTGGCGTCCTACGAGGATCCGACGATCCGCAACTACGTGGTCGACCTCGAGCGCTATCCCGAACTGAAGCGGTCGATGCAGAGCGGCGAGACGGTCTTCATCCCAGACGCGGCGAGTGACCCGAGCCTCAAGCACGTGAAGAGTGAGCTGATCAACCGCCGCGTGAAGTCGATCACGGTGGTCCCGATCACGTGGCGTGGCGTCTCCATCGGCGCGATCTTCCTCCGCACGTTCCGCGACGGGCCGACGTTCTCCGACGACGACGTCCGCTTCGTGCAAGTCGTCGCCGCGCTCACCGCGCAAGCGCTGCGCAACGCGCACCGCTACGAGCGGCTCGCGCAGCGCCAGCAGGAAACCGGCGAGACAATGCGCCGCATGGAGCTCGAGCGGGTCGCGCTCCTTTCGTTCCTCCGACGATTGCTCGGGGCGTTCGGCGAGCGGGAAGGGGCATGGGCCGAGGGATTGCTGCCGCGCGCCAGCGCGGAGGAACTCGACCGGCTGGTGGGCGTCGCGATGGCCGTGATCCAAGAAGAAGCTAAAGGACGGTGAAGGGCGCCGCCGCACGGGCAGCCGAGCTGCGGCGGCTCGTCGAGCGCGCGAATCAGGCCTACTACGCACGCGACGAGCCGGAGATCTCGGATGCCGAGTACGACCGCCTGTTCCGGGAGCTGCAGGAGCTCGAGGCCAAGCATCCCGAGCTCCGTAGCGCGGACAGCCCCACCCTTCGCATCGGCGCCGAGCCGGCGGCAAGCTTCCGCAAGCACCGCCACCTCGTGCCGATGCTCTCGCTCGCCAACGCGTTCAACGAGGCCGAGCTCGCCGAGTGGGAGGCGCGCAATGCGCGCCTCGTGCCCGAGGTGACGAGCGCCGGCTATACGCTGGAAGTGAAGATCGACGGGGCCGCCGTGAGCCTCACGTACGAGAACGGCATCTTCGTCACGGGCGCAACCCGCGGCAGCGGGGTCGAAGGGGAAGACGTCACGGCAAACTTGCGCACCGTGCTCGACGTGCCGCTGCGACTGCACGGCAAGGGATGGCCCAAGCGCCTGGAGGTGCGCGGCGAGGTGTATCTCTCCAAGTCGCGTTTCGCCCAGCTGAACCGGGAGCGCGAGCGAGCCGACGAGCCCACCTTCGCCAATCCCCGGAACGCCGCCGCCGGCTCGCTGCGGCAGCTCGACCCGCGGATCACGCGCAGTCGCCGCCCGCAGATCTTCTGCTTTCACGTCGAGGCTCCCGGCCAGAGTCTCGCGATCGCCACGCAACACGAGCTCTTGCAGCGGCTCGCCGCCTGGGGCTTCCCGGTGGAGCCGCACCACGCGCTCGCCCCCGACCTCGCCCACGCGCATGCGGTCGTGACCAAACTCGAGGCCCTGCTCCCCACGCTCGACTACGGCGCCGACGGCGTGGTGCTCAAGGTGAACCCGCTGCGGCTGCACGCCGAGCTCGGCACGGTCGGGGACCGCGAGCCGCGCTGGGCCGTCGCGCGCAAGTTCGCTCCCGAGGTCCAGCTCACAAAGCTCAAGGAAATCCGGATCAACGTGGGGCGCACCGGCGCCCTCAACCCGTACGCCGTGCTCGAGCCGGTGGAGATCGGCGGGGTCACCGTGTCGACCGCCACGCTCCACAACTTTGACTTGATCGAGGCGAAGGATATCCGCGAAGGCGATTGGGTGGAGGTGACGCGCGCCGGCGAGGTGATCCCCCAGGTGCTCGGCCCAGTGCGGGAGCGGCGCAGCGGGAAGGAGCGAAAATTCAAGCGCCCCGAGCGCTGTCCCGTGTGCCACTCGAAGGTCGAGTATCCGTCCGAGGAGGTCATGGCGTACTGCTCCAACGTCTCGTGTCCGGGGCGCGTGTTTGAAAGCATCGTGCACTTCGCGTCCCGGGGCGCCATGGACATCCGCGGCTTGGGCTACGAGCGCGTGCGCGCGCTGCTCGACGCCAAGCTGATCAAGGACGTGGCCGATCTGTACGAACTCACGCCGATGAAGCTCCTCACCCTCGAGGGATTCGCGGAGAAGTCGGCGCAGCAGCTCGTGCACGCCATCACCGCGTCGAAGGCGCGGCCGCTGTCGACGCTGTTATACGCGCTCGGGATCCGCCACGTGGGTGCCCAGGGGGCGAAGCTCTTGGCCCGACACCTCGGCACGCTGAAGGCACTCCGCAACGCCTCGCCCGAGGACATCAACCGGATCCGCGGCGTCGGTGAAGCCATCGCCGAGGCCGTCGCCGGCTTCTTCGACGAAGCCAAGAACCGCCGGCTGCTGGAGCGGCTGGAGAAGCTGGGGCTCAACCTCAAGGAGCCGACGGCCGCCGAGGGCCAGGGACCGCTCGCCGGCCAGGTGTACGTCGTGACGGGCACCTTGCCCTCGCTGTCGCGGTCCAAGGCGAGCGACTTGATCGAGGCCGCGGGCGGGCACGTCTCCGACAGCGTCTCCAAGAAGACGACGGCGTTGGTAGTCGGGGCCGACGCCGGCTCGAAGCTCGACAAAGCGAAGCAGCTGCGCGTCCCCGTGATCGACGAGGCGGAACTCTTGCGCCGCGCCCGCGCCAAACCCTAAGTTGGCGTCCCATATGCCCGACCTGGTCCATGCGCCGACCGCGACGGAGGGGCTCACCGTCGGTCGCGGTGTCTTGCGACAGCTCCATCTCGGTTTGCTCCGCGACGCCCCCGACGCTGCCATCCCAATCCTCCAGGAGGTCGGCTTCGCGGCTGGCGAGGGTCTGTACCAGGCGTTTTGCGTCTGGCTCCAAGGCGAGACCGGCGTCGCCCGTCCCGACGACCTCGATGCCGCTCGACTGAACGACGTACTGTCGGCGTTCTTCCAGGCCACGGGCTGGGGCACGGTGAGCGTTGCGCCGCTCGGCGGCGCGGCCCTGGTGGTGGATTCGGCTGACTGGGTTGAGGCCGAGCCGGGCAGCGCCGAGAGCCCGATGTGTTTCTTCTCCTCCGGCCTGCTGGCGGATTTCTTCGGTCGCCTCTCGGGCGAGCCCGTCGCGGTGATGGAAGTCGAATGCCGCTCGAAGAATGACGTCCGGTGTCGCTTCCTGTCGGCCTCGCCCGACACGCTCAATACCGTGTACGACGGGATGACCCAGGGTACGAGCTACGAACAGGTGCTCGGCGGGGCTTAACCAGCTTGCCCCCGCCCGCCGAGCAGATCCGAGAGATCGTGGCGCGTGAAACCCGCGCCTGGGACACGCAGGACGCTGAACTCCTGATCTCCTGTTTCCATCCCGCCATGGTCTGGCCGTGGCCGCCCACTCCGCACTCGCACGACCCGATGACGTGGGTGTTGGTGCTCGGCCGCTTCGACGCCGCCCGCTGGATGCGCGGGTGGCAGGACCTGTTCGACACGCATGCCCTCGTGCACAATCGGCGCGAGCTCAAGCGCATCGTCGTGTCGACGGAGGGCGATGGCGGGCTCGCGGTGGTGGACATCGACACGCTGTGGCGGCATCGCCGGACCGGCGCGGAGCAGCTGTGGAAGGGCCGGACCTGCAAGATCTACACCCAGGTCGGGACCCAGTGGAAGATGATCGCGCAAACGGGAGTGCTCGCCTACGACCCCTGAGTCGGCCGGGGCCCGCATGGCCCCCGGCGTTCCCGCGACGGCATTCGCGGTTCAGCGACGCGCGACGCTGACCCCCTCCATGAGCACGGACGGCGCATAGCGCGAGCCCGTCCAGCGCCCGTCGCCTCCGAACCCGCCAACGCGCTTCCACAGCTCGTAGGCGTTCCCCGCAATCGCCGCGTCCTTCACCCGCCCCGCGATGACGCCTCGCTCGACGCGGTACGCGAGCGCAACCGGATGGCTGAATGCCCCGCCGATCACGTTCCCCTGTCCTACGCCGATCAGCTCGTCGACCAAGAGACCGTCGCGCACCTCGCCGAGCAGACCTCCACCGAGCTCGGGGCTCCCGTCCGGCCTCACGCTCCCGCTTCCCGCAGCCCCGCCGTCGAGCACGATGTTGGTATATCCCGGCACCGGCTTGCCGAAGATGCCGCGCTGTCCGTGCCCGGTGCTCGCGGTGTGCGCCCGCGCGGCGGTCTCCAAGTCGTAGATGAACCGCTCGACGACGCCCTGGTGCACGAGCGACACCTCGCGCGAGGGCACGCACTCGTCATCAATGGGGCGGGACGCGGTGCGCCCGGCGCGCAGGGGATTGTCGCCGAGGGATACCCGCGCGTCGAACACGCGCTCGCCCACCTTCCCGGCCAGCGGCGAGATCCCTTGGAGCACGGCCTTCCCGGAGAGCGCCTGGGTGAGGGGGAGCAAGAGCGCTGCGAGCCCGGGGGGCGTGAACACAACGGGGAGGGCACCCTCGGGCGGTGCGACGACATGGAGCGCATGCTCGAGCCGAGCGACGATTGAGCGGACCAGGGCGGCCAGCGCCTCGTCGGACGGCAGGTCGGCGCCCTCGTAGGCATCCCCGATCGCGAGCACGTCGTCGCCCGCGATGCGCCAGACCTCGGCACTCACCCCGATGCCGGTCGAGCGGTATTCCCCGGCCGCCCCGGCCGTGTTCGCCACGCGCGTCTCGACCGTCTCGCGCTCGACCGTGACGTTGATCTGGCAGCCGTCACGCGCGAGCCGATCGAGCAGGGAGCGGCCGATGGCCGTCAGGCGGTCGAGTGGCGCGTCCGCCGCGGCGGCGAAGAACGTGGAGACGCGGGGGAGCGGGGCGGCGGACGGAAAGGCGATCTCCAGCTCTGCCCCCAACTCGGCCGACGCGAGCGCGCGACCGACGAGCTCGTCGGGGGCATCCGCGGTCGCCGTGCTGCCCGCCACGCCCACCCGACCCCGGTGACGGACGCGGAGGTTGGCCCCGGCCTCCTCGGCCGTGCCCGCTGCCTTCAGGCGCCCCGACTCGAAGGCGATCGACGTGCGCTCCACGCGCCGCCACAGGGCGTCCGCCCCTCCGTCGGCGCGGCGGCGCGCCAGCGTGAGCAGCCGATCGATCACGGGGCCGTCGGCACGTCGCCCCCGACCAGGGCCTCCTCGATGCGCACGTGCGGCGCGCCTTCCGTGACCGGGAGCGGCGCCTGACCGCCCTTGCCGCAGCCGCCGCCCATTTGATTCCAGCGAAAATCGCCCGCGATGTGGTCGATCCGGTCGAGAGTCTGAAACAGGTTACCGGCGAGCACCACATCCTTCACCAACTCGGCCAACTGCCCGTTGCGGATCATGCGCCCGTAGGCAGCCGTGAACGAGAAGTTCTCGAGCATCGTCTGGCCGCCGAACGCACCGCAGGCGTACACGCCGAGCGGCACGTCCCGTATGAGATCGGCGAAGCTGCCCGATCCGCTCGCGATGTACGTGTTCGTCATGCGTACGATGGGGGCATGGCGGAACGAGAGGGCGCGGGCATTGCCGGTCGGCCGCTCGCCCATCGCCGCCGCGGTCTCGCGTGAGTGCAGCCGCCCGACGAGGATCCCGTCCCGAATGAGCACGGTATCCTGGGTGGGCGTGCCTTCGTCATCGTACGGCAACGTGCCCCGCAAACCCGGGGCCGCGCCGTTGTCTCCGACGTTCAACGCGGGCTTCCCAAAGCGCCGGCCCAGCGTCATCATCTCGCGCGCCTGCGGGCTCTCGTATACGAAGTCCGCCTCCGACAGGTGCCCGAACGCCTCGTGGATGAAGACACCGGCGAGCTCGGGGTCGAGGATCACGGGGTAAGCGCCGCCGCGCACCCGGGGCGCGTCGAGCAGTTGGACGGCGCGCTCGGCGACGGTGCGGAATCCCGCCGCCTTGTCCTGCACCGAGTGCCACCCGCGGCGCAGCCCGATCGACTCGAGCCCCTTTTCGATCGTGCCGTCGCGGCGAGCCACCGCCGTCCCCGAGAGCGTCACGTCGGGCCGAAGCTCGTGTAACCGGGTGCCCTCCGAGTTCACGTACCAGTACTCGCTCACCTCGTCCCGATAGACGGCGAGCGTGTCCACCACCTCGTCGCTCACCGCGAGCATCTCCGCGTTGTACCCTTCGATCAGTCGCTTCTTCTCGGCGATCGGCACGCCGCGCACGTCCCCATCGAGATCGAGGACCGCCTCCGCCTCATGCGGTGAGACGCCGGCGAGGCGGATCGGCGGGTCCACGCGGACCGCCCGTGACAACTCGGCGGCGCGCGCCACCATCGCCTCCAGCCGATCGAGCGACGTGAAGGAGGCGACGCCCCAGCCACCGCCCGCCTCGAGGACCCGGACGAAGCCGCCCTGGTCCTCGCTCGCGGTGGCGGACTCGAGTCGCCGACCGCGGAAGGTCACGGCGGTGCTCCAGCTGCGTTCGACGCGGATTTCGATGTAGTCGGCGCGGGATCGCCCCAGCGCCGTGGTGAGGCGGTCGATCAACCCCCGAGTTCCTTGAGCTTCGCGGCGTAGTCGGGGCGCATCATGATCTCCCCGTCGATGATGACTTCGCGGTCCCAGGGGAGGATGATGAAGGTGTCGGATTCGAGCCCATAGAAGTCGGGCCGGTAGTCTCCGGTGCGGAAGGAGACGGCCGTCTTGACGGCGGCGGGCTTGAGCTCCCGCACGGCGTTGAGACCCAGCTTCATCGTGGCCCCGGTATCGCAGGTTTCGTCCACGATGAGCACGCGGCGGCCCGTGACGACGCGGGGTGGGGCGGCGATCACCACGGGGCGCCCGCCGCTCTCGGTGCGGGTGATCGCCATCGACGCGAAGTCGCACTGCAGGATGCTCGCGACCACGGCACCCGGGATCACACCGGCCCGGGCGATGCCGATCACCACGTCTGGGTCGTATTCCCGGAAGATCTTCAAGGCCAGCGCCCGGCACATCTCGCCGAAAAACGGCCAGTCGACTTCGAGGACGCCGTGTGGCGCCTTCCGGGCCGTGCGGGCGTTGCGGGGCGGTGGCGTTCGGGGCGCGGCGGGCATGGGGTGAGAAGCTACATTGCAAACTCCCGCGGCCGCAAGCTATTTTCGGCCCATGGGTTTCTGGCGCCGCCTGCTCGGCGGCTCGGGCGCCGACGAGATCAAACCCCAGCGCCTCGACTACTTGAACGAGGCGCTCGCCCTCGAACGTCAGGGCGATTACGACGCAGCGCTCACGTCGTACCGCCTGGCGTTGCGCGATCACCCCACCGACGCCCGCATCCTCCAGAACATGGCGATCGCGTTCACCAAGACGCGACGCATCGACGAAGCCATCCGCCACTACCGCCGCGCGCTCGAGCTGGAGCGCGACCTGGCCGGCGCGCACTACGGGCTCGCCTTCCTTCTGCTCAAGCGGGGCGACCCCGACGGAGCGACCCAGCATCTGCGCGAGTTTCTGGCCCACCCCCCCAGGGGACCCGACGCGCAGAAGTGGATCGAGCACGCCACCCAAGCGCTGCGCGACCTGGGCGCCTCGGGGCCCACCCAGGCCGCCGCGGCGGAGGCGCCCTGACGCTTCGGCCCGTCGGCCGAGCCGGCGTCGGCATCCTGGTGCTCGCGGCGGCCGTGGCATGCGGCAACCTCGGAGACCTCGGCGCCGTGCTCGCGCTCGAGGTCGCCGCGCCTGACAGTCTTGAGGAGTACGACACGCTCCGCCCGCGGGCGCGGGCCCTCAACGGCCACGGCGATTCGGTCCGCGCCACGATTCTCTGGTCCACGCTCGACACCGCCGTCCTCAGCTTGGTCGACAGCACGACGGGCAAAACGATCGTGCGCAGCGTGGGTGCGACCCCGGGCCGGCTGTTGGCGCGGACCGAAGGCGTGAGCAGCAACGTGATCTCGATCCAGCCACTCGCGGCCGCGGACACGTTGTTCACGGCCGGGCCCACCGCGCTCACCCCCCGCCGGGCAGACTCGCTGTCCGATTCGTTGAAAGTCGAGCTCGCCGACACGGTCGCGGCCTCCGGCGGCGGCTCGCCGACGGTCCCCCTCGCCGGCCGCCCCATCACCTACACGATCGTCTATCCCGCGACGGCCGGGCCCGTTACGTTGGTCGTGCGGGACACGAGCCACAGCCTCGTCGCGGCGGCCAGCGTCGCCACCGGGAGCTCGGGCATCGCCTTCGTCAAAGTGCGGCTACTCGGTCCGGCCGTGCCCGACAGCGTCGTCGTGACCGCCGGCGCGCGCCGGGCCGTCGGCACGATCGTTCGCGGCTCCCCCGTGACCTTCACCGTGAGGTTCGTGCCATGAACGCCGCGACGTTGACGGAGCTGTTTTTCGGCGCCGTGGCGCGTTACGGCGGGCACGCCGCGGCGTTGCGGTACAAGGCCGGGGGGGTGTGGCGGTCGATCACCCACGGTGAGGCGGCGGAGCGCGTGCGGGCCATCGGCATTGGCCTCCTCGAACTCGGGCTGCGGCCGGGCGACCTGGTGGCGATCCTTGCCGAGACCCGCCCCGAATGGGCGCTGGCCGACTACGCCTGCCTCAGCGCCGGCGCCATCGACGTTCCGATCTACCCCACGCTCCCCGCAAATCAGGCGGAGTACATCCTGCGCGATGCGGGGGCGGTCCTGGCCTTCTGTTCGACGGCCGCGCAGCTCGAGAAGCTCCGCGCGGTGCGCGCTCGGCTCCCGGCGCTGCGGCAGGTGATCGCGTTCGACGCGAGTCTGCACGGTAGCGACGTCATCAGCCTCGCGGACGTCGAGGCGCGCGGGCGCGCCGCAGCCGCACGGCATGCCCGCTTCCAGGACGAGGCCCTCGCGCGGCGGCCCGACGACCTCGCGACGCTGATCTACACGTCGGGGACGACGGGACAGCCGAAAGGGGTGATGCTCACCCACGGTAACATCTGCTCGAACGTGCGGGCCTGCCTCGACGTGCTGCGCGTGAGTGAGACCGATAGCTGCCTCGCGGTGCTGCCCCTGTCGCACATCCTCGAGCGCATGGTCGACTACTACTTCTTCGCCAGCGGCGTGACGATCAACTACGCTGAGTCCGTGGAAGCCTTCGCCCAAAACCTACAGGAGGTGCGGCCGACCCTGGTGGTCGGCGTGCCGCGATTGTACGAAAAGGTGTACGGGCGCGTGCTCGAGAACGCGCTGAGCGGCGGGGCCGCGAAACGCCGCATTTTCCTCTGGGCCAAGCGCACGGGCGAGCAGTGGGCGACGCACCGCCTCGCGGGGCTGGCCGTGCCGCTGGGTCTGGCGCTGCGGCGTGCCGTCGCGGACCGACTGGTGTTCGCGAAACTGCGCGCGCGCACCGGCGGGCGCATCAAGCTCTTCGTGTCGGGGGGGGCGCCGTTGTCGGCCGAGATCGGGCGGTTCTTCTACAGCGCCGGCCTGCCCGTGATGGAGGGATACGGGCTGACCGAGACCTCGCCGGTGCTGACCTTGAATCCGCTCGACCGACTCAAGTTCGGGACCGTCGGCATGCCAATCCCCGGCGTGCAAATCCGGATCGCCGCCGACGGCGAGATCCTCGCCCAGGGCCCGAACATCATGCGCGGGTACTACAACCTGCCGGACGCCACCCAGGAGGCGATCGACGCGGCCGGCTGGTTCCACACCGGCGACATCGGGGAACTCGACGCCGACGGGTACTTGAAGATCACCGACCGCAAAAAGGACCTCCTGAAGACGGCGGGAGGCAAGTACATCGCGCCGCAGCCGATCGAGAACACGGTGCTCCTCAACAAGTTCGTGGCCAGCGCCGTGGTGCTCGGGGATCAGCGCAAGTTCCCGATCATTCTGATCGTGCCGAACTTCGCCGCCCTCGAGGGCTGGGCGACGGAGCGGAACCTCGCCTACACGTCCCGCGCCGAGCTCATCGCGCTCGCCGACGTCAAGGCCAAGATGGAGCGCGAGGTGATCAGCGGCCTCCGTGACCTGGCCAAGTTCGAACTGCCGAAGAAGGTGGTGCTGCTCGAACACGACTTCACGATCGAGTCCGGCGAGCTGACACCGTCCCTCAAGGTCAAGCGCCGCCAGGTGGAGAAGAACTACAAGCCCCTGATCGACCGGGTGTACGCGGAGGCGGATCCCGCCGCCGCGGCGATCGAGGGCTGATCAGCGCCGCTCGCCGACGGACAGCCCCTCGCCCGCCGCCAGCGGGGTGAGCCCCGCGGGCCATGTCACGGAGGCTTGCTCGACCACCACGCGCCGGCCCCGCAGGACGACGCGTTGCGCTTCGGCGAGCCAAGGGGACTCGAGCCGGTCCGGCCCCACCACCGCGGCGCGCGCCATCGCGTCGCGCAGCGGAATCATCGCGTCGCACACGAGCAGGCTGAGCATGGGGAGTTCATCGATGTCGCCGGGCGGGTTGATCCCCACGAAGTGGATACCGGCCATTAGGCCTGCGAGCCCAACGGCGTGGCGGGTAGCGGCCCCAACGAGTACGACGTAGCCGCCCGGGCCACCGAGGTCGAGGAGCGCCTGGAGCGTCTGGGGGTCGACGGCAGGACGACGCGTTCCGCCAGCGGCGGGCCGTGGGGCATCCCCGCCCCGCGCGGGCGCGGGGTGGCCCGAGAATTCCACCACACCGTTGCGAATCGGATACTCGCGCCGGCACACCGGGCATCCCATCACGCCCGAACGCACCATCCGCCCCAGCATCTCACCCGTCGACATCACGAGGAAGGCCGCCGGGTGCGGCTCGGGACAGCGCAGCATCTCCGTCAGCTCAATATGCACCGGGACCGACCCCTACCGGCCGCATCCGCCTCAGCCTCGTGCGTGGTAGACCGTCGGCATCAGACGGATTTCGGTGACGTCCACGCGCGGCGGCTGCGTGACCGCGTACAGCACCGCGGCCGCGACATCGGCGGCGTGCAGCATATCCCGGCGCTTCGTGAAGCCGGGGCGCCCATCGGGATCGACGGGGTCCCAGATCGGTGTGTCGACCGGCCCGGGGGACACGAGGGTCGTGCGAACGCCGGTGCTCTGAAGCTCAGCCCGCAGGACTTCGTGCATGCCGCGGAGGCCGTACTTGCTCGCCGCATAGGCGGTCGAGCCGGTGTAGGCCACGTGGTCGGAGACGGACCCGATGGTCACGAGGTGGCCGGTCCCGCGCTGCACGAGGTGCTGGATCACGGCGCGCGTGATGAGGAATGGGGCGATGAGATTGACGGCGAGCGTGCGGGCGAACTCGTCCGGCGTCGTGTCCGCGACCGGCTTGATGAAGAACACGCCCGCGTTGTTGACCACGATGTCGGGCACGCCCGGCTCCACCAGGATCCGGGCCACGATCCGTTCGACCCCTGCCGGGTCGGCCAGGTCGCACCGCAAGTCGGTGCGCCGCTCGCTCGACTGGTCCTTGAGGCTGCGCGCCACCCGGACCACATGCGCCCCGACGGCGTGCAGCCGCTCCGCCACCGCGAGCCCGATGCCGCGCGACGCGCCGGTGACGAGTGCGACCGTCCCGGAGAGGAGAGCGTCGCTCACTCCATGCCCCGACCGCTGTACACCAGTCGCAGGAATTCGTCGCGCGTCTTCGCGTCCTGGAGCAGTGCGCCGCGCAGGGCGCTCGTTACGGTCTTCGAGTTTTGCTTCTCGACCCCGCGCATCATCATGCAGAGGTGGGACGCTTCGATCACCACGCCGACGCCGCGGGGGTCGAGCACCTCCATGAGCGCATCGGCCACCTGGTCGGTGAGGCGCTCCTGTACCTGCAGCCGGCGCGCGAACACCTCGATCACGCGCGGGATCTTGGAAAGGCCCACGAGCCGACCGTTCGGGAGATACGCCACGTGCGCCTTGCCGAAGAACGGCAGCAGGTGGTGCTCGCACAGCGAGTAGATCTCGATGTCGCGCACGCACACGAGGTTTTCGTGACGCTCACTGTAGAGCGCGTCGCCGATCACGTCGGCGACCTCCATGTGATAGCCGCGGGTCAGCCACTTGAGCGAGGCTTCGACGCGGGCGGGAGTGTGTCGGAGGCCTTCGCGCATCGGATCCTCGCCCAACTGGACGAGCATCTCCCGCACCAGCGTGTCGAAAGGCGGGCGCATCCCGGACGTGGGCACCGGCGTCGGCGGCGCGGTGTGCGCGTCGGGGGCGCCGTGCAGGCCGGCCGATTTCATCTTGTCACGTCGCATGCTTGTTGGCCCTCCGGGCCAGGACTATCTTCGGCGCACGTGAAACTAAAGCTATTCGCGCTGGTGTCCACGGCGGGAGCCTCGGCGGCGGCGGCGCTGTGGACCTTTCCCAGCATTCTGGCCTCGGCCTTCTTGGTGGCGTGGGGCGCCGAGGCGGCGCAGTTCCTGATTTCTCAAGGCCTCGCGCTCGCGATTCTCGCGTGGCTGCAGACCTTGCCGGAGTTCGCGGTGGAAGCGGTGATTGCCTGGGACGCGGGGCGCGACCCGGAGCGCGCGCGCCTCGCCATCGCGAACCTCACCGGCGCGATCCGGCTCCTGATCGGCCTCGGCTGGCCGATGGTCTATTTCGTCTTCGTCGCAGGCCGCCCGTCGGCCCCGGAACGGTTCCCGACGATCCGCCTCGGGCGCGAGCACGCCGCGGAGATCGTCGGGCTCATCCCCCCGCTCCTCTACTTCGCCGTCATTCTCTGGAAGGCCCGGTTCAGCTGGGTCGACGCCCTGGTGCTCATCGTCTGCTACCTCGCTTATCTGTGGGTGCTGGTTCGGCACCGGGCCCCGGCGAGCGAGAGCCTCGCCGGCGCCTCAGCCGTGTCTCGCTGGGCGTATCGCCAGCCCGGCTGGCGCCGGCCGGCGGCGATCGCGGCGCTGTTCCTCGGCGGTGGCCTGCTGCTCTACGTGACGGCGCATCCCTTCCTCGAATCGTTGCTCGCCCTCGCGGGGCTGGTCGGCGTCAGCCAGTTCGTGCTGGTGCAGTGGGTGGCGCCGTTCCTATCTGAGTTCCCCGAGAAGGTGTCGGCGTTCTACTGGGCCCGGCGCGCCAGCCACGTGCCCCTCGCGCTCATGAATCTGGTGTCGAGCAACATCAACCAGTGGACGGTGCTGGCCGCGATGATCCCGCTGGTCTACGGCTACTCCAGTCTGCACCACCACGGCGTCTGGCTAGATTTTCGCTTCGATGCGGCGCAGCGGCTCGAGATCCTACTCACGCTGCTCCAATCGGGGGTGGCGTTGCTGGTGCTCGCGACCATGGAGTTCGGCTGGCGCGATGCCGCGACGCTGTTCGTCCTGTGGCTGGCGCAATTCCTGCGCCCCAGCCTCCGCGACGCCGTGGCGATCGTCTACGGCCTCTGGATCGCGATCCTCGCCGTCCAGTTCGTGCTCGGCCGCCGGTCGCTGCGCGCGCCGCGCTACTTCTGGCAGGCGCTGAAGGTCCGCCCGAAAAACGATCGGCCGGCGCCGCTGTAACGCGGACCGGCCGACCGGTACGACAGGAACGGAGAGGATTATTGAAGCCCGAAAGTAATGACTGGTCCCTCACCATGGCGTCTGCCTTCCCCCCGTGGGGGCATGACATCGGTCACAGTATCTGGGTCCACGATCGAGCCTGTTGGCTCAATAATTCCTCTCTCCGTCCCTGACAGTACAATACGCGGCGGCCGGGAAACGTCAAGGAAACCCCGTGCCCGAACACCGTCGAGGAGACCCCGTGAACCTGACTTTGCTCAGCGCGATCGTATTGCTCGTGGCGTGGGGCATGCTCGTCTTCGTCGCGCACCAAGGCAGCGGCCCCGTGCACTTGCTCTACGCGGCCGCCGTGATCCTGTTCGCCCGCCGCATCATCGGTGGGGCGCCGCGCTTCCGCTCTTGACCGCGCGCGGCCGTCGACCGGCTCACGGCCCGCCGAACGTCACCGTCCCCGTGACGGGGATGAAGTTGAAGTCGCGCCCGCCGCCGCTCGCTCGCACGCTCAGGTAGCGGCCCTCGATTGAGAAATGCAGGGGCGCGTGCCCGAACGCCACGCCGCCCCCGACACCGAAGGCGAACTTGGTGATCGCCACGGTGTCGGGTTTCACGCGGTAGATCCCGACGCCGGCGAGGAGGTAGGGTTTCACTTCCGGGGCCTCGGTGGGAATGTGCCAGACCAAGCTGGCGAGGCCGCCACCGATCGCCGTATGGCCCGCGACGCCTCCCGGGTGACTCGTCTGGCCGTACAGGCCGTCCACGCGCACGCTGACCGGCGTCAGCGGCACGTCCACCGCCACCTTCCCGAGGACGTGCCATCCGGCGTTGTCGCTGATCGTGGCATTGCCGGCCGGCGCGATCACACCGGCACCGATGCCGACGCGAACGGACTGCGCCGCCGCGGAGCGGGCGACGACGAATGCGGTCCAGGTGAGTACGAGCGGTGCCAGTCGCGCGCCGTGCATGTAGCCGCCTCCCTGTGACAGGGCCGTCCTGGTAGGTTCGGGGGCGCGATTCATGATTGGCCGTTCCCGCGCCCGGCGCAAGCGGTCTCCGGCCGGGCGGCCAGACGCCCCCGCGCGAGGCCCCGAGCGTTACGTGCCACCCCGGCTCATATCTCCCAGTTCGAGAACAGCACGCCGTCCGCGGGGTGCGGCTCGGCGTACCCCTGATAGCTCATGCGGAGATCGGTCCAACGCACCCGGTAGCCGCGAGCGACGAGCCGGCGGAAGGCCTCATGGAAGCGGGTCTGGCAGCGGACCGCAACGCGGCGGATCCCGGCACGCGCGGCGGCGCCCTCGGTCGCGGCGATCGCGGCATCGAAGGTGTCCTCGTCCCGGGCCGCCAGTTTCAGCACGCGCACCTCGTCCTTGGGCCGACCCTCGGCCAGGGGCGCCGAGTGCCACAGCACGAGCCCGGCGAGGTCGCCGTCCCCGTCGACCAGCGACGTGTCGCCGAGCCCGAGCTCCGCGGTGAGGAGGATCTCGCGCGTGAAGTCATAGCCGGGCCGGAGCGCCCCGACGAGGCGGCGAGCCGCCTCGAGCGCCTGGCCCTGCGCCGCGCCCTTGCGCTGCGACAGCAGCACCGGAGTCGAATGGCCGCGGGTCGCGATGTCGTTCGTCATCGTCACGGTCAGGTGGCCCGGCGTGAACCCGAGCCGCGCATAGAAGCCGATGTTCTCGACGGTCCGCGGCATCGTCTCGAGACCGAGCGTCGCGACCCCCTGCTCGATCAGCCAGTCGAGCGCCGTCCGTACGACCGTCTTGCCGACACCCGTTCCCTGGCGGTCGGGGCGCACGGCGAGCGGACCCATCCACCCTTCAGCTCCGGACTGGTGGGCGATGTTGAAGGCGACCACGTGCTCGGCCTCATCGCGCCATAGCATCGCGCCGGCGCCGGCATCGAGCAGGGCGTAGTGCCACACTTGCGGGTTCAGGTGCGGCACCCGCACCCCGACCAGCCCGTCGCGGCGGTAGCGGTCGGTGAAGGCATCGGCGAACACGCGATTCAACTCGTCGATGTCGCGCTCGCCCGCGGGCTCCGGCCCGTAGACCACGCGCTCAGGCAGCCACGCCCGCATCGGCCGCTCCTAAGGTTGCGGTGTCGTCCCGCACGCTGCTCGTCCCGCGCGCGGGGTCGAACTCGACCCGGATCACTCGATCGAGGCCCTCGCGCACCTGCTCGATGTGCGTGATCAAGATGACCTGGGGAAAGCGATCCGCCAACCGCCGCAGCAAGCCGACGACGTGCAGCCGTCGCGCCTCGTCCAGCGAGCCGAAGATCTCGTCGAGCACGAGCAGGGACAGCGGCTGGCCGGCCCGCTCGGCGATCATCTGCGAGATCGCGAGGCGCAAGACGAGGTTGGCAATATCCTCTTCCCCGCCCGAGATGACCGGCTTCGGCACCCCGCCCTCGAGGACCGTGACGGCATAGTCTTCGGTGAGGTCGAGTTCGTCGTAGCGCCCGTCCGTCAGGTCGGACAGAAAGCCGGACGCGAGCTCGGCGATCTCGGGCCGCATCCGGGCGTTCAGCTCGCCGCGCAGGTCCGAGAACGCGCGGTCCAGCTCGTTGTGGAGGCGCTGGCGTCCCTTGAGCTCGGCGAGCTGGCGCTCCCGCGCGGCACGCTCTCCTTCGCGCCGTTGCACTTCGCGGACGTCGTCCTCCGCCCGGCTCAGCTTACCGCGGGCCTCCACCACGGCGAGCTCGGCCTCCCGCAAGGCGCCCACGGCGCGATCGTAGCGGTCCTTCGCCTGCCGGTACCCCGCTTCCGAGAAGCCCTCGGCGCGGACCGCATCGGTAAGGGTCCGTACGCGATGCTCGCCCGTGGAGAGCCGCTGTTCCGCCTGCTCCGCCTCCGGCACCAACGCCTCGGCGCGGCGCGCGCGCTCCTCGAGTGCCGCCGCTTCGAGCGCGATCGGCTCCAGCGTCGCGAGCTCCGCCCGGACGGCATCATGGCGGCGCGCGTCGTAGCCTGCGGGGCGAGCCGCGAGTTGGCGCTCGAGCGCGGCCGCCCGCCCGCGCAGCCCGGTCGCCTGCGCCCCGGCGCGTTCCCGCTCCTCCGCCTGGGCGCGGAGCTCTCCCGCCCGCGCGCTCGCGCGACGGCTTTCCTCCAGCACGCGGTCTCGCGCAGCCTCGGCGTCCCCGAGCTTCGCGGGCAGTTGTGCGAGCTGCTCCAGCCGTTGCCGGAAATACTTGCCGTCGCCCTTGATGACTTCGAGCTGCGCGTCGAGCAGTCCCAGGACCGCGGCATACTCCGCCCCGAGCGGGCGCTTGCAGGTGGGACAGGTACCGTCGGGTCCGAGCTTCACGATCTGATCGCGCTGCTCCTTCACTTCTTCGTACAGTTTCAGGAGCTCAGCGCGCTTGGTGTCGGCGTACTGGCGGTCCCGGACCCACGCCGTCCGCTCGTCCTCCGCCACGCGCTCCACCGCCTGGAGGCGCTGCGCGAGCTCGCGGGCGGCCGCCTCGGCGCGCTCGAGCTCGCCCGCCACGCCCCCGAGCTCGGCGAGCCGGCGCTCGAGGGTCTCCGCGGAGCGGCGGAGCTCGGCCAGTTGCGCCTCATCTGCCTGGCGCGCCGCGGCCGCGCGCTGCAGCCGCTCGAGCGCCGCGATCTCGTGCTTGAGGCGCGTCGCGGGCGCGAGCTCCACCTCCAGGCGGCGCAGCTGCTCGCGTGCCGCCAGCGCGTCCGCGAGTTCCCGGTCGAGGCGTTGGAACTCTTGCCGGGCGGCGACCACGGCCTGCTCCGCCATGCGCCGCTCCCCATCGAGCGACAGAGTGCGCTCCCGGCGCGCCACCCACTCGGTCCAGCGCGGCTCTTCCTTGGCGAGCGCTTCCTCGGCCGCCCGCCGCGCGGCGTCAGCGGCCTGGGCCGCCCCGCGTGCCGTCGCCAGCGCCGCGGCAGCCGCCTCGCGCCCGGCCGCGAGCGCCGCGCCGTCGGCGAGCCCGGCCTCCAGCCCGCGCACCTCCGCCGCCACGGCATTCCGCACCTCGCGCACACGCTCCTGCGCCTCCCGCAGCCGCTCGTAGCCCAGCACCCGCGACAGGAACGCGGCCCGTTCCGTCTTCCCGAGCGCTGCCATCACCGCCAGCTCTTTCTGGCCCGTGAAGTACGTATTAAAGAACTCCTCGTGCGTCATACCGAGCGCGCGTTCGAGCTTCTCGGTGACTGCCTTGATCGAGTTCGCCACCAGCTGCCCGTCCTGCAGCAGGGTGGCCGTGGAGAGGCCGCGTGTCACGCGATACTCGTGCGCGCCCAGTCGGAAGTCGAGCTCTACCTCGACGCCCGCGCGGCCCTTCGCGCCGAGGCGCCGGATCGAGTCCTTGTCGCCGCGCACGGCTGGCGCGCCGTAGATGGCCCACGCGATCGCTTCCAGGAGGGTCGTTTTCCCCGAGCCGTTGGACCCGAAGATCCCCGTGAGCCCGGACCCGAACTCGAGCTCGGTGTCCGCGTGCTGGCGGAAGTTCACGAGGCGGAGCCGGTGCAGTTGCATCAGCCGTCGCGCTCGCCGCCGGCGCGCCCCACATACTCGCTGCCGAGCCGCACGAACTCCGCGCGGTCGAGGTCGGCGTCGAGCGGCCGGCGCTCGAGGAACTCGCGCACCGTCTCGCGGAGTGTCTGGCGCCGCAGCGGAGCGCGCGGTCCGTCGACTCGCAGCTCCGGCCGCCGCAGATCGAGCTGGAAATGGAGCGCGCGGGCCTTGTAGCTCCGGATCGCGGCGTGATCCAAGTCCCGCGCCGTGGCGCGTGACACGTCGAACACGAGCTGTCGCACGATCTGATCGTCGATCGCCGGCTCGGCACCCGCCACCTGGGCAGCGATGCGCTCGTCGAGCTGCTTCGGGGTGAGACCCTTGCCCTCGATCGGGGGAAGGTCGATGTGGCGGCGCACGCCAGCGATTGGGCGGAAGGTGACGCGTGAGCCGGGGAGCTCGACCAGCAGGTAGCCTTTGCCGCGCCGCCCCCGGTCCCCCTCATCCTGCAACTGACCCCATGGGTTCGGGGGGAGGTACTCAAGGCTGCCGGCGTACCAGACGTTGGGGTCGACTTGGTGTGCCGTATTATAGTGGCCCAGTGCGACGTAGTCCCACTGCGCCGGGGCGAGGGCCTCGCGGGTCAAGAGAGCGCCGCCGTACTCCATCGTGCCGCGGGCTTCTCCCAAGCCAGGGAGCTCCCCATGCAACACCAGGATGTTGAAGCGCGTCCCCCGCTCCGGACGCAGCGCCGGCCGCTCGTCCCCAGCGATTGCCTGGTGCGGCACGGCGAGCACCGAGCAGTCGAGGCGGGAGAACACGATCCGCCGCGGACGGTCCGTCGCGATTTCGACGCCGAGCGCGTCATACAGCTTCAAGATCGTGCTCGTTTCGCTCGAGCGCGGGG
>WNFD01000316.1_pt1 | contig 47959 bp, 66 predicted proteins | sample 5400491 | NCBI WGS metagenome assembly WNFD01 (sample SAMN13153343, study PRJNA577476) | soil metagenome | isolation source: 120 cm saprolite under Douglas fir tree site 2 hole 2 replicate 2 | place: USA:California | collected 2015-04-18
CGCGCCGTACCAGTTGCTAAAGAAAATGACCGGCGAGCCGGTGACGACAACCATTGATTTTGTGCTGCCGAACCAGCGGTTGGAAGAGATTCACAGCGGGAAGTTGTGGTTTTCCAGTCGCGCAGCGGTGACACCGGTGCGGCGCGACTTGTGCCGGATTGATTTCGTGGCCGGCTGGAACGTGGTTTTCCTGCCGGTGCCGATTTTCCGGGTGTTCGGCAAGACCTTCCTGCGCCAGGATCAGGAGACGATGATCCGCCAGGCGGAAGGATTGAAGCACAACCCTCACTTGATGCTGATCGACGATGCCGACCGGCCCGCGAAGTGGTATTTCGCGCTGAAAGCCAATCTGATCGAGTCGCGGCGCACGGGCACCCCCATGGTTCATCCGATGGCTGGGCCGGTGACGCTGCGCTGGCGGTCGTAACCCCAGGAAACACCAAGGCTTACGCTCACTCGCCACAGGGGCGAATGAACTCTTTCTCTCACCATTCTTTCTGGAAACTCCAGCTTTTCCTTGACTTGTTCTGCCTTCTCTGTTATTCTAACAAATGGGTAAACCTACGTTTGGAACGTGGCAGCCCTGCTGTCGCTTTTCTTTTCCCCCGTGTCTTTCCCAGTGCTGCAATCAATCAAAGATGCGCCTTTTAGAATCAATCACTTACGAAATGCAAATTTTGTAAGTCTCTTGTTTTGATATTCATACAGAATGGCGGGGGTGTACCCTCTCTTTATTGCTCCGGCCGCTCGATGTCAGTAAAACGGTCGCTCGGTGTCAGCGCACGGTCGCTCGGTGTCAGTAAATGCATTCGCCTTCGCTTTGCCTATGCGCCACGGTTAAGCGCACCGGGCGGAAGCTTCCCATCCCCGGCCAACTTCGCCAGCAGCGCCTCGCAGATGGCATCGAAATGCGCCTCTTGAGCCCGCGCCCAGAATTCCACTGCCGTCGAGTCCGTATATGTGACGACATGCTTCCACCCGGAGTCCTTGTGCTCCAGGACGACTGAAAGGACCGGGCGTTCGGGATCCAAAGTCAGCGATACCGAGTGCAGTGTGAGCTCCTGCACAGTCACAGGATTGGCCAGGTCCCCGATCGTTACCGGCTGCGCGAATTTGTAGTTCATCATCCGAGCTCCACGATTTGGAATCTGCGGGCCGTGCCAACAGCCTCAAAAAATTTCCCGCTCGTGCCCACTTTCCAGCGCACATCGTACGTGTGGCTCGCCGCAGAGGGGGAATCGATAAAAGTAATTCCGACGATCAGCTTATGGTTCGCGAGGGCACTGGACCCGGCCGTACCGGGATCGAATTCGTAGTCCGTCGAGAGCTGAGTGCCGTCTTTGAAGATCGCCACGTTGTTCACGGGGGAATCGATGCTCCACATAGAAGCGGTGAACACCAAAAGCACCTTATTTCCTTTGAACGTTATCGTCTGCGTCATCTCCGGAATGACGGCGTACGTCGTGCTCGTCGTCGTCGGGCCAGACGTCGTCCCCACCGCATCGTTCACATTTTTCAGCAGCAAGTTCCCACTGCTGTCGACCGCTGCATTCTTCTGCGTCGTGGAAGCCCAAGCTGCTCGCGTACCGTCCGGAACGTTGTCCAACGATTTGTTCAGGTGGATCGCTTCGCTGAAATCGATCAACGGCTTGCCCGAGCTCAACCGCGACGCGAGCGGCCGGCCGTAGGTCGATTCAGCCAGGTCGTCGACGACCCCGGCGCCAACCTGAACCCACGCCGACCCCGTATCCCTGTACCACTTCCCATTCACCCCTTCGTTGGTCGAATGGAAGAGCCGTCCGGCAGTTCCTGCCGCCGGCCGGTTGGCGATGAGGTCCTCGAGCACGCGGAAGTATGAGCCGCCGTCCGGGATGTTGCCGAGGTGCTTGTTCGTGTACGACCGCGTGAAGTCCAAGCCCCCCGCGACGATGATGTTCGAGGAGTCGATGGCAGTGAAGCCGCGGTCCCCGCCGGTCTTCTGATTCGCTGTGGCCGCGCGCCGGTCGCTCGTCGCATCATCCGGCACGTTGCCGAGGTGCTTGTTGAGGTGGATCGCTTCGCTGAAATCGATCAGCGGCTTCCCGGAGCTGATTCGCGTCGATAGCGGCCGCGCATACGTCGTGCCGTCCGCCACGTCATCGAGATTCTTGGGGAACAGAGCCACATTGAATCGATCAAAATAGGCTGTCGTGGAAACCGTCATGCTGGCGACCGCGCTCTCGACGCGTCCAAAAAATGCGCTGGCGGGAGCTGTCCCTACAACCCGCGATTCAGCGTAGCTGGAAGATGAGATGTCGTTCCCATTCGTCACGCTCAGTTCCGTACTGCCATCGGAGGCGATCCAGGAGATCCGAACGTGGCAGCTCCCATCGCCCCCCGTTCTTTTTATCATTGCGGTCGCTAGAAGAACGTCGCCAGTCTGAATCGCGATCAAGATCGAATTCCGAAAAGCTGCGCCGCTCGATCCCAAGAATTTCGCTACCCACCCGCCGGAGTAGGCATTCGCGGCGTCATTTACGATCGAGAAGCCGGCCTCCTTCGTCCAGTCCCGATCCCCGGCTTCCAGATCGGGATTGGCTATCATTGCCGATGAGGTCGAAAGCGGCAGCCCGGTTCCTGGCGTCGGCGCCTGCAGCGCCTGCTGCGTCGGCGCCGCATCTGGAAACGCGTTCGGCATATATTCCAGCCCGCGCAGACCGCGCGTGCCATCCGGATTCTCGTCGCATTCGAGCACCTCGAACAATTTCCCGCCATATTCTTCGCTGATCGATGGGTCGATGGTCACCACGTCGCCGGGCTCGACGGCCAGCGAATCCTCGTATCCGATCCACTCGGCCGAGAACGGCGCATTGTAGACGCTGTTCGCGTCGACGTCGTCGCCCAGCTGCCGCACCAGCATCGCATCCAGGATCCGCCACACCCGCTCCGGCGTGTTCACGCCCAGATCGAGCGCAAGCTCGGTGATCTTCGGGATCACGCTCAAGCCCGCGCCGCGCGCCCCCGCGATGCGCTGATGCGCCTCGTGGTTCACCTGCGGATCGGAAGCAATCGCGAATCGCGTCGCGTCGTCGCTGCTTCCCGAAGCCAGGCTCAGATCCCGGAAAGTTGGCGTCAGCCGGTTCGTCGCCGCGCGCAGGTTTCTCTTGTAGGCTTTGAACGACTTCGCCTCGACGTTGTCCGATGTGAAGGTGAACACAGATGCCCGCGCTTGGTCCGCATAGAGCGTAAATTTCCCGTTCCGTTCGAGAAGATAGCTGCGGCACATCAGCAGCATTTGCTCCAGCGCTTTGCCGGCCGTATCCCCGCTGTTCAGGAACACCAGGCCGCCGTCGCTGAAGCGCTTCTGCCCGCCGGAGAGCACCGCGTCGTAATACGTCGCCGCCGCCGAAAACGATGCCCAATCGAACCGCGCCAGCTCCGCGCTCACCAGCGGCTGATTGATCTTCCCTTCGCGCAGCACGAACTTATTGATCAGGAAGTCGCAGATGATCCACGCCCAGTTCTGCGTCCAGGCGAACGAAGTCTGATTTCCGCTCGAATCGAACTGCCGCACCTGCATCGCCTGGTAGTCCGCGAGCACGGTCAAGTCGGCCGTCGGCGCGCCCGGATCCGGAGCCACTTTCAGCGCCAGCCAAGCGTACCGGCTGAACGTCACTGGATCGAGGCCCCCTGGAACCAGCGTGAAGAACTGGTCGACATGCTGATCCCCTCCCGTCGAGTTTGCCGTCATCCCGTTGCCGATTTCGCCGTCATCGCCCGGATGGAAATGCACCGTCGTGCTCGAAGGCAGCGTGATCGCCTTGTTGTTGATCCACAGCCGCAGCAGCGAATCCCACCGGCCTTTCCCCAGGATGTAGAAGGCGACGCGCGTCTTATCCGTCAGCTCCTGCTGCAGGATCTTGTTCCCCGCTCCGCGCACCAACCCGTAGGCGAGCGTGTCCGGCAGGTCCAGGAAGGACGTCGAAAGATCGAATTGTGCCGCTTGCACCGCCATTTCACTCCACAGCCCGCCGCCCTCTTCCTCCGGCGCCGGGCCCATCCCCATTGTCGCCGTCGCCGCGGCTGCCTCCCGTGCCCACGCCGGTCGGCCCGCTGATCGCCGTGATCTGCGGCTGCAGAAAAATAATTCCCGGGAAGCGCTCCGTCACGCCGCGCGTCACGCAGGAGCCGCGGTCTTTCGGACACGCACGGTAGACCACGACGAACACACTGGTTCCATCCGGAGTCGTCGTCCACGCCGGCGTGATCGTGAAGGTCGTCGCCGTATTGCTGGCAATCGCGCGGTTCTGCCCCGCGCCGGTCCCGGAGATGATGTACACCGCGCCGTCCGTGTCGCCATTCACCGTGCGCGCCAGGCCGCTGTTCCCGATCGTCGTCGAGGAAAAGATGTTCGCCGTCGTCGCGCCCACCTTCATCGCCCCTGCTCCGGTCGCGATGAATTTGCTGGTCCCATCGGGCGTCGTGCCCCAGTTCGCCTTCATCGTGAAAGTGGTCGCGGTATGCGATGCGATGTAGCCTTCCTGGCCGCTGCCTGTGCCCGCCAGGATCATCACCAGCTCGTTGCTGAAGAGGTTCGGCGTCAGCGTCAGCCCGCTCGCGCCAATCGTGCTCGCGCTGAACGTCGTCGCCGTCGTCAGCGGCACAAAGAGGATCCCCCGCCGGTAGCCGCACTGCGCGGAGAAGAACCGCCAGTGGCATGCGCGCGTCTGCCGCTGGTCGAAGACCATCAGCTCGTTCGGCTGGAAGAGCTGCAGCATGCGCATCGAGATCTCTTCCGCCTCGACGCTCTGCTCGGTGATGAAGCCGTGGAACTCGAAGGGCGCCGCATCCAGCGGCACAAACCACGGCCGGTAGATCACGTACGCGCCCTCGAACTCTCCCGCCTTGAAGAGCGCCGCGACTTCGCGGTCGATGGTGTTGCCGCTCAAGTTCTGGATTTTGAAGTCGCCGCCATCGGCCGCCAGCGAGCGCGTCATTTTAACTGTCGGCGGCTGCGTCACCCAGGGTTTGTAGAGCTGCTGCGCGCCCGTCAGCCGCGAAAGGAATTGTCCCTCGAAGTCCGCCCAGAAATAGTTCGTGCCATCGCCGCGCTGCACGTCGAAGAGATGCACGCGATGCATGGCGCGCCCTTGCTTCGCCAGCTCCGTCGCCATCCCTGCCGGCAAGGTCCTCACGGTTCTACTCCGCTCGCCATGACCCTGAGCTGGGGCGAATGCGTCACTGCATCACTTCCAACGCGTCGATATAAATCTGGACGCTAGTCGAAGACGCGTTCTTCGTTCCTGTGACGCGGACCTTCACGCGATAGAAATCGAGCGCCAGGTTCTGAATCGTAAGCAGGACAGAGCTGTTCTGAGTGGGAGACGTGTGGTACTGATCCACGTTCGCCGGTCCCGAGACGACTGAGCCGTCTCGAACTCGCGTGACGGTGACCTCCGCGATCCCTAGATTGAAGTCCGTGGGCATCCAGATGCGGCACCCATATCCGAGGTAGAGCCACTCCGCGGTCTCATTGGTCGTGCTCGATAGATAGGCGCCGCCGGGAAGCGGATGCAGGTAGGACTTGCTCGGCCCATCGAAGCTCCAGTTCGCCGGCGTGAGCAGCTTCACGAGGTCCGCGCCGAAGCCATCGCGCTCTTCTAGGAAAATGGCGTCGCGTGACCAATTCGAGGGGTACGCGAAGATCGCCAGGCCCGGCAGCTCGATGAACCGCCCGTGAATGTTGTAGCGCTGGTTCCCGGCCGGGCTGTAGCTGAGCGGCCCTTCGAAGCGCCCGCTGAAATAGCGCGCGCGCTCCCAGTCGGCGAAGCTGAAAAAATCGTTTTCGTACTGCTGCGCCCACTGCTGCAGCGCGTGCTTCGTCGCCAGGTCGCGATTGTTCCACGCGAGGTCATAGACGCGCCCGCGCCCCATCTGCCGCCGCGCATACGCCTTCCCGGACATCGCCTGGAACTGCGAGCGCATCTCCGGCAGCCCTTCGGTGTAGCCCCAGTCCGGATTGAAGAGGCTCGTCTGCGCTGGATTCAGGATGTTCTGCTCGGACATTTTCTATCGCTCGCCCATCTCGCTCACTCAGAACGCCCCTTCGCGCTGCGCGCGCCGGAGCTCGCCGGCAATGGTCTTCGCTCCATGCGATCGCAGCATCTCCAGGAAGCTTTTGGCGTCGACAGCGTTGATGACGAAGGTGTCGCCTCCGCCGCCGCCCGAATTCATGTGGTCAAGCCTCCCGCGCCCCCAGCGCGCCACCGCTTCCGGCCGCATCACGTACTCGCCTTCGTGGAGCATCGCCGGCACCGCTCCGCCGCTCGCGAAGTGCATCGCCGTTCCCGCGAACCACGCGGGCGCAGGCGCGCCCAGATTCGGCCCGACGAAGCCCCCCACGCGAAATTGCGCGGGCCCGAACGTCAGCGCCGCGCGCCGGTTGCGCTCCGCCTGCGTCAGGTCGATTTCTTTTTCCGCCTTGTCGATCCACTGATCGACGTGGCCCACGCGCGATCGCGAGATATCTTTCACCCCCGCCTGCTTCAGCGCGTCCACGCCCGCTTGCCGAAGCTGTTCCAGCGCATCGCGCGAACTCGTCCAGTCGCTCTGGAAAAGGTTGTAGGAGTCCTCGATCGTCGCGGCCTTCCGCTTGATGTCCTCCTCGATCGCCAGCCGCGCCTTCTTCGTGCTGCCGTGCAGCAGTCCGCCAATTAATCCGGCGATGCCGCCGATGAGCGCTCCAAGGGGCCCGCCGATCGAGAAACCTAGCAGCGCGCCGCCGGCAGCTCCGCCAAGCGCGCCCAGAACTCCTCCTCTCCCCACGCTCGTCGATAGCAGGCCGATCCCCAGCGCCGCCAGCATCGTCCCGCTGACCGGCCCCGCACTATGCGAAAAAAGCTTCCCCAGCAAGCTGCTGATTCCGCCAGCCGGGCCGGCGCCCGAAGGCAACGTCGCGCCAGCGCCGCCGCCGCCCCCCGCGGATAGTCCCAAGCCAAGCGAGCCGAATAGGCCCCCCGTTGAGCCGAGCCCGCTGTCATCGCCGCCGCCAGCAAAACTGCCGACAAACGGAGGCGTTCCGCCTGGCCCGCCGCTCGCACCCCCGCCAAAAATTCCCCCGAGCCCGCCGCCTCCTCCGCCGCCTCCAAAAATTCCTCCGAAGATCGCGCCCAGAATTCCTCCGCCCGATCCCATGCTCTGCTGCGAAGCGCCGCGCATCTGCTGCATCCCCAGGATCCACGTCGCCACCATCTGGAAGACCAGGTGCTTGAACTGCTTCAGGAAAAATTTCCCGATCCCTCCGCTCGTGATCTCGTCGAACATGGACTCCAGGTCGCCCGCCAGCTTGTCGCGCATCTTCGCGAACTGCTCTTGCCACACGGCCGCCGTCTGCCGCGCCGCCTCGCTGCCGCTGATTCTCGTGTCCTCGAGGGCGCGCTGGATTTCGCGCAGCCTGCGCTGCGTGTCGATCGAGATTTGCGCGTAGGACCGCTGCCACGCCGGGAGAATCGCCACCGCCGCGTCTTCCTCCATCCGTTTCGTTTCCTCGGCCGCTTGCCGGTGGATCTCCAGGCGCTGGCTTTCCCCGATCATCTCGTAGGAATTCCGGCGCTCTATATACGTCTGATCCTTGATGAGGCCCCTTTGCTTGAGGACGTCCAGCTCTTCGATCGCGAATCGCTCTCTCATCGTGCTTTCCGCAATGCCGTGGACCTGCGAGAGCAGCGCCTCATCCGCCAGATGCCTGGTGACGTCGTACTCGCTCCTCGTGTACGCGATTCTTTCGGCTTGCGCCTTGCGATGGATCTCGTTGATCTCCGCGTTCCCCAGCCGATGGCTCGCGATTCGCGCGTTCATTTCCGCGCGGATCACCGCCGTCTCGCCGCGTTCCGCTTCGTTGATTTTCGCGATCCCCTGCAGGCCCGCCAGCCGCCCCGCGTTCTGCAGCTTCAGGATCTCGATCGGCTCCGTGCGCTTTTGCTCGTCCAGCAGCTTGGCCTGCTCCGCATAGAGCTCGTTCAGCAGCCCTTTCTCCTTGTCGAGCTCCTCCACCATCAGTTGCTTCTGCGCACTGTATTTCGCCAGGCCGCGGTTCAGCGCGCCGCCCCACAGGCTGTCGGTCAGCCCCAGTTGCTCGTTCAGCGCCGAAACGCTTTTTTCGGTTTGTAAAATCCTGGCGTTGGTCTGCTCCAGCGTTTGCGGCCCCATCAGCGTCTTGCTGGCCGCCGCCGCGCTTTGCACCAGCTCCGCGTTTTGCTTCTCGATGGCTTTCAGCGCGGTGCCGAAGCCCGTGAGCTGCTCGACGGCCTGCTTCACGATCTCGATGAAGCCCAGCACCGCCAGCCCGCTAAACGCCGCCGTGAAGATCGGCCCCAGCAATGCGCTTTGCGCAATCGTCCCGCGCAGCGCGCGCGGAATCTTCACGCCAAATTCCTCGCCCAAGAGCGCCGCGCTTTCGCGCGCCTTCAGCGCTCCGCCTTCGATATTGTTGAACGTCTGTTCGGAGATGCGCTGCACCGGCTGCAGCGTCGGGCCGAGCCTCGCCGCTTCCGCGTTCACGCGCTGCAGCGCCGCCGTCGCCTGCGCGTCTTGCACTTCGATGACGATGGATGCCGTCGCCGCCATGCCTCAGCTTCCCCTTTGCGCCGCCGCCGCGCGCTGGCAATCGTTACAGGTCCTGTCCCACTCGTTTTGCAGCGGCTTGCCGCATCCGCTGCACGGCGGATGCATCCGCTGGAATTTAGCCCGCGCCTGGCGGAGGATCGAAAGCGCCATCACTTCGTCGTGGTCAAGCCGCGCCGCGTCGAACGTCAGCCCTGCTTCGAGCGGCTCGGCGATTTCTTCCGCCACGTATTCGAGCCACAGGTAATAGCCCGGCGAAAGCGTCCGCTTCGGCTCCGCGGCCGACAGGACGCTCTCGGCGTTCTCGCTGCGCTCCGCCAGCGCTTCGTTCTTCTCGCGCTGCGGCGCGTCGAATGCCTCTTCCATCAGCTCGAATGCCGCCGTGCGCAATCCTTCCGCGTCTTGTGCCACTGCGATCATCAGCTTCTTCTCTGTGTCCTCTGTGTCCTCTGCGTCCTCTGTGTTAATTCCTGGGGCTCGTTCATTCCCGCGGCTGCTCCTCCGGCGCATTTTCTTCGTCGATCCCGCTCGAAGTTTGGAAGAGCCGCGCGACCACGGCCGCCTTGTGGAACGCATCCATCTCGCGCGCAATCTGATCTCTGCCGGCCAGCGCGCGGCCGCCGGCGGAATAGCCTTCCACGCTTTCGATCAGCTCGTCGTAGAGCCTCACCAGCACCGGATGTCCCGAGGGAATCAGCGTCGTCCCATTGCGGCTTCCGCCCACCACGAACGAGCGATTCTTCGCTTTCAGCACGCGCCGGCGGTGCTCCGCCTTCGGCATCGCGAAATGGTGGACCAGCCCGCGGTATTGCTTCATCGCGCCGGCTTCGCCTTCGTTCCACATCGCGTCGATCCGCACGCTCACGCCTTCCGCCTCCAGGAGCGATTCATCTCCCGCTTCGCTGTGCGTGATGTTCATAATCAGCCCCATCGCCGCCAGGCGGTGATGCTGCGGAACGCACTCGGGCCACGCGGGCAGCTCTTCGGGCCTGCGTCCGTCGCGCGTCGTGTAGCCTTCCACTCGCGCGATCCGCGACGACCAGACGGTGAGCGACGGCGACTCCAGATCCACCACCTGCGCCATGCCGCCTTTTTCTTTTCTGAACTCCACCACCACGCCGGCGTAGAACCTTTCCCAGTCGGCCGCCGTGAATCTCCGGAAGACGTGGCGATACGTTTTCCCGCTGGACTTGAAGACCGCCACCCGCTCCGGCGCGTCGAGCGGCAGCAGATCTTCTTTCTCCGGCATTTTCTCCGGCGCGCGAAGCGGAGTGATCGATTCCGTGATTTCCTGCGGAAGCGTTGTTTGCAGTGCATCCATGAGACACCTCTTCCCCGCCCGGCAAGGGCGGCAGATAAACGTCGTCAGGTGTCTCAGGCTCGGAGTTCGCGCGGGATTGCGTGAAGCTCGCTGGGCTCAAGTGCGTCAGCCCTGAGTTCTCCCCGGCCAGCTTGTTTGCGCTGTGGAAGCGCCCGTTCCGGGGTACTGATGCTGCCTTGCTACTGCGCCGAAGGCTCCGCGGCGGGGACCAGCGGCAGGCACTCCTTCAGCGTCACACACTCGGGATACTGAGCCTGCGCCGGATACCACGCGCCATCGCCCCACCTGTGGGCGAGGGCGAGCACCGCTCCGTTGCAGGAGTCGGAACCGGGAGTAATCGAAACCAAAATTCCCAGGGTCTTTTGCGCACCACTGGCCTCCATGTTCACGACGACGTCGCCAGCGCCCGCCGGCGCGCCGTTCGCATAATGTGGCATCTAAGTCCTCCTCAAAAAAAGCTACACCAGGAAGCTCGTCTCCAGATTCTCGCAGGTCACCGTCACCACGTCCGCGGCGCCTTGCTTCAGGAAGTGATTCGACGCGATCGAATATTGGTAGACCGACTTGTCGCCGCTTTGCCCGAGCTGCACCACGGTCGGCACCACCGCCAGCCCGCGAATCGAAATCCGGTGGAACTCCGCGGCCGCGATCAGCGGCCCGTTCACGCTGAAGAGCACTTCCTGGATCGTGTCCGCCAGCCAGTCGTCGTTCGGCGTCGAAACCGCGTCGTCAATGTAGCGCTGGAAGTCCAGCGTGAATTGCGGCACGCCCACCCACGCCCGCGAGCGATACAGGCCGCCGCCCGGCGCGCGGGAGTTGCCGTCGTCCATGTTCCAGCTGAAGCCGAATTTCACGCTGCCCGCCACGATCTGCGAGCTGACGTCCGCCGGCGCGCCCTGCGCCCCATATTTGAACACCATGTCGTTCGACATCAGCGGCACGAACGCCGAAACCGTCGGCTGCGAAGCCAGCAGCCCCGTCGTCACCTGGCCCGATCCCACCAGGTTCGCCGTGGCCTTCAGCGGCGCGCTCTTCGGAAATTCCAGCGTCACGTCTTTCACGCACATGGACGCCAGCCGCCGCTGCAGGTTCGTCACGTTCGCGCTTTCGCTGTAGATCGTCGTCACCGGCAAATCTTTCCCCGCGCTCGATGGATCGAGCGGCTTGATGACGTGCTGCCACGCCGTCGGCGCGCCGGCCGCATTCGGCTGCGTGCTGGCCACGTTGCCCATCGCAAACGCGAAAAGCCACGCCAGCAGCCAGGAATCTCCCAGGAACGAAAGCCCGAACGCCAGGTCGCGTTCCACTTCCTGCACCTGCGTCCCGTAATCGTGCCCCTGCATCGAAAGCGCCTCGTTCGACCAGCGCTTGATCGCTGGCTGCCCGAAGACCGCCGCGTCCGGAGCGAACCGTTTTCCCCCCTGCAGCTGCACGTCCGTCAGGAGCGTCGCGTAGTTCGTCTGTTTCAGCTTCGACAGGATAAGCGGCCTGTCTTCCATTCTTGACGGAATGGCCATGTGCTATTCCTCCATCTTCGAAATCGCAATCGTTTTTCGCGGGCGCGCCGCGTCGCGCGCGGCCTCCGCGGGCGGAGCGATTTCCACTTCCGCGTGCGGCGCCAGGACGTTTTCGAATTCGCCGCGCGTGATGGGCGAGCCATCCAGCCATTTGTCCGCCGTCTCGCCGGCCGCCAGAATCAGCGAGCATCGCCCGTGAGAGAAGGCCAGCGCGCCGCCGTTCTTCGTCTTCACCGCCACCAGCTCCTCGCGATTCGTCATTGTCGAAAACTCCTCACTGCAAATATCTCGGCGTCACTTTCATCGCGATTTCCGCGTGATGGCACAGCACCTTGTGCATGCCCACTTCTGCGAAATTGAAGGGCCCGCGCAGCTCCGGCGGATCCGCCGTCTGCACGAAGCCATTCAGCTTCGTTCCTCCCGGCCCCGCCCGCCGGTCGGCGTTGATCGCCTGCAGCACGCCGTCCACGATCAGGTCGAACATCTCTTCCGTGTCGTCCGCGTCCTTCACGCCGTAGAAGCCTTCAATCACCAGCGTGTCCACCTGGTCCGTGAAGTTTTGGTTGACCACGTTATCCGTCAGCGCCGTCATCTCGCGGTAGATGTGCCAGAAGTGCAGCCGCCCGTCCGCCGCCGTCAGTTGCGCCATGTCGATTTCGGCTGTCAGGTTGCGCCGGTAGGTGTATACGTTCGTCACTCCGCTCACCGTCTTCATGCGCGCCGCGATCCGCGCCTTGATGTCCTTCAGCGCCATCTATTTTCTGCCCAGTCCCACGGCTTCGAGCGCTTTCCCGATCTGCGCCTGGAAGATTCCCGTCAGCTCGCCTTCAAGCTGCGCCAAGGCCCGCGCGAACATCCCGAACGCGGAGACGCCGCGCTGCGCGATTTTCCGCGCCACCGCGAACGCGATCGAGAGCGCCTGCCTCTCCGTCCCTGGCGAGAATTTCTTTTTCACCCACAGCAGCAGCGCCGAGGGCGGAGGAAAGTGCGGCCCCGTTCCCGCTTCGACATAGCCCGCATACTGGTCCGCCGGCGCGCCCGCGAACACCACCGCGCGGGAAATTCCCGCTTCCTGCGAAACCTGAAACGTGATGCTGTTCACCAGGTTCCCCGTCGCCACCGCCGCCGGCCGGCCCAGATAGCTGCTCGAAATCTTCTCCTTCACCAGCGCCTCCGCGCGCGCTCCGGCTACCGCCAGGCCGTTCCGAACGCCCGTCGCCACCGCCGCCTTCACGCTCGCCGTCGCCGTGTCGAATCCGCGAATCGTGATCCTCATCGCCATCTTTCCCGCTTTTCGTAGCGGCGGCCTTTAGGCCGCCATCTTTCCTGCTCTTGTAGCGGCCGGGCTTTAGCCCGGCATCTGTTTTCTCCGTGCCCTCCGCGCCCTCTGTGGTCTCTGCGTTAAATTCTTTCTTCTATCTCGAAGCCTTCCGATGCGTCAGCCGGTCCAGACCCATGCCCAGCGTTTCGTGGATACTTCCCGTCGCGATCGCCGGCCCCACTTCCGTGGCTTTGTCGTCCGCCGGAATCCCCAAATGGTTGAAGTAGCGTTTCGCCGCCGCCTTCGCCAGACCGGCGTATTCCTGGCTCTTCGTCCGGTAGTTCACCGAATCCGCCATGATGGTCGCATCGCCCGTCTGCGCGTAAACGCCCGCCAGCGCTTCGTAGCAGAGCGCCGCGGCCCAGTCGCACACCGCCTCAAAGTCCACGTCCGGCACCGTCGAGGCGTCGCTCTTGTGCCGCGCCGTCCAGGTAATCCGTACCGTGTCGCTCGCCCCCGGCGTCGACGCCAGCAGCATGATCTGCAGTCCCGTCGGCGAGCGGTAGAGCTGGAAATCCTCCTCGAGCACCAGGCTCGGCGGAATGATGCCGATCGGAAACTCGATCGTCCGAATCGTCGAGAAGCCATCCTCGAAGCTTTCGAGCGTCGGTCCCGCTCCGATCGACGGCGTCGCGATCAGCGCCGTCCCGTTGCCCGCCTGGTCGCTCACCAGTTCCCGCGGGCGGTCTTTCGAGTATCGCTGCAGGATCGCCTGCTGCAGCAGCGCGTCGCGGTCGCCCGAGGGCAGCTTGCCCACCGCGTCCCGGAGGACGACGTCGCGCTGCGCCTGGAATTGATCGAGCGTCTTCGTCATCTTTCTTTCTCTTCGCCCTGTAGCGGCCGGGCTTTAGCCCGGCATCTTTCTTTCGCGCCCGCCTGCGGTAAGCAGGCGCATAAAATCAACTTTCTTCCAGCACCAGGTGCAGATACACAGACAAATCCGCCGAAGCCGCGCCCGGAATCGCCAGCACGTCCACGCGGTAGTAATCGCCCGGCTGCACGCGCACGCCCGCCTCGGGGCCGCCGAACGCCGGCGTCAGCACGCCGCTGCCCGATCCGCCCGTCGGCAGAATCACCGGGCCCGCCGCGTCGCGCCGGCGCTTGGTCGCCGCGTTGAAGGCGATGCTCGGCACGGTCGAAAAAATCGAAACCGTGTTGAGCTTCCCATCCACCGTCGTCGCGCCCGCCGTGGTCCCGATGTTCCCGAGGTACGTCTCCACTTCCACGATGCGCCCGCGAAATTCGAACTCATATCCGGCCACGTCGTTTGCCACCGCCAGCGCGGCCGCCTTATGCAGGTGAATGACGACCCTGCGCGGGCCAAATTCGGCCGATCCGCCTGCCCGTGATGGCCCGGCATCTTTTCCGTATTGCATCGCGTTCTCCTCTTCTAGTGGCACAGGCTCTTAGCCTGTGTCCGAAATCTGCGGCCAGGGCCCCGGATCTCGCCCAGGGCCCCGCCGGAATCCCAATCGCTCCTGTAGCGGCGGCCTTTTTAAGGCCGCCTTGTTTCTACGGCACCACTTCCTTGAACACCCCGCGGAAATCGATCGGCTTTCCGCCGAACACGAACTTCACCTTGTACTGCAGCTGGTCGTTCGTGAACTGCGTCCCCTGCGTCGGCAGGTTCGCCAGGAAGATTTGCGGCGTCTCGTAGCCGTCCAGGAAGCCGATCTCGAGGAACGGCGCGTTCCCCTGCATCGTTCCGCCGTACCAGTCGTTGACGTCCGTCAGCAGCGGGTTCACGATGATGTTCTCTTCGTTCACCCCGAACTTCTGGTACCAATTGTTCGTCGCCAGCATGTTGCGGTTGATCTGCATCGCCGCCGGCCGCAGGTCGATTGGGATCATGATCCAGTCGAGCGTCAGCCCAAGCCGGTTCGTCGAATCCTTCTCCGACTGCTTCGCCAGCGCGATCGCGCGGGTATCCAGCTCCGCCGAAGAGAGCGCCGTCACCCCCGTGTTCGTGTGCGTCGCGTGGAACCATGCCAGCCCGTCCGGATCGTAGTTCGGCGGCGTGATGAAGAAGTTGCTGATGAACGTCGCCAGCGTGTGCCGTGCCGCGCGCGCCATGCGGTTCGGGAACTGCGCGATCTTCTGCAGATCGTCGTTGCGGATGGTCTCTTCCGAGATGGTCAGCAATCCGCCCTTCTTCAGGATCGAATAGGTGATTTTTTCGTCGGTGGGCTTCGCCAGCTCCGTATAGACTCCCGCTTCCGCCACCGTCGGCAGGTCGCTCAGGTAGCCCAGCCGCACGCGGTCCTGCGGCTTGTAGTCTCCCAGCCGCGTCGTGGTGTACAGCTTTTCGAGGTTCGGCACGATCTGGAACTCGATGTAGTCCTGGATCAGCTTTTTCGTCAGCGACGAAAGCAGGATGTTCGGGAAGTCCGTCGTGGCGATCGCTTCCGACACGCGGAAGAAGCCGCCCTGGCTGAAGGTCATTTCGCGGTCCCCGGTGCAGTAGCTGTACGCTTCGCGCAGCCCGCGGAACGCCCGCACTCCCTTGTCCTTCAGCGCTTCCTTCACCCCCATCATCGCGTCCATCGCCAGCTGCAGCTTGTCCTGGCTGTTGCGGCCGACTTCGATCGAGCCGGTCTCGCGCCCGATGCTCGCGAACGCCGCGTACGATTCGCGCACCTTCGCGATGAAGCCGTCGACGGCCTTGTCGTCCGCCACGTTGCCGTTGAAGTGTTCCCTCACGATGGACTGCGCCGGCATCGGCAGCTTCGATTCCGTCAGCTTCCGTTCCAGCGTCGCCGCGAAGGTGATTTTCTTCGCTTCGCCCAGCGCCTGCTGCGCCCGCAGCATCACGTCATTGTTTTGCGCCGCCAGCGCGGATCTCGCCGCCTCGGACAGCATGTCGGCCACGGCTCTGCCCGCCGCCGCGTCCGTCACCACCGCCGATGGAAGCTTCTCCGTCACCGCTTCGCTCACCCTCGCAAAGAATTCGAATTGCTTGTCGTCCGGACAGCTTTCGAACTCCTTCGCAAGCACCGAGGCGCGGTCGGCATCGATTCTCCGGAGCGCCTCGAGCACTTTTAGAATTGAATCACGCATGCTCGTTCCTCCTTGATTTCGGCCAGCGCCTTGCGGGCTGACGCCATTCCCCGTCGCTGCGTTTCTGGTCGCAACGGGTGAAATTCTTTTCACTGCTTTTTTCTGCAGCGCGGAAATCTCCGCCAGCGTGTCGCGCGATGCCGCCACCTGCAGGAACTTTCCGCCTGCTCCCGGCTCCGCGCATAGATCGAGCCCCACGAACTTCTGCAGCGCCGTGGCCACCAGCGCGGGCTTCCCTTCCACCTTCGCGCCTTTGAATCCGAAGTATCCGAAAATCGAAACGCTGAAGAGGTCCAGCTTGCCCGCCTCGCGCGCCGCCATCAGCTTCGCACGGATGTCGGTTTCGCTTCTCAGCAGGTTCACCGTCGCCAGGGCCGCCGCTCCCGCCATGCGCCCGTTCGAAAGCCACCCGGCCGTCAGCTCCGGTGCGTTCGCGCCGTCGCCCGTTTCCGGATGCCGCCTGCGGAAGCGCGCGCCGCTCGCCGCCTGCGCCACCTGCGCCACCACTTCCGGCGGGAAATAGTGCGCCGCCATCACCTGGCCGCTCGCGTCTTCCACCGATCCGTGCGCCCAGCCCGATTCCATCACCTGCACTGGCCAGACCCAGCCGTCCTGCGTCGACGCCTCCGTGGCCAGGAACTTCGCATGCTCCGCCACCGGCACATAGGCCGTCTCCACCTGCTGCGGCTCGCCGAATTTGATTTCGTCGCCGTCATCCGTGTAGCCGATCTGGTAAAGCTCGCCATCCGGCCCGCGCGCGATCACATAATCCGGAAACGTCTCGACCAAACAGAACCGCCGGTAGCCGCTCGTGTCCAGCCCGAAATCTTCGAGCAGCGCCTGGTCCAGCTCCTGCATCTGCTCTTCGTACGATTCGTCCGCCTCCGCCTCCGAAGTTTTCATACCGTGCTCGCTCGCGAACCCGCTCGCATCGATCCCGTATTTCTTCGCCGCCGCCAGCAGCTTCCGCGCCACTTTCGCTTTCGCTTCCGCCGGCAGCTGCGTCTGGTTGAAACGCGCCAGCGCGTCGCGAACATGCGCTTCATCCGGAATCGGCAGATGCCAGGTGCTGATGTCTTCGGGATCGCCGACGTACGCGAACGCTGAGGCGGGGTATTCCTTCCCCCCCACGCTCTTTGTTTTGCCTGCCACGGCTCCTCCTTAGTTCTCGCCGCCCTGTGGCACAGGCTTTAGCCTGTGCGCTTACTCCTTCGCGCCGCCCTTGGCTGACTTCTTCTCCGGCTCAGGCGGCGGAATCGGGAACGAGTATTTCTTCCCGTCGATCGTCACCAGTTTCAGCACGCCGCCGGATGGCTGGCGATGAAGCACTTTCCAGTTCTCGATGCCCATCGCCTGCTCGTAGTTTTCCGGCTCATCCACCGCGAACAGCCGGTTGGCTTCGCGCGTGGCCACCGCGCGCTGCTCCGTTTCATCGCCCGGATAGTTCACCTCGGCCGCCCGGAACGCTTTCGCCCAGACCTGCTCCCAGCGGCCAGCGAAATCTCTCGGCATCCCTCCGAAGTGCGGTGCCGCCGGAACATTCACTTTGTCTGCCATCGCTTCCTCCTCAGCGGCACAGGCTTTAGCCTGTGCTCCTCTCTTTTCCTTACGCCGCTCAGCGGGTCACTGAAACCTCGAGCCCTGCGTCCTTCAGCGTCTTCAGCTGCGCCGGCGTCGGCTTCAGGTCGCTCTCGTCCATGTACGGCGCCAGCAGGCAGTGGCAGTTGATGGTGTTCTCTGGCGACCCGTTCGGATCCCGCGGGTACATCAGCTCCTCGCCCCCCACCTCGAAGGAATCGCCCACGTCCTGCACCTGCCCGCTCGCGATCATGTGCGAGATCCGCGGCACGCGCGACGCCATGATGTGGATCCACTGCTTCTTCACTCCCGGCACCCTCTGCTGCAAATCCTCGAGCCGCGCCTGCCCGGCGATCGAGTGCACCCGCAGGATCTCGTTCAGCGCGATGGTTTCCGCGCGGTCTCCGATCGGCCCGAAAAGCCCCGTAAATTTCTCTCCCGCCACCGCGCGCCCCACTTGCGCGATGATATCGCTCACCGATTGCCCGCCCAGGAATGCCCTTTGGATCGCCGCGTTCAGCTTCGCGCTCGCATCCTTCGAGAGTCCCGCAATCAGGTCCGCGGTGTAGCCTTGCGCGATCCCGAGCGCCGATTCCGAAACGCCCGCGAAAGAAGGCGTGGGCAGTCCGGCCCCTTTGAAAAATTCGTCCAGCGGCTGATCGATCCCGATCTCGCCCAGTTGGAACGCATCATCCTGCGCCGCCGTCACGTAATCCGAAAACTCCGATCCGAACTTCTTCAGCGCCCCATCGATCTCGCGCGCCAGCACCCGCAGTTGCGCGCCTTGAAAGCTCGCCGGATCCACGTTCGAAATATCGCCCACCACTTTCTTCCGCGCCTCTTCGAGCAAACTCATCACGCGTTCGCGCACCGCCGGGCCAAACTCCCGCGCCTGCTTGATCAGCTCCACCACCTTGGCCGCGAATTTTTCCTGCGCGCTCACCGGCATTCCTTCCTCTCGATGACGAACGCGTAGATCGGCACGTTATAGCAGTTCAAGGGAAGCTCGATTCGCACGAAGCCCTCCGGCTGCAACGTCACGAGCGCGAGGCGCTTCACCGCCTTGCAAAACGCGGAGAAATCGAGTCCTTTGGCCTGCCCGAACATTACTGCGTCACCTCCGTCGCCGGCGCCATGTCCTTCAGCGCTTTCGCCTTCTTCAGCGCGTCCGCCAGGTTCGCCTGCGGATCCAGCGCGTTCTGCTGGCTCGCGTCTCGCGCCGTCTTCGCCGCTTGCGCCTCATCGAATTCATCCGCGTCCACTTCCACGCCAATCTGCGTCATCACCGTGATGAAGAGCCGCGCCGCCGTCTCCGGCCGGATCCATCCGCGGTCCTCGCCCGTTCCCGCCGCGTTCGCAATCGTCTGCAGGGCCGTCGAAGCCGCCACCATGTCCTTCACGCGCAGGTCCGGCACCTGCAGTTGGTAGGCCAGATTCGCCGTCCGAGAGAGCACGCCGTGCGTCACCGCCTGCTCGATCACGTAATCGAGGATCTGCGTCGTCATGCGCCGGAAAATGTTTTGCCGGCTCGTCAGCATCTTCCCCGTCGGCCCCGCCATTTCGTCCGCCGTCGCGCGGTTCGTGTTTCCCGCATCCGCGAAAAACCATGGCGGCAGTCCCGCTCCGCCCAGGCCGTAATTCTTCACCACGCGGTCCGCGTCGATCATGTCGGAGCCCTTCAGGTCCGGCGTGCGCGCCTCGATCGAGATCTGGTCGTTGGTCACCTCGACTCCGCCCTGCCGCGGCGGCGATTTCATCACCTTGTCGCGCAGCTTGTTCACCTGCGTCTCGTCCGCGCCCTTCGCGATGTAGTGCCACACGAAGGAATTCAGCAGCCGCACGCGGTCCGCGAAGTCGAACACCATGTTGTCGAAGACGTCTAGCCAGTCCGCCAGCGAAAAGATTTCGGAGATGCCCCGCGACGCCGCCTTCACCTTGTTGATCGCGAAGTAGAAGCAGTCGCCTTTCAGCTGCCCCCAGCTTCCGGATCCCAGGTCCTCGTCCACGTTGATGATCGCGAGCCGCCGTCCTTCGCTTTCTCCCACGCGCTCGCGCAGCCGCACCGCCGTCGCCGTGGTGATTTCCTGCGACACTTCGGTCTGCATCAGCCCGAACTGCACCGACTCGATCGATTGGGGGTCCACGTAGCCGAGCGTCACGAAGCCATCCACAGGATTCACCGCCGTCGGCAGGCACAGCTCGCCGAACACCAGCGTCTCGACCGCGTAGGTGTCCAGCATTTCCGCCATGTTGTTTCTCGGATGCTTCCAGAATCGGTCGATCACTTCCTGGACCTGGGGATCCTCCGCGATCGGCTTGAATCCCTCGCCCACCACGTAATCCACCATCACGCGGATGATCCGCCGCCCGAATGGCGTGGTCATGAAGAGGTAGAAGCACACCTGCTGCATCCGCTGGTGCATCGCCGGGTTCAGGTCGCGCATCGTCGCCGGCGAAGTGATTCGCCGGAACTTGGCGTCCTCGGAATCCCCCGCGATCAGCGAAAAGAGTTCCGGCGCCACCGCCTCCTTCGCGCTCGCGTTCTTCCGCTCTTCCTGCAGGCGATAGATCTTCGCCGCATCCCCGAGCTTGAGCAGCGTCAGCTCCATTTGCTCCTGTCCGTTTCCTGCTCCTGTACCGGCCGGGCTTTAGCCCGGCATCCTCTCTTCGTCCTGTAGCGGCCGGGCTTTAGCCCGGCGTCTTTCAGCTCCACAGCGAACTCCTTTTCCGCTCGATCCGGGTGACGTGCCGTTCCTCGCCCCGTTCCGCCGCCGCCTGGCTCGCCACCAGCTGAGAGAGCACGCCGCGCGGCTCGCGCACCGCGCGCGGATCCGGAGCGTCCGCGTGCGCAAAGGCCGCCGCCGGCGCTCCCGCCGCCGCGAAGTCCGCCATCGCCTTCGCCCAGAAGGAATCCGCGTGCGCGTAAACTTTTTTCTTTTTCCCCCCGGCCGTCGCGGTGTCCACTTCGATTCGCGGCGCATCGAACTTCACCGCGCCGCCCGCGTATTCTTTTTTCACCGCCTGCAGCTCCTGCCGGATTTGCAGATCGTGCGGGATGCGGTTCCTTCCTTGTTCGAACCGCTGCTTCAATCGCACCGCCAGGTCTGTCTTGATCTTCACGCTTCCGCTCGCGGCCTGATACGCCGCCGGCACGTTGTCGCCCTTCGGCACGGAGCCGCCGAAGTTCAGCCCAATGACGTGGCCGGGAACTTTCGCGGCCAGAAATTCGAAGAGTCCCAGTCCGATCCCGGTCGAGTCCATCGCCGTGCGGTCCGCCAGCTTCACCCACGGCAGCAGGAGATGCGCCTGGTCGTTGCTCGCGAACTCGCCGTCCGGCGTGAAGAATGGCGCGCTGCTGAGCCGCAGCACCATCCGCGTCCACGCCACGTCGCCGATCTCCTCATCAAGCCAGGCGATGGTGCGGTCGCCATCGCGCCCCACGTCGATCCCCAGCGAAAGCTTCCCCATCGGCAGATAGCCGCTCGGCCAGTCCATCGTCGCCGCGGGATCTTCCGCGCGCGCGATCAGCTCGAGCGCCAGCCACGATCCGACCGCCTTCAGGAACGCGCACAAAAATTCCTGCGCGAATGTTTCGTCATCCCCGCGATAGAGCTGGCGCATTTCGTTCAGATCGATGGGGCAACCCTCGGCGATCGCCATGTTGATGTCCACCCAGTGCCAGGACCAGGCGCCCTGCTTCGCTGGATTTTTCGCCGGAGCCGCGCCGTCGGCCACGCCGAACTCCCGCGCCAGGTCGAAGAATTTTCCGTGCTCTCCGTTCGGCGTCGAAAGGATGCGCATCTTGTGCCCCAGCGCGATCTGCCGGGAGACCGCCGCCCAAATCGAATAGGAATCCTCGTGGTGCGCGTATTCGTCCAGGATCACGTTGCCCGGATAGCCGCGCGCCGTGCGCGGATTCGAAGGCAGCGCCAGGATGCGCGAGCCGTTCCCGAAGTGCACCCGCGTCACCTGAATGTCGGTCGCGCCCAGCTCGTCCGCGAAAAGCTCTTGCGTCGTTTCCGCCACCGCGCTCATGGCCTCGATGATCGGCGCCGCGCCTTTCTCGATGAATTCCTGCGAGCCGCTTTTCGAGTGGCTCAGAACCGTCCAGGTCGTTCCCGGATGCTCGATGCAGTCGAGCACCGCTTCCGCGGCCGTCGCGAACGAAAATCCGATGCGCGCGCTCTTCACCGCGCCCTTGAAGCGCGAATCGTCGTCGATCCACCGCTGCTGGTACGGCCTAAGCTGCAGTACCGGCGGCAGACTTTCGCTCGACGGGCGGGAGCCCAAAGGTCCGCTCACGGAGACGATTGATGTCGTCGATGGTGAGCTTCCCGCCTTTCCCGATTTTCTTTGCTGCTTCATTCGTTTCTTTCTCGGCGATTCGAATAATCTGTTCGAGCTTCTTGCTCTCCAGCTCCACGCGCTGTTTCGCGATGTCTGTCCGCTTGAACCGCGTGAGCACCAGCGCCAGCCCTTCTAGCGCTTCCTGGAACTTTGCCGGGTCCGCGGAGAGCCTCCTCTGCTTGAAGACCACGTCGGTCAGCGCGTTCTTCACCGATTCGTCCAGATTTTCGAAGCCCAGCGCGGCGAACTGCTCCACGATCTGCAGCGAAATCGCGCGTTCCTCGTCGGCCTCTTTGAGCTCCTGCACCATGCGCACGTCGTACCAGCGGTGCAGCGTCGTATGCGGGATGCGCTTGTCCGCGAAGTGCGAGAGCGCCAGCTCCGGATCGGACTCTTCGAGCTTTTTCCATTCGAAGTTTTTTGTCTCTTCCTCGATCTGCTCCCAGGTCAGCCATTTCGCGCGCCACTTGACGATCTGCTCGCGCCACTCGGTCGGCAATTTGTCGATCGCGAAGGGCTGCTGCGTCTCGCGCTTTTCTCCGGTGCGGGGCCGCCGATACCCCGGCTTGTGCTCGCCTTTCATTCATTCCACTTCCACGGCGGGATTGCTGCTCGTTTTCTCGATGATGTCCCGCCCCCCCGGCGTGATCTGGATTTGCCGGATCGCGCTCGTCCCCGTCACCCTGTTTCGCTCCAGATCGAAATTGATCAGCCTGCGCTCTTGGAGGTCTTGCAGGATCTCGCGCACCAGGTTCACATACACGTCGAATTGCAGCCGCTCGAGCACGCCCGTCAGCGTCACGTCGTCCAGGCGATGTTTCTGCGATTCGTGGTTCTCGTAGATCAGCTTCAGCACCACGCCGCGAAGCCGCCGTTTTTGCTGCGGCCCCGTCATCAGCTCGGCGCTCCCATTGCCGTCAGCCTTCTCAGAATTTCGTCGCTCTGCCGCGCCTGATGATTGATGGTCAGCTCCAGCTCCCGCGCGCGCTGCTCCATCGCTTCGTCGCGCAGCACCATCTTTGCCGCCAGGCCGCCCAGGTTCGTCGCCAGCAGCTCCGCCGCGGACACCGTGCGCTCCTGCACGGCCAGGAAGCGGTCGGCTTTCCGGTCGATCAGCACCATCGCGAAAATCAGCGCCGCGAAAAACAGGAATCCGCCGTTCAGCAGCAGCGGCACGAACTCCGGCCGGTATCTGATCGCCTGGATGGCGGCGACCCCGATCGTCACTCCCGCGCCGCCGCCCAGTCCCGCCAGCGCCCAGCGGAATTTCCCCGCCTTCAGCGTGGTCCTCAGCTCGCTCACGGGCCCACCTTCGCGCCCGCCAGCAATTCCGTCTTGCGGTCGCTTCCGCGCGAAGATCCGAAGTAGTACGACGTCACTCCCACCCACGCCGTCCCCAGTGTCCCCACCATGATGTTGGCCATGTCGCGCACTTCCGGCTTCACGCCGTGCACGAAGACGAAGAGCAGCGTCGCGAAAAATCCGAGCGTGATGGAGAACGCCAGGATCGCCGGCGTCCTGTCTTTCACCGCCGCTTCGCGTCCGCGCGCGCTGGCGCGGTCGTCCGCCATGATTTTTTCCAGGTCGTCGACCGAATCGATCTCGAGCTGCTTCATCTGCAGCGCGAACTGCTGCTCGCTCGTTTTCAGGTCGGCGATGAATTTCTGCTGGTCCGGAGTCTTCGCGAACGCCGCCGCCAAATCCTCGGCGCTTCCGATGTTCGCCCCGCCGGTCACGGCCGTCAGCACCGTCCCCGCCATCGCGCCCACCGGCCCGCCAAACTCCAGCGCCTTGGCCACGAAGGGCGCCGCCTTCTTCAGAAATCCCAGCACGTTCGCCATGCTCTCAGTGGCACAGGCTTCAGCCTGTGCTCCTCTCCATCCCCTTACTGATAGATCTTGTCGTACACGAATCCGGCCAGCGCCACGAACAGGCCTACCACGCCCACGCCCTTCGCAATGTGCGCCGTCACTCCCTGCGCATCGATCAAATAGAGCATCACCGCCGCCAGCGCGATCCCCACGAATACCAGAAACGCCGGAAGCTTCACGAACTTCTCGATATCAAACGCCATGCGGTCCTCCTCATCTGTAGTTGTCCGGATTGCTGAAGAAGCGAATCCCAGCAATGATCGCGCCGACCACCGCCGTAAGAAGCAGCGCGACCACGACGTACTTCAAATGCATTTCTGCCTCTTCATCTGAAAAAAGAAAAACGCGTCGCCCACGATGTGCACCGCCATGCCCACGCCCATCGTCAGCAGCCCGGCGAGGAGATCGGCGCTCAGGCCGATCGCGAATCCGACGGCCGCCGCCACCGCCCCGCCAATCTGCATCGGCAATCCGATCGCTGCCAGGTCTTTCATGCCGATTCCGCCTCGAGCTTCTCCAGGAACCGCTGCCATTCCCTTTTTGTAAGCAGCACGTATTCGATGTGCGTTCCGTTCTTCACCAAATGGATCCTGATCATTTCTCCCCGCACCTGAATCTCGTCGTGCTCTTCGGGCAACGCACTTCGATTCCCCCGGCGATGTCTTGCTTGTAGCAGCCTGGGCCAACATAAACCTCGGCGCCGGCGCATCCTGGAACTGCCGCGCGCCGCTTCTGCGCGGGACAACCCATCATCGAAATGCTCGCCAGCATCATCATCGTCGCGAAGATCACCGCTCGCTTGATTCACGTCCTCGCTTTTTGTTGCATTCGCCGAGGCCGCATTCCCGGTCCTCGCAGATCTCCTCGCACGCGCAGGTTCTGGTCCGCTCTGCGTCCTCTGCGCTCTCCGTGCCCTCTGCGCTAATTCCCGGTTTTTCCACCGTAGCTGCTTTTACGCCGCCATCCGGCTCTTCGTCTGGCTTTTGTAGCGGCGGCTTTATGCCGCCATCCGGCTCTTCGTCTGGCTTTTGTAGCGGCGGCCTTTTAAGACCGCCATCTTTCTTCGTCCTGTAGCGGCCGGGCTTTAGCCCGTCATCCGTCACTCCCGACGCAGGTGCCTTCTCGCACCGCACGCCCAGAAGTCTGGTCAGCCCGATTCTGTAGAAGGCAAGCCCGAGCGCCGTGGGCTCCGCGTGCCATCCCTTTCTTGTCCACTGCCAGCAATCCCATCGCGCGGCCCAGTGCGGGGCATCCGCCGATGGTGGCACAGGCTTCAGCCTGTGCAGGCCCGCCTCGAGGTAAACCGCGTACCAGTCCTGCGCGACCTTCTGCTGCGCGTCTTTCAGCTCCATCTTTCCCGCGCATACTTGCTTGTGCAGCCAGTTCTCGACCGCGTCTTTTTCGTGCGCGCCCGGATGCGCATAGTAGGGCTGCGGCATCAGGTTCTCTTTCACGTCCGCGCCGGCCAGCTCCAGGGAGTCGACGTGATCGATTTCATACATCGGCAGCTTCGTCTTGTGCCCTTTATTTTTCTTCGCCCATTCCTCGTCCGTGTCGCAGACCACGCTTCCGGTGCAGAAGACCGCGCGGTTGAACCCGTGCTTGTCCACGCCGTATTCGGCGAAGACTTCTTCCTTCAGCGCTTCCGTCGTGTTGCGGAACTGATCCGTCCATCCGGCCGGCTGATCGCAAATCTGCGATTTGTCCGTCGTCCGCACCGCCCCGGGAGTCCCTTTGAGGTCGTTCAGTGCCACGCCATCGTGGAAGCGATACCGCGCCGCCGCCTGCGCGAACGCCGCCTGCCCGCAGGCCATGCACACAAATGTTAGGAGAAGCGCTGGAAAAAGACTGCCCGAGGTCCTCCCAAGTCTCTTCACCGCTATCCGCAGTCGTTCGTGATCCCGGCCGGGCGGGCCGTAAATCGTCCCGGACCGGGGCGCCAGAAACGCCCATTTTTTCTCGCGGGATGCAGTCTCTGCCTTCCCCATTGCCGCGCTCCTCCTAAGTCCGAGTCAAAACTCTCATCGGTAGCCGCTCATGCGCTCCAGCACTTCCGTCGCATAGCTGGCGTCCGCTCCGCCGTTCCATAGCAGCAGCGCGCGGGCCACGTTGCCCTCCGCCTTTTCCAGTTTCCTTGCCAGATGCGCGCAGCCGAGCTCCAGCGCGCGGTCCGGATCGCAGATCTCGGTCAGGAAGGGAACATCGAGCCCGCTTTCGCGCGCCACCTCTCCCATCACCTGCATCAGCCCGAACGAGCACGAACGCGTCGTGGCCTCGGTTTCGATCGATGCGCCAAAAGTTTTCAGCTGGCCGCGCAGCTTCAGCGGCGCGATGTATTTCGCCTGGAACGCCGGCTCGTAGCGCACCGCCCAGGGATTCCAGTTCGATTCCTGCTCGATCACCGCGCAAACGAGTTCGGGAGACAGCGAGAACTGCTGCGCTCTCAATCGCGCCAGCTGCACGAGCTCTTGCTTCTTCATCGCTCTTCCCGCTTCGGCCAGCTCCAGCAATATCGGGCCGCGCCCTCGGAAACGCTCGTCTTCCACACGTCGGTGGGGCCATCCGTGAAGATTTTCAGGTTCGCGTACGTGTCGCTGAATACGGTGACGACAATGGCGGGCAGCTCTGTCGCGCCGTTGCTTCTCAGCTCCGGCGGATCGTTTTCTCCGACGTGGTAGATGACGATTCTTCCAATGGTCAGCTTCATCGCGCGCTTTCAGGAGCGGGCCGGGAAGGACATCCTGGCGGAAATCCGCCGGCCCGCCGGTTCCAGCCATCCAGCGCAGTTTGCGGGATTTCTAAATCGCCCGTGCGGAGTTTGCGTTATTTTCTTTGTCCGGCTTTTGTAGGTGCGGCCTTTTAAGGCCGCCATCCGGGTTCTTCACTTCTGCTTTGCGCCGTACGCGATCACGGAATCGTACTCGATTCGCCACCAGCCGCGTTTGGTGATCCTCCGCGCGCGGAGGAGGCGCGCCGCGCAGAGCCGCGCAACCGTATCGTGCGAGACTTTCAGGATCCGCGCCGCCGTGGACACCGTCACTTCCGCCGCGCATCTCTTCCCCCGCGTCATCGCGCCTCTACCTGCTCGGGATGCGCTCTCTTCTCTGTGTCCTCTGCGCTCTCTGTGTTCTCTGTGTTAATTCCCGCTGTTTCTTTCGCTTTTTCCGCCCGTCTCCGCATCCCTTTCAAAATCCAAATCACACGGTTCGCCTCCGCCAGCGTCCGCACTCTTCCGCTGCGCACCGGAGATTTGCTCGACCGCAGAAACGCATCCAGCCGTTCGCGCGTCCATCCAAGCGCGGTGCAGAGGTTCGCCAGCAGTTGCAGCGTCCCCGCATCCGCCATGCGCACCGCGCCGCCCGCATTCGCGCCGGCAAGGCGCGACCTGCCAGAAGTCCCGTACGCCTGCGCCGTCTCGCGCCCCGGTCGCGCCGGCAAGGCGCGGCGTGAAGAAGATCTCGTCAGCAGCTCCGCCGGCAGATGCTTCTGGATCGCGTCAATCGCCGTCTTCGCTTCCGCCGCGCTCAGATCCTTGAACGATCCAATCTGCCTCCCGATCGTTTCCCCCACCCAGAGAAGCCTCGCGGCACGGGGCTCGGGGTTTGTACTTGCAAACCCCGATTTAACAAAGATTCCCCACAGCGTCTGCAGCCGCTTCATCTGCTTCCCCGAAATTTTCGCAGCGTCAGCCATCCGCCCCCGGCTCCCAAAGAGTTTCCCAGTCCACCATCGGCACGGTCTTACCGGCCAGCGCGTGCTGGCAATCGCCGAGGAACTGGATCATCCCTTCCATCAGGTAAACGTGGCACATGATCTTTCCCTGCATCCGGATCGAGGGCGTTACCGTCGGCTTCTCCATCGACCCGTTCCACGTCCACGTCGGCTCCGGTGCCGTCGTCCTGAACCAATGCCCGCACTCGCAGCCCGGGCACCACCACATCCATCTCCCGTCCGCCGACGATCGACGCAGCAGCAGCGTGCTCATTAGCCCCCAAAACCAGCGCAAGCGCCTTCCGCACAAAGCCGACCTCGATATGCCTCCTGCAGTAAACCCTCGTAGGAATGCGTTGCAACGCATTGTGGGCCGCCCCTGTGCGTTTGGCGGGCCTCCTAGGGTGCTCTGCGTTCCAGAATCTCCATCGGCAATGGGCCTCGAAGAACTTCTGCCACGGCCTTGTCCTCTCGATCTCCCGGCCGCAGCCGCACGCGCAGACCATGGCTCACGGCGCCAGGGTCTTTCTGACCTTCACCACCGCGTCAAATTCCCAGTGCCCTATGAAGCCTCCCGCCGCCGTCAGGTCCACGATGATCCGGTATCCCGGCTTCACCGGCGGATTGAAGACGCTCGTGATCAGGAACTGGTAATTGCCGTTCGAGGCCGCGATGTATGTGGCCGGCGCCGTCGTCAGATTCCCCGGCCCGATCACCAGCGGCGTCCCGCTCGGGTCCAGCACCTGCACCGTTCCCGTCGCATTGTTGATGTACGTCGGCGTCGGATTCGTGGTCACGCCGTCCGGCAGCTTCGCCGTCGTCCCGTCGATCAGCCCGTAGAGCACGTAGTACTGATTGTTCTGCTGCGTCAGCGTGTAGATCGTCGGCGGCATCTAGACCTTCGTCCTCTTTCCCTTCATCCTCTTCTCTGTGTCCTCCGTGTTCCCCGCGGCCTCTGTGTTGATTCCTACTCCCTCACAATGATCGTGAACCCCGACGCCGCCATCGCCGAAAACGTCGTCGCTCCCTTCGCCGCCAGCCCGCTCAGCGTCGTCGCCTGCCCCGCCGCCATTCCTTGGATCGCCGTGTCCGTCTTCGCCGCCAGCGTGTCCAGTGTGACCGCCTGGCTCGCTTCGAGCGATTGCAGTACCGCGAAGCCGCGCTCGACTCCCACGAACGGCCCGGTGAGCAGCGTGATGAACACTGGCTCGTTCAGCGCTTCGGGCCGCGACCAGAACCGATTCACCGCCGGCCGCGCTTGGGTCGCCGTCCATGCCGCGACCGAAGATGCTATGGCCGGCAACGATCTCTCCGGCCCTGCAGAGGCTGCGGGTTGCGCGAACTTCGGTGCCGCGGACGGCCGCGGCTCGGGCTGCGCCCAGCTCGAAACGAATACAATCGCCGGCGCAGCGATGTTGAATTTATCCGGCGCGGCAAACGATCCGCGGCCGTAGCTCTGCGGCTGCGCCGCCGGCCCGATGGTCGGCGACCAATGGCTCAGCGTCACCGCCGCGGGCGGCAGCGTCTTCGCGGGCGCGCTGAAAACGTCCCCCGCGGCGAATTTCGGCTGCACCGTCGGCGGCGGCTCCGGCTGTCTCCAGCTCGATACGAACGCGAGCGCCAGCGTGATGATGTTGAATTTGTCCGGCGCGGCAAACGATCCGCGGCCGTAGCTCTGCGGCTGCGCCGCCGGCCCGATGGTCGGCGACCAATGGCTCAGCGTCACCGCCGCGGGCGGCAGCGTCTTCGCGGGCGCGCTGAAAACATCCCCCGCCGCGTATTTCGGCTGCACCGTCGGCGGCGGCTCCGGCTGCCTCCAGCTCGATACGAATACTGCCGCCGGCGCAGCGAGGCCGAACTTGTCCGGCGCGGCAAACGATCCGCGATCATAACGAAGCGGCTGCGCACACGGCGCCGGCTCGGCAACTCCCGCGATGATGCGGGGAAGCATGGCCAGCGTCGGAAATACCTGGTTCACGAAAGTCGGCTGCGCGTACCGCAGCACAACGGCGGGCATCGCCGGCTTCGCGAGTTCCGCCGTGAAGTCCGGCAACGCCGGCGCTGGCGCCGACGACGGCAGAAAGAGCTGCAGAAACGGATAGAACGGAGACGCGGCAAGCAGCGATGTGCCGAGGATTTTCAGTTTGAAGCTGTGCGCGCCGCGGGTCGCGTCCATCGGGCGCGTGTTGGTGAGATAGTTGCTGAGCGATTGATCGAGAATCCGCGGCTGGTACTGCATTTTTATTCCTCGATCACCGCGTAGGCCTGCAGCGCCGCGCCCCCCAGAATGTTCCAGAGCACCAGGCTTCCGTTCGACGCCACCGCAAGGCCGCGCGGGAACTGCCAGATCACGCCCGCGCCCTGGTTCGCCGGAAGGGCGATTCTCCGGTAGAAGTTCGCCGGCACGGTCGGGCCGGTGGCCCACGCCAGCGCCGATTGCACGTTCGTGGCGCGGTCGTTCGTCCCGCTTTCGTTCAGCAAATTGACGGGAGTCGTCGGCGTCACGCCGATCGCCGCGGGCACTCCCAGCCCGATCGTCGTCAGCGTCGCCGCGTTGATGAAGAAGCCGATCTCGATCAGCTTGAATTCTTTCGTGCCCCCGCGAATCTCCCACGCCGCGTTCGCGGAAGTCACGTTCGTGGTGAGCACGCCCAGTGAGTAGATCGGCATAAAATCAGAACTCGAAATATCCCGTGATGTCCACCTTCTGATCCGCGGCGGGAGCCTTCGGCCAGTCCACCTTCATCGTCTTCAAGAGCGGATCCAGCGCCACCGTTGGCGCCTGGCCGTCGCTCGAGGCCAGGCTGTTGGCGCCGGTGGGGAAATCGGCGATGTCGAACTCTGCGGTGGGAACCGCGCCGCTGCTAAACGACGACATCTGCAGCAGAATGGGCGCCGCGAACAGAGAAAAGATAACCGAGTTCGATACTCCGTCGCCCAAGAAGCTGATCAGGAAACCGATCTCCGGCTTAATCGCCACCGCGTTCCTCTTTCAATTCGGCCCTAAATTCTTGCTTCTGGTCTGTCACGCCGCCGTCCGTCTTCGTCCCTGTAGCGGCCGGGCTTTAGCCCGGCATCTGTCACTTCCTCAGAAACGCCAGTGCCTTAATTTGGAAAGATCACCTGGCTCGTGCAGCCCGTCGTGTCGCACACCTTGAACGTCAGGGGGTTGTAGGTGTGCGCCGGCCATGTTTTCGAAACGCTGTAATCGCCGGTGCTGCTCGTCACGCTTCCGCTGACGATGGCCTTGCCGTTCGTGTCGATCGCCGACCAGTCCGTCGAGCGCTTCGCCGGATCGTGCCAGGAAGCCGTCAGCGTGTCCGTGTTGTTCACCGGATCGTGCTGCAGCGCTATGTTCGTGATCGCCAGGCCCGACGCCGGCGCAACCGCGTCCGGAGGAATCGCCGCCCCAATGTGATTCGATAGCGCGCTGTCCTGGTTCACGGCGAAGTTCGGCGCGCACGCTGTCGCCGTCGGGCAAAACGCGCTGATCGCGTAACTGTAGTTCGTGTTCCCCACCACCGTCGCGTCTGTGTACGTCAGCGCCGTCACCGTGGCGATGATCGCGAAGGCTCCCTCGGAGGCGCTGGGGCAGAGTCCCGCGGTGATCGCCGCCGAGCACGGCGCGCGCTGGACGTGGTAGCTCGCGCCAACCGTCGTGCTCGCGTTCCAGGAAAACGAAACCGAATGCGATCCCGCGCTTGCGTGCGCCGCGAAAAGCAGCCCCACAACGATGAACAAAAAAGCCGCCCGCATTTTTGTCTTCATGCTCGCCTCCATCCGCCCTTATAGCGGCGGCCTTTTAAGGCCGCCATCTTTCCTGCTTTTGTAGCTGCGACTTTACGTCGCCATCTTTCCTGCTTTTGTAGCGGCGACTTTACGTCGCCAGGCCCGCTGACTTCAGAAACCGGTCTCGCGTCTCGATCTCGATGAGTATTTTCTCCGCCGGGACGCAGTTGCCCTTCGCGTGGCACTGCGGGCAGACCAGCGACCAGCAGCGGTGGCAAACCGCCGGCGCTTGATGCGTGCGCAGCAGGATCGAGCCCCTGACTTCTTCCGGCTCAACAAAATGAATTCCGCCGCAATGCCCGCAGGTAAAAGTCTTGAGGACCGCCGAAGTGCCGAAGGGGGTCGTGATTTCGACGACGCCTTCGGCTTTTTTGTTGTAGCTGACTTCCACGCGTTCCCGGTCCCCTTCCCCCGTCCCCGCATTATTCTTCGTGGTTGATCTGCGACGCGGCCACGCCCGTAAATGCCGGAGCCACCGATGAAAGGCAAGCGATGCCGAGCCCGTTGGCCGCCGTCGCCGGCGCCACGAGTTGCGCGCCTTCCGTCCAGGCCGTCCACGTATACGTCGCGCGCTGGTTCAGCCCCTGGTCGAAGAGCGAGGAGTTGGCCGTGTACGTCGGCTCCACCGAAGCGTTCGTGCCCGCGGCCGCCGAGGCCGTCGAAGGGTCGGTCGGATCATTGTTCCGCGGCGTCACCGCCGTGGTCGTCCCCGCCGCCGTAAACCGCTGGATGATCCATTCGAGCACGCCGTCGGCCGCCGCGCCCAGGGTCGAGAGAGTGAAACTCCAAATCTTGGGCCGCACCGTCGCCGCGCTCGTCAGCACCTGCGGCGTCTTGAACGCGCTGCTGACCGCGGCGATCGTTCCCGGAGAGAAAAACCTTCTTGCCATGCTGCGTCACCTCATCGTTGAATTTTGCTGCCAGCTCCCCCTAAGCCTTCTGCGCGGTGATTCCGCCCGTGATTTTGGCCGGCGGGACTGCGGCCTTATCGTCCAGGGGATCCAGCGGATGCCTTTCCGCCACGCCCACCATCCCGTGGACGACGATGTATCCGCGGTCCTCGTAATGCCGCAGCGCATTCGCGTTCAGGGCGTTGCCGCGAACCGCGTTTTCTCCGGGGATCGATTCGATGATGGCCTTGGCCTCCTCCGCGGAAACCTGAATCCATTTCCCCTCCAGCCCTTGGTCGACCAGCTGCTTCGCTGACGTGATCATTTCTCGCCTCCGCTTCTCAAAAACTACGCGCCGCGCGCGAATTCCGTGCGGAGTTTGCGTTATTTTCTGAATCCTTCTTTCCCCAGCTGTCGCTCCAGGTAGCGCCTCAGCGATGCGCGGTCGATCCGCCACCAACCGCGCGGCGAGATCCGCCAGGCTTCGATCGCGCCTTCCTCGATCCAGCGCATCACCGTATCCGGGGAGCATTTCGCGATCCGCGCCGCCGTGCTCACGGAGATCTCCATCGGCCGCTTCGCCGCTCTGCGTCCCGCCGGCCGCCCTTTCGCCTTTTTTACCTTCCCCATCGTTTCGCCCGTGTGGCACAGGCTTCAGCCTGTGCACTCGTTCAGTCCTCGCATTCCCACAGCCGCAGCGTCATCCGCGCCGCCGTCGGCCCGTCGAGCCCCCGCCGCGTCCGCATCACCGCGCACGCAATCCGCGCCTGCTCCGCTTCCTGGCCCGGATAATCGAAGATCTGGCCCGGCGAATTCAACCGCACCGTGTCGCGCCGGAATCCCCGCACAACCTGCTCCCGCCCGGGGTTTCGGGGTTTGTACTTACAAACCCCGAAAGGAAAACGATGGCTCTTCAGATTCACGCCTCCTCCGCTCGCCGCACCTTCGATTCATCGACCGTCCCAATGACGAAACCGGGACCTCGCTTGCAGGTCGGGCATGTCCCCGCAAGCGCCAAGCGCAACTGCTCCAATATTTCTTCTGGTTCGGTGCAGCGATCCTTCGGAATTTCCGCGATCTTCCACCAGTTCCATCCCAGGCACTTGTCGGGTTCTTTCCGCTCCAGCGCGCCGTCGTAGCGCGCCGCGACGTAAATCATCATGTAGTGGCCGCCGAACCGGAAATGTTCCCTGAATCCGAGAATCCTGAACTGCGTCGGCAGGAGCTTCACGCCGGTTTCTTCTTCCAACTCCCTGGCCGCCGTCTCTTCCAGATGTTCGTGCTCCTCGATGCGCCCGCCGGGCGTCGAAAGAAATCCTCCCGCCGACGTGCCCGCTGCGCGTTCGCCCAAGGCGACCCGCCCGTCCCTGTTCACCAGCAGCACGGAAACGCCGACGGGCATCGTCGGCTTCGGGCTCATGCCGTCGCTCTTCTCAGCCTGTCGTAGCGGCGGCCTTCAGGCTTCTCTCTTCTCTGTGTCCTCTGCGCTCTCCGTGCTCTCTGTGTTGATTCCTGTCTTTTCGTCATGCCGTCGCTCCTCGCATCCACATCGGCCGGCCGTTCACGCACTCGCGCTCTTCCGGCGAAGGCGTGGCGATTCCCAGCGCCTTGAAAACTTCCTCTTCCGTCTTCGCGCGAATCACATGATGGTTCACCACGCGCTGCGCCACCGGATCGTATTGCCCTGGTACCTCCAGGCCAGAGCCGTCCGCGTGCAATTTCCCCCCGCAAGCTTTCGCCCGCGAGCACATCCAGATGTTGTGTTCCGCGGACCCCGTGCGGATCAGCAGCAGCGTCGCCCAGGTTTCCGTCGTCGCCAGGTAAATGTCCACCGGCATCAGCTTGTCTCCCGCCCAGATTTTTCCCCGGATCAGCCGCGGCCCTTCCGCTTCCGTGGACGCGAACACTCCCTTCACCGCGCCGTAGAAATCCGTCTTGCAGATCGCCGTCGTCGTTCCGAAGAGCGCGTCCTTCGATTTCATCTTCGGCACGGCCACCAGGTCGATGTCCTTGACCCACGGCTTCGCGCGCCGGATCGATCCCGCGATCTCGATGCGTTCGCTGTGCTCCCGCAGCGCCTCCACGATTTCCTGCGCCTTCCCCCGCGCCGCCTCCAACTCGAATTTGTCCATCTCTTCCGCCTTTGTAGGGGCCGGGCTTCAGCCCGGCATCTTGTCTTCGTCCCTATAGCGGCGGCTTTATGCCGCCATCCTCTCTTCGCCCTATAGCGGCCGGGCTTTAGCCCGGCATCTGTCATTTCTTCAGAAATACCAGCGCCTTGATCACTCGCGCTTTGCACGATCGGCACGCATCCGCTTCGTAGACCGCCTCGTCCTTGTCAAAAACGTTCACGGTGAATCCGTCCGATTCTTTTTTGATTTCCTTGCCGCACAAATCGCAGTACTTTTTCGATGCCATCGTTCCCTCCTCTCTGTGTCCTCCGCGGTCTCCGTGCCCTCTGCGTTGAACTCTTGTCTTTGCTCTGTCACGCCGCCGCGTTCGGCGAAAACGTCTCCGCTCCCACGTCGTCCCGTTTCTGCCGCCGCGCGTGCAGAACGCGTGCTTCTTCCATCTCCCGTTTCCGCGCGAGCCTTTTGTTGATGCACGCCTTGCAAACGTTCTGCCCCGCCATCCGCTGATTCTCGGTCGCATCGCTCGGCTCGCCGCATCTTGGACATTCCCGCGCCGCCATGCTCTTTTCTTCTTCCTCCGTCGGCATGTACGCCGCCACGCGGCTGCAGCCCTCGACGGGGCACTTCCAGAATTTCCGGATGTAGCGTTTGCGGTACGCGCCGCCGGTGCGGTCGAATCCGTCGTCTTCCGCGCCCTCCGGCTTCGCGAGCCACGCCGGCGCCGCCATTTGCTTCAGCTCCATCTCCCGGCTGACGTGAATCGCGCAATGCGGCGGCCCGTTCATCGGCCCTTCCTTCGGATCAGTTCCTTCGCCATGCAGTCGGGATTCGTGCACGCTCTCTTCGTCGCGTCGCGCCAGCTGCAGGCCTCGATTTCGTTATGGAAGGTCGGCCGTCCCGCATCGTTCGCCGTGATCGCGATGGTCAGGCGAATCAGCTGGCAGGCTGTCTCTTCCGTGCATCCGCAGAATCGGCATTGCTCCGGATGCCGATACTGCCCGCGTCGCTTCGCCGGGCGCTTCATGGCGTGAGCTCCGGGAACAAACAGGGCATCTCGATCCGTGGCGTCAGCTTCATTTTGTCCAGCTCTTGCTGGGTGTACTTGCCCATCTCGACGCACCACAGAAATTCATCCGGAGAGAAAGCGATTTGCCGGCGGTACATCACGCATAACCGCGCAATCCAGTAGCGCTGCTTCGGCGTCACTTCCTCGAGGCCGCGGACGTCACGGACGAACCGTTTCGGCCAGCTCGCCGGCGGAAATTTCGCCGCGTTCAGCTTCTCGATCAGCTCGCGTTCGATCCTCATCACCGGCTCGCGAAACAGTTCCGTCACGCTGTCGTCTCCCTGTAGCGGCCGGGCTTCAGCCCGGCATCTTCTCCGGCATCTTCTCCCGCATCTTTCACGGCACCGTCTCCACGTAGCCCTTCTCATTCAGCTCTTTCGCGATATGCTCCGCGGTTCTTTTCCCCGCCGTGCGCGCAACGATTTTCCCGCTGCGTTCAAGATCGACCACCTGCCAGCGGCACGGCGTATGCGCGCGCTCGATCGGACACGCCAGATAGCGGCGCGTCGCCGCCGTCGCCGCCGCGATCCTCTGCTCCTCGGCAACCGCATCCAGATCCCCCGCGCTCGGCAATCCCGGCTCCCTCATGCACGTCTCCGCTTCTTACGGCCGTCCTGCTTCAAGGCCTCCAAAAGCGCCCGCAGAAACCGAATCCTGCGCGACTGCCTGAGACGCTGGCACGCAGGCTCGGTCTCATCTCCCTGCCGGCAGCCTTCCCGGTTCGTGCAGCCCCCGCCCTTGCAGTTGATGCTGTGCGCGACGAATCTGAGCGCCAGGTTCGCTTCGTGGACGCGCGCCGCGACTATATTCATCGCCTCCAGGTCGTTCCGCCGCTGGGCAAATCTCGTCACGCCGCCATCCTTCTTCTCTGTGTCCTCTGCGTTCTCCGTGCCCTCTGTGTTAATTCTTGTTTTTCTCTTCTCACGCCGCCTCCTTCGATTTTTCTTCCTCATCCAGCTTCAGCATGGCCTGCCCGTACATCCGCGCCACCAGTTGCTTCCCTGTCAGCGCCCGCAGCCTTCGCAGCAGCGCGTAGACTTCGCCCCACAGCGGCGTGATCGCCAGCTCCAGGTCATTCGCGTTCACGATCAGGAAGTACCCGCAGGGCTTCGCCCGCGATCCCCCGATCGGAATCTTGAAGAGCAGCACCGCCGCCTCCGCCGTTCCCGCGATTTTCCTCCGCGTCAGCTCGCTCCACTCCATTCCCGCCTGCTTCGCCACATCCTCGCTGCGGATCGCTTTCGCCGCGCCTTTGTGCCCCGCGATCACCCGCAGGATTTCCTTCTCGCGCTCGCCGAAGAGCTCGGACTGCAGCGCCGCCATCACCCGCGCGTCCAGCTCGCGCCACTGTTCGAACAGATTCCCGGTGGCACAGGCACTCTTGCCTGTGCGTTCTTCCGTCTCCCCGAGTTGGCCCTGCCCGCTCACGCCGCTCCCAAATGCTTCCCCGTGGATAGCCCGCGCCTGGGCCGGATCCGTTCCGGCAGGAAGCGGTCCGTCTCGCCCTTTTCGAGTTCCAGGAATTCGCTCGCGCTCGCGCTTCCCGTCAGCTCGATCGCCTTCAGCTCCACCTTCGCGGAATCGAGCACCGTCTGCGCCACCTTCGAAATCGCTTTCGCCCGCTCAATCTCCATGGGTTTCTCTGTGTCCTTCAGCGCCTCGATCGTTTCGAATAGGTGGTCGCGCAAATCGCTTAGTTTGTTTTTCACGGCTCCTGATCCTCCGTTTCAGCCTTCCGGCGAGCTGGAGCGTGTCCTTCAGCCTTTTGGGCAGGTTGTGAATCGTCGTCCGCGCCATGTGCTCGGCGTCGCTGAGCAGCTCCAGGTTCTCCAGCGCGCAGTTTTGATGGTTGCGGTCCTTCCACCAGATGCGATGGCCCTTCGGGATCGGCCCGTGCGCGTCTTCCCAAACGCGCCGGTGAACGAACTCCCAGTTCTTGTCGTTCGCGCCGTGCCCGTTGCCGGGAACGTCCGAAATTTTCCTTCGCAGGTAGCCATCGGCATTCGCCCTGACCGTTCCGACTGGCAAATAGTTGCCCGGTCGCTGGCCTTTCCTGAATTGCGTCTCCCGCATCCGGCCCGCCCACCATCCGGGCCGCCGCAGCCCTTTGTTCGCGGGAACGTGTCCGCGCTGGAATCGGTGCGGAACTCCCAGGCTATCTCCCGGCTGTATCCGGCCCGTTGTCACCCCCGCCCAAAACGCCTCGGATTTTTTCAATCCCAGCTTTCCCGCGCGCCGGTAGATCGCCTGGATCGCCCGCTTTAATTTCTTGACAAGATCAGCGGTGGGAGCGTCGGCGTAGAAAGCCCGAAGCAGCCGGTCCTCCCTCGAGGTCCACGGCCGCCGAAAGAAATTTCTTTTCAGTCCCAGTTTGTAAATCCGGTTCGTGAGAGCTGATCTGGTGATGCAGAGTTGTCGCACCATTTCGCATTTCGGGAAGCCGGCGAGATAGAGCCTCCGCAATTTCGCCTCGGCCCGCGCGGTCCACCGGAATCGTTCGCGCCGTTCCACGCTCATCAGCAGCTCCCGCAGTAATCCACTTCGCGTTCCGCCAGCCGCCCGTTTAGATCCGGCACCATCCGCATCACGCGCTGGAGCGCGCCGCGCCCGCTCTTGCCTTTCTTCCCGCAGAAGAAGCAGCGCCGCACGCGATGCCGCTCGTGCCAGCGCTGGTTCGCCCTTCTGACGCGCTGCGCGTGTTTCCTTTTCCATCTTCGCGTCACGCGCGCATTCGTTTTCTTTCCGCGCGGCGTCTGGCGGTAACGCTCCTGCGCCAGGAGCTCGTTCTCATGGAACTCCGGGTCCTGGCGGCGGATCGCCTGCCACGCCGCCTTGTACCGCCGCACGTAGCCCGGCCTTTTCCAGCAGCCGCGGAACGTCTTTGGCAGCGCCAGCCTCATATCCCCGCTCTCATCGCTTCGGCGATCCGCGCGTCGCGTTCCTTCACGTACGCCGCGTCGCATTCCCAGCAGCGCGTGCGCCCATCGCGGTTCACGAACCAGCAGTGCGGCTCGCGGCAGCAATCGAGCCGCGCCGGAAGCGCCGTCATCAGATGGACTGCGTCGCCTTCGAACCGCCAATCCTGAACCATTCCGCACATTTCGAGAGAAACGATCCGGTCCATCATTGGATTTGCTTCAGAGGTCGTCATCGCCGCCACCTCCTTCGGAGAACGATCATCCCGAGCAGCGCCAGGCTCGCCATCGCGAAGAGGAGCGTCCCCGGCAGCACCAGCAGCGCCGCCACCGCCCCTGAAAATGTTCTTCTTCGTCATCCGCGGAACTCTCCCACGCGCGATTCCCGCATTTCCGCGAAGCGGTTCAGGATGTGCGGCACGCAGTAGCGGAAGCTCGTCACCACCTGCCCGCGTTCGGCCGCCAGCTTGAACGCCCGCGCGATCCCGATCAGGATGTCGTTCACCGGCACGGCGAATGTTCCCGCCCAGCGCCGCACCAGCTCTTCTTCCGTCGGCTCCCGCGCGTCTCCCGGCTTCGGCCGGTAATAGAGTTCCGTGCGCGCGTGCCCCGCGGCTTCCATGCACGCCAGGAAGTATCCGCGGATTTCCGCGAACCGCTGCTCCGCGCTCTTCCCGTTCCTGTCCTGCTCCCCGCTCATGCTGCTCTCCGGATCTCCTTCAGCGCGAAGCCCACCTGCACCTCGAAGCCCGCCGCCTTATATTGGAATTGCTTCCTTCCGAGCAGCTCGCCGATCGGCGGAAGATAGCCGCCGCGGTTCGGCGTGGTGCAGTAAATTTCCCTGAAGCCGAGCGCTTCGGCGGACAGAAGCAGGTGGACGTTCAGCCCGTAGACCTGGCGCGCGCGCAAAAAATCCCGGCCGTCTCTGAGGATGTGCAGGACCCTGTCGCCATCGATGTACCCGAGGTAGCGCCTGCGATTCCCCGCTGCCGGGTCTTTCGGTAGGACGAGCGTCACCTGCTTGTCCTTCAGTTGCAGCCGGCACCCGCATTTGAATCGCAGGCTCAGAAGAGATTCCGGGCTGCACTCCTTCGATGGCACCCGAAGCCTGGCCGCGCGGCGCGCTCGCGAATCCTTCTTAGCCATCAGCCGCTTCCTTTCCGGCAGAAGAAAGTTCGCCGGGGAAAAAATTCTCGGCGATCAGCTGCGCGGCGATCTTCAGACCGCATGGCACGCCGCACGCGTGCTTGACTCCGGGCCTCTCTGCCACCTCGTCCGCCCACGGCTGGATCAGGATCAAAGGCTCGTGGACCGTGGGCGAAACTCGCGATGCCGCGGCGATGAGCAGCCAGTGGTTCGTATCGTTCGCGCGCAGAATTCCGCAGCCGGGCGCGTCGCACTTCCACGGATTGGCCAGCTTGCTCATCACCTGGGAGCCAGTCCCGCGATCACGATTCCGCCGAGCAAGCTTCCGATCGCCACCAGGACGAGCGCCGCCCAGAAAAGCGTTTCCGTGCTCATCGGCCCGCGCAGCCGGTGCCAGATCTGCCGCATCTGGAGCCGCCGCTTTCTCCGCTCGATGTCTTCCGCAAACTCCGCAAAGATGCTCACTTCGCGTCTCCTTCGATGATCAGCGTCACCGTCGACTTCTTGTAATTGATCGTCACTTCGTCAAACTCCCGCAGCAGGTCCTGCCCCACGATCCCGTCGATGCGCCGCCCGAGGCGCGGGAAGATGCCCAGCTCCGCGACGCCCACGGTCCTCTTCTCGAAGCAATATTTCCCGAGGCACAGCGGGCCCAGCTTCACCCACTCCACGGCGATTTCGCCCAGTTCGCCTTTTCCCCGTTTCTCCGATGGAAAACCAGCGAACTCGCGGTCCACGAGCGTGATTTCGTTCCCCGTGTCGAACAGGAAGTCCCCGGTCTTTCCCCCGAGGCTCACGCGCACGATCATCAGACTCTGCTCCTTCGTCGTCTCGAACGGCAGTTCCACGCGCGCCGCCTCGCGATGCGGATGTCCCCACGCCGCAGGGCAAATCGCCGCAGCCAGGGGAATCGCGAGCATGCGCGCCAGTTTCATTCCTCTCCTTGACAAAAAAGTCTCAAGCCACGTCCTCCGCCAGCGCCGGCTTCGCGTTTTTCTTCTGCTGCCGGATGTATTCGAGCAATCTTCTGCTCGAGTAATAGCTCCGCGGCGCCGGCTTTCCTCCGGCTCCGATGAAGTACGGGTCCTCGACCGTGCAGCGATCGAGAAATATTTTTTGCTGCCCTTCGGAAAGCTTGGCCGGCTTCCCGTTCCCAGACGCGCGCGCCGCCAGCGTCAGGATTTCCGTCTTGCTCATGCCCTCGAGCTGGATGCGGTACGGAAAGCGCGAAAGCATCTGTTCGAGCCGCGGCCGGCGCGCGGGATGCAGAAATTCGCGCAGCAGGCTGTGGCTCCCGGCCAGGATGATGCCGCAGCCGCGGCGCCCGTCCCGGCGCGTCAAATCGTGGAGCTGCCGGATGCCTTCGAGTGCGTCCAGGTCCAGGTGCTGCGCCTCGTCCAGAACGATCGCGGGCAGCTTCGCGCACGCGCGCAGATAATTCAGCAGCGCGTAACGGCAAGACCATCTAAGATTCGAGCGCACCGCCAGGCCGCCCGCTTCGGCAAGGCTGCGGTAGAGGTGGCTTTCCGTGCAGCGCGGGCCGCAGTAGACGTAGACCACCGGCCTCTTCGCCGCCCGGAATTCCTCGCACAGATTTTCGAGCACGAAAGATTTCTCGCTCGAAGGCGGCCCGTAAACGATGGCGTTCACGCCTTCCTCGGCGGCTTCTTCGAGCCGTTCCCGCAGGATCCGGTACGTCTTCGTCTGGAGCATTTCCGGCGCGTTCATTTCACTCCTCCAGCTTCACGGGGTTGTCGCGCCAGAACTGCGCGTCTTCCGCCGCTGCATCCGAAACGAAGGCCGGCTGCGTCGCGCGGCGCGCCTGCGTTGGCGCCATCTCGGCGCGCGCTCCTGGCGCCGCCGCTGGCAGCAGACGCCCTCCCGTTCCTGTCCGCGCCAGCGCGCGTTCCACCAGCGCTTCGCGCTCCGTCTTCCATCCCTGGTTCGCGGCAATCGCGGAGAGCGCCCCCAGATATTCCGCGTAGCCCTTGCGCAGCCCGCGTTCCCGCCGCATCGCCGCCTTGATCTGGTCCCGTGTGAAGCGCCCGTTCGGGCATTGCGCGACGAACTCCTGGATCCTCAGCTCGCCCACGAACTGCAGCGTCTCGGCGTCCGCAGCGATTGCTTCGCCCAGGTTGTAGGGATCGCGCAGGATCGCTACTTCGCGGCCTTGCCGCGTGTCCAGCGCGAAGAGGCTTTCGTCCGTGGGCTCGTACCGCATCTTGTCAAGCTGCACGCAGCCGCCTTTCTGCACGATGCGTTTCGCGCGCTCGGAAAAAAGAATGTCCAAGAGGCGCGGATTGATCTTTGGCCGCCCTTGCTCCGGATGCGCCTCTTCCATCACTTCGTTCGGCGTGCGGTGGTCCAGCGCCTCCAGGCGCGTTTCGTTGTACTCCTCGATCCACTGCACCGTGGCCACGATGAACTCCGCATCCGTCGGCAGCGGGCTTTCGCCGCGCTTCCCGGCGAGATACTTCGCGTGCTGCTTCTGCGATTCATCCGCCGACTCGGGGCGGTTGCCGGGCGCATTGCCCACGTACGCCGGGCGCCAGAGCACGTCGAAGCGTCTGGACCACCGCGCGAACCACGATTCGATCGGCTTCGACCGCGGCCGCTTGGGGATCGCGCTCGTCACGCCGATGCGGTGGCGTTGGAGCAGCGCCTGCGCGCCTTCGGAAAGCGTGATCAGCTCCAGGTCGCGCCGCACCTTTTTGTAGTCCTCGCCGTTGTCCCAATAGAAGTTCGCGGGGAAGCCGTGCGCGAGCGCCGCCATGCGGATCGCGGAGTTGATCGTGCGGCTCGAAGGCGTCGGCGCCAGGCAGAAGCCCACGATCTTTCGCGAGCCCCAGTCGTACAGCGCCGTCAGCCACAGCCGGTATGCCTGGTCCCGCTTCATCTCGGGCTCCGCAAAAAGCGTGTTGCGGACCAGCACGTCGAACTCGCGGTGATCGCTCACCCACCAGTCCATCACGGGCACTTTGCTGCGCTGGATGAAGGGCGAGCATAGCCGCTCGTGCGTCTCTTTGCCGTCGCGCGAGAGAATTTTCAGCGGATCCGGAAGCGCGTTCAGGAAATTCCGCGCCGTGTCGTAGCACGGCGGCGCGTCTTTTTCGCCGAGCTTCTTCCATTCGCGGCAGAGCGCTTCCCAGGCCATCTCGCGCGAGAGTCCTTCCTTGAGGAATTTGTTCTGGAGAAAAACAGCGGCGGCGGGATGCTCGTCGAAAAACCGTGAGCGGTCTTTGTCCTTGCGCGGCTTCTCCGCAAGCGCTGCATAGCCGCCGTGTTCGAAGCGATCGAGCCAGCGATAGAGCGTGCGGGAGGAAACCGGGGGCTTTTGCTGCGCCGCGATGTACTCGGCGAGGTCGGCGAGCGTGCTGACCGTTCTTCCGCCATCGAGCCGGAGCGCACGGTGGCCGTTCGTTCGTTCGCGGAAATCCAGCAGCGGTCGGATCGCTTCGAGCTTCCCGCGCGCCTGGTCTTCGAGGTCTTCCGGAATCGCCACGCGCGGCGCGGCCTCAGCCTCGAGTGAAAGGGGAAGCGGAGCGGACGCAAAAAGGGGCAATGTCCGCTCCGCGGCGGGGACTAGCTGAAGGCCTTTCTTGATCTCTTCCGCGAATCGCGCCTGCGCGTCCGCCGGCAGCGAGCTCAGCAGATATTCGCGCTGCCGCTTCCCGTTGGTGCCCCTGGCTTCCGATTTCCGCGCCTCGATCTTCTCCTCTTTCGCGAGGCGCCGGACGTGAACCGGGTGGTAACCCGTCAGCGCGCAGACTTTTTCCGTTGTGAGCCAGGTGCCACCCATCACGGATTCCTTGGAATCTCTTTTCGTGATTGCGGGCAAGGGAGGAAAATGCGCTCTTCGCTGTAGAGGTGCCGTTGCAGCGGCACGAAGACTTCCAGGCGCCTCCGCTGCGGAGACGCTTTCTTCGCGAACGTGCTTAATTTCGGCTGGCTCGCGCCGGGGCCGAGCGCGCCCGGAGCCGGAGCGTCGTGACGCGCCCCGGATCCGGACCGTAGCCGGCGGCTTTTGCCAGGCTTCGCCGGCCGCTTGCGTCCCCCTCGGAGGGGATTCTTCGATTTCGTGCGTCCTCCGCCGGCGCGCCTCATGCCGCCTTCTCCGTCTGCTCGATCTTTCGGATCTCCTGGAGCAGCGCATCCATCACGCGGCGGGACTGCCGCTGGCCAATGGCCACGCGGTAGACGTGCGAACGGCCGCTCTTGCCCAGCCGGAGCTGGCGCGCCACGCGCGCGAAGATGCCCTGGTACCGGAGCGCTCGCGCTATTCGGGATGGTACTTTCGCTGGTGTATCATCGGTGCGTGCAACAGTGTGGCGCATGTGAACCAATGTTGGTACCAAGATTGGCTCGTGTCAAGAGGAAAGTTGAAAAAAGTTTCTGACCCAATTTGGGCCTTGGAAGTGAGGGCTCTCCGGCAGGCGATGGGCCTCAATCAGGAGGAGTTCGCCGTCAGAGTCGGAGTGGCCAAATCGACCATTGGCTACTGGGAGCGCGGCGAATTCAGGCCGCATAGGAAAACAAAGGACAGAATCCGTGCGGCCTGCGGCATCGAACGGGCAACTGAGGGAAGCCGCGGGTCTGGCAAGCGAAGTGCTCGACGATACTCCGACGAGGCCGTCGCGGCATTCCACCAGGCGCTCGATATGATCCTTGACAACGCGCCCAGCACTGTTGTAGAAAGGGTTAGCGAATTACTCGTGCAACACGCCGCAAAGTTCGGCGGTCCCTCTGAGCAGTGAAGGAGAATCCTCCGTGTGCCCGGTCCTCATCGCCACAGTCGCCCTGATCTTCGCCAGCAGCCTTTCGGCACAGACCAGACCCGTCGCGTCGGACACGGCTCGCGCGGAACCTGGCGAGTTTGAGTTCGCCGGCGCCACGCTGAGCGTCTCAATGGATTCCATGACCGGCCGCCAGGTCTGCTCCGTCACGACGATCAACAATGGCGCGTGGGTCGCCGTCTCCGGCGGCCGCACGGCCATGATTACCACGATGAGAAATCGCAACGTGGATTACGATCGGCCGGCATTTCTGCGGATCGGCGAGGCGCCGCCATTCCGCTTGGGCGTCTCGCGTCGTCCCCATTTCCTGCTCGTCCCTTTCCATAGAGCACCCGAGGTCGTTCGCGCTCTTTACACGCAGCAGCGCGTCCGGCTTCGCTTTACCGAGTGGCCCGACGGAGCGAACTTCGATGAGGAGCTGGAGCCCGGCGATTTCGCCGCCGCTTATGATCGCGGGGTCGAGCTCTGCGCCTGGCCAAAGCTTCCCGTCGCCGCCGTGCATCCGCCAGTGGCTGCATCCGCAGTTCCGAAGGAATCGCAAGAGGAGGCCTCCTACGCTCTGGAAGTAAAGAACTCTCAGGCCGAGCAGTTGCGGCGGTTCGTCTCGAGCGTCGAGCACGAGCTTCGGCATAACTGGATCGCGCTGGCCTTCCCCGCGTGGTCGCGCACCCCTGGCGTTTCCGCACATTGCGTTATGAGCTTCACCGTGGCGCAGGATCGTGCGGTGACGGACGCCCGTCTTTCGGAAAGCAGCGGCGATCCAGCGGCGGATGATTTCGCGCAGCGCGCGGTGCTCGCGTTGGGTTCTTCGCTGATCTGGTTTCCTGCCGGGCGCGCGGAGCCGATCACCGTCCACGCCGAGTTCGATTGGCCCTCTGCCAGCGTGAAAATCACACTTTGAGTATGTTCGTTGGATGTTCGTTGGATTGGCGCGCCGGATCGCGATGTTCGTTGGATTAAGCCTTTGTTTTCATAGCGATGCCCAAAGCGCGCGGTGCGTCTCCCCAAATGTCCGCTGGATGCCGCGCTGGAATTCGCTAACTCTTTTATTTTCAGTGAGCATCCAACAAACATCCGCCGCGCGCTGACACCAAGCGGCTCACCCTCGCTCCGCGCGCCAACCCCACGCAACAACAACAAATCCCGCCACTTATCTCCATCTCCCGCAACCCCCCGCCACTGACACCCTCCGCCCGTGTCCGTACTCTTCCCCGCAAAAAACTGCCTGCGCAACGGCTGATCACCGAAGGGTGGAAAGGTCGAAACCCACGGAGACGGGGTCGCCTTCGGGAGGATCGATCTGGACGGTCGAGGAATCGGAGATGAAAGCGTCTGCCGGGAAATCGAACTCGAGGGTGGCGCCCGTGAGGAAGCAAGGACCGTAGCGTCCGCAACTGTAATTTGCATGTCCATGATAATCGGAAGGCGAGAGCGTCTGGTCGCCATCAAAGATTTGGACGTGGAAGTCTCTCCAGAAATCATGCGGTCGGGGGATGAGAGTCGCAGAGCTGGAATCTGATCTTGCCGGAACAGCGACGAGCGGGCCGTAAGAACTGGTCAGCTGAATCTCAACGAAAATCTCCACGACCTCTTCCTGGCCGCGGTGATCAAGTTGGGCCTGTTGCGCGCTGTAGTTGCCAATGTGGTGATCGGACAGCTGAGCGACCTGGGCGAACGGAGTGAAGAATGTAACGGAAGATATGTACGGGCCGGTCTTGGGCGGCGGGAGAAGCTTGATGTATTTGCTCAGGAAGGAGGCGAAGGATTCGTCATGGCGCTGGCCGAGGAAATAGGCTTCGCGGATGGACTCTTCGGAAAGGGGCGACTGATAGGCCAAGGAGAAAGGAGACAGCAGCAGGGCCGCAGTGAAGAACGCTAAGCAGGGCCGGAAGGACGAGAACATGGAGGGCACTCCCCTATTCATTAGACGGGCAAGAATGGTAGCGCGGTTTCGTCGCGGAAAGAAGATAGCCGACCGCCACATTGGTTTGGAGGCACGGCTGAGAATGCCGTGCAATGGCTCGGTGTTGCCGAGATGGGGCGCAGCAAGTTGCGCCCCTACGAGAGTTTCAGATGCGGCGGGTGATATCGGGGAAGTGGAACCAGACTTTCACGCCGGAGAAGTAGGGGCGTGTTAGAATACGGGCGTGTCTCACATTTGTGTATAAAGTCGAAACAGAACTCGAGGCCGACGGGCGCTGGATTGCCGAGATTGTAGACGTGCCGGGTGTATTGGCATATGGGGCCACAGAAAAAGAAGCCGTCGCGTCTGCCCAGGCTCTTGCGCTGCGCATCCTCGCCGATCGCATCGAACAACAGGTGTTCCCTAATCCTTGAGACTTGGCGGTCGTTTGAGTTCTGAGTAAAATTCCTCGATGCACTGGCCGCATATCCGGGCGTTCTCTTTTCCCTCGAAGGTTGTAGCGAGAGTTTCGTCTGGCCTCTTGCCACAAAAGCTGCATCGCTGGTCGGCCCAAATCTTATCCAGAAAACGAGTGGCATCCTCCTCCGTAAAATTCGCTTCGACCCAACAGGCGGTTGATCCGGGATAGATGCGTTCCGCGCGTTTTCTTGCGGCGGCAATGGAATCATACGTGGCAACCCCGAGCATGCTCCAGTCGCGGTGACAGTAATAGAGAACAATTTCAGGGCTGTTTCTAGCTTGGCAGATGGCCAGGCAAGGAACTCGACCGATTTCCTTGCCATCGATGAAGAACAAGCCATGTCCGGAGTGAAATCCGACCGAATTGTCCAATATAGCGTAGCTAAGGACACGGTCGGAACACACAACTGGTGGTGGACCAGACGGGGGTTGTTCTTCTTTATCGGTCATGAGCTTGCTTCGCGTTGAAATTTCTTTTCTTTTCCAAGTGGCTTTCCCCCTCCCCGATGTTTTTGTTCAAGACTATATGCGGCGGGTGATGTTGGGGAAGTCGAGCCAGACTTTGATGCCGCAGAAGTGGGAGCCCTCGGTGCAGATGGGAGTGGTGATGCCGGCGCGGAGATGGCAGGGCGGGCCGATGTAACGGGTGAGTTCGGGGTGGACTTCGCGGAGCTGGGCGAGATTTCCGGGGTGACGCCGCGGTCGAGGAGCTGATTTTTCGCGGTCCAAGCGTCGCGCATGGCGCGGCCGTAAATTTCTTTCGCGCGAGGATTGTTAGCGAGGAGGAGCGGCGTAATGTAGTCGGGTTCGCGGGTGTCGGCGAGGGTGAGCAGAGGGCGTGAGCCGGGGACCATGCGATGGCGCTGGTCTTGGCTGTCGGCGGTGTGGCTGATTTTTTTCGCGAAGGTGTAGTTGGCGTGCTGGAGCGCGCGCATCATGGGGGCATGGACGCCGACGTTGAGGGTTTCGAGGCGGTAGAGATTGCGCGCGGGATTGAGGAGGCGATCGAGGGCTTCGGCGTCGGAACATTGAAATGAGCTGAGGCCCGCGACGGCCCGATAGGATTCGGCCATGACGCGTGTGGCGTTGGGTGAGTAATCGACAAGCCGTGAAGTTTTGCCATTGAGTTTGGCGTCGAACTCGCGAGCGAAAGATTCGCCGGCGGAGGAACTGGGCTGCGAATTTTTCCACTCGGGGAGTTCTTCGAGAGGCTCGGTGCCGAAGCGGTCGAAGAATTGGGCATCGATTTCCTTGACGTGCGCAACCATGGCGCCGATGACGGTGCGAGCTTCGCTCGGCGTGTCTGAGGCGGAGCACATGCGCCAGAGGCGGTGGAGGACGATCCCGGAGATGGTGTGGACCATGGTGGTGAAAGCGGCGAGGGGCAAGACGTAGCGGGCGATTTCGATGGCGCGCTTTTCGGCGGAGCGTTCGATTTTTTGAATGCGTTTGGGGTGGGACATCGGGCTGATGTGCCAGATATCGTTCAGGATTTCGCGGGCGTCGCCGATCAAGAGGGCA
>WNFD01000711.1_pt1 | contig 47957 bp, 45 predicted proteins | sample 5400491 | NCBI WGS metagenome assembly WNFD01 (sample SAMN13153343, study PRJNA577476) | soil metagenome | isolation source: 120 cm saprolite under Douglas fir tree site 2 hole 2 replicate 2 | place: USA:California | collected 2015-04-18
CTACCACGGCGTGAGAAGACGGGCCGACAGTGGGTATTTTCCGCTCCCCGATTCGCAATTCACGGCCGTCGTCTTCAAGCGTAACTCCACGAGCAACGCGCGCAACTTCCAGCGCAAACGCCCAGCGTGGCCCTTCGAGAGACAGCTCCCGCGCGGGGACGCTCCGGCAAATGCTGTCAGGCCCCAAAGCAGCTTGTGCGTGTCCGACCCCGACAGCGTTCTGCGCGAATAGCGGCAACGGTTCGACCCAAAGTCGTCCCTGCGTGGAATTGCTGATCTTCGCAACGAGAACCGTGTTTCCCGCGTCTTTCAGCGCTTTTGCCAATTGGCGATCGTTTGTTTCGTCTTCGGTTTCCGAGAGTAAGATGTCCAGGCCAAGCGCTTTTGGGTGCTCGGCGCTGGCAGCCCTCACCACTTGCGCCAGCAAGGACCGTTTCCACGGCCATCGCCCATACCGTTCCAGACTTGCGTCATCAATCAGTACCAGCGCGACATTGGGCGAAGTGCTCTGACTCCCTCGTAGGCGAAAATACATGTCTCCTGCGCGGCGACTGAGTTCTTCCACCGGATAACTGAGGCTGAGCAGGCCAACCACTGCCAAAAGCAATACGTTCAAAAGCAGCCAGCGCTTTGTCTGGAGATGCTTTTGATTCGAACGGCCTGTTGGCGATTCGTTCATGTTTCTTTCGATTGCAGGTCGATTGCAAGACGGCGCGCCTTTTCATATAACGTCTTGCGTTCAATCCCGAGCTTTCGTGCCGCAAGAGACTTGTTGCCACCCGATTCCCGCAAAACACGGAGAATTTCCTGGCGCTCCATTTCCTGCAGCTTCCCCGGTAACGAAGCTGTCGAATTTTCTGGCGCCGAGGTTGTCTCGCTTCGGCGAGCCCGCGCGCATTCCACTTCCTTGGCAGAGATTTCGTCCGTGGCGGCAAAGATAGCTAGCCGCTCGATCAGGTTTTCGAGCTCACGGACATTGCCCGGCCAGCTCATGGAAGCCAGCAGTTTGATCGCCTCTTCGCTGATATTTACATGGCGTTGGTTGCGCTGATTGAAACGCTCCAGAAAATGCTGCACGAGGAGCGGAATGTCTTCCGCCCGCTCTTCGAGCGAAGGAAGTTGAATCGTCACAACGCTGAGCCGATAATAAAGGTCTTCGCGAAATCGTCCTGCCCGGATCAGTCCGCTCAAATCCTTGTTTGTCGCAGCAACGATCCGCACATCGATAGGAAGGAAGGTATTCGAGCCCAAGCGTCGAACCTTCTGTTCCTGCAAAACGCGAAGTAATTTCACTTGAAAGCTCAGGCTGGTTTCCGATATCTCGTCCAGGAACATCGTGCCGCCATTGGTTGCTTCAAACAAGCCGCTGCGGCTGATATCCGCGCCGGTGAACGCGCCCTTCTCATGTCCAAAGAGCTCGCTCTCCAAAATGGTTTCGGGAAAGGAGCCGCAGTTGATGGCAGTGAAAGGCATCTCGGTACGGGCGCTGTGCGCATGAATGGCCTGCGCTACAAGTTCCTTGCCCGACCCGCTTGCACCGGTAATGAGCACACTGGCCGTGCTGGGCGCGACCCGCGCGACGGCTCGATAAACTTCCAGCATCTTCGAGCTTCGTCCGATAATCGCCGACTCGGGAGCAGTGCTGTCTTTCTGCGCCGGACTGGGTGTCTGCCGCGGCCCTGTCAACTTTCGCAACAACGCGAGCAACTCATCGATCAGTAGAGGTTTGCTCAGATATTCGAGTGCTCCTCCAGCTACCGAGCGCGCAACTGTTTCGACACTGGCGTGCGCCGTCATCACCACACACTTGCATTCCGGCTGCAAAGCTCTCAGTTTTTTGAGGAATTCAAGACCGTTGGCTTGTCCAATATAAATATCCAGAAGGGCCAGATCGATGGGGCCTTCATGAAGGAGAGGTTCGGCATCTTCAACACTTCGGGCTGCAAGGCACTCGTAGCCTTCTGCAGTTAATACGGCATTCAGCCATCGGCAAATGGACTTGTCATCGTCGACGACGAGTACTTTGAGCCGTTTATCCATACTCATCTCCGATCTGATCCGCTGTTTACCCGAGATTTCTTGAACTGCTGCATCGGATCACCTAGAAACGATACGCAACGCTCACCCGCCCTACTTGTGCTCGAAACGCTCCTGTGCTCTGTGCCAGGTGAAAGTAAGAATAGTCCGCGCCCAGTTCCAGCTTCCCTAATACGAAGCGGTTCTTCGCGGTGGCCTCCCAGGCGAAATCATGGGGATTCTGGTTAACAGTTTCGGTGCCGTACTGCCCGAGGTATTCGCCGTGGTAGATCTTGCCAATCGCGAAGCGGAAACCTCCGAGTGCAAGGTGCCTGTGATATTGATTGGGATTGAAGTAGCCGTTCGAGAGGGTCTGCGTGAATGAGCTATGTGCGTATTGATATCCCAGCCCCACGGCAAAGTGCGGGTTTCCGATCCAACGCACTATCTCCGCATCTTCCCGTTGAGTGCGGTTTGAATCCGAGTAATGTTGTTTGGAGAAATCAGCACTGACGTGCCACGAGCGCGACTGCCAGTCCAGTCTGCTCCACCAACCCTTCGCCAGCAAATCGATCTGAGCCGACTGGAAAGTGGGAGTGATCGGTATCCGCGAGAAACCTCCTTGCAGCCAAAACCTCTTGAAAGGATGAAGAATCAACGTTCCGCCGTAAAGAGTCCGATTCGAATGGTCAGCAAATCGAACGATCCCGCCCCCACCCCCAATAAAAAACCAGCGTGCAACTCGCACTCGACCTTCATCATTGACGGTAAAGATGTTTGCCTTTGGCCCCTGGCTGACCCACAGGGATTTTTCATCGAGGCGAAAACTGTTTGTGAAATTGCGTCCAAGCTGAAGATCAAATCGCTGTCCCGCGCGCGTGGCGCGATTCCCGGCTGTATCGCTGAAATAATTTGCGTCCGCCTGCAGCCGGTTCAGCGCGTTTCCCTCACTGGAGGCCGCGAGCGGCAACTGGTTCTTCTGCAGGTCGTCCCGGTACTCCTGAAGGCGAAGGCTGTTCGGATGACGACCAAGTGCCTGTTCCACTTCGCGGCGCGCATCATCTTTCTTTTTCTGAAATAGCAGGTTTCGGACCAGTCCGATGGCAGCCGCTTCGTCGTTCGGATTTGTTGCTAGCAGTTCACGGAAGAACTGATTCGCGCTCTCGTACTTCCCGTCGTAACTCAGCACGCGGGCCAGTTCGAGATTTGCTTGCCGGTTGGATGGGTCATCCCGCAGAATGGCGCGAAAAATCTTCATAGCCCGCGAGTCCTGGCGTTGATAGACGTAAACCCTGCCTAGTTCAAGCCGCAGTTGGAGATTGCCCGGAAAACGCTTGAGGGCGTCCTCCAGTGTTCGACTTGCCTGCGAATAGTGTCGATGGCGGAGAGCTACCTGTTCCTCGGCGATGCTCTGCTGTACCGACGCCCCTTCCGCCGCACGCGCCTCCGGGGCCTTTCCTACGACGATGACGGCGAAGGCGAGGCTGACGCGAAGAATCCAAATTCGAACCATGATCTTCTCTTTCACGACCCTCCAAGGGACTACTTCGGCCGACCTTGCTGCCGTTCGCAGAGATGAGGTGATCGATGTCCCCCGTCTCGCGACACGGAGTAGGAATCGCGGGGCGTCAAATGGTATTGTAGCGACTACATGCAGCATGATTCGTCCCGCCCCCTACTTCGCGTGCCCAAACCACACATTGCTCAACAACGCCTCCATGAACCTCCTCATCCGTCTCACTTCGCTTCGCTTATTTCTCGTCACCCTTGCTCTTTTTTGATGTCGGCGGGTTGGTTTGGAAGGACGCTGACCAGCAGTAGAGACGATCCAACCCGAAACGTAGACATATGGCCTAGTTCGACGGTCCAAATTCGTTGATCGTTGACGTATATGTTGTTCACAGAAGGCGCGACATACAGCCGTATCCCAGCCTGACGTGCTGCTATGACGCAATGCACGTCGGATGCTTCCGGCTCATCGAACTCGAAATCTGCACCGCCGCCAATTCGCCCCATCGTGATACATAACTTACTCAATTGGTACATCAAACCCTTCGAGGGGCCTTCGATTACCGAGATTATGATTGTTGTGTCGTCTTGCGGAGGAATCTCAGGGAATTCGAACGCACCTGGCTTTCGCGGGCTCCTTGTGCCATCAAAATCGGGCCGTGCATGAGGACTGCTTGCGCGCAGCACCTGCGATCGACCCGGAACCTCGTGATCTTGGCCAAGCGATGAACTCAGAAAATTACTCGGCGACGTCTCCTCAAACTGTGCGGTGTTTACGCAGCACCGTTCGGGAACGTCTCCGCTTTTAAATAGCATGGCTAAGGTACCTCTGCTCAAGTTTCGAATTCATGTTTCCGGCCGGGGACGAGCAAGCGGAGAAGATCTTCTCGCGCGCCACCGAGTTCTTATTAAAGTCCTGGAATCTATAAGGCAGTTTCATCACCAAGCATGGAGGGGAATAAGTGCTGTAATTTCAGCCCTCCCAATTTTTGTGGGTGTGTCTCTCCAACTCACCTGAGGCGTTGAGAAACTCTCGGTACGCTACCTTTCGTTTTCTAATGGCCGACTGCTGCCTTGTGGACTCCTAGGAAATCCAAGACTTGGCCGACCCGAAATACGAGTTGACCCCACCCACCCTTGTATAGCTGGCACCCACTGCCTCGGAGAACTAATTGGCGTTGAGCATTGAAAATTAAAGACTTACCGCGTGGGGTCATTTGGAGCGGCGATTGCCCTACATCGCTAGGTACTAGAACTGCAAACCTGAGAAAAGCGTTCGTTAGCGAAGGAAACAGGATGAAGAGGTCGTTCTTCGTACGCTAACTGGTCTCAGTGGAGATCGGGCTCATGGAGCTGCAAGTTCTTCAGGAGAAAACACAATGAGGAATTTCAATTCTCTGACAGGGTCGCTTGTAGCGATGGGCGCGTTACTCGCGTCAATTAGCCCCAGTGCCATTGCCAAGGACTCTCCTGGAAAGAAGCCGGAGAAGGCGCAGAAATCATGGAAGGCAGCGATCAAGGTGGAAGGCAAAGGTCGTTACGACAGCAACACCTTCCTGCTTTCAGATGGGCAAAAAACCAAGTTGCAGACGGCGGGACCCGACGAGCAGATCAGCGGCCGGTTCAAGGACATGAACAGCGTGCACGATTATATCTTTACGCCTTCGGTGAAGTTCCTCGCTGAGGGACCGGGCTTCGGTGGTCGAAAACTCGGCTTGCAAGCGGGCGTCAATTACGACATGTACTTCCTCAATCCCAGGCGGCGGCACTTTAATATTGAGGCAGCCGCGGAGCAGAACACTTCGCGGAACGGCAGAGCGCGTGTCAAGTTTGAGTACACTCCGAGCTACTTCTATAGAAACTATCTGGCGGACGCGACGAATTACACCAGTTCGGTTTTGCCGAGCGAGCGCGTGTATAAGCCCGACGTCTACAGCGAATGGGATATCACGGTCGATTACCGGTACCGCCTGGCTGGCGGGAGAGCTGCTCTGCTAGGACGCGCCGGTTATCTGCAGCGTCGTAACCAAGCGCCATTTATCGGGCATGATCGCAACGAACCCCACATGGGTGGCGGACTCGATTTTGGGCTAACCAATTGGTGGAGGATGGAGGGCAACTTCGACTACGCGCTCGTAGACAGTCCTCGCGTGCAGGAAGTAATGATTCTGAACGAGCCCGATTTCGGTGTTGACTTCAACAACGACGGGAATACCACCGATCTGAATATCCGGACAGTACAATTCGTGGACCGTCGTCACCACGAGCAGCGTTTCCGAGCCAACACGAAGCTCGGAATTCGCGAAAAAAGCTATATCGAGTTCGGCTATGAGCGTCGGCACAGGAATTTCTTGTCGAAAGAGCCGTTCGACGTGTTCCACAACGGTCGGACCGATAATCGCAATACTTTCCAGGTCGCGTTCGTTTCACATCTAAATGACAGGCTCCAGTTCACGACCGGGTATAGCTACATTTTCGAAAACTCCAACCGTCCCAATGACCCCGGAGTCGTGGGCGAGGTCAACGACTATAAACGCGATGGGGCATTTGTGGGCCTAAGGTACCGCTTCTGAGCGGATAAGTAGTCATCAATCTGGCGGAACGTCAGGGGTTCAGGGACCGCAGCGGCCGGTTTGGTCTAACAACGCGTGCTTTCTCGAACTATGCCAAACACCGCTCAAGTTCTGAGTGTGCCCAGCATCAAGGCTCGTGTCGTATCAACACACGGATGGGTTAAGGCATTCCAAGTGCAGCCCCAGGGCGGCGGCTTAAAAGTGCAATTTGAACGACTTACGCCGCCCGCCCTTTGGCCAACCGGTTGCCATTAATACCAGTGACTGTTGGAGGTCCTACAAGGACAGCGGCACTTATTTTTCTGGAGAATTCATTCATGAGCATTTTTCTTACAGATGAGATGAAGGCGAACATGCGAGTTTCTTATGCGCTGCGCTGGGTTCCACGAGCGAGTATGGCCACTCTCCTGCCTTGCCCAGTGTCTCCGCAAGCTGGTGACATCGTGCTTGCGAAGCTCGAGAAAATCGGCAAGAACGCGACTCTCGAACTGGCGAACGGCCGAAGGTGCAACCTCCATGAAGGAGACCTTCTCGCGGTGGTGTTTGGAAACCGCTACGCAACCCTGCAGTTCGAAGGCTACGCACGCGCGAATGGAGATTCCTGCGACTTGCTCTCCATGGGCGGTCTCTGCGGTTTAGTGGAAAGCAAGCACGCAAAAGCAGCTGAACCCAGCAAGCTTCGCCTGTTGGGCGCCCTCGGCGGCATCACCGGATCTCCCCTTAGTCTTCGAGACTTCGCCTTGGCCCCAGTACCTCAGCCCAACCATCCAAATATTGTCGTGGTCTGCGGCACCTCCATGGATGCTGGTAAAACACACACGGTCATGAGCCTCATCAAGGGATTACGGAAGCAAGGGCTTCTGGTCGCAGGCATCAAACTGACCGGCACCGCTACCGGCAAAGATACCTGGAATATGCTCGACGCTGGTGCGTGTATAGCACTGGATTTTGTTGACGGCGGATTTCCGTCAACGTATCTCTCCACGTTGGATGAACTGCTGCATCTATACGATCTGCTCATCTCCCGTGCGGCCGCACAGGGCGCTTCTTGGGTGGTCGTCGAGATCGCAGATGGACTGCTACAGCGCGAAACCGCAGCCTTACTGCAGGACCACGGCTTCGCGGCCAGCGTGGACGCATGGATTTTTGCAGCGGGCGATCCTCTCGCAGCAGCCGGAGGTGTTGCGGTTCTACGCAACTGGGCCATCGAACCGCTGGCGATTAGCGGAGTGGTTTCCATGAGTCCACTGGGCATGAAAGAGGCGCAATCAGCCACACAGCTGCCGTGTCTTACTGCCGGTGAGTTGCAGTCTGGCGCGTTGAATGCCTGTCTGCAGGAAACTGTCTCTAAACGTGCTGGCAGCCTTCTTGTAACAGTTGGAAGTCGAGAGGAGATCCTCAACACGTGAGAAAGGGCCGTGTCTATCTTTGGACTGATGATTCCGCCCGCAGCCTATACGGGAATCTGACTGCGAGCGTCGAATCCTTGCATCATCTCGATGTCAGCGCAAGAGATGCTGGCGGTTTATCGGGACGTTTCGTCTGCGTGCGGAACGGTGGCGCGGTCTATGAGCGAGATCCGGTAACAAAGTCTGAGCGTGCGGTCCCTCTCGGTGACGCGCGGCCGGACACTGCGGGTGACTTCTTATTTGAGCCCGGCCGCGGTGGTGGTCGCATCGACAAGGCGAGAATTGCAGAGCCAGATTTCCGGTGGCGCTACATTCAGGCGTCACGCTTCGGCGAAGTCAACACGTATTTCCACGTCGACCGCATCGCGGCTTATGTCCACGATTTACTCGCCGAATTGGGCTCTGCACCATTGCCCCTGGTCACAGCCGTAGTAACTGCCCACCATGCCGCTACAGAAGAAGACGGCATTCGCGATGGCGTGAGAGGCCGCAACCACTGGTTACCTTTCCAGGGAGGCCACTACCGCTTGCCCAGCAGACGCTACGAAATGCCAGAGCACAATCCCATACCCCCAGCTGGCGAGATTCACCTGGGACCCGGCTGGCAGTTGCTGGAGCATGGCGCGCTTGTCGAGGCGGCGGGCGGGCGCTATCGTGCCAACGCCTCGCACAACGCAGGAATCATCTATCACGAATACGGACACCATATCACCCGTCATACCGCGGATTTTCGCGCAAACAACTTGCGTCCCGCGGATCAGCAGAACAACCGCAAAACTGCCATGGACGAAGGCACCTGTGACTATTGGGCAGCCACAATGCTGGGTACACCCCATATTTGGATTTTGCACCGCCGTCATGACGATCACGAGATTCATGCTCGCAGTCTGACCTCCCGCAAAACCATGGCGGACTATGACACTGGGCCGCGGGCCGATGTGCATGCCAATGGCACAATCTGGGGCGCGGCGCTTTGGGATCTTCGCACGCAAATGTCTGCAATGGAGCCCGACGGAATCCGCAAGACCGATCTGCTGGTTCTAAAAGGTCTGCTCCTGATGGGAAGGCTCACACCTCGATGGGAAGAAACGTCAGTGGCTAACGTCCGGCAGGCACGGAACAACTTTGATGTCGGACTGACATCGCTGCTTCTGGCTGACGAACAACTGAACCGGAGTCAAAACCAGAAAACCATTCTGGAAGTCTTCGGCAAGCGGGGGATACAGCCCGCGCCGAGCTTCCGCCATGGCAGGCGCGGCGAATTGTTCCTGGACACGCAGATTGACCAGCCGCTCAATGCGATGAAGTCGAATCACGGATAGAAAGAGAGAGCGAGACGCAATGCTGAACGGCACAAACGCAGTTCTATCCAGCAAGAATGACTTTCTGACTTTACCTCCATTGGCTCTGCAAGCTTTGCTTAAGCATGTCTCCATTGATGAAATTCCTGGCCCAGCAGATTTGCTTTCCCGAAGAGATTTAGAAGGACAAATTTCCGCTCTCGGCGAACCTCCACCATCGGTCATCGTCGCAGGGGACATCATGTTAGGCGGGCGCGCCAAGAAAGCAGTTACCGAATTTGGCCCGGATTATCCGTTTGACGGCGTGTTGCCGCTCTTGCAGAGGGCACCCATCGTGCTGGGCAATTTGGAAGGTCCCTTTGCTGAGAAGGCCCGAAAGCAGCAACGTAATTATTCATATCGGGTGGATATGAGCCTCGCCAGTTCGCTGAGCCGTGCAGGAATTAATGTCGTCACGCTTGCGAATAATCATCTCATGGATTGCGGCCGATCGGGGATTCTAGAGACCCTTGATGCACTCTCGAACGCCAACGTGTTCGCACTGGGCGCGGGAACAAACGAGCGAACAGCACATAAACCCGTTGTCCTTCAAGCGGGCGCGACGCGAATCGGCCTGCTTGCTTACTACTGGAATCGCCGTACGGCTGCAACGGTGGATTTGCCTGGCAGCGCGATGGATCCCCCCGAAGCTCTCGAAGCCGACATTCGAGGGCTTCGTGAACACGCGGATCGCATCGTGGTCACCTTCCACTGGGGCGTGCCCTAAGAGCGAGAGCCGTCATCCGGGGACCGGGCGAAGGCACACTTCGCTGTGGATTGCGGAGTGGATGCAGTGGTCGGTCATCACCCTCACATCGTACAGCCCTTCGAAATTTATCGCGGGTGTCCCATCTTCTACAGTGTCGGAAATTTTGCGTTCGGATCGGGCAATAGCCGCGCCGAAGGGCTCTTAGTCGGGCTTCGATTTGAAGATAACAAAACAGTCGTGAATGTTTACCCGCTCTATGTCAAGAATCGCGACCCGCGCGCGAACTACCAACCTAAAGTGCTAGCTGGCAAAGCGGCAGAACGAGTGCTCAGCGAGCTAATGAAGATTTCAAGCGGCAGCGCCAAATTCATGAAATTGAAAAATGGACGAGGCGACATCGAACTCTCTTGGACGGGCGGATCGCGCGAAATGACAAAAGGCAGTCATGAATAACAACATTCGAAAGCGCCAAGCCGGAAAAAGTACCAACCAATGGCTGCCGCATTTCTTGCCTCTGCTTCGTCCCTTCCGCAAACAACTGTGGTGGGCAGTGCTGGCCATGGTCGTGGATGCTTCTTTAACCGTTTTCCGTCCCTGGCCTCTCAAGGTCGTCATTGACCGCGTACTTTCTCATCGGTCCACGCGTGTGCCTTTTTTAAGCGTCTGGCTTGATAACACTACTCTCAGCCGCATGCACATCCTATACGGCGCTTGTGCAGCGACAATCTTGATCGCATTGAGCACCGGCCTTCTCACCTACTGGTACACACGCACACTAGGTATCGTCGGACAGCGTTTTGTCTTCGACTTGCGCTGCCGGCTCTTTGCGCATATGCAGCAGCTTTCCCTGCGTTTTCATGACACTCAGCGCCGAGGGGATCTTATTACTCGTCTAACCTCTGATATTCAGGCGATTCAGGACCTGATTTCCAACGGCTTGATTGTTCTCGGCAGTAACGCATTTCTCTTGATCGGCATGCTCATCTTGATGTTCTGGCTAAATTGGCAATTTGCTTTTGTTGCTCTAGCCGTGGCGCCCCTCTTATTTTGGACGGTCTTCCGCTACACGCATCGCATCAAAGTCGCCGCGCGTCAAGCACGTATGAGCACAGGACTGTTGGCTTCTTTGGCCCAGGAGACGCTTGCATCCATTCGAATTGTTCAGGGATTGGCCCAAGAGGAGCAGCAAAACGATCGCTTTCAAGCGCAGAGTGAAAGCAGCCTGCGATCCTATCTCGAAGGTGTCCGCTATCAGGCGCGCGTGGCTCCGCTCGTCGACGTGTTCGCCGCCGCAGGTCTCGCCTTAGTGATGTGGTTTGGCGCCACGCACGTGATGCAAGGACATCTCACGACTGGCGACATGGTCGTCTTTTTTGCTTACGTAACGAACCTCTACAGCCCGATGAAAGCCCTGGCGCGGCTCTCCTACGTCACGAGTAAAGCCACTGTCGGTGCCGAGCGAATCGCGGACATCCTGAGCGTGCGTTCCGAAGTAACCGACCGGCAGGGAGCTCGAGAAGTGCCGCGGCTTAAGGGAGAAATCGAGTTCCGCGATGTTTCGTTCGAATACCAATCCGGGCAGCCCGTGCTTTCCCGTATCAACCTGCGTATAGCTCCCGGTGAAAAAGTCGCGATTGTAGGGGCCACCGGGGCGGGCAAAAGCACTCTCATAAGCCTGGTTCCACGGCTCTATGATCCCAGCAGCGGCGCGCTCTTGATTGACGGCGAAGACATTCGAAACTTTTCCGTTCAGTCCTTGCGCGCGCAGATCAGTCTCGTTTTGCAAGACTCCCTGCTCTTCAGCGGGACAATCCGCGAAAACATCGCTTTCGGGCGTCCAGACGCCAGCGATAAGGAGATTGTCGCGGCGGCAGTCGTAGCGAATGCCGCCGAGTTCATTGACCGTCTTCCAGACGGTTATGAAACCTTGGTCGCCGAGGGTGGCGCCACACTTTCCGGCGGCCAGAAGCAGCGCATCGCCATTGCGAGGGCGGTTCTCAGAGCTTCCCCCATCTTGATCCTGGATGAACCTACCAGTGGGCTTGATGCGGCCTCCGAACGGACCGTTATCGATGCACTGGAGCGTGCTGCCCAGGGACGCACGACCCTGCTCATTGCGCATCGTCTAACGACTGTCCGCCTTGCGGACCGCATCATTGTCCTGGACATAGGGCGCATCGTCGAAGAAGGACCCCACCACGGGCTTCTCTCTCTTCAAGGCAAGTACGCTCATCTTTACAGCCTGCAACTGGCCATTCAGAAGGAAGCTATCTTAACTCTGGCGAATGGGACAAATTCTCTCGAATGATCGCAGCCATGCACGGACAACTGCGCCGGGTGCCATTGCCTTGCAGACGGTTTGCTGAAGGAACTGGCGGAATCATCGCCAAGATCATTTCCAGAGCCATGGCGATTCTCTTCTCTTGCCTTCTCGCTGACCCTGCATGGGGACAGAACACGGGAGCGCTCAGCGGAACGGTGGAAGATGCCACGGGAGAGTACATGATCGGAGCTGATGTGCGACTCCGAAACCAGATAACCGGTCAGGAATTTTCCACGAGTTCCGACGAAGAAAGCCAATTCCGGTTTGACCGTGTCGCTTTTGGCGATTACCTACTCATCGTCAATGTGCAGGGCTTTAAATCGGCGGAGGTGTCGGTCAAGGTCGGAGAACGCAAGGAAAGTCCAATCCGCGTCCCTCTGCAAATTGCCGGTTCTGCGGATAGCGTGACCGTTTCGGCAAACAGTGAATCCATGCCGACCGCGGGACAAGACATCGATGTTATCGAACTGGATCGCAATTGGCTTGAGAATCTGCCTGCAAAAGAAGGTGATCCGCTGGCAGTGCCTTCTATCTTTTTGGACCCAGCGGCCGCCGGCACTCTGGGGCCCAAGATCATCGTTGACGGAGTAGAATCCAGCGCGCTGGAGGTGCCACTGACGAGCATCCGAAGAGTATATGTAAACAATAGCCCGTACTCGGCCGAGTTTGGACGGCCGGGACGGGGACGCATCGAAGTGATTACCAGGAAGGGCTCTCGCCGCGACTATCATGGCAATCTCACATTCTTGCTGCGGAATTCCGCGCTGGATGCACGCAATGCTTTGTCCCGTGTGCGGCCGCCGTTGCAACGAGAGATCATTGAGACGGAGCTCGATGGCCCGCTCGGAAAAAAGGTTCGATTTCTTGTGGCGGGGCGCTATTACACCAGCGATGAAAGTGCCACGGTCCACGCCCGCACTCCCGCCGGCTCGGTAGTGGAAAACGTTCCCATTCCTGAGCACAACACCCGTCTTTTCGGACGTCTCGATTTTGATCTGACACCGGCGCATTCTCTGACGTTGAGTTACAAATTTAAGAATAAGTCGCAGCAGAATCAGGGAGTGGGCGGGTTCAATCTTGCCGAGCACGCAACGGACTTCTCCATTCACGAAAATGAAGTGAAGGTTTTCGAGCGGGCTTTCATCTCGGCCACTTTTTTGAACGAGCTGCGCTTCGCTTTCAAAGATGAGCCTCAGCGAATCACCACTCGCTCGAACCAACTGGCAATTCTAGTTCTGGGCGCGTTTAGTTCCGGCGGCGCACAGATGAGTCTGCGCCAGCAGGAAGGAGCATTCACAATCCAGGATGCAGCCACTCTTAGCAGAGGAAAACATACTTTACGGTTTGGTGCCGGGGCACGGCCTCGCTCTTTTCAAACCACTGATGCCTCCAACTCCGGAGGCACCTTCACATTTCCTAGTTTGACCGCATACTCCTCAGGCCAGCCCGAACTCTTCACGATGAACCAGGGGAATCCCCAGGTCTCACTCACACAACGCGAGTACTACTCGTTTATTCAGGATGAGATCCAGGTACGGCAGAACCTCTCCCTTTCTCTTGGACTGCGCCACGAGTGGCAATCAAATTTGTCCGATTACAACAATTTCGCGCCGCGGGTCGCCTTCGCTTATTCCCCTCATAGTGGACAAACCGTGATACGCGGTGGATTCGGCATTTTTTACGACCGTCAGCCGGAAATCATGCAGCAGCAGGCATTGCTTCATGATGGAGCGCAGGGCCACCAGATTGTCGTTAAGAATCCGGGTTACCCAATCCCTTATGATCCGGCACCGCCGCCGCCTCCCAGCGTATTGCGGATCGCTACGGATATCCGTACTCCTTACTTGACCCAGGCCAGTTTGGGTATCGAACGTAAGCTTGGTAGGCAAGAACTTCTTGGCTGTTGATTACACCATGGTGCGAGGACAAAAGCTTTATCGCACTCGGAACACCAATGCTCCGCTACCGGGAAGCGGAGTACTTCCTGATCCTTCTTTCATTGACATCGATCAATTCGAATCGTCCGGGAGGTCCCGCAGTCATAGTCTGACCTTCTCTTTGCAGACGACCCTGAGAAACAGATTCGACCTTCTCGGGCAGTACACGTTTTCAAAATCCATGGACGATGCGCGCGGGATGTTTTCTTTCCCGCGAATACCTATGACCTGCGCCCCGAATACGGGCGATCCGACTACGATCGCCGTCATCGATTCAACCTTATCAGTATCTGTCATTTGCCCTGGGACTTCAGGGCCGGCACGATTGTCAGCATGAATTCAGGTATCCCATACAATATAACGACCGGCTTCGACAACAACGGTGACACCGTGCCAAACGATCGGCCACTCGGAATTAGCCGAAATACGGGAGCGGGGCCGGGTTACGCCAGTGTCGACTTCCATCTCTCAAAGCGCATTACGTTTGCAAAAAATGAAAGTAAAGACGGCGGAGCACGACCTGCTGAAAAACATGCGAGCGGCCGTCTCTCCAACCTGGGTGAAGGACGTCGCGAAGGCCACGGGCGATGGTTAGAAGTCGGCATTGATGCATTCAATGTCTTCAATCGGGTCAATTTCAAGAACTTCCAAGAACTTCGTCGGCGTACAGACCTCACGTTTTTCGGCCACGCCAACTCGGCTAGCCCGGCTCGCCAACTTCAATTCTCGATGAAATTCCATTTTTGATTTGGGATTTTTAACGCCGCTGACATCCATGTAGTGCTGGCGAGAATTGTTTTCTTGCTCGTACGCCAAGACATCTCGGAAATGCCTATTCCATCGGCTGTTTAGAGAAATTGCTGGCTTACCATCCGTGCAGCAAAGTTTAATTCGAATGCATAGCCCGATAAGTGTCCTTTGGGGTTTCGAAGCGCGACTCCGATAGCCATCGGTGCCGCGTAGTTTCAAGGAGAGATTGCTGCGGCAAAATCCGGTGTCAGTTCTGGTGTCAGTTGGGTTGGCAATTCTGGGCGCAACCAGGCGCATCGCGGCAACTTGGTTCGTTCGCATCTTATTGAATTGGCGTGTGTTGGCACATGAAGTCGTGTCGGGGCATGGAGCGCAGAGTGGCTTAAAAGGCCGCTGCTCTACCACTGAGCTACGCCCCTAAACTGTTTAATCCGCGTAACTTGCTGATACAGCCCCGGTTCCCGCAGGCTCCGGTCCTATTGAGGTGCTAATCGCTCAATCGAAGCACGAAACCACTGTCAAACTATTGCGCAAGAGTAATGCAACGGATCGTGTTTTTGCGCGCGGCGATATTCACCATAAGCCCTTCCCAGTCTACCATCTCCCAGTTCAGACCGTTACGCGGCGAGGCCTTCCGGGTCGATCCGAGTCGGCGTCTGGCGCCCGTAAAGGTTTCCTCGGACGCCCAGTAACGAGCGACAACGGAGAAGCAACGGAACATCACGTCACGCTTTCTCGCCACGAGTTGGACGCTCTAAATTGGCAAGCCATGCGGAAGGATCGTTGCCGGAGCCAAGTTTTCGAGCTCCAGTTTGAACAGTCCCTGGTCGAAAGTAAGGCCAACTTCGGTAAAGGGAACCTGGGCCATTAGCAGCTGACCGTCATTGATGCGGGCGAAAACGTCTCCGCGTGCATGTTGTGCTACTAATCTTCCAGGGTTGGCAGCGTCTTTAGCACTTCCGACGCGCTTGGCCGGCTTGTCACGGCGTCGTCTTTGCGGATTTTCCCGTCGCGGAAGATGAGCACGCGTTTGGCGAATTGCGCGATGTCGTGCTCGTGCGTGACCAGCACAATCGTCAGGCCCTTATCATTTAGATTCTGAAATATCTCCATGATCTCGACCGATGTGCGGCTGTCGAGATTTCCGGTCGGCTCGTCGGCCAGCAAAATCGATGGCCGGTTCACCAGCGCGCGGGCTACCGCGACGCGTTGCTGCTGTCCTCCGGACATCTGTGAAGGGAAATGATGCGCGCGGTCCGCCAGCCCGACCATCGCCAGCGCCTCGGAGGCGCGCCGCGCGCGTTCACTATTATCAATTTTCGTGTACAGCGTCGGCAGCTCCGTGTTTTCCAGCGCCGTTGTGCGCGCCAGCAAATTAAATCCTTGAAACACGAACCCAATCTTCAGATTGCGAATCAGCGCCAGCGCCTTTTTATCGTGCCGCGAAACGTCCGTGCCTTCCAGCAAATACCGCCCGGAGCTCGGCTTATCCAGGCATCCCAGAATATTCATGAACGTCGACTTGCCGCTGCCGCTCGCGCCCATGATGGCCACGAACTCACCTCGCGCAATTTCCACGCTCACACCGCGCAGCGCGTGCACGCGCGTCTCGCCCAATTCGTAATACTTGTGAACGTCCTCGATCTGGATGACGCACCGTGCAGCGGCAATTGGCGTTTCTTCTATCGGCTTCACGGCAGGAGTCGAGTTCATGTCCAAGTTGTGCCTTGCGTGCTGATCGCTAGCGCCGGAGCGCGCCGAGGCCCTGCGTCTTTGGCGCCAGGGACCGGATCACCACGTCGTCTCCCGGCTTCAGCTCGCCCTTAAGAACCGCACGCACTTCCGTGTATGCGTGGTCTGTAATTCCAATGGAAATCTTGACCGGCTCCAGCGTGTTATCCGGATGGAGTTTCCACACCACCGCACCATCTGCTTTCGGCGCCCGCACAACGCCCGGATTTCCCGGAGCGGCTTGCGTCGCGTTGGTGGCCCCGGCAGTATCGGCGGCGTTACGCTCGCCTCCCTCGATTCCGTATTGCTTGTAAATCTCAAGAATCTGTTCCGGCGCCATGGGAGGCTTGTAACGCAGAGCGGTGTTGGGCACCTTCACCACGTTCTGCACCGTGTCCACCGGAATGGTAACGTATGCCGTCATTCCCGGAAAAAGCTTCAGGTCCGGATTGGCAAATTCAATGATGGTGTCGTAAGTCACCACGCTTTGCACCATGGTCGCATTCATGCGCACCTGGCTGACCACGCCTCGAAATGTATCCTTTGGGAACGCGTCGACCTTGAACATCACTGGCTTCCCCACTTTGATATTGCCCACGTCGGACTCGTCGGTTTTCGCGTACACCCACATTTTCGTCAGGTCCTGCGCAATCGTAAAAATTGTTGGTGCTTGCAAGGATGCCGCGACGGTCTGCCCGACGTCCACATTGCGCGCCACCACCGTGCCGTCAATCGGCGAACGAATCACCGTGTAATTAAGATTGGTCTGCGCCACGGTAACCGCCGCTGCCTTTTGAGTCACTTGCGCTTCGGCTTGCGTGACGTTGGCGACCGCTCCATTCACCGCCGCGGTCGCGGAATCAAAATTCGCTTTCGCCAGGTCCAGTTGCTGCTCGCTCATCACGCCGTCTTTGGAAAGCGCAACGGTTCGGGCGTAGTCCGCCCTGGTCTGCACGGCGCCGGCTTTGGCCTTTTCCAGGTTCGCTCGCGCCGCCGCCAGATTTGCTTTGGCGTTCTCCAGATCCGCGGTTGCCTGTAGCAGCGCCCCTTGGAACAAAGCGGGATCGATAAGCGCTACGACATCGCCTTTATGAACTCGAGAGTTGAAATCGACGTTGAGCTTCGCGATCGTTCCCGATACTTGCGAGCCAACCTGCACCGTAATGACCGCGTTAATCGTTCCGGTAGCCTCGACGACATCGTCGATCTCGCCTCGCTCCACTTTGGCGGTAAAGTGCTGCACTGCGCCGCCGCGATTCAGGCCAAATGCGGCAAACAGGACAATCACAACTATCAAGCCGGCCAGAATCAACCATTTATTTTTTGTCTTCATTCAGTTTTCGGGAGCATTGGCACGATGCTCATTCGTATCGCAAGGCCTCGATAGGATCGAGCAACGACGCTTTGCGTGCCGGGTAATAGCCGAAAAATACGCCCACCGCTATCGCAAAGAACGCCGCGACCGCTACGGACTCGAGCGACATCTGCGTCTCCCAATGCAAGGTCTGTCCCACCAGATACGACCCTGAGATTCCAAAGAGCACTCCGGCGGCGCCACCGACCAGGCTGAGCATAATCGCTTCGCCAAGAAATTGAAGCTGGATCGCTTCTTCCGTAGCTCCCACTGCCACGCGAACTCCAATCTCGCGGGTCCGCTCCGTAACGGAAACCAGCATTACGTTCATGATTCCAATTCCGCCGACGATCAGGGAAACGGAGGCAATCGCAATCAGAAGAACGGTTAGCGTTTTGCTGGCATCAAGCTGGGCTTGAATGATGTCTTCGGGGTTGCGAATATTAAAATCATCGCCCTCTTCAGGCCGCAGATGATGACGATCACGCAGCACCGCGGTGGCCTCTTGCCCGGCCACCTTCACCGCGTCCTGCGAAACCGCGGAGCACAAAATATCGTCAAGCCAGGTGATGCCCTTCAGCTTCTTCTGGGCCATGGTGTAAGGGAGGATTACGGTGTCGTCTTGATCGCGGCCGTCCAGCGACAACCCTTTGGGATGCAGCGTGGCTATCACTGTGCACGGAAGATTGTTGATGCGAATCACTTTGCCGATGGGATCTTCAACGCCAAAAAGCTGTTCGCGAACGGTGCGCCCAATCGCGCAAACGTCCGCCGCGCGATCCACATCGTCCTGCGAGAAAATTGCGCCCTGATCCACATACCAGCGCTTGATATCGAAGTACTCGGGGGAAACTCCGCGATAGGAGGTAAACCAGTTTTGATTGCCGTAAATCACCTGTACCGGACCATCCACTTGAGGGGAAACGCTCTTGATCAGGGAAATCTGGTTCTTGATGGCGACCGCGTCCGCGAAGATCAAGGTCTTGGTGGCATGCGTTCCGGTGCGCACGCCGTTGACGGCCCGGCCGCCGGCCTCAACCCAAACAAAATTGTCGCCCAGATTATTGAGTTGCTGCTCGACACGCGCCTGCCCGGCTTTGCCGATAGACACCACGCAGATCACCGCGGCAATACCGATGGTGATGCCCAGCACGGTCAAGACGCTGCGCATCTTATTGCGGAGCAGCGCCACTACGGCGGATCGCAGCAAAGCCGTGCGATTCACAAATTTCTCTCTCCTCAGGCTATTCTTGCCGACCAGACCTAAATGCTGGATAAACGCCCACGCGGCAGAAACACTCAGGACGCCGCAACGGGAAGCGACCGCGGACGCTTGCGCTTCCACTCATAATCCTTGCGCAAGCGGGACTGGTGCTTTTTCACTTGCACCTCGAGCTCGGTAAATGCTTTCTTGCAGCTTGCGCGAACGTTGTCGCCAATTCCCGTGGCGTGCAGCGTGCCCGTTGGCAAGGAAAGGTTCAGCGAAAACGAGTGCGCCTGGTTGTGCGGATTCTTTGAAAAAGCGCCGTGGAGCTGCACCAGGTCCGGCTCATAGCTTTTCAGCAGCCGCGACAGTTTCCCGACGTGACGTTCGTTTTGCTTCTCGACGGCTTCGTGCGCGTCCACATGCTTGTAACTGATGGAAAGTTTCATGTATGCACCTGTAGGAGTGTTTGCCGGAGGGGACAACGGCGACGCAGATGGTCTTTCCGCACCGCATTGCACGCAAAGCATAGCAACTCGCGCACTCCTGAGCAATCCGTCTTATCAGCTGTGCGTCCGCCGCGCTAAACTGACAAAATGGAAAAACCGTGGGAGCAATCGCGATACATGCTGGTCTTTGCTGCAGCCGGACTCGCGGTTTCGGCTCTCTTTGTCGCCTACCAAGTTCTGACCGATTCGTCACCTCTGAATCTTCCGGTGTTCATCATCTTCATGCTTCTCTGTCCCGGATCTCTGGTGCTATTGCCGGTTTTTATTATGTGCATTGATTGCGAAACCGGTACGGGCGGCTTCTATTTTCTCTGGATCTTCGCGGGCTTGGCCAATAGTCTTCTTTATTCAGCCGTTGGTGCAATTGTGGGTTACCTCCGATATCGCCGATATCTTCGGAATCCGCAGTGACGATCCGTGTTGGGCCAGCGGGATGGTCGTATTCGGATTGGGCCGGATACGTGTATCCGACGCCGCGGCCGAAAGGCTTTCACGAGGCTACGTACCTGGCGCAGTTCTTTGACACCATCGAGATCAACACGTCCTTTTATCAGCCGTTGAATCCGGAGCACGCCAAGCAGTGGCTCGATCGCGTTTCCGCTAATCCGCGTTTTGTGTTCACCGCAAAACTTTGGCAGAAATTCACGCACGACCCGAGTGCCACTGCCGAGGATGAACGGGCCGTGCGTGCCGGCTTCGATATATTGCACAAGGCCGGCAAGCTCGGAGCGGTGTTGCTGCAGTTCCCTTTCGCGTTTCACCGCACCGCGGAAACGAGTGCGTATCTAAGCGCGGTTCTGAAACGCTTTGCCGATTATCCGCTAGCGGTCGAGGTCCGCCATGCAACCTGGAACGATCCAGAGGTTTTCGCATCGCTGCGCGAGCATAGTGCGGCATTCTGCAACATCGATCAGCCCGTCATCGGCCGGTCGCTAGAGCCTTCGGAAGAGGCTACTTCCCCGATTGGCTACGTCCGCTTGCACGGCCGCCGCTACGACACCTGGTTCAGCGACGATCCGGAAATTCCGCCGCACGAACGCTACAACTATCTTTACTCCGCGGCGGAGCTGGCGCCCTGGGCCGGCCGCATCAAGAGCGTCGCGGAACAAACGCGCAACACGTTTGTTATCACCAACAACCATTACCTCGGCAAAGCCGTAGTCAACGCACTAGAACTCATCAGCATGCTCAAATCCAGCAAGGTGCAAGTGCCCGACCCGCTGCGCCTTTACTACCCCGAACTCGAAGCCATCGCCAACAACCCGCCGCAGAGTCCCACGCTGTTTCCGTTGGGAAGGAGCGAGTGACGGTGCGCATTCGAATCGAACGCGGATTCAGAGGTCGGGTTGGATGGAGACATACATGGGGCCGGCGCCGAGCGTGCCGACGAGGAACCAAGTGAAGCGGCCGGCGCGGCTGATCGTGAGGAATTTGAGGTGGTCGCCAGGGGCAATGTCCAGGTCGAGCGTCTTCCAATTCCAGGTGTTGTCAATGCGCAGGCGATGGCGGCCGGGGGCGACGGGAATCGTGATGGTATGGCCGTACATGAGTTCAGCGACGGGTTTGCCGTCGAGCATCACGATGATTTGGCGAAGCTGGATATCGTCGGGCGAGGTGCGACGGATGGTGATTTGCGCCTCAGGAGGTTGGGGAGAGACGGACATGGGCGGAGCGCAGCACAGAGCCAGAAATGGCTGTGCCACTTATTTCTTGAATAGGTCCTCGAAGGCTTGACGGGCGTCGTTGTGGCGCGGCGGGGGAGGCGTGGAGGCAGTAGTTCCCTTCTGAGCGTAAGAGGTAGGCGCGGTGTCTTTTTCCACCGTGGTGCGAAATTCATAGAAGGTGCAGTTGTTCTTTGCGTCCTTGGGCGTGATGCGCTCGGGAATCGGCTGCGTGCATTCAAACTGCGCGCCGCTGTCGAAGAAGCGGCACTGTTTGCAACTGTGCAGCTCGAAAGCGCACTTGGGACACTGGCCGTTGGGGTCAAAGCCGCTGGTGAGCACCGCGCCGCAATTGGAACAGCGCGCGCGGGTCACGGTGCCGACCATGCGCGGCGTTCGCGGGCCGAACTGATCGGCGCGCGGACCGCCTTGCGGCGGCTTGCGGTCATGCGAGCGTTCCTTTTTGTCTTGTTTTTCCGCGTCGCGATAACCGCGGTGACTATACTTTCGATCCACAGACCCTCCTACAACACGCCGACGAGACGGCAAACCAGGGCGCCGGGCGGCGCTGGGACGCGCCTGCCTGCGGCAGGCAGGCTGAAGCGCGCCCCTACAACAGCGTGAAAAAGCTGCTGCACCGTGACTTGTATCCAGTCGGATTGCAACACTCGACCGTTAACGCAATCTTCCCCAGGGTTTACCGAACAGGATTGCCGACAGTTCGAGCAGGAGATGGGACATCTATGTTTTTAGTCCTGTGGGAGTTCGAAGTCAAGCCGGGAAATGAGCGACGTTTTGAACAAGTCTACGGCCCCGGCGGTGACTGGGACTCCCTCTTCCGCAGCGACGCAAACCATGCGGGAACCCAACTGTTCCGTGACACGGTGCGAATCGATGTGTACCTCACTGCTGATTGTTGGCTCTCCCGAAAATCCTACGAGGAATTCCTTGCTCTTCGGAGAAGCGAATACAAAGCATTAGACGCGGCCACCGAAGATCTGACGCTCAGCGAACGGTATATCGGTTCGTTCGAGACCGATGCAGTTCCGATCAATTGCGCGTCCACAAGCCGACCAGGCCATCGGCGCCGAGATCGGGCCTGACAAATTGATGCGGCCGGCCTTCCTTACGTAACACAGCCTCCGCCGCCAGATACCCGCTGCGCACCGCGCCTTCCATGGTGGCGGGCCAACCGGTATCGGTCCAATCGCCGGCTAAGAACAAATTCTGCACACTTGTTTCCTGTTTGGGACGCCAGCGGTCAACACCTGGCTCCGGGGAAAAGGTCGCTGCTGCCTCTTTGATGACGGTGGCCTTGATTAGGTTGGCGTCACGCGCGGCGGGCAATGCCTGGCGAACTTCTTTCAGGCACAGATCAATGATCTCCTGCCGCGGCTTTTGCAGCAAGCTATAAGATGCGCTAATCACCAGTTGTAGGTACTGGCCTTTGCGGGGTTCTTTGGCGGCGCCGTTTACGGAGCGGCACAAGGCGGTTTTGTTGAAAATCCATTGCGTAGTGGTATCAAGCAGGGTGATGAATGGTTCGGTCATGACTTCGCGATCGAACCAAAGATGGACTCCGGTGATGGGAGCGGTCTTGAGCATGGCGAGATTTCGAAAGGCGGAATCCTTGCGCATCGTTTCGTCGGGGAGCAACGCGGCGACGGCAGTGTGGGGCACGGCAAGGATGAAGGCGTCGGCGCGCTCTTCGCGGCCAGCGTCAAATTGCACGGCAGTGACTGCGTCATTCTCGATTTGGAGCTGGCGAGCGGCGGTGCGCAGATTCACTTCGCCGCCTTTTTGCTCGATGGCGGATTTGCAGCCGTCATAGAGTTCGGCGAGCGGGACGTTGGGGACGCCCATGCGGTAACCAGTGCGATTCGAAAGGAAGGCTTTCCAGAAAACGTCGATGCCATAGCGCGCATCGGTCTTGTCGAGCTCCTCATCCAGCGCGCTGACGAGCACGACGCGCCAGAAGCGCTCGATGGCGCCTTTGGTCTGATGACGGCGGCGCAGCCATTCGACCATGGAGATGCCGCCATATTGGTTGACGTCCCAGGTGCGGCCGTTGGTCTGCAAGATATTGAGCATGGCCCAAGCGATAGATAGCTTGTCTTTCCAGGTGAGCGGCGCGAACTTCGCGAAGGCCCCGGTCATGTGAAATGGCGCGGGGAGCAAGCCAGCCTGCATTTCACCGCGGCGCCCTTGCGGGTCTACGAAAACAAGACGATCGAAGAATTTGATCTTGTGGTTGGCGCCCACGCGGCGGTAAAAATCCTCGAGATTGGTGCAGCAGCCGAGCGTAACGTGCTGGCAATTATCGACGTGCTCGCCGTCCGGCAAGACGTAGGAGGTTGCGCGGCCGCCGAGGAAGGGGCGTTGGTCGAAAAGGCGCACGCGCCAACCGGATTCAGCCAGCGCGACGCCGGCCGCCATCCCTGCCAGCCCGCCGCCGATCACGATCACGTTTTTCAAGAATGTTCTCTTCCGTCAGGCGCGTGAAGCGCGCTTTTGCGATGAATACAAGTTTTTCCCCTTTGGACAGGCGCACACATTCACCGAATACGGCGAAGTCGAGATCCTCAATGCGCGCAAGCAGGGCGCTGTAGGTATGCACCAGGAGCCAGAGAGCCGCGCGGCTTTCCGGCTCGACGAGGGTTAGCAGCGCGGCACCTTCTTCATAGCACTGCCAGGCGCGCTGGGCTTCGAAGCGCAGGAGTTCGCGGACGCCCAGGGTGGCTTCGCTACGAGCGAAGTCTTCCCGGTTGACATTGTACTGGGCAAGATCTTCGTCGGGCAGATAGACGCGCCCCATGGCGTAGTCGTCGCGTACATCGCGGATGATGTTGGTGAGCTGGAAGGCGAGGCCGAGTTTTTCCGCGAGGTCCAGCGCGCGGGCGTCGCGGAACCCGAAAACGTGGGTGCAGGTGAGCCCCACGGTGCCCGCTACGCGGTAGCAGTATTCGCGCAGGCGGTCGAAAGTCGGGTAGGACCTCACCGTCAAATCCATTTCGGCACCGGAGATGAGATCGTGGAGATAGCGCGCGGGCATGTTGTAGCGGCGCATGGTATCGACAAGGGCGGGTAGCACTTCCGCGGCACCGGGCAGCGCGGATGTGATTGCGCGGCCGTTTGCGTTGGCGACCTCATCGAGCGCGGCACGCCATTTCGCAAGGCCGCGTTGTTTGACGGCGAGGTCGTTGCCCTCGTCGGCGACATCGTCAACGAGGCGCATGAAGGCATAGAGAGCAGCAAGGCCGTCGCGGCGTTTTTTGGGCAAAAGGAAAAACGCGTAGTAGAAATTGCTGTGCGACGAACGCGCTATGCGATGGCACTCTTCGTACGACTGCGCGAGGAGGTGATCGGCAGATGGTTCCTGCCCGCTGGCCGCGGGCTTGGGATCTTTTGCCACGAGATGGGTGACGAGCGCGCGGCCGAGCAGGCGCGCTTGTTTGCCTTTGCCGATGGAGGGACGATGGTGCAGGGTGTTGTAGCCGGCGGCTTCGATGGCGTCGAGAACCGCGATGCCGCCACGGCTGAACATTTCGAGATCGACGCTGAGGCGGGTGTCGACCATTTTTGCCAGCGGCATGCCTTCGGCGAAGAGCGCGCGCGTACGAACGATCAGATCCTTCATCAAGTTGACGTACCTGTCGTCGAAGCGGCGCTCGACAATTTCGGCTTCGGTCAGACCGTGCGCTGCGGCGGCATCGAGAGGAATGTAGATGCGGCCCTTTTCGATGTCGCGCGCAACATCTTGCCAGAAATTGGTGAGTTGAAGCGCGGTGCAAGTGGCGTCGGAAAGACGCTGGCGCTGTTCGTCACGATAGCCGCAAAGATAGAGGACCAGGCGTCCGACGGGATTGGCGGAATAGACGCAATAATTCAGCACCGCATCCCAAGTGGGATAGCGCTTTACGGTTTGGTCCTGGCGAAAGGCCTTGAGCAGATCGGCAAAGGGCTGCTTGGGAATATCCTTTGCGACGATGGTTTCGCGCAGCGCGATGAAGACGGGGTGCGACGGGCGCCCTTCGTAGCAATCGTTTAGTTCCTGTTCCCACCAATCGAGCAGATCGAGCGCGCGCTGCGTGTCGGGAATCTCGTCGCCGAGATCGTCGGCCCAGCGGCAATACGCGTAGAGGTTGTAGAAATGCTGGTGCAATTCTTTCGGGAGCAGCCAGGAGACGACGTTGAAGTTTTCGTAGTGGTGCGTGGCGAGCCAGCGCGTGTAGGTTTGCGCGGCTTCCAGCGTACAACCCGGCGAAGGCGCGTTCGCGGCAATTTCGAGTTCGTTTGGGCGCAGCATTGGTTTCTGTTACAACGCGAAACACCCGGTTCCTCTCACAATTGGCCTGCAGGGTGTCAAACGTTGAGATCCTTCGGCCCGGCTGAAAGACGCCGGGACCTCAGGATGACACTGGGCTGGGCTTCGCACCAAATTCTGAAGCGACAGTTCTCGGATTACGCATCATGGGCGGACAGCGAGCTTGATTTCGCCGCTGCGCGATTTCATTTTTTCGAAGGCGTGCGGGAGATCCTCGAGGCGAATCTCCTCAGTGACGAAGTCGTGGGCGAGGATGTCGCCGCGGCGAATGGCTTCCAGGGCTTCGCGAATGAAGCGCGGCGTGTGATGGAACGGGGAGATGAGCTTGATCTCCGAATAGTGAATGGCGGCGGGCTCGATCTCCACGCGCGTGCCGGAAGGCAAGCCGCTGAAGAAATTCACCACGCCGCCCCGCCGCACCATGGCCAGCGCTTGCTTCCAGGTGGCCGGATTGCCAGCGGCTTCGACAACAGAATCCGCGCCGCGCTCGTCCTCGGTCAAATTCCGCACCGCGGCCACGACATCGCGGACTTGCGTAACATTGACGCCCGCAATCGCGCCCATGCGCCGGGCAACTTCCAGGGGCGCAACACGACGCGCCAAAGCAATCACGCGCACGCCACGGCGCGAGAGCATGCGGACATACATCAAGCCAATGGGGCCGCAGCCGATGACTACCGCGGTATCGCCCGTGCGCACTTCCATTTCGTGAATGCCGCGCAGCACGCAGGCCAAAGGCTCGACCAGCGCGGCGCTGCCGTCATCGACGGAGTGCGGCACCTCCAGCATGTTTTCCATGACGATGCGGCCGGGGATGCGCATGTATTCGGCGTAGGCGCCATTGTTGAAGAGAAGGTCTTCGCAGAGATTTTCCTGGCCACGGCGGCAGTGAAAGCAACGCAGGCAGGGCGCGGAGTTCGCGGCGATTACGCGCAGGCCCAAACGCCACCTGGCGTCGACCCGCTTCCCCACCGCGGCGACTTCGCCGACCACTTCATGGCCGAAAACCGCGGGCGGCTGGATCATCTTGGCGTGATAGCCGCGTTGCCAGACTTTGAGGTCGGTGCCATCGGTGAGCGCAAGACGCACGCGCAGCAAGACTTCGTCGGCGGCTAGAAGGGGGACATCGATTTTTTCCAGGCGCAAGTCCTCGCTGCCGTACAGCACGGCGGCCATCATCTTTGAGGGCACTGCGAGAGCGCGCACAACCGCCACGGCTTCTTCTCCGATACCTTCCGGTCTCTTGGGTGTGGTTGTTCTCATGTGTGCGTGATCAAAATCTTAAGAGATTGGGCCGTGGGCCGCGCTGCCAGTTCCAGCGCCTGTTGAATTCTATCCAATGGGAAGCGATGGGTGACAATTTCCATGACCGGAAGTTTCTTCTCTAACACCAGAGCAGCCGCAGCTTCTTGGATGTCGACCGCGGCGCTATAGCTGCCCAAGATTTCTTTTTCGTCGATCCCCACCGCCGCGGCAGGAAACTCGATTTTGGTAACCGGGTCGTTCGCGGCAAAGAGCAAAACGCGTCCGCCGGGGCGCGCTGCAGCGAGCGCTTCAGCTACGAGTGCGGGATGCGCTACGGCTACCAGCACGGCATCGGCCCCCCGCCCTTCAGTCCTGGCCCGTATTGCATCCACTAGCTTACCATTTGTTGGGTCAAAGGACTCTATCGCGCCAAGTGTCAGGCTTTTGGCGCGGCGCTCCGCGATGGGATCGCTAGTGTAGAGGTTAGCGGTTTGCAGCTTGCTGACCATCAAAAGCTGCAAGCCGATGGGCCCACAGCCGATCACGAGGACCGTTTCGCCCGGGGCTACGCGAGCCTTTTGCACCGCTTTAACAATGGTGTTAATGGGCTCGATGAAGGTGGCTTCTTCGAAGGTGACATTGTCGGGAAGCGCGACGATGCCACGCTCGGCGACCCAGGGCATGGCCTTCACGTATTCTCCGAAGCCGCCGCCGTTGGGCGCGAAGCCGCCGGTTAGGCCGGTGGTTTTGTATTGCTGGCACTGCGAGAAGAGGCGTTTCTCGCAGTAAAAGCACTCGCCGCACGGCGTGTGATGGAAACTCATCACGCGATCGCCGGTCTTCCATTTGGTGACGCCGGGGCCGACCGCAACGACCGTACCTGCGAGTTCGTGACCGAGGATTTGCGGCGGCTCGACATAACGCTGAAAGATTTTTTTGATGTCGGTGCCGCAAATGCCGCAGGCGGCGACTTTGATCAAGGCTTCGTGATCGCGGACTTCCGGAACGGGGACTTCTTCGACGCGCACGATTCCTTTTTCGCGGTAGACGCCGGCGCGCATGGTTTTGGGGATGGGGCCGAGAGTATTTGCGGTCTCTACAATCACTCGCGTGCCAATCATGTGGCAGAAACCTCTATAGCTTGAGTCAGGATGTCCGTGGTTACGAGCTTCTGGATACAGGCATCGAGGACGATGGCCAGCTTTTCCGCTGCGCTCCTGCTCTGCCAACCGAACCGAACGAGCTTAGGAATCGATCGCGGATGAGCCGCAGCTTGCGCCAAAACTTTGGCGATGCTCAATTCCCCGGATTCCGACGTGACGCGGTTGAAATCCAGCGGCAGGTCTTCCTCGACAGCGTCGCTGATGCCGCGAATCGCGATTACTTTGGCACCGAAGGCAACAGCTTCCAGCATGATGTCCCCACTCTCCATCTCGACAGCGTCGGCCTTTGCACCCAACTCGGATTTTTCGCTGGAGCGCACTAGGACGCGGTCGACACTGTAAAAAGCATCTACTACTTTAGCACCGCAGGCACGGGCCAATCCGAGCAAGGCGCGATCGGAAGGAATCACCTTTTTCCTATTCGTCGCGTGGACCTCTTTCGCCGCCAAAACATCGCCGGGACGATGCTCCCCTCTCAGGGCTCCGGCAAGGCCACTCGAAATGCAAACATTAACATTGCCGTCCCAAATTACTTTCGTGGCTTCGGCCCAGGCTCTTCTGCCACCGACGCCGGTAAGGAGTACGACTAATTCGCCGTCATTCATTTGCGCTGAATACGCTCGGACATCTCCTAGATTGGATTGTGAAAACTGGCGCAACTTCCGCCACGGAGAGAATTCGGCTTCCACCGCGAAGGTTACGAGAATTTTCATGCCAATTGTTTCAGATGCCGAGCTAAAGCCTGGCGCAACACGCGCTGAAGTGCGCATTACAAAGATGCTGCGGCGTGCACTATACGCCGGGCGCGTCTCGCGGAAACGTAGCCGTTGGCTTCGTACCAGCGGACGGCGCGCTCCAGCGCTGCTGCCACGGAGCCGGGGCGAAAACCTAATTCGCGCTGGGCGCGGGAGCAATCGACAAACATATTGTGGCGCGCGATTTTCACGCCTTCGATGGGAATTTGCGGCTCGCGGAATGTGAGGCGTGAAAACACCGTGTCGGCATACGCGACACTCAATGCCAGCCCGTGCGGAATCTTTATGCTCGGCGCGCGCAGGCCGGTGATTTTCGCGAGCGTGTCGAGAACTTGCTTGAGCGTGAGGTTTTCGGCGCCAAGCAGATAGCGCTCGCCGACTTTTCCTTTCTCGGAAACGAGTAGATGCCCGGCGGCGCATTCTTCCACACCGACAAAATTCAGCCCCGTGTCGACGTAGCCCGGCATCTTGCCGTTCAGAAAATCGACGATGATTTTTCCGGTCGGAGTGGGCTTCCAGTCCCACGGGCCGACGGGAGTCGTGGGCATGGCAATAATCACCGGCGCGCCATTCTTCGCCGCATTCCGCACTTCCTGCTCGGCTAGCCACTTGGAGCGCTTGTAGTGGCCGACCATTTCGTCGAGGCGCGCTTCGGTCGATTCGTTGGGCGGCTGCGGGCGGTCGACCGCGATTGTGGCCACCGTGCTGGTGTAAATCAATTGCTCGACGCCGGCGTTCCCCGCCGCAGCCAGCAGATTTTTGGTGCCGCCCACGTTGGACTCGTAAATATCTTTCGAGCGCCTAACCCACAGGCGGTAATCGGCAGCGACATGAAAGACGCGCTTCACGCCCTTCATGGCGCGCTCGAGCGATGCGGGATCGCGCAAATCACCGGTGACATATTCCAGCGAGAGATCAGAGATGGCGCGATTGTGACTGGAAGGGCGCAGCAGCACACGAACGGTATCACCGCGCGCGACGAGTTGGCGGGCGACGTGACTTCCGAGGAAGCCGGAGGCGCCAGTGACCAGAGTAGTCATGCGGTTGGGCTAAAACCCGCCGCGCAGGCGGAATTCGCCGGGCTGGAATGTGAGCGCGCAGTACTGCCGCGCTTCCTGCGCCTGGTTTCGGAAGCGGGCCAGCGCATAGAGCGGAAACGAATTCCGGTACAGGTGATACTTCAAGTAGAAAACGCAGGGGAAACCGGTGCCGGTGAATTCGTCTTCGCTCCAGGAGCCGTCGTCGTTTTGCTGCTCGACGAGATAGGCCGCTGCTCTTTGGATTGCGGGATCGCTCGTCTCTGAGCCGGCAAGCAATCCAATGAGGCCCCAGGCGGTTTGCGACGCCGTGCTGTCGCCCTGGCCTTTGGTCGCGGGCTCGTGATAGCTGCGCAGGGATTCGCCGAAGCTGCCGTCCGCTTTCTGCACGGTGCGCAGCCAACGCACCGCGCGCTGGCAATATTCTTTGGCGGTAAGAGAAATGGTCTCGAGTGCGCGCAACACGCCGCTCGTACCGTAAACGTAATTGACGCCCCAGCGGCCGAACCAGGAGCCGTCTTCGCACTGATCCTGCAACAGGAATTTCAGACCGCGCTGCACTGATGGATGCTCCGCGGGCCAGCCGTAGCGGCCCAGGCACTCGAGCACACGTGCCGTAACGTCGGCGGTCGAGGGATCGATCATCGCGTTGTGGTCGGCAAACGGAATGTTGCAGAGAAACGCTTTGTTGTTGTCGCGGTCAAAAGCGCCCCAGCCGCCATCGCGATTCTGCATGCTGAGCAGCCACTGGATACCGCGGCGCACGGCAGCCTCCATGCGCTTGGGATCGGGAAATTTCACGCGCTGCAGGGCCATGAGCACGAACGCGGTGTCGTCCACGTCTGGATAAAAATCATTGCGAAACTCGAAGACCCAGCCGCCTGGCTCGGCGTCTTTGTTTTTGACTTGCCAGTCACCAGGGCCGAGAACCTGCTTCGATAAAATCCAGTCCGCGCATTTCACCAGCGCGGGATGATCCGGCGGCAAGCCGGCTTCTTCGAGCGCCACCATGGCGATGCAGCTGTCCCACACGGGCGAGACGCAGGGTTGCATGCGAATGGTGTCGCCGCCTTCGATCTCGAAACGCGAGAACTCGCGAATTTCACGCGCCGTCAGGGGATCATCCGGCCCGTGGCCGAGGGCCATCAGCGCGAAAATCGAGTTCATCATCGCCGGATAGATGGCGGCCAGTCCTTCCGTGCGCTCGACGTGTTCGAGCAGCCAGGATTTTGCTTCGCGCAAGGCGCGCTGGCGCAGCGGCTTCCACGGCAATTTTTCGTAGAGCTTCAACGCGCGGTCGAGCGCCAGGAAGAAATTGCGCCAGGAGAGAAACTGCTCGCTCCAGTCGAACGCCGCTTTCTTCCGCGAGATGTCGCAAAAGAGCTCGTCGACGTGCGCGCGTTCTGGTAAACGCCAATCCGGCCGCACGGCGGACAAGATCGCCATGGGAATGACGATGCCGCGCGTCCACGACGACATCTCGTAAATGTTGAGGTAAAACCAGTTCGGCAGCAGCATCAGCTCCGGCAGAATCGCGGGAACGAGTTCCCACCCGACAGCCCCGACCAGCGCGAGATAAAAGCGCACGTAGGAATTGGTGCGCTCGAGACCGCCGAGCCGGTGCACCGTAACTCGGGCCTGCGTCATGTGCGGGGAATCTTGCGCATCGCCCGCCAGCTTCAGCGCAAAATATGCTTTGCAGGTAGCGTTGAGCTCGGACGGTCCGCCAGGATAAATGCTCCAGCCGCCGTCAGACAATTGGCGCTGGCGCACATAATTGGCCAGCTTGGCAATGCGCCCCGGGTCGGCTTTGCCCAGGATGTGCAGATAATAGATGTAGTCGGATTCGAGGGTGGTGTCGGCTTCGAGCTCGCCGTGCCAGTAGCCGGCGTCCACTTGCAGTGACAACAGGTGATTCGCGCCACGATCGATGGCCTGCTCGAGGCGCTCTAGGCGTTCTTGAATTGCCGAAGCTACTGGAGCTCCCGAGGTTAGGGGAGTATCCAGCCCGCGCGTGCTCGTTGCCAAAGCGAATCCCCCAGTGCGATTTCGGCCTAAAAATAGACGCCCGGCGCGGTTTCTGGCAAGCGCCCACTGTTTTGCGGATAGCGTCTGTACTACTAAATTATCGCCGTGCGACGAGCGGGGGTCAACCGCTAAGATGCTGCGGTGTTTACAACCAGACGCCTTCGGCGTCACGGATAGTGCCTTGGACCTGGTGGAGCAGGCCCTGCGGCACGGCTTCGCCTTCGCGCTGCAGGAACTGCGGTTTGCCCCGCAGAAGTTGTAGCGGCAAGGCCGTCCACGCGGCTGCGCTGTCCGCGGCGCGCAACGGCTGGCGCAGGACGAAGGCGGAGGCGCGATCCATTTGCAATCTCGCGGACTCCTTGAAGTCCGCTTTGGACGGATCGAGGACCATCAGGTACAGCGACGGCTTTAGGAATTGCAGCAGCGTGTTGCTTTCGAGGATTACGCGCCTCACCGCACTCTGATCATTGCTCCCTGACTCGTCCAACGCCTTGCGAAGCAGCGGCATGCCTTCCGCGAGAAATCCTTGCTTGGTCCTCAACCAGAAAGAATGACGCGCGCCTGCGCCCAAAAAGCGGCCGCTGTCGGTTTCGCTCGCGCGCTTCTCCCAGCTAATCGCGCAGGCATGCTCGTCCGGAGCGCAATCGCAATTCTCGCCGTTCTGCGCGCAGACTCCGTGGCCATACTGCGTAATTTTCCCGGCGATCCAATTCTCGTTGGGGAACGCGGCGATCAGATCGCACACCAACTGCGTCTTCCCGATGCTTCGGGTGTGCCCGCCGACGACGATGACCTGCCACCGCATGCGTCTCTATTTTCCCCTTCTTCTCTGTGCCCTCTGCGCTCTCTGTGGTGAACTCTTTCTTTTCGTTGTAGCTAATATCTTGCTCTCTATCTCTTTGATGCGCGCCCCAAGTTCCGGAAGGCGCGCATACCAAGCATACGCTTCCTTGAATTTGCCGATCTCGCGCGCGGGCGTGCCCCACACCGTCTGCCCCGCGCGAATTGTTTTCCCGGTGGGAATGCCCGCTTGCGCGCCCGCGATAGCGCCATCCTCCAGGGCGCAATGATCCGCGATTCCCACTTGCCCGCCGACCACCACATGATGCCCCAACGAGCTCGAGCCGGAAATTCCCGTCTGCGCGGCGATGACCGTGTGCGCACCGATCTGCACGTTGTGCCCCACGTGCACAAGGTTATCGATCTTCACGCCTTCGGCGATGCGCGTATCGTCCAGCGAGCCGCGGTCGATGGTCGCGTTCGCGCCGATCTCCACGTCGTCGCCAATCTCCACGATGCCAACCTGCGGAAATTTCCAGTAGCGCCCGTCGCCATACACATAACCAAAGCCATCCGCGCCGATAACGGCGCCCGCGTGAATCTCGACGCGATGACCGACGCGCACATTGGCATACAACGTCACTCGCGGATGAATCCGGCACTTCTCACCGATCCAGCATCCCGCGCCGATGACGCAATGAGCGCCGATCTGCGAACCGTCACCGATGTGCGCGTCTTCGCCGATCACCGCGTATGGGCCGATGCTGACGTTTTTCCCGACGCGCGCCAGCGGCGCCACAATCGCAGTCGCGTGCATGCCCGTGGCAATAGGTGCGCGCTCCACGAGCATGGCAGCGGCTTTCGCAAACGCCACCTTGGGCTGCGCGTGCCGCAAAATTGTCTTACCCGCGATGGTGAGACCCTCACCCGCAAGCACGCAAGCCGCAGCAGATGTTCCCGCGCGCCCGGCATGCTTCGCCGCTTCGACATAGATTAAGTCGTGCGTTCCCGCGCGCTCTGGCGCCGCGACGCCACGCACCTCAAAGTCTCGGTCACCTTCCAGCTCGGCTCCAATCGCCGCCGCTAGTTCGCCAGCCGTCTTCGTCATGTCAACACTCCGCGAATGTTCTTCTCTGTGAGCTCTGTGCCCTCTGTGGTGAACTCTCTTCCTTGCTCAATAAAGTTCGGTCTCACCCTTCGGCCGTGTCTTCCACCGCGCGTGCACCCACACCCATTGCTCCGGATGCTTTCGAATAATCTCTTCGATCACCTTCGCAAACTTCTGCGTGTTCACAAAGACGTCCCGCTCGGTATCCCCCGTTCGAACCAACTTCACCGCCGGTTCAAACCGCAGCCGGTATTTTCCGATGGGGCCATCCCAATACGCATATCCCGGCACGACGGCAGCGTCCGTGTGCAGCGCGAGACGCGCAATTCCCGTCGTCGTGCACGCGGACGTGCCAAAGAAATCCACGAACACGCCTTCTTCCGGCATGGTGTTCTGGTCCGCCAGAATCCCCACCGTTCCAGCCTCCTTCAAAATCTTCAGCAGCGCGCGCGCGGACTCATTCTTGAAAATTGGCCGGTTCCCGGACAGGCATCGGTAGCGATTCACCAGCGCGTCGACGCGTGCGTTGTCCAGGGGCCGCGCCATATAGTGCAGCGGAAAGCCATACAGCGCGTGCGCAAACGAGGATAGCTCCCACCCGCCGATGTGCCCAGTGAGGTACAGCACGCCTTTGCCGCAGCGCTGGCCATTCAGAAAGTTCTCGTGTCCGTCGAGGATCACAACTTCCTCAATATTTTCGCGAGTGTACTTTGGAAAGCGCGCGAACTCCGCCGCCATCCACCCCAAATTCCGTATCATGCCGCGGATCACAACGGTTCGCCGCGCGGCATCCCAATCGGGAAACGCCAGGCGCAAATTGAACTCCGCCGTACGCCGCAACTTCGGCAGCATTGCATATAACAGCCGCGCCACCGTTGCCGCGAAGCTTCGCGCCGCGCCTCGCGGCAAAGCGCCCAGTATTTTCAAAATCACCCACGTTGCGGCGTACTCAAGCCACTCCTTCATTCGCCTCCGTTAATATCGCGGCGCTACAAACCAGTATCCTACGCGCTGACGTTCACCGGCACCAATGCTAGACTCATTCTTTCGTGACCACCTCCACTGACATTGCTCCGCGCAAAAACGCGAACGAACTTTTGGCGCGCATCGGCCGGGCCGCGCTGATTTGCGCGACATTGTACGTCTGCTATTTTAGCCATTTGGGAGCTATTGGATTCGTCGGCCCCGACGAGCCCCGCTACGCGTGGATCGCGCGCGACATGGCCGAGACTGGCGACTGGGTCACGCCGCGGCTGTATGGCAAGCCGTGGTTCGAGAAGCCGCCGCTCTACTACTGGGGCGCGGCGATTTGCTTCAAACTTTTTGGCGTGGGCGAAGCTGCAGCTCGCTTGCCGAGCGCGATTTCCGCGCTGCTCGCCACGCTGGCGATGGCATGGCTCGCGTGGCGCATCTACGGCGCACAGACCGCGCGTTGGCTGCTCCTTTTGCTTCCGACCACTGTCGGCATGATCGGCTTCTCCCACGCGGCGGCGACGGACATGCCGTTCAGTGCCACGTTGACCATCGCGATGGTCTGCGCCGCGGTCCTTCTGCGGTTACCTGTGGAGTGCGGCGGCTTGCCGCCGCTTTCACCCAATCAAGCCTCTGCAACCGACTCAACGGGAACCCTAGCCACCGCTCCTGCTTCGTCGTCCGTTATTTCCTTTACTTCGTTTGCTTCCTCAACCTCCTTTCCTTCCCTCCTCTTCGGCTTTTTCCTAGGTCTCGCCGTCCTCGCAAAAGGCCCAGCCGCCATAATTGTTTGCGGCGGCGCCGTCTTCTTCTGGGCGCTTTTTGCCAAGCGCTGGCGCGATGCACTCCGCCTCTTTCACCCAGCCGCAATCGCCGCGTTCTGCCTCACCGCCCTGCCCTGGTACATCCTCTGCGCCCGCCGCAACCCCGACTTCATCCGCATTTTCATCATCGAGCACAACTTCAAGCGCTACCTCACTCCCGAATTCCAGCACATCCAACCCTTCTGGTTCTACGTCCCGATTCTTCTTGTTGGAATATTTCCATGGCTATTCTGGATAGGAGGGACGTTTGTCGTCGTTCGGCGCAGGGATGTCGGCACTGAAACCATTCTCCTGTGCGTCTGCTGGGTCTTGTTTCCTATTCTTTTTTTTAGCGCTTCGCAATCTAAGTTACCGGGCTACATTCTTCCCTGCATTCCACCTGCCGTTTTCTTGATCGCTCGCTCAGTCGCGCTCTGGCAAAAATACAGCCCCAAAGCCGCGTTGATTGCGGCGGCCTTAACAGGCTTGATGCTCGCATGTGCGGCAGGTTGGATGCTCGCTTCGGTAAGGATTGCGCCTTCGCACAGTTGGCCGCTTGAGCTTCAGATCTCATGGACCAACATCGTTTCGTACGTCGCGGCGGCGGGACTGGGAGGGCTGCTGGTTATCGTGCTGGCAGCTTACCGTCGTATTGGAGAAGCGCTACTGATTACGGTCGGAGTTACTCTTCTTATCTTGCTGATTGGAGAGAACTCCCTACTTCCGAGGATCGATCCTATCGTGTCACCAAGGCTCGTAGCACAAGAAATCCGCAGCTCGAACCAGCGGGCTATTTACACGCTGGGGATGGAACGCGGATGGCGCTATGGCCTCAGCTTTTACTTGAGGCGCGAGATCCCGGATCTGCCTGAAACCTTCTCAGAACCTGCCCTGGTTGTTGTCAACCCGAAGGATTTTCACAGTCTCGAGCAGCGAGCTTTCATTGAACGAGTGGACTCAAGCCCGTGGCCACGGGCGCAGATTGTAACCATTGAACCGTTACCGGCTCGCGCGTCCAGTGGCGGGAAGCCTCAGTAGAAAATAGCTCACTACGCGATTCTCGTAAGCCCGCTTGTCCGCATCTTCCATGTTCACGAAATTGCCGTGCAGTATGGTGACCTGCTCCTTCGGTTCCGGTGCGCTCTTGAACATTTTTTGCGTGATGCCCGCCAGTTCCGGATCATCTGCGGCTTCAATAAACAACTTTGGCACGCCCGCCACCGCATCCAGCTTCCAGGTCAGCGGCCTCTCCCCGCTATATTTGTGATTGATCCACCCGAAACTCACTTCCGCCGAGCGCGCCATCAACGGAATTCCCGCCAAGCCTTCTTTCTCCACGCCGATCTTCACCATTTGCTCCGGCGAATCGTAAACCGAATCCAGAATCAGCGCGCGCACCCGTTTGTCGTTTTCTGCTTCGCGCAACGCCGCGTAAGCGCCCAGGTTATAGCCCCACACTCCAAAATGGACAGGATCCACATCGTTCCGCCGGGCGAGTTCATCAATCGCCGCGCGCACTTCATCCGCTTCGTGATAACCAAACGAGGTGATTCCGCCATTCCCGCCGTGCGCGGCAAAATCAAACACGAACACGTTGTACTGGTGATCTTGCAGCGCGGAGACCAGCGTCAGCAATTCGCCGCGGCTCGAGCCGTAGCCGTGGCACAACACAATCGCAGGCGCTCCCACCAGCCCCGGGAAAAACCAACCGTCGCGCTGCCCCCCTCCTGGGACCGAAAACTTCATGGCGTCAGGGCGCCCCGGAAAGCTGTCCATGTTGATTTCGCTGCTAGAGCGCTGCGGCTTCACGATACGGTACACCAGGAATCCCGCGATCGCCGAAGTAGCCACCACGGCGAAAAACAGCAATGCCAAAACGGCCGTCAATATTTTCGTATACCAACGCGACGGAGACCGGAATTCGTCAAGAATGGACATGCGTAACCGCGCCACTGGGCTGGCGCATAGCGCCGTGTTAATCCTTCGTTCTAAATATTCGTCATCGTAGCACGTGGTTTCCGTTGTCCATTTCGTAACTGCGCGGCCTGTGTCGCATGCAGTAGCAGCCACCGCGCATTCCTGTAGAGCTCCGCCTTTCGCGCGCGGCTTGCCGAATCGGCTATCATAAAGCTGCGCGCGCGCCGCCCTTCGATGAATATCCTCGACCTTCGCCAAACCAGTGTCCGCCAGCTTGAGCCGCTGCTCGAGGAAGAAGCGCGCCACTGGCACGACGAGCTGCACTGGGACTATCGCGGCGCGCTCGACCTCATCAAACGTTTTCTGGAAGCGCACGCGCTCTGCGGCTGCGTGGCATTTGAAAACGGCTCCGCCGCCGGCTACTCCTTCTACGTTCTCGAGGAACAAAAGGGGCTCATCGGCGGACTCTACGTTTCCCCCCGCTTTCCGCAAGCCGACATCGGCCGCCGCCTCCTGGAAGAAATGCTTTATTCCATGCGCGCGCTTCCGCAACTCTCGCGCATCGAAGCGCAGCTCATGCCTTTCGGCGGCCCGGTCGACAATCCGCTCCGCGAACAAGGCTTCAAGCTCTACACCCGCCAGTTCATGCTCCTCGATTTACAAAAGAACGACGAGCCGCGCGCCGGCTCCTCCGCGGGCATGCGCCTGGACCGCTGGAACGATCGCTTCTTCGAGCCTTGCGCGAAACTGATTTACTTGTCGTACGCCAATCACGTCGACGGCGAGATCAACGATCAGTATCGCAGCCGCGCCGGAGCTCTGCGCTTCCTCAAGAACATTATTCTGCTTCCCGGTTGCGGCCAATTTGTGCCCGGCGCCTCCTTCGTCCTGCGCCAGCCGGGTAGCGACGAGCTCATCGCCGCGGTGCTCACCAGCGAAGTCTCCCCCGGCGTCGGCCACACCACACAAATCTGCGTCCTCCCCGGCTATCAAGGGCACGGGCTTGGCCGCATGCTTATGCAAACTTCGGCCGAGACCCTGCGCGCGCTGAAATTCCGCGAATTGACACTGACTGTGACCTCGCAGAACCGCTCCGCCGTCCGGCTCTACGAAAATCTGCACTTCACCACCATTCGCAGCTTCACCGCCGGTGTCTGGCCCCGCTAAAAAGCCACGCACCAGGAAAAACGTGTCATCCTGAGGTCCGGCGTTTTTCAGCCGGCCGAAGGATCTCAACCGCGCTATTTTGCACGCGGAAATGAGCATGCGCCTGAATTGGTCCCGGGCGGTCTTTTCATCTGATTGGATTAAACGCCCGAATTGTCCTAGCATAGCGGCGCTTCCTTTCGGAAAGGCCGCATGCCCAACGAAATTGCCTCACGGCAAAGCACATTCGCCAGCATTCTCACCGACGTCCATTTTTGGGTGCCCGTCGCGGTCCTGATCGGCGGGCTTGTTCTGCTGACATTCCTTCGCTGACCCGCTATGCAATCCACGCGAATCCCCACACTCGATTCGGCAGCGCAACAGACCTCCCGCGCGCGCAAGCTGCAGTTGCTCGGCATTCTCTCCGGCTTCACCGCGGGCGCGTGGCTCGGCGCAGCAGAAGCGCCCACCAAACTTGTCACCATCGGCCTCTCTCCGATGGTGATTTCGCTCATCATGGTCGTCGGCGTTTTCCTTGCTCGCTGGAGCGTTCCCGCCCTCATCCTCGGCACTTCCTCCGTGCGCGCCGACATCCGCCGCGCGCCTCACTTAATCATCTGGGCCCTGCTTGCGGGATGCCTCTGGGCCGTCGCCAACACCATGACCATCTTCGCCATCCGCGACATCGGCCTGAGCATTGCGTTCCCGCTGTGGAACTCCAATAGCCTGCTCGGCATCCTCTGGGGCTTTCTCTTTTTCAACGAATTGCGCCAAGCAGGCTGGCGTCGCTGGCTCGGCGTTCTTGGTGGCGCGCTGGTTATGTGCGTGGGCGCCGCGCTGCTGGCCATCGCATCGTCAAGCCAAGCTACCTCCGCGCATTCTCTCCGCGGCGTCTGGGCCGCGCTCGGTGCCGGCGTCCTGTGGGGCACGATGTACATCCCCTACCGCAAAGCCTATCTCACCGGCATGAATCCGCTTTCCTTCGTCACGTTCTTCACCTTCGGAGAACTCGGCATGATGTCCGCACTCGCGGTCAGTTATCTTGGTCTGACGCCGCTCTTGCACGAACTGCAAAGCGCGCGCGACGTGCTCTTCTGGCTCATGCTCGGCGGCTTCATCTGGGTCATCGGCGATCTCTTTCAGCAATACGCCGCGAAATATGTCGGCATCAGCCGCGGCATCCCGCTCTCAAACACCAATCAGTTCTGGGGGCTTCTCTGGGGCATGCTTGTTTTCGGCGAGTTGCACGGCCGCGGACATTCCATCTACGCGCAAGTCATCGGCGGCTCATTGTTGATGATGGCTGGCGTCGCGGCCATCGCTTTTTCTTCCGCCACGAGTTCCGAGCAAACGCAGTGGAAGCAAGCCGCCCATCGCGAGGGCCAGCGTTACAAGATCGACAGCGAGTTCGTGGACGCCCGCATGGACGGCCGCCAATCCGCCAGCGAAGCAAAACCGTCGCGCACCGCCCTCGACTGGCTGCTCGTAGCCGCCGCCACCGCAATCTTCGCCTATTTCGGCGCGACCGCCCGCCTCCCGCAAATCCAGCTCAACTGGCCGCCCGCTGTACTCCTAAGCGCCGCCACGCTAACTCTTCTTCTCATTTGCGGAGTCACTCTGCACCGCACCACCCGCTTCCACTAAAGTGGCACAGTCATCTCTGCTCCATCGCGGGTGTCTTTTGCCTGCGATTAATCCTCGCTGTGCGCATTTGCGGGTGGCTCAGTTTCCGATGTGCGCGTTTACCAAGCACTAACCCTCCAGTGCAAGAGGTAAGATTTCCATTGGCACATTGGCGGTCAGGACGGTGTCTACATACGGTGTCTACATAAAGGGGTAGGAGCGCACCCGAGCAATCCCCCGCTGCGACGAAGCAGTACAACGCATGATTGCCAAGCAAAGGCTCAAGGGCCATGATGTTCCGGTGCCCGAGGCTGGCATAGTTAGAAAGAGTAGAATCGCGTTGCGACTCAACTGCTTAGCTTTGATTCTGATTCTCCTGGTACCGCTTCCATCCTGGTCCCAAGAAGCCACTGCCGTCGGGCTGAAAGGGCTCGTCCACACAGTCCTTACCGAAGAGTTCAGCGATGAGAATGGCGTGTCCCACCGATCACGCGGCTCGACTTTTGAAGTCTACGACCGCCGGGGATACCAGCTCGAAGTTTATCGCTATAAGCCTGACGGTTCACTGTGGGTACACACAATTATGAGCCGAAACGGAGAGCAGATATTTAAATCGCAGACGACGGGCACTGCTCCCTTCGAGAATTTTTCTATCCAAAACGTTTTCGATGCGGATGGCAAGGTCATCGAAACACACACATACAATGGCGATGGAGTCCTCACCCAAAAATCTACAAATGAATTCTTGGAAAAGCGGACCGAATCAACCACTTATCGCTCTATAGAGCATCACGCCGATGGGACAGAGAACACCAGAGATGTTATCGAGAGCACAGACTCCAAGACAGGGATGACCCATCAAATTTCAACGATGAACGAGAAACCTGAAACAAACTGGGTTATTCAGAGAGATGCAAATGGGGTCCCAGAAAAGGACAAGATTGTCTTTGCCGATGGCTCCTATAATGAGCGCCAACGCAGGCCGGACGGAACAACGGTAGAAGATAGATACTCCGCTTCAACAAAAAGTCACACTTACCAAACGAGCGATGCGCGCGGCCACCTGACAGAGGTGGTCCAAAAGTCGGATTCAAGCTACATCCGTTGCACTTATTCTTTCGACGAGACCGGTCGGCCGACAGGCCAGGTCAATTACGATGCCTCCGGGAAGATACTCGATAAATCGACAACTGAGTATCAGGACGACTCATCCGGAAATTGGTCCGAGAAAAAAACAATCGTTTGGGACACGAAGAGCGATCCCATGAAGCCGAAGATAGTTGAAATTAGCTTGCGCACAATAAACTACTACTAGTTCGCCGCGTTGACTCCCGATTAGTCGGGCAATCGGAAACTGGCTCACTACCGTATTCTCTTTGCATTGCCGCACTCTTCCTTTACATTTGGCCTCGCAAAATGCCCAACTCACGCAAGGCTGACGTCGTCGGTGTCGGCCTGAACGCCACCGACACGCTCATCCCCGTTCACCACTACCCCGCCGCCGGCTCCAAGGTCGAATTCCGTTCCGCCAACGTTCTCCCCGGCGGCCAAGTCGCCACCGCCATGGTTGCCTGCCAATCCTGGGGACTCCGCACCCGCTACGTCGGCAAAGTCGGCGACGACCTTGCCGCTACCTTGCACCGCTCCGAGTTCACCCGTCTCCGCGTCGAGACGCGTCTCCTCACCGCTCCGGGCTGCCCCAGCCAGCAAGCCTTCATCCTCGTCGACGACGCCGGCGAGCGCACCGTACTCTGGAAGCGCGACGACCGCCTCGCTCTCCAACCCAGCGACCTACACCGTGACTGGATTCTCGAAGCCCGCGCCCTCCACCTCGACGGCCACGACACCGCCGCCGCAACCCTCGCCGCCACTTGGGCACGCTCCGTGGGCATTCCGGTCATCGCCGATCTCGACGAACTCTACCCCGGCGTCGATGCCCTTCTCCCTCTGGTCGATTTCCTCATCACCAGCCGCGACATCCCAGGCCGCATCTCCGGCGAATCCGACTTGCGCAAATCGCTGCCCACCGTGCGCAGCAAATATGGTGCACGCCTCACCGCCGCCACCCTCGGACCCGAAGGCGTCCTCGCCTACGACGGCGCGCGATTCCACTACGCGCCCGCCTTTCGCGTCGACACAATCGACACCACCGGCGCCGGCGACATCTTCCACGCTGGTTTTATCTATGGATTGCTGCAAGGTTGGCCGCTGCCGCGCCAGCTCGAATTCGCCTGCGCCGCCGCCGCCCTCAACTGCACCGGCATCGGCGCCCGCGGCCACATCGCCCCCATCCCCGAAATCGAACACCTAATCGCATCCGGCCAGCGCCACTCTTCCGCATTTCAAATCTAGCGCATCTGCAAGAGGTGTCATCCTGAGGCTACCCGACGAGGGTAGCCGAAGGACCTCAACCGCGCCTAACTACAGAAACGAAGAAGCGTCATATGGGCTTTCTTTGCCCGCAAATCTTACTCATACCGCAGCGCCTTCATCGGATCCACACGGCTCGCCCGCAGCGCCGGCACATATCCCGCCGCGCATGCCACCATCGCCAACAATCCCGTCGCGAGCCCCAGCGTCCACGGGTCGTGTGCCTGCAAACCGTAAAGTTGACTCTTCACCACCCGCGTCAGCACGAGCGCCGCAGGCACCCCCACGCCCACCCCAATCGCAATCAGCGTCACCACTTCGCGCATCACCATTCCGATGACCTTCCCCTGCTCCGCGCCCAGCGCCATGCGAATCCCAATCTCCCGCGTGCGCTGCGCCACGCTGTACGACATCACGCCATACAACCCAATAATCGCCAGCACGGTGGCCACAAATCCAAACACGGTCGACAAGCTCGCGATCATCCGCTCCGTCGACAGCGAATTACTGATCTGCTCGTCCATCGTGCGCATCGCATAAATCGGCACGTTAGCGTCCAGCTCGCGCATCTTGGCGCGTACCGAGCCCATCAACTGGTTCGGCTCTCCAGCAGTCCGCACGTAGATCGTCATGCCGCCCAAGTACGGGCTGTTCATGTACGGCACGTAAGCTTGTATCGGAATCTCATCCCGCAAATTCGTGTACTTGATATCTTTGACCACCCCGATAATTTCCATCTCCGTGTGCGTTCCGGGATCGGTCCCAAATCCCAAATGCATGCCCACCGGACTGCGCCCCGCGAAAAACCGTTGCGCAAATTTTTCGTTGATGATCACGGTCGTGGGCATGGTGTCAAACTCGTCTGTCGCATTGGCTCGTTTGATCACGCGGTTGTCGGTCAGACGAAAATCTCGCCCCGCGACAAACGGCACGCCCAGTGTCGCAAAATATCCCGGACCAATCTGGTTCATGTACGCCTGCGGATGGTCGTCCGGCTTCGTCGGCGAATACCCTTCCGCCGTCAGCCCGCTGTCCCACTCGTTGTTTTCCATGATGCGCATGGAAGCTAGAGCCACCGATTTCACACCGGGTATCGCACCCAGGTTGTCGGTCAACTGCTGATAAAAGCCGTTAAGTTGCTGAGGAGTGTAGCCGTTCAGCGATGGGTCAATCTTAAAGCCCACCAGCCGCTCCGCTGGAAATCCCGTGCCCAGGTTGCTCAGATTCTTCAAGCTTCGCAAAAACAATCCCGCACCAATCAGCAACAGCAACGACAGCGCCACCTGCGTAACCACCAGTGCGCTCCGCAGCCGTCCGTGCCCTCCACCAACCACCGCGCCCGCCTGATCCTTCAGCGTACGCCCTACGTCTGGCCGCGTCGCCTGAAGCGCCGGCGCTAACCCAAAAATCACTCCCGTCGCCACCGTCACTGCCAGGGTGAAAAGCAAAATGCGCAAATCCGGCGCTGTGGTGATATTCAGGTTGCCTGAATCCGAGGGCAGATACACCGCCATCAGCGCCTTGTCGCCCCAGAACGCCAGCGCCAATCCCAAAACTCCGCCCACCGCCGAAAGCGAAAGCGTTTCGATGAGCAACTGCGCGACGATGCGCCCCCGCGTTGCACCCATCGCTAGCCGCACCGCGATCTCTTTTTGCCTTCCGGTTGCGCGCGCCAAGAGCAGATTCGCAATATTCGCGCACGCTATCAGCAGCACCATCCCTGTCGTCGCCATCAGCACCCACAACGGTGTCCGCAGCTCCCGCCGCAACGACGCACGTCCCTGCGATCCCGGCAGTACATCGATCCAGCATTTCAAAAACTCTTCGCGGGCATACGCCGAAGCATTGCGGAACGCCGCTTCTTTCACTTCCATTTCCAGCATCGAATGCATGAACGGCTGCAGCGAGGCCTTCGCTTTCGTCTCGGTCACCCCAGGCTTCAGCCGCCCAAACGCATTCACCCAGCGCGACCTCCGGTCCGTCAGCATCTTCATCGGGCCGATGATAATCTGCTGCTCCATCATCACCGGAATAAAAATCTTCGTGGAATAGCCCAGCTCCACGCCGTCAAATCCCGCTTGCGCGACCCCGATAATCGTCATCTGGTGGTTGCTCACCAGCACCGTTTTCCCGACGATTTGCGGATCGCCTCCGAATCTCCGCTTCCAGAAGTCGTAGCTCAGCATCACCAGCGGATGCCCGTTCGGCACGCAATCATCCTCCGGAGTGAATGCGCGTCCTAACGCCGTCCCCACTCCCAGAACATTGAAATACGTCCCCGAAACCAGTTCCGCCGCCACAAGTTCCGACTGCGCGCCAAACGTCATGCTCACGGGATTCGGAAACCGGCAGAACATCCCCGTAAACACTTCGTTGTGATCCTGAAAATCCCGGTACATGGGATAAGAAATTGCGTTCCCGCCCCAATTGTTCCCGTAATGGTGTCCGCGCATCGTAAGCAGCACCAACTGCTGCGGACTCTTCACCGGCAGCAGCCGCAGCAACACCTGGTCAAGCAACGTAAATATCGCCGTGTTCGCGCCAATCCCCAGCGCCAAAGTCAGCGCGGCCACCGCCGCAAACCCCCGGCTACGCCGCAAGGTCCGCAGCGCATACCCAAAATCCCGCCCCACCATCTCCACCCACCCGCGCATCTTCATCCCACTCCTCCTACCTCAACGTTGCCGCCTCTGCTGTACCTATACGCAATGACGACAGAACGGTTCCATCGGTCTTGCCCCCTTTCCGGTCGCGGCGGGGTCTTTAGGCGTTTGACACTCGGCAGGACTGCCGCTAGAGTCCCGGTGCACCGCCTTCAACCCGGAGGACCGGTCCATGGCAGACACAAAAATGACTTCGGATCGTCGAGATTTCCTCAAGCAAACCGCGCAGTTCGCGGTGGGGCTCGCGGCGAGCGGCAGCCTCCCCGGAATTGCTGAGTCGCAAGCGCAAAGCGCAGGCCAGGCCGCGCGTGCCTTCCCCAAAGGCTTTTTGTGGGGCGGCGCAACCGCCGCCCACCAGGTCGAGGGCAACAACATCAACAGCGACCTCTGGTTGATCGAGCATCTCAAAGACAGCACGTTCCGCGAACCTTCCGGAGATGCCTGCGACCACTACCATTTGTATGAGCAGGACATCAATATGCTCGCCGACCTGGGCCTTACCGCATATCGCTTTTCCATTGAATGGGCGCGCATCGAGCCGGAGCGCGGCTACTTTTCCCAAGCGGAACTACAGCATTATCGCCGCATGCTCGAAGCCTGCCATCGCCGCAACATCATCCCGCTGGTCACCTATTCTCACTTCACCGTTCCACGCTGGTTCGCCATGGACGGCGCATGGGAAAATCCCGAATCGTCAAGTCTCTTTGCCAATTATTGTGAGCGCGCCACGCGTTCCCTCGGAGATCTCACCGCCTATGCCGCCACATTTAACGAGCCGGACATCCCTCACTTGTTGCACTGGATAATCCTGCCTGGCGACAAACCCGGCTCCTCGCTCGTCGAGCAAATGGCCGCTGGAAAAGACGCCATGCGCCGCCAGCTCAACGCCCCGCGCTTCAGCAGTTTTCTGTTTGGCGATGCTGAGAAGAGCCGTCAGAACATGCTCTCCGCACACGAGAAAGGGAAAGCCGCCATCAAGTCGGTCCGCAGCAACCTGCCCGTCGGCTTCACCCTGGCGATGGAGGATGATCAACCTGCCGCCGCGGACAGCCACGTCGAGCAAAAGCGCGCCGATGTGTACGGTCCCTGGCTAAAGCTGGCAAAGAAGGACGACTATATGGGAGTCCAGACCTACACGCGGTCCCTCGTCGCGGCGAAAAATCTTCCCCCGCCTGCGGGAGCCGAACTCACTCAGATGGGCTATGAGTTTTATCCGGAGTCGCTCGAGCACACTATCCGCTACGCCAGCAAGGAAACCGGCGTTCCCGTCATCGTCACGGAAAACGGAGTAGCCACCGAGGACGACCGCAAACGCGTCGAGTACATTCAGCGCGCACTGCAAGGCGTAAAGCGCTGCCTGGCCGACGGCATCGACGTCCGCGGATATGTTCAATGGTCGCTACTCGACAATTTCGAATGGACCTTTGGCTACATGCCCAAGTTCGGATTAGTAGCCGTCGATCGCGAAACCCAGAAGCGCACGCCCAAACCCAGCGCCGCTTTCCTCGGCAACATCGCCCGAAACAATTCCATCTGACCTTCTTCCATGCCGTCACACCGCGAGCGCCCCACTCTCCCCTCCCTACCCGCCGAAGCCGCCCTCAGCTTCCTCAAAGACACCAAGGGAACGCTGACCTGGTCCGCCCGCGACCTCGCCGACACGCTAAAAATCAGTCACCGCGAAGCCCAACACGCTCTCGCCTTCCTGCAAGCGCAAGGTTACGTCCAGAATGCCCACCAGAAAGGATCTGCGCGCGGTGCCGACCAATGGATCACCACACCCGCCGGCGAAACCGTGTCCGCCGCCAAGCCTCCCCGTTTCAGTCGCGAGAGCGTGGAGCAAGCGCTATCTGCCCTCAAAGAGCGCATCAAACGCAGCAACAAAAATCCGCAAGAGCTCTTCCGCATCTCCGACGCTGTCGCCTTCGGCGACTTCCTTCTCCCGGACCGGGCCAGAGTCCAATCCGCCGACGTAGGCATCCGCCTCGCGCGGCGTGGCGCCTCGTCCAGCGAACCGCGCTCCGCCTCCGACGCCCAAGCCGAACACAAATTCCTGCGCGCCCTCCGCGCCAAGTCCGCTCTCCTGACCTTCCGCCCGTACGCCGACTGGATGCGCCACCGTTCCCATCGCGAGCTCCTTTAGCGCGCAACGGGCATACCCAATATCGACCGAATCCTCTGGCGATCGCTTATCTCGCGCGGCGAACCGCCCGTCCGATCCACCCATTTCGTAAAGTCCATCAGCTTCACCTCGTGCTCGACGCGAACGTCCGCGACCGACACCTTCACGGCGTTAAGTCCCTGCGCTATGCCGGCCACCCAATCGTTTCCTCGAATCGCGGCCAGACCTTGCGCCACTGCCTCGTACAGCGTGGCCGCCGTCACTTCCACGGTATGCGACACGCCATCCATATCTTGAATCGTGACGCGGCAAGATCGCACGGGCATGGAGGCAAAATATCATATTCGCTTTTTGTTCGCCATAGGCAAAGGAAGGCTTAAGGAAGGCTTCTCGTGACCCGGGACGCAGCTCACAACTGCTGCTGTTTCTGACGCGAGCCTAATCGATGTTCGCTTTGTCGTGAATCCCTTCGTTACGCAGGCGGTCGCATTCCGTGTTGACGCACTTGGCCAGCCATTTCTCCGGGTCTTCTTGCTGCTCGTAGGAACGCGCGTGGTCTGCCATGCGTTGCATAAGCGCGCCCTCCGCCTTGTCCGCCACCGGCCCTACCCCAAAGTAGCGTGTGACAACGGCGCGAATGGCCTTGGCGTTGTTGTCATGCAGCCACGTCATCGCCAGGCCGTCGCCGGTGTTCACGGAGAGTCGCAGAATGGCTTCACGATTTGTCATTCGGCCGGCTGCAACGCAAACCACTCTTGCAAGCTGGGGACGTTGCGGAACGTCTTCGAGTCAATCTTCCCAGGAGCGGTCATCCAATAAACAGTCAAGATATTGGACAGGCTATCTATGCATATGCGCTGGTGCGTCTTCGTAGCC
>WNFD01000307.1_pt1 | contig 47776 bp, 42 predicted proteins | sample 5400491 | NCBI WGS metagenome assembly WNFD01 (sample SAMN13153343, study PRJNA577476) | soil metagenome | isolation source: 120 cm saprolite under Douglas fir tree site 2 hole 2 replicate 2 | place: USA:California | collected 2015-04-18
CCGTCGGACTGGTTGTTGCAGTTGTCGTACTTCAGGTAGTCGACACCCCAGTCGGCCCACGTCTGCGCGTCGAGATCCTCGCGCCCCAGGCTGCCCGGGTACCCCGCGCAGGTCTGGGTGCCGGCGTCCCCGTAGATCCCCAGCTTCAGGCCCTTGCTGTGCACGTAGTCGGCGACGGCCTTGATCCCGTCAGGGAACTTGACCGGATCCGCCACCAGCCTGCCATCCGCGCCGCGCTGCATCGAGGACCAGCAGTCGTCGATGTTCACATACTGGTACCCGGCCTGCTTGAGCCCGGAGGACACGATGATGTCGGCCGTCTGCTCGATCAGTGCCTCACTGACGCCGCAGCCGAAGGCGTTCCAGTCGTTGAACCCCATCGGCGGCGTGGCCGCGAGGGTCCTGGTGAGCGGGGGAGCCGCGGACGCGGTGCCAGCCAGGGAGGTGCTCGCCAGGGAGGTGGACGTCAGCGGGAGCGGCTGGGCGGTGAGTAGAGCGAGGGTCCCGGCGAGCATGGCGAGAAGCATTGCGCGGAAGGGACGTAGCGGGTGTCGAAGGAGTGTTCGCATCGGTTTCTCCTCAGGGTGCCGTAGCCAGAGCCGGCCCGGGACCACGACGTGTATGCGCGCTACCGACCGATCAGGTCTCCCTTTCCAACATTCAAGCTTGACCAACAAATCGGACGCGAACGAGCAATCTCGACCAGGCCGAATCATCGTCGCCTTAACCGGTTAAGTCAAGACCTTCGGCTGACCAGGACAGAGGGATCTTCCATTCACGGCCGTTTTATGATCATGAAGTCGAGCCCGAGGACGGCGAAGGGCCGCGATTACACCGCTGAACCGCCCCGGATGTGCTCGAACAAGACAAGGTCGCGCTCGCCGAGCTGGACGATCTCGGTGTAGGCGCCGAGGGTCGCGATGGTGTCGAAGTAGGCGAACCTGGTCGTGTCGGACCGGCCGGTCTGGACCAGGGGGAGAGTCGCGCTGACCTCGCTGACCGCCTTGTCGTAGTCGTCAACGAGTATCCCGAGGTGGTGCAGGCCGCCCCCGGGGCGGCTGTCCAGGAACTCGGTGTAGATGCTTGAGCCCGATATCGGCTGGATGATCTCGAATTGCAGCTGCCCCGCGTAGCCGAACGCCAGGTGCTGCTGGGACTCGAAGGGCTGCCCGCGCAGCGTCTGGTCCTCGACATGGGCGTCGCGGATCACGAAGAAGCGGCCGACTCCGAGGTCGTCGTTGAGCGTCGCGAGCAGCCGGTCCATGTCGGGAGTGACATAGGCGACCTGGAAGAAGCCCCTCGCCAGATAGGCGAGCGGCGAGTCGGCCGCGCCTGGGGCCGGGCTGAAGAGCAGCCGTTCGGTCGGGGTAGGTGACGTCATGGGGTGAGACCTCCAAAGATCTGCGGGGTGACGAGCTGGCGTGGCTACAGGCCCCAGAGCCTGGTGTACATGGGCTTGAATGCCCCGTTGGTGTACCACTCGCCGGAGGCGTACGCGGTCGCGTCACTGGTGTTCGACGGCACGTTGCTCTTCGTGAATATCCGGAAGGCGGGAGTATATTGCACCGGCGTAGCGCCCGCGATGATCCGGAACAGAGCGTCGGCCGTGTTCCACATCGCGTCGACGGTGTCGATGCCGGGATCGGCCGCCTGCTGGCCCGCGGCCACCCGCTGCAGACCGGGAGGCTGGCCCGTGCCGGTGACGTAGGTGAAGTGACGCCCGGCCACCTGCTTGGCGCCCTGCAGCGCATAGATCCCCGACGGGGCGTCGTAACCGCCGTAGACGTAGGTGATGCCGGGATTCGCTATCATCGCCGAACTTACCGCGGTAGCGAGATTCTGCACCGTGAGGTCACCGAAATCGACGACGGTGACCTTGCATCCCGGACACTCCTTCGCGAACTCGTCCTCGGTCGCGGTGGCCTCGAGGACACCCTGGGTGGACGTATCGGCCGTGTAGAGCACGTCGGCCTTGCCGCCAGAGTCGGCGATGATCCAGTCGGCGGCCAGGCGGGCGTCTGCGGTAAGGCCGATCGACACCGTCGCCAGGCCGGAGCTGACCGGGAAGCCCTTCACGTCGTCATTGGAGGTAGCCACGACCGGGATGTGCGCCGCGATGGCCGCACTGTAGGCCTGCGCCGCGAACGAGTAGCCCATCGCGTCGGTGATGATAGCCGCCGCCTTGGCGGCCACCGCTTCCTTGAGGCAGGCCGTCCCCTGTGACGGGTTCGCGGCCGCGTCGCACACGTGCACCTTCGCGCCGGCCAGGGCCAGCGGCTCGACGAGGTCCTTGGCGTCGGCCGTGAAGGCGGGCGCCTGCAGGAAGATGGGGATGTACCAGACGGTCTTGCCGGACAGCTTGGCCTTCAGCCCGGAAAGCGCGGGACCGGGTGCCGTGAAGCTGGTCACCAGGCCCGAGTACTTATTCAGCTGCGCCTGGGTGTACTGCGTTCCGGTGGTACCCGACGACGTTCCTGACGCGGTGGCCGACGAAGGTGATGACGACGAGCTGCCGCAGGCAGTCGCGGCTATTGCGGTCAGGCTTATGGCGGCGCAGGCCGCGAAGGCGCGGCCGCGTCTGCGCCGCTGGATAGTAAGAGACATTGAAGGAAACTCCTTTGTTTACACTTGGTTAAGCGCCGAGCGTCCGCCGGCGGGTGAGGGTCGAGACGATTACCGCGGTGATAAGCGCGGCCCCGTAGAACACATCGCTGGTCCAGCCGGTGTAGCCCAGCAGCTGCAGCCCGACGATGCCGGTGACGAGGAAATAGATCGCCACCATCGTGCCGATCGGGTTGAACCGGCCCGGCTTGATAACGGCGGTGCCGAGGAAAGTCGCCGACAGGGCGGGCAGGAGATAGGTCGGCGAGCTGTTGGGATCGAAGCCGCCGACGGTCGCCGCGAGCAGGACGCCGCCCGCCCCGCAGAGCAGGCCGCTCACGACGTAGGAGCCGATCCGGATGCGTGCCACGCGCACCCCCGCCAGCCGGGCGACCTCGCGGTTGGCGCCGACGAACGTCATGTTCCTGCCCAGCGGGGTGAAGCGCAGGACATACGCGATCAGCAGGGCCAGGGCGACGCCATAGAAGAAGGTGACCGGGAGGCCAAGCACCACAACGGTGTTCGCGATGCTGCCGAAGGAGTTGCTGAGCCCGGAGACCGCCTCGGAGTGCGAGAACCCCGACGTGATCCCGAGGATCAGCGTGCTCATGCCGAGCGTCGTGATGATCGCGTCGATCCCCAGGCGCACCACGATCAGCCCGTTGAGCAGGCCGACCGCCGCGGCTGCGCCCGCCGCGGCCAGCGAAGCGAGGATCGGGTTCCAGCCGTGCTGCACGATAAGGACGGGAACGAGCGTCGCCGCCAGGCCGAGGATCGCGGAGATCGACAGGTCGAACTCGCCGACCGTGAACGTGACGACGGCCGCCATCCCCAGGAACACCAGGGCCTGCTGGGATCCGAAGATCGTCTGGAAGGTGCCGGTGGTCAGCATGACCGATGGCTCGATGATCGCGTAGATCACCACGACGATCACCCACACGCCGACCAGGGCATACCTGGCCGCGAAGCCGCCATCGCCCCGCTGATGGAAGCGAGCCATGAACCCGCTCAGGCCGGTGGCCCGGCGGACCCCGGCATTCTCGGCCGGGGACTCGACCGGCTCGGCGTTCTGCTCCGCTGGGACGCGCACTGGCTTCTCCATGGCGAGATCGGCGGCGGTTCAGCCGACAGCGACGGGCGTGGGGTAGACGGCGACCGTAATCGAGTGCGCCGTGATGTCCGACCGCAGCTCGGCCGCGATCACCCCGGCCCGCAGCACGATCACCCGGTCGCAGACGGCCGCGAGATCCTGCGGCTCGACCGAGGCCATGACGACGGAAACGCCGAGGGCAGCGGTCGCCCGGATGGTGCGCAGGATGTCCATCCGTGCTCCGATGTCGACGGCCTGCGTCGGCTCATGCAGGAGCACCGCGCGCGGCCGGTTCAGCAGCCACTTGGCGAGAAGGATCTTCTGCTGGTTACCGCCGCTGAACGCCGAGCAGGGGAGGTGCTGGCTCGGCGGCGTGATTCCGAGCAGCTCGACGGCTTCGTTGAACTCGGCGATCTGCCAGCCCGAGCGCAGCAGCATGCGCCCGCGGGCGCGGGCCCGGGGGAGCGTGAGGTTCTCCCGGGCCGAAAGGCCAAGCGCGAGTCCCTCCCGGGCCCGGTCCTCGGGTACCAGGGCGATCCCCGCGCCGATCATGTGGCCGGGGCTGCGCACCGGGAGGGTGAACGCCCGGCCGGCGATCTCGACGGTGCCGGTCGTCCCGGGTGCGACGCCGGCGAGCACATAGGCTAGCTCGGCATGGCCCGAGCCAGTGGCACCCGTGACTCCGACCACTTCTCCCGGCTCGACGTCGACGTCGAAGGACCGCAGGACGCCGGCGCTGACATCCCTGGCACGCAGGCCGACGGCCCCGCCCGGTGCCGACACAGACGGCGCCTTGCGCTCCTCAGGCAGCTCGACCTCGCGCCCCAGGAGGAGCTGAGCCAGCGAGCTCTCGGTCAGGCCGCGGGTGGAAAGGCCCCCCGCCACGACGCGCCCGTCCTGCAGGACCGTGACGCGGTGCGCGAGGGATAGCACCTCGTCGAGACGGTGGCTGACGATGACGATGGCCGTTCCGGTCGCGGCGAGCCGCCGGACCGTCGTGTAGAAGCCGGGCAGGATCTCGCGGGGGAGCACCCGCGTCGACTCGTCGAAGACCACGCATCCGGTGCCCGGTGTCAGGCCCTGGAGGGCACGCCCGATGGCGACGACAGCCTTCTCGCCCATGTGCAGCGCGCCGACGAGCCGGGAGGTATCGATGTCCGAGTGCAGCCGGTCCAGGGTCTGCCGCGCCGCCTCGCGCTCGGACCGCCAGTCGATCCGGCGGCTGACCGGGCGCACCGCGAACTGGCCGAGCCGGATGTTCTCAAGCACGGTGCACTCGTCGACCAGGCCAAGATCCTGGTGCACGAAGGCGAGGCCGTGACGCCGCAGTTCCCTCGGCCGGACCGGGTTGGACAGGCGCGTGCCGTTGACCTCCACCACGCTGCCCGCGTCGGCGGCGTGGACGCCGGACAGCACCTTGATCAGCGTCGACTTGCCGGAGCCGTTCTGCCCGACGAGCCCGTGTATCTCACCGGCCCGTGCCTCGAAATCGACGTCATGGAGGACCTGCGCCGATCCGAACGTCTTGCTGAGACCGCGGACGCTGACCCAGGGCGCCAGCCCCCCTCTCGGCGTGAATCCGGACGAGCCGGCCGGGACTGCCATTACCGGGGGGAGCCGATGTGGCTGGTCAGGACCCCGACGCCGCCGACGCTGGCGGTGACGAGATCGCCCGGGTACAGGAAATCCTTGCGGGGCAGCCCCACGCCGCCCGGGGTGCCGGTGAGGATGACGTCGCCGGACTCCAGGGTCATGATCCGCGAGGCCGAGCTGACGAGGTCCAGGACGCCGATGACCATGTCAGAGGTAGCCGAATCCTGCTTGGTCACCCCGTTGACGGTCAGCGTGATCGGCAGGTCCTGCGGATCGGCTACCAGCCAGGCCGGCACCATCGCCGGACCGAAAGGGCAGAAGCCATCCTGTGCCTTCTGCAGCATCCAGTCGTAGGCAAACGGCTCCGCGTCGGGGCGGGCGAATGGTCCGCGTGCGGACAGGTCGTTGGCGACGGAGTACCCGGCGATGTAGTCACGGGCCTGTCTGGCGGTCACGTCGCGTGCCGTCCGCGAGATCACGACCGCCAGCTCCGCCTCCCAGTCCAGCTGGGGATCGTCCGCGCCCGCTGGGTAAGTGACCGTCGCCCCGTCGCCCACGATGGTGGTGGTCGGCGGCTTCAGGAAGAAGAATGGCATGGTGCCGGGCTCCGGCGGCACCGAGCCCATCTCGGCGGCGTGCCCGTAGTAGTTAGCGCCGGCGCAGAGCAGCTTGCGCGGGTAGGTGACGGGGGCGATCAACCGCGCGCCCTCGACCACCTCGCCACGCGACGGGTCGACGCGGCGCAGCGCCGGCTCATGCCGCTCCCAGTCGCCGAGCAGGTCGAGCACCGGCGTGGCACCGAACTCAGCCGAGGCGCGCACGACGCCGCCGGTCAGGATCCCGGTCTCGGCGGCGGCGGCGCCCGGACGAACGTACTGCGCCAGTCCCCAGATCTTCTCGCTCACTCTGCCTCCACGTAGAGCACTACTCGGCCGACGTTGCTGTCTTCTTCGAGGTAGCTGTGCGCGTTGCGGGCGTCGGCGAGCGGGAAGGCCCGGTCGATCACGGGACGGAGGCCGTTGCCCACCTCGCGCCAGAGCGCGTCGCTGCTGGCCTGCGTGCCGGTGCGGACGCCGATGACCCGCTGGCTGCGCAGGTAAAGCCGCCGCAGGTCCAGCCCGACCTCGCCGGAACGGCCGGAGAGGAAAGCGCCTGAGCTGACTACCGTGCCCAGTGTCGCCAGGCTGGCCATCGTGGCAGCGAAGATCTCCGGCTCGCCCAGGTCGTCGACGGCCAGGGAAACGCCATGGCCGCCGGTCAGGCTCAGCACCCGGTCGGTGACATCCGCCGCCGTCGGATCGAGCGTGGCCTCGACGCCTATCGCGTCGAGAGCCCGGCGCTTGGCTGCTGACCGCGAGGTGCCGATGACCCGGGCGCCCAGGTGCACCGCGAGCGCCGCGGTCAGCGAGCCGAGCGCCGAGGCCGCGCCCTGCACCAGAACCCAGTCACCGGCCGCCATCCCGGCCTGGGTCAGCTGATTCATCGCGACTGGGCCGGCCAGCGCCAGGGCGGCCGCCGCGGCCGGGTCGATGTCCAGCCCGGGGGCCAGGACGCGGAGGTTCAGCGCAGGCACCGCGGAGTACTCGGCGTAGCCGCCCGCGCGGTGGATGCCGATGATCTGCTGGGGCTCACACCCCTCGGGCCGCCCGGTCAGGCATGGCTGGCAGCGGCCGCAGGTGATGACGGGGAAGACCGCGACCCGGTCGCCGGCCCTGGCCGACGTCACCTCCGAGCCGACCTGCACGACGGTCCCCGCGTGCTCGGCGCCCAGGATGTGCGGCAGCCTGAAGCCGTCGTACGGATGCGTGCCGGCCCGCGCGTTCAGGTCTAGGTGGCGGCCGACGCTGGTCACGGCAACGCGGACCAGCGCCTCGTCCGGGCCGACGGAGGGCGTCGCCACCTCGCGCCGCACGAGGACCTCGGGCGGCCCGAACGCCTCGAACACCGTGGCCCGCATGACGTCAGGAACGGTGCCGGGAACCGTCGGCCAGGCCAGCTGCGCCACGGGCGATCTCCTCTGCGGCCGATAAACACCCCAATGTGTTGATGCATAGTGGACACACTTTGAGCAAGGCTGTCAAGACCTAGCTTTCGATAGATCCCATAGAAGTGCGACTTCACGATAATCGGAAAAGTAGCTCCGGAAGGTAGCTCGACTGAGTGTGCACACTGTAGAGTGAGGAGATGATCAAGGATGATCAAGGAGAGGAGCATCCGGATGCGGGTAAGCGGACTGCTGAGCTACGGCCTCCAGGTTCCGGATCTGGAGCAGGGCAAGGATTTCTACCGCACGTTCGGCCTGGATGTCGCCGAGCGGTCCGGGTCGCTCGCCGTGCGGTGCGCCGGACGCGACCAGGATCAGACCGTGCTCCGGGAGGGCGCGGACAAGCGGCTACACCACGTCGCTTTCGCCATCGCGCCTGGCACCGCCGCGGACTTCCAGCGCCAGCTGGAGGGGCAGGGCATCACGCTCATCGATGGCCCTGGCGGCGACCTGGATGGCGGCTTGTGGTTCCGCGACCCGGACGGCAACCTGGTCAGCCTGCGCGAGCAGGAGCTCGCACCCCCCCGGACCCCCGAACCCGCGGCGATGAACATCCCGGGCAGCTACTCGCGAGTCGACGACGCCCAGTGGCTGAAAGCCTCCGAGCCCGCGCGGCCGCGCCGCCTTGGGCACGTCCTGATCTTCACCTCCGACAACGACCGCGCCGAGCGCTTCTACGGGTCCGCGCTCGGACTCCGGCTTTCCGACCGCGTCCCCGGCGCCGTCTCCTTCATGAACTCGGGACCGGGGGACCACCACGTGTTCGGGTTCATCCAGAGCAGCCATTCCGGATTGCACCACTCCAGCTGGGAAGTCGATACCATCGACCAGCTCGGCTCTGGCGCGCAGACCATGGCGGAAAGCGGGCACCGGCTCGGCTGGGGCCTGGGCCGGCACACCCTGGGCTCGAACCTCTTCCACTACATCCGTGACCCGTGGGGCAGCTGGATCGAGTACTTCTTCGACATCGACCAGATCAGCGAAGACTGGGAACCCCGGGAGTGGCATGCCCCGCCGGCCGTCTGGTGCCCCGCGATTCCCGAGGAGTTCCTGCAGAATCACGAGCCCAAGCCAGAATGACAGGGCCAGAATGACAGGGCCGGAATGACAGGGCCGGAATGACAGAGCGAGGCCAAGAGTGCCTGGTCCTCTAGGCTCAAGCCTGTGAATGTTCGAGGTCATAGCGCGGTCACCAGCGACGAGTGGGGCGAGAATGAGACAGCAGGACGTGCGCTCGTCCCGCAGCTGCACGGTCGCCTGCGGGGCATGATCCTCAGCGGCGAGCTCGCGCCCGGCTCACCCCTGCTCCAGGCCGAGATGGCTCGCAAGCTGGGGGTCAGCCGCACGCCGCTCCGCGAGGCCTTCCGCCTGCTGCAGGAAGAGGGCCTGATCGCCGCGTCCCCGGACAAGCGCGCCCGGGTCCGGGCAGTGGACGCCAGCGACCTGGATTCCACCTACGGCGCGCGCATCGTCCTCGAATCCCTCGGCGTCAGCGTGACCATCCGGCAGGCGACCGACAGCGACGTAGCTGACCTCGGGGCCGCCCTGACCGCGATGCGGCGCATGTCCGATGCCGGGGAGCGCGAGGCCTGGTACGCGGCGCACCGCGAGTTTCACCGCCTCGCCACCCAGGCCGTGGCACCAGACCTGGCCCGGCAGATGGCCTCGCTGCGCGAGCGCGGCGAGCTGTACGTCCGCCTGGACCGGGTCGGGCACACCGGCGCTTCCACCCGTGCGGACGCCGAGCACGAGGCCCTGGTGACCGCGTTTTCCCAGCGCGACGAGCAGGCCGCCGTTCGCAAGGTCGCCCGGCACCTAGCCCGCACCTCACTCAGCATCATGTCCGAAATCGCCCCGGAACGAGAGCCGGTCGCGACGCGCGCTGCCCTGCGCCTCGTGACCGCGGACGAGCCGGCCAGCTGAACCGGCCCACTGGGCAGGGACCAACCACATAGGAGGGCTCGTGCGGACCATCGCGCTCGAGGAACACTTCGTCACCCCTGATCTCGCCGGCTACGGCGCGTCCACGGCGACCATCGCGCAGCCCGGCGTCTGGGCCGAGGCCTCCCGCCGCCTGCTCGACCTCACCGCTGAACGCATCGCGGAGATGGACGCCAGCGGCATCGACGTCGCGGTGCTGTCCCTGAACTCACCCGGCATCCAGGCCGAGACCGATCCGGCGGCGGCAGCCAAGGCGGCCGCGGCTGTCAACGACTTCCTCGCCGGAGTCATCAGCGAGCACCCGGCCAGGTTCCGCGGCTTCGCCGCCCTGCCGCTGCAAGACCCCGCCGCCGCCGAAGCCGAGCTTGAGCGCGCGGTCAGCCAGCTCGGCCTGTGCGGCGCGCTCGTGAACGCGCATACCCACGGCACCTACCTCGACGACCCTTCGCTGCGCCGGGTATGGGCCATGGCCGAAGGCATGGACGTCCCGCTGTACCTGCACCCAGCCAACGGCGTCGATGCGGCGCACGTACTCTCCGGGCATCCCGAACTGACCGGACCCATGTGGAGCTGGGGCGCCGACACCGCGACGCACGCCCTGCGCCTGATCTTCGGCGGCGTCTTCGACGACTTCCCCGACGCCAGGCTCCTCCTCGGCCACATGGGCGAAGGCCTGCCCTACACCCTCTGGCGCCTCGACTCCCGCTGGGGCTTCCACGACCACCACGGCATCGAGCTCAAGCGCGGCCAGCCATCGGACTACCTCCGGCATAACCTGTACATCACCACGAGCGGCGTCTGCTCAGCCCCGCCCCTCCTGTGCGCGCTGCTAGCGCTCGGGGCCGACCACATCTTGTTCGGAACCGATTACCCGTTCGAGACGATGCCCGAAGCGGCCCGGTTTCTCAGCAATGCGCCCATCAGCGAGGCTGACCGCGCCAAGATCAGCCACCTGAACGCGGAATCCCTCCTTCACATCGCCCCCTGACGCGGCCACCGCCAGGCGCCGGCCTGGCGGTTGTGGGTCAGCACAAATCGGGCAGGCGGGTACCGGGGGACCGGTACAAGATCGTTTATCTTGGCGGCTCCGGGCTGATCTAGCCTTGCTTCGTCGTCGACCGGACTCTAATATCCAAGACAATTCAAGACACGCCCGGTTGAGAAAACGTCACGCACTTGCGTGCCCGTTGCCGGGCGGAACGTACCGGCGGGGGAGCATCCCGCAAGCAGCGCTCCCCGTGTTTCCGTGGACTGCCTCGATGACGAGTTGGTGGATGCCATGAGACCCCGGATCAGATCTCCGCGATCGGTTCGCCTCGGCGTTTCCGCGGTGCTGCTCGCGGTCGTGGCGGCAGCCTGCGGGACCAGCAGCACGAGCGGCTCGCACACGACAGGCACGACGGTCCCGCACGCCGGGGGATCACTGACGGTCCTGGAGGATACGGGTTACGCGGGGGCCTGGCCCGCGGGCCTCGACCCCGCGACGAACATCAACGGCGCCGCCGACCAGAGCTACATGGACGCGATCTACGGAGAGCTGTTCGAGCTCGGGTCCGGTGGCAAGGTCATCGACGACCTCGCGACCGGGTACAGCTTCGCCAACGGAGGCAAGACTGTCCTCATCAACCTCCGCCAGGGCGTGAAGTTCCAGGACGGCACGCCGTTCAACGCCGACGCGGTGGCGTTCAACATCAAGCGTGACCTGGCGTCGCCGTGCACCTGCAAGCCGACCTGGCCGGTCTCGTCGGTCACGGCGAGCGGCCCGTATACCGTCGATATCAGCCTCAGCAGTGTTTTCTCAGCGATCATCGCGTCGTTCTTCGACTCGACGGCGAACTGGATCGCCTCGCCTACGGCCCTGCGGAAGCTGGGGACCAGGGCGTTCGCGCTGAAGCCGGTCGGCGCCGGTCCCTTCGCCGTCGTGAGCGACACGCTGAGCTCGGTGCTCACGCTGAAGCGCTATCCCGGCTACTGGCAGGCGGGCCGGCCCTACCTGGACCAGCTCACCTTCAAGGTCATCGGCGGCGGCGACGAGGCAGCCTACGAGGCCATGCTCGCCGGCGAGGGGCAGGTCTATGAGGACATGTCGACCCCTGCCCTGCTGAAGCAGGCGGCACAGCACTTCACCGTCACCAACCAGCTCTCGACGTCGCCGTATGATCTTCAGCTCAACACGGCGGCAGCGCCGTTCAGCAACATCCTGGCCAGGGAAGCGATCTACTACGCGACGGATTTCGCGCCCATCAGCCAGCACATCTTCGCCAGCCTGTACCCGGCCACGCAGTCCTTCACTGGCCCCGGCGGCATCTGCTACGAGCCGACCGTCCCTGGCTACCGGGCCTATGACCTGGCCAAGGCGAAGCAGCTCGTGCGGCAGCTCGGCGGGCTGACGGTCAGCCTGGGCACGATCAACGTGCTCGTGGCGTCCGAGACGACCCAGGCGCTCCAGACCGAGTGGGCGCAGGCGGGGATCCATACCACGATCCATTCCTATGACCTGGCGTCGCTCATCCAGACGTTCACGTCGAAGAAGTGGCAGGCGATGGTCCAGACGGCGGGCTCCTACGATCCCGCGGCCGGAGTCGGGGTCGCGTTCCGGTTCAGCTCGACGTCCCCGTTCAGCGGCGTACACGACCCGCACCTCGACCAGATACTGAACGCGGCCGCCGCGACCCTCGACGCGTCCACGCGATGCGGCCTCTACGCCCAGGCCGCCTCGTACATCAGCCAGCAGGCCTACGGGCCCTTCTACTTCTCCTTCGCCCCCGCCAACATCGTGGCGAAGGGGGTAACAGGTCCCGGGCTCAGCTCGCCGCTGCCGAGCGTGGTCGTGACGCCGATGGTCCTCTGGGAGGACGTCTCGGCCGGCCAGTGACCGGAGGCACATTCATGGCGGGAGAGGCGAGCGCGGGATCCACCGGGGCTGGCGCGCGTGGCGCGCTGGCGCGGACGATCCTCGGCTCGCCAGGCCTGCGGCTCGCCGGCAGGCGGCTGCTGACGGTCATCCCCGTACTCTGGGGCGTCACGTTCCTGACCTTCGTCGTGATGAACCTGCTCCCGGGCGACGCGGCACAAGAACTCCTCGGCGCCCAGGCGACGCCTGCTGAGATCCACCAGCTCGAGGTCGCGCTGCATCTCAACGAGCCGTTCTTGGTGCGGTACGGCCGGTGGCTCGGCGCCGCCCTCCATGGCCAGCTCGGCACGTCTCTCACCAGCGGCCAGTCCGTCACGACTGTCCTCGGGCAGCGCCTGCCGGTGACCTTCGAGCTGGTGCTCTACGGCTTCGTGGTCTCCGTCGTGCTCGCCGTGCCGGTGGCGACGCTCGCGGCGCGCAGGCCGGACGGCCTCGCGGACAGGCTGAGCATGATGGTCAGCATGGCGGGCCTGTCCATCGCGCCCTACGTACTCGGCCTGGTCCTCGTCTTCATCTTCGCCGTCAAGCTGGGACTCTTTCCCGCGATCGGCTTCGTCCCGGTGAGCCAGAGCCTCGGCGGCAACATCAGGTCGCTCACACTGCCCGCCTTCGCGATCGGGTTCCCGCTTTCCTGCTTCTACACCCGGCTGCTGCGCGCGGACATCATCGACCAGATGCGGGGCGAGGACTACATCGTGACGGCCAGGGCGAAGGGCATCTCGCCATGGCGGGTGCTCGTCCGGCACGCACTCAGGAACTCCCTATTCGGGCTGCTCACGGTTATCGGCCTGAACCTCGGCACGCTCATCGGGGCGACGGTCATCGTGGAGCGGATCTTCTCGCTGCCCGGGATGGGCCAGGAACTGCTCGAGTCGATCAACAACCGTGACGTCGTGGTCGTCGAGGGAGCCGTCCTCGTGTTCGCCTCCATCGTCGTCCTCGTGAACCTGCTCACCGACCTGCTTTACGCGGCTCTGGACCCGAGGATCCGCTATGGGCGCGCCACTTCCTGAGACCCTGCCGCCGGCCGGCCCCGGCCCTGCGGCAGCCGGCGGGACAACGGGCCCATCCCCGCGCTCGCCGCGCGCACGGGGCTGGGGGCAGACGCTCCGGATCGCCATCCCGGCGGCCATCCTCGTACTGATCGCCGGCGGGTGCTTTCTCTGGCCGCTTGTCTACAGCGTCCCGCCGCCGGTCGGCGGCAGCATCCTCAACGCGGGCCTGCCGCCCTTCTCGCCAGGCCACATCCTCGGGACCGACCCGGTCGGGAACGACATCTTCTCCCGCATCCTCTACGGCGTGAGCAGACCTTCATGCTCGCGGCGCAGCTTTCCGGCACGAAGGCCCGGCGCATGCTGCTGCGCCACATCGCGCCCAACATCGCGCCCCAGCTCGTGACGTTCGGACTACTCGGGGTAGGCATCGCGATCATCCTCGAGGGAGCGCTCAGCTTCCTGGGGCTCGGTATCCCGGCGCCAGGCCCGAGCTGGGGCAACATGATCGCCCTTGGTCAGGGAACCCTCTCGGCAACCCCCGGGCTGGTCCTGATCCCGAGCGCGTTCCTCTTCGTCACCGTGGTGTCGCTCAACCTCCTCGGCGACGCACTGAGGGAACGCTGGGGGGTGCGGTGATCGACCTCCTGCTCGACGTGCGGGATCTGCGGGTCCGCTTCCGGCAGCGCCGCCGCGAGGTGCTGGCGGTGAACGGGGTCAGCTACGCGGTCTCGGCGGGGCGCACGCTCGCCATCGTCGGCGAATCGGGCTCGGGCAAGACCGTGAGCTGCCGCGCGGTGATGGGGCTGCTCGCGCCGACGGCCACCGTGGCAGGCTCGGTGCTCTTCGAGGGCCAGGAGCTGCTCGGCAGGACCGACAAGGAGATGCGCTCCCGCCGGGGCGCGGACGTCGCGATGGTGTTCCAGGATCCGGCCCGCTCGCTGAATCCGACGATGCGGATCGGCACCCAGATCACCGAGGCGATAAGGGCGCACCTGCCGCTCGACAAGCGCGCGGCGCGCGAGCGGGCCGTCGAGCTGCTGCAACTGGTCCGCATCCCGCTGCCGCGGCGCCGCTTCGTCGAGTACCCCCACCAGCTGTCCGGCGGCATGCGGCAGCGCGTGATGATCGCCATCGCGCTCGCCTGCCATCCGAGGCTCCTGATCGCCGACGAGGCGACGACCGCGCTCGACGTCACCACGCAGGCGCAGATCATGGAGCTCCTCCTCGACCTCCAGCAGGAGCTCGGCATGGCGCTGATCCTGATCAGCCACGACCTCGGGCTCGCCGCGTCGTACGCCGACGAGGTCATCGTCATGTACGCGGGCGCCGTCGTGGAGCAGGCGGCCACGGAGGAGCTGTTCGGGCGGGTCAGGATGCCCTACACGAAAGTGCTGCTCGAGGCGATCCCGCGGCTGGAACGTCCCGCGCACTCGCCCCTCCCCGTGATCGGCGGCCGTCCGCCCGACGGTGCCTCGCTCCCGGCCGGCTGCGCATTCGCCCCCCGCTGCCCGTCGGCCCGTGACGACTGCCATGAGGCATCCCCTCCGCTGGCGGAACACGAGCCCGGTCACCGCTGGGCATGCTGGCACCCCTGCGTGGACGGAGATTCAAACGGAGGCTCACATTGAACGCGCAAGCGCGCGGTGACACCTCCTCCGGGTCGCTACTCGAAGCGCGCAACATCGTCCAGGAGTTCGTCGTCCGTGACTACGGCGGCGTGCGAGGCGGTGTCGTCCAGGCCGTCTCTGACGTCTCCTTCGACGTGTGGCCGGGGGAGACCCTCGGCATCGTCGGCGAGACCGGCTCGGGCAAATCGACGCTCGCCAGGTCGCTGCTGCAGGCGCCGAGGCCGAAGTCCGGTGCGGTCCTCTTCCGCGGAACCGACCTCGTCACCCTGCGGCGGCGCAGGCTCCTCGAAGCCAGGCGGCACCTGCAGATGGTCTTCCAGGACCCGTTCGGATCGCTCGACCCGAAGTGGCGGGTATCGGACCTCGTCGAGGAACCGCTCATCGCCTACAGGATCGGAAACCGCGCCGCCCGGCGGCGCCGGGTCGACGAGGTACTCGACCTTGTCGGCCTCGACCCCGGCACCCACGGCGCCCGGCGCCCGAGGGAGCTGTCCGGCGGCCAGTGCCAGCGCGTCGCCATCGCAAGGGCCGTCGCGCTCTCCCCGGCGCTGATCATCTGCGACGAGGCGGTGTCCTCGCTCGACGTGCTCATCCAGGCCCAGGTGCTCAACCTGTTCGAGAGGCTGCGCACCGAGCTCGGCCTGTCCTACCTCTTCATCGCCCACGACCTCGCCCTCGTCAGGCAGGTGAGCGACCGGGTCGCCGTCATGTACCTCGGCAAGCTCTGCGAGGTGGGACCGGCGGAGTCGATCTACCTGGAGCCGTTCCACCCCTACACCCGCGCGCTGCTCGAATCCATCCCGAGCCCCGATCCCGCGGCGGCGAGGACCCGGGCGGGAAAGGCGATCAGCGGTGAGCCGCCGTCGCCGATCCACCCGCCGAGCGGCTGCCGCTTCCGCACGAGGTGCCCGCGCGCGCAGCAGCGCTGCGCGACCGAGGAGCCGGAACTGCGCGCGCTCGACACGGGCCATGTCGTGGCCTGCCATTTCCCGCTGCCGAGAGCGGCGCGCGAGCCCGCGCCGGCTACCACGGCGCCAGCCACGTGAGCGTCGCGGCTGTGGCGACGGTGCCATCGCGCTCCCGTTAGGTATAGCTGATCGAAGGGAGACCATGATGAGGCTGCGGGTACTGCTCGAACCGCGCCACGGGGCGGCATATGAGCAGATCCTGGCCCTGGCGCGAGTGACAGAGGACGCGGGGTTCGACGCGTTCTTCCGCTCCGACCACTATCTGGGCGCTGACGCGGCCGACGCGTCTTACCTTCCCACGGACTCGTGGACGACGATCGCGGGGCTGGCGAGGGAAACGACGCGCGTCCGGCTCGGGACGCTCATGACCGCGTCGACCTTCCGCTACCCGGGGCCGCTTGCCGTGACCGTCGCCACGGCCGACGTGATGAGCGGGGGGCGGGTGGAACTCGGGATCGGGGCCGCCTGGTACGGGCGGGAACATCAGTCCTTCGGCATTCCCTTCCCCGCCATCGGCGAGCGCTTCGACCGCCTCGAAGAGCAGCTGAGCGTCCTCACCGGCCTGTGGTCCACGCCCGAGGGCGAGCGCTACAGCTTCGAGGGCAAGCACTTGCTGGCCATCGGGGCTACGTGCCGGCCTCTTGTCCGCGCAGCCCGGCAACGCACTCCGCGCTTCCGCAGGTCCGGCCGGAACCCAGGCGAGGCCTGCCGCACCGGCAGACGGGGAGCAGGCGGGCTAGCCAGGCGGCATACGCCAGCAGCTCGACAGTGCCGCCATTGCCCGGAACGGAGACGACGGGCCGGATCCCGCCGCCGGGCAAGGCAAGCCACTCCCGCGGCCTACCTGCCGCGGAACCGCCTGGCACGGGACCCATAGCCCCATCTTCCCTGCTACGGAACCCTCGCCGCGCCGCGGCCGGGGCGGGTCCGCGGGTCAGGGGCCGCAGCGTCAGCGACCGCAGCGTCAGGGGCCGCAGAGGGCGAGGAGCTTGGTGACCGTCGCCCAGTTGCGCGCGGTGGCGGCGAGGCCGGCGGCTTCCGGGTCGCCGATCCGTGCCAGCAGGAGCGCAAGCTCGCTGCGCCCGTAGCCGTCCGGGGTGTGCAGGAACAGGATGCGGCCCACCACCTGGGCCGTGTCGCGGCCGCCTTTCTCCCCGGCCTGCCGCTGCGCGGCCGCTACCCCCTGCAGGAAGCCGGGCCCCGGGTGCTCGCTCAGGAAGATCGCATGAACGAACTTCGGATTCGCCTCGTCCGGGTACGGATTGTCGCGCACCGCCTGCGCCAGCTCCTCGCGTGACAGCACCACGACACGGGGCGCCGCGCCCAGGGCCCCGGTGATGGCCAGCTCGAGCGCGGCCGCCAGCGCCGCGGTGTCGGTCTCCTTCGTGGTGAAGAGCGCGTTGCCGCTCTGTATATAGGTCGCGACATCGCTATGCCCCAGCGAGCTGACGACCTCGCGCAGGTCTGCCATCGCGACCTTGTTGCGGCCGCCGACATTGATGCCGCGCAAGAGGGCGACGTGGGTGGGCACGTCACCATCCTGCCAGGTCGGGAGGCGCCGTGGTGTCATCCCGGCTGGCTCTGAACGGCGGATACTGTCACCGCTGCGGAGCCCGTTCGATATGAAGGGCACTTAGATCTTTGGTGAATGAGGTGTCACTGGGTGAGAGTGGCGCCGTGGGGATGCGGGGCCGGTCTTACTTGTGGCCGATCACAGGGATCTATGAGCAAGCTTGTGGAGGCTGTTGATGCTTTAGGCGGGCCAGTGCTGCACAGTTGTGATCATGACTGCCAGTATCGGCGCAGTTCCGCGACGCTTGGCGGGCATCTCCGCCAGGCGGGAGCCTGACGACGCCCTTCGAGACATCGGGCGCCTGCTGATCACCTGCCCGGACCGCCCTGGAATCGTCGCCGCGGTGTCGCGATTCCTCTTCGAGAGCGGTGCTAACATTCTGGAGTCACAGCAGTACTCTACTAACCCGTTCGGCGGGACCTTCTTTCTTCTCGTCGAATTTCACCTGCCCGGCGTGAGTGACTCAATCGGCGAATTGGGAGAACAGTTCGCGACCCTCTCTGATTCATTCTCCATGCGCTGGAAGCTGACGTGCGCCGCACAGCTCAAGAGGATGGCGATCTTCGTCTCCAAAGCTGATCATGCTCTTCAGGAACTCCTCTGGCGTACCCATTCGGGAGAACTCAACACGGACATCCGGATGATAATATCAAATCATCGGGATCTCGCAGACATTGCCGGAACCTGGGGAATTCCTTTCCACCATGTGCCGGCCGCGGCCGATACCAGGCCCGAGGCGGAGGCGAAGCAGCTCGAGCTGCTCGGCGATGACGTAGACCTCGTGGTGCTAGCGCGGTACATGCAGATCCTGTCGCCACGTTTCCTTGCCACGTTCCCCTGCCCGGTCATCAATATCCACCACAGCTTCCTTCCCGCGTTCGTGGGCGCCAGCCCGTACAACGCGGCCGCCGAGCGGGGCGTCAAGCTGATCGGCGCGACCGCCCACTACGTCACCGCCGAGCTTGACGCCGGCCCGATCATCGAGCAGGACATCGTGCGCGTGGATCATCGCAGCAGCGTGGATGACCTGCGGCGGCTCGGGCGCCATGTCGAGCGGTCGGTGCTCGCCCGCGCGGTGGCCTGGCATCTGGACGACCGGATCATCGTCCACCAGAACAAGACGATTGTCTTCGCCTGAAGCGGGGAACCAATGAGCCAGGATCCTCCGGAGGCTGTCAGGCCACCAGGGCCCAGCCGGCTGCCCAGTCGGCTGCGCAGCCGGCTGGAATCGGGCGGCTTCGCTGTCACCGCGGAGATCGGGCCGCCGCGTGGCGCCGACGCCGACGCGGTCAGGCGCAAGGCGGAGCCGCTGACCGGCTGGGTGGACGCGGTCAACATCACCGACAACCAGGGCTCGCACGTGCGGCTGGCCAGCTGGGCGGGGAGCCTGGTGGCCCTCGCCGCCGGCCTGGAGCCTGTGATGCAGCTGACCTGCCGGGACCGCAATCGCATCGCGCTGCAGTCTGACCTCATCGCGGCCTCGGCCATGGGGATCCCGAATGTGCTGCTGCTGACCGGCGACCACCCTCGGCTCGGTGATCACGCGGAAGCCAAGCCGGTGTTCGACCTGGACAGCGTCCAGCTGCTCTGGACCGCGCGCACCATGCGGGACGAGCGGCGGCTGCTGTCAGGCCGGGAACTCGATCCGGCGCCTGACTGGTTCATCGGCGCCGTGGAGAATCCCTTCGCGCCTCCCGAGGGATTCCGGGCCCAGCGGCTCGGCAAGAAGGTCGCGGCCGGGGCTGATTTCATCCAGACCCAGTTCGTCTTCGACATCGCGGGCTTTACCCGGTGGATGGCTCAGGTCCGTGACCTGGGGCTGCATGAGCGGTGTCACATCCTCGCGGGCGTGGGGCCGATCCGCTCGCTTCGCGCGCTCGACCACATGCGCGGCAGTGTCCCCGGCGTGTACATCCCTGACGAGATCGACCGCAGGCTGCGGAGCGTCCCGGCCGATCTCGTCGCCGACGAGGGGCTGTGGCTCGCCGCCGAGCTGATCCAGCGGGTGAGGGAGATCCCGGGGGTAGCCGGCGTACACGTCATGGCGTTCGGCCACGAACGGGGTATCCCGGACATTCTCCGGCGCGCGGGCTTCGCGCGCCGGGCTGACACGGCGGACGTGACCGCCGTCGCCGACGGGCACTGTCATGCGCGTTGACGTGCATCCGGTCAAGAGACTGCGCGAGTCGGCGGACGCGCGGGCCATGTTCGGCCCGATCATCGAGGCACTGTGCTCATCGTCGGCCGACCTGTCCCGGCTGCGGCTGGTCTGCGACTGGATCCAGTACAAGAACAACTTCCGCGAGGCAGTCACCTGCCGCGAGGTGGCAGTCGCAGGCCCGGCGCAGGCGCGGGGTCCCGCCGCGGACAGCGGCCTGGAGATCGCCGTGGACCTGCGCCGCTGTCACGGGGCCGACCTGGCGACGGGTGTCAAGGAAGCCGTGGCAGACTACCTCGCCGGTTCCGTCTCGGGGCGGCTCTTGCTCGAGCCGTGGGTGCCGGGCCGGGATAGCTGCATCTGGCGGTTCAACACCCTGTACTGGCAGGCGCTCTCGCACTGGGAGGAGGCAACGGGCCGGGAGTACGAGCAGGCGCTGCCCGGCGGTGAGAGCGACGCCCGCAACGCGGCGGCGGCCAGGGAGCTGATCGGCGAACTGTTCAGGATCTGGGACGACCTCGAGGCACGCCGTGCGCTGCCTGAAGAGCTGTACGTCCTCGAACTCGGTGTCGGCAATGGCAGCCAGGCGCGAACGTGGCTTGACGCGTTCGCCGATCTCGACCGCTCTGGAGGCCGCGGCTATTATCGTCGGCTGCACTACCTGATGGGCGACTACTCTGCCCATGTGCTCGAGCGGGCGCGCCGCGCCGTCGCTCATCACGGAGACCACGTCAGCGCGCTCGTGCTTGACGCCACGCGGCCTTCCGTGACCCTCGGGTTCCTGGCCGGCAAGACGTTCCTTGTCTATATTTCTAATGTCTACGACAATCTGCCCACCGACGAGGTGGCCTGCATCGAAGGCCGGGTTTACCAGGTCGAGGTGCGTGCCTTTGTCCGCGATGACGATGCGGACCGGATTTGCCGCCAGTTCGGCGCCGCCCCGCGGCAGCTCGGCTCCCTCATCGACCGGTTGTTCCGGCTGGGGCCAGAGTTGCTGAGCGAGTCGCTGCCGCAGCACTTCGGCGATACGGGCCAGGCCGTGTCATTCTGGCAGCTGGTGTGGGCTGCCCTCCGGCTCCAGGAAAGATATGTCCCTATCGAAGGGCTGGACACGTACCGTATCTCGCCAACGCTGACCCCGCCGATCACTGGGCCGCTGACTGGGGAGATTCTCCGCCCGCTGCTCGACGCGGAAGGCGATGTCCGCATGCACGTGAACAACGGAACGCTGAACAGCTTTGCCGACACGCTGCCTCTCCTGCACCCGTTCGGCCGGCTGCAATGCCATGACCTGTTCCTGACCGGTCGGCATCAGTACCGCACCGGGTTCTACGGACCCGGAAAATACGACGGATCGGTGGTCAACTGGGTCAACGGCCCGCTGCTCCAGCTGATCGGAAACCGGCGTGGCTTCGACGTCCGGTTCACTCCATTCAGCCAGCGGCCCGCCGCGAATGTCAAGACGCTCACCGCACAGGTGCGGGACTGACCGCGATGGACAGCGAGGTCTCCACCGCCGCGGCACCGGGGCTGTCACCAGGGCCGGCCCTGGCGCCGTCCCTGGCGCCGCTGCCGACGACGGTGGTCGGGTCGTATTCGGTTCCCGAATGGCTCGGGCGGCTGAAGACCGAGCATTACAAGCGCCGCATCAGCGCCCAGCACCTCGCCGAGATCCACGAGGTCGCCATCAAGGCGGCAGTCAAGGATCAGGAGCTTGCGGGGATCGACATCGTGTCGGACGGCGAGCTGCGCAGGGACAACGACACCGATTACTTCCTCGCCAGGATTCCCGGCGTCCAGATCCCGCAGCGCGCCAAGAGCGATTACTTCGACTACTACGACGCGGAAGTCACCCGGCCGCTGCCCGAGGACAGCGAGGTGAGCCTCGGCCTGGCTGCCGACTTCGCCTTCACCCGCCTGCTGACCGACCGTCCGGTCAAGTTCTCCTTCACCGGTCCCTTCTCGCTTTCCCGGCGGATCAGGAACGGCGCGTACTCCGACCACGGCGACCTGGTCCGGGCACTTGCGCGCAGGCTCAACGCGGAGGCGTGCCAGCTGGTCAGGGCCGGGGCCGGCCTGCTACAGATCGACGAGCCATTCCTGGCCGGCTACAGGGAGCACGTCGACCTCGCGATCGAGGCGGTCAACATCGTCACGGCAGGAGTGGATGCCACCTGGGCGCTGCATGTGTGCTACGGCAACAGGTATGCGCGCCCGTCGTGGGAAGGGCACTACGACTTTCTCTTCCCGGCTGTGCTCGGCGCGAACGTGCACAAGCTCGTCCTCGAATTCGCCTGTAAAGGCCTCGATGACCTGCGGCTGCTGCGGCAGTACAGCTGGGACCGGTCGCTCGGATTCGGCGTGATCGACGTCAAGTCCGCCGAGGTCGAGTCGGCCGGGCTGGTCGCGTCGCGGATCCGGCGCGCACTCGAATATGTGCCCGCCGGGCACCTGATGATCAACCCTGACTGCGGCCTGCGCCACCTGCCGGCCGAGGTCGCGCGGGCCAAGCTCCTCGCCATGGTGGCGGGAACAGCGCAGGTCAGAGCCGAGCTGACCGGACTAGCCGAGGTGCAGGCCCCATCGGCATCCGCCAGCACCGGCCCGGCGATAAGACCAGGGATATCGAACGGATCTAAAGGATCTAATGACCCGGCCCGGTCTCACGAGCCCGCCGGGGTGACGGAAGATCGCCCGGCCGCGCGCTCCCCGTCCCCGTCCCCGTTCCCGTCCAAAGCCGGCTCACCCTCGTCGCCAAGCCCTCCGACCAGCTAGGACAGCATCAATGATCAATCTGGACAACCGCTTCCTCTTCACCTCGTCGAGACCTTCGGCACCGAGAAGATCGACGGATCCAGGATCACCAAGCCGGTCAGGGACAACTTCGACCTGCGCCCCGCCGCGCTGCTCTTCGACCTCGACCTGCAACGGCCGATTTACCAGCAGACCGCCGCATACGGCCATTCTGGGCGCGACGAGCCCGGCTTCACCCGTGCTCGCCTCGTCCGGTACGATCGCGGGATTGTTTTCACTGCTGGGAGCCCATGAGGTTCGCGTGTGGTCTCCCCGGCGGTTCCCAGGCTGAGAGCGGGTTTCGTTAATGGCATGTCGTATCAGTGAGCTCGTGCTCGGCTGCCGCGACCCTGAGGTGCTGGCGCGGTTCTGGTGCGAGGTCCTGGACTTCGTCGTGCTTGATCGCGAGGACGACGGCTCGGTGGAGATCGGGCCGCGCGAAGGGTTCGGCGGCCCGCAGCCGACGATCATCCTCAGTCGCGGGGATGAGCCGGAGCAGGGGAAATCCCGGCTGCACATCGACGTCAGCGCCACCGACCGCGATCAGGACGCCGAGCTCGAGCGCCTTCTGAAGCTCGGTGCGCGCCCGGCCGACATCGGCCAGACAGGGCAGGAGCAGTGGCACGTCCTGGCCGACCCAGAAGGTAATGAGTTCTGCCTGCTCAAGGCCCGCCTCAACCCACTCTGATGCTCATCGGTCACGCCTCGGCACCAGGTACCTAGGGCCTGCCTCGAAGTCCGGAGCCCAGCAGGACCGCGCGTGCCCGTCTGGAGTCGTTGACAGACGGGGAGATGCTGAGCCATATTCCGCGCGTCGCCGCGCACATCGACCAGGCCGAGGCCGACCTGCGCTCGTGGGTGCAGGAACTGCGCCGACGCGGCGTCACCTGGATCAAGATCGGCGAAGGTCTCGGGATCACCCGCCAGTCCGCATGGGAGCGGTTCTCCGGCGAGGAGTGACACGACCTAGCCTCACGGAATTCGGGCGACACTCCGATCGGAGTTCGCCTTCACCAACGCGTTCAAACGCCACTACGGTATCGCCCCTGGCAGATACCGTCGCGATGAAGGGAACTGACAGCTTCCCGGTGAGCGCACAGCGTGTGGTTGTGCGCTGGCTCAGGAAGGCGCGGTGCATGTTTGGGGCGCGCGTCATTGCCGCGCGCGATCCATGGTGAGACTCTCCGCATAGTCCGGGCCAAGCTGACAGGATTAACGCGGAGGGCGCAGGTGCTCGCGGCGGTGACGAGATCTCCCGGTGAGATGGTGGTCGATGACGTTCCCGAGCCGGGTGCGGCTGGCCGGGGACAGGTCGTCGTGCGGCCGGAGATGGTCGGGATCTGCGGGTCGGACGTTCATTTGTATTCGGGCGGCATAGGCGCTCTTTCCGGCGCTCGCGACTTCTATCCGCGCATTCAGGGTCACGAGTTGTGTGCCATCGTCGAGGACGTCGGCGGGGAGTGCCCGCCTGGTATCTACGCCGGGGACAGGGTCGCGATATGGCCGTTGCTGTCGTGCGGGCGCTGCTATCCGTGCCGGGCCGGCCGGGTGAACGCGTGCGTGCGCCTCGAACTGGTCGGCGTGCACCTCGACGGTGGCCCGCGACGCGATCGAGCTCGCCATGAGCCGCCCGTCCGACGTCGTCAAGATCCTGGTGACCGTCGGCGAAGGGCGTCCTGACGGACCTATTCCGGAGATCACCCGTCCCAATCTGGAGGTGTCATTCATGAGTGACCAGAGCAGCCTCGACCGCGTCGTGCGCGAGTACCAGCGTCCCGACCTGTTCATTCCCGGCGACGAGGAGGCGTCCCCCTGGGTGCCGTTCGGGGACAAGGCATACATCCGTCACCTCGCTTTCGACGTGCGAAACAACTCCTTCACCAACATCCTCTGGGTCGAAGGCGGCGGGAAGCTCGGACGGCACAAGCACCGGGGCCCGGTTTCCGGGTTCGTGCTCGAGGGAAGCTGGCGCTACCTGGAATATGACTGGGTCGCACGGCCCGGCGGATACGTGCACGAAAGCCCGGGAGTCATCCACACCCTCGTGAGCGACGACCCGAACGGGATGAAGACCGTCTTCTGGCTGAACGGATCGCTCGAGTTCTACGACGACGACGACAATCTCACCGAGACGTTCGACGTCTTCTGGTACATCGACCACTACCTCAGCTACTGCAAGGAGCACGGCCTCCCCGTCAACAACGCCCTCTTCGTATGAGCGAACATGACGCCAGACAGCACAGGAGCCTCATGTGTCTGTACCGAGGATCCGCAGTCCGTGATAGATCCTGAAATCCTCGTAATCCTTGAGGTTCAGCGTTGCCAGGGGCAGGTTATACGTAAGGCAGCACGCCGCTAGGCGACATCCGTATCTAGGACAACTGGCTGCACGACGCGCTCAGACCGTATCGCGGTGGCGCTCGGCGTACGTGAACGCCAGAAACTCCTCCAACTCCTCATCTGACTCGAAGATGTTGGCAGCGAGGTCATCAAGCGACCTGATTGGCTGTGTGTTCTTCGCAGCCAGATGTGGTCGCGGTGGCGGCGCTGGCCAGTCTTGAGTGATTGCCTTGCGGCGGCTATGCATGCGGCTCGTGTGGAGGGCGGTGGCCGGGCTCGCTGAACCAGTAGTCGCGTGACCTGACGATCAGGCCGTCCGGCCCGAAGTCGGCGACCGCGATGCCCGCGATCGTCGCGGGGCCGTCGGCCTCGGTCACCAGCGCCCACCATTCCATGATCGCCCGGCTGTTCTCGACCATTGGGGCGGCGAAATACACTCGTGCCGACGCTACCTCGTCGGCGAAGGCGGTGCGGAAATATTCAGTTATTTCGGCACGGCCGATATGCGGTGGCCGGAACGGGGTCGAACGGTGCACGGCGTCCGCCGCGTAGAGCGCGACGATCGCTTCCAGATCCCGCGCGGGCCAAGCGGCCAGCCACGTCTGCTGCCATCGCCGAGCGGCCTCAACGGCCCCTGCTGACGATTCGATCATCCGATCAGGAGGTCTGTGACTGGCAGGGTCAGCTTCACCGGGTGGTCCAGCTCCAGGATCGTCCGGTGCTCACGATGCAGCCGGTACTCACCTGCTGCCGCATCGAGATGGAATTCGCGGATGCCAATAATCTCATATTTCTCGTCCAGTACGACGACCAGATAGAGCGGTATCCCTGCGCCCGCGTACTGTGCCTTCTTGTCGAGCGGGTCTTCCTGCCTGGTGCTCGGTGAGGTGACGGATCGAGGGGAGACCGCGCCGCCTCGATGGCGTTGGCGAGCCGACGCGCGATGCGATTGTGCTCCGGGGCGGCAGATTCGCAGCGGATGATCCGGCCATAGACAACTTCAATCATCTGGGCGACGTTCTCCGGCAGGGCCACGTACTCCGTCTCCGTCATGGTTTCCGGATACGTGTCGTACCACTCGGACGTGCTCACGATCAGTCATCCTTGGTCTCGCCGAAGACGGAATCGCTCCGAGACTACCGTCCGAGGCCTGATCGTGCCGCCCCGGCATCGGGCACCAGGTCATGCAGGGCAGTCCGCACTATAGTGCTTCGGTCATGCGGTACGCGGCATCGACACCTGGTTGCCCGGCCAGCCAGGCCGCGATTGCCTCCTGCTCGTGCTGGTCTTCCTCGCGGAGTTTCGACAGCCACCTCGCTGTCCCAGAACTCCTCGCGCCGCCTCGTCTCCTCAGCCTGGCGGGCGTCGTCCCGCGTGCAGCGACAGTCCAGGCCGTCACCGTGCTCCGAGGACAGCCTGGGGTGGCAGGCACACTCGCACCGTCGGTCCGCCGCGTCGCGGGGATCGAACAGGGCAGCCATGACCCGCTCGGCCGCGGTCTCATGGATAGCCGCCCGCGCAACGAGATGCTGGACGTAGCGGCCGCGCAGACGGCCGCGTTCGGCGTCCCGCTCCGCCGCCCGGCGGGCCCGCTCGTCATCGTCGCCGCCAAAATCGACGATGTAGAGATCGGCCATGGGCATAAGCTACGCCGCCCGCCACCGCAGCGCACCCCGGTTTCCCTCGGCACCCAGGCCATTGACGCTTATCCGCGTACGGCGTCGACGTGTAGTGATCGGTATTCCAGGCGAGCTGCGGCCTGGTTGCTGACAATGACGATTTCGCTTGTCACGGGGCCAGGTCAGCATTACGGTTGGCCGGGATTACTGTCAGATCGCATGGCACGTGCATTCGGCTGTGCAGAGGTTCGCCATACCTGGGGAGGGGACAATGAACGATGCAGAGGGCAGCGGAAATGATGTAGAGGGACCGTCGGATGATGCGGAGACGCCCGCGCTGAGGATGTTCGCCGCCGAGCTTCGCAGCTGGCGGCTCCACCTCGGCTGGACACAGGTGGAGATTGGGGACAGGATCGGCTATTCGGACAAACTCGTCTCCGGGGTCGAGACGTGCACGCGCACGCCGACCCTCGCATTCGCGCGAGCCTGCGACAAGGCGACGGGGGCGCCGGGCACGTTCGCGCGCCGTCATGAGGACATCAGCCGCGAGTCGTTCCCGCCCTGGTTCGCCCTGGTGCCGATCCTGGCGGCGAAGGCGCGCAGAATCCATGCCTGGGACATGCGATGCATACCTGGCCTGCTGCAGACGGAAGCGTACGCCCGCGCCATCATGCGCGCCTGCCGCCCCGGTGTGACGGACGACGTGATCGAACGCGATGTCGCCGCAAGGCTGGAGCGACAGGAGATATTCAACGGCGAGCATCCGCCGTTCGCGTGGTTCGCGATCGCCGAGTCCGTGCTACGCCAGATATTCGGCAGCAAGGAAATCCATTGCGATCAGCTGGACAAGCTGATCGAATGGGCGGAGCGCCCCGGGATCGTGATCCAGGTGGTGCCGGCCACGGTCCAGGACTGCGCTGGCGCGGGCGGTCCCATGGTCATTTTCGATATCCGTGACTCACCGCAGGTAGCGTACGCCGAAGGCTATGAGGTGGGCAGGGTCATCGAAGCGCCCGGTGAGGTTGCTACGATGGCAACCCTATTCGATCTTCTCATTGCGGCCGCCCTGCCGCGCGGGGAATCGCTGCGGCTGATACGCGAGATCAGGAGTGAGTACGGTGAGTGAATCCCCCCAGTGGATCAAGTCGAGCTATTCGGCAGGTCGTGGTGACTGTGTCGAGGTGGCCGCCCTCCCCGATGGTGCTCGCGCCGTCCGGGACTCGAAAGACCCGGCAGGCCCAGTGCTGAGCTTCGGCCCCGACGCGTGGCAGGCGTTCACAGCCAGCCTCAAGCACTGACCCCAGCGCCAGCGGCGGCCAGTCTCATGATCGTGGTGGTTTCTCAGTCGCAGCGACTGAGAAACCACCACGATCATGGAGTGCGATCCGGGGCCGGGCGTGGGGCGGGGGTGGCGTTGCTGCCGCGTAGGAGGTATGCGGAGCGGAGCAGTTCTGGCTGCTCGCGCAGCTGGCTGGCCAGTCCGGAGAACCGCAGCCGGCCGCCCTCCATGATGTAGGCGCGGTTGGCCAGCCCCAGCGCGACGGTCGCGAACTGCTCGATCAGCAGCACCCCGATCCCGGATCCCGCGACCGCGCGGATCGTCGGGATCAGGCGGTTGACGACCACCGGCGCCAGTCCGAGCGAGAGTTCGTCGATCAACAGGTAGCGCGGCTGGGAGACGAGGGCCTGGGCCAGCACCACCATCTGCTGCTCGCCGCCGGAGAGCGTCCGGGCCGGGACCGAGAGCCGCCTGGAGATCTCGGGGAAGAGCTCGAGCGCGCGCGTGCGCCCGGCTCGGGCCTGCTCGCGGGACAAGGCGTACGTGGCGACGCGGATGTTGTCCTCGACGGTCAGCTCCGAGAGCAGCCTCCGGCCTTCCGGGACGATCGCGATCCCGGCCCGGCGGATCCGCTCCGGCCGGCGGCCCGCGAGCTCGCGGCCATCCAGGAGCACGGATCCCGCCTGCGGCCGGAGCACGCCGCCGGCGGCAAGCACCAGGCTCGACTTCCCTGCCCCGTTTGGCCCGAGCAGGGCGGTCACCTCTCCCGCCGGAATCTCGATCGAGACGTCCCTGACCACCGTGCGCCCGCCGCGGTCGACGGTGAGGCCGCGCAGGCCGAGCACGCCGCTGCCCCGCGCGTCGGGGTTCTGCGGCGTCTCGCTCGCGGCCCGCGGCACCTCGCTCAAAGGACCTCCGCTGTGCCCAGATAGGCACGGATCACGTGCTCATCCCGCAGGACCTCGGCGGTCGGGCCGGACGCTATCAGCCTGCCGAAGTCGAGCACGGCGGTTGTCTCGCAGCAGGCAGACACCAGGCTCATGTCATGGTCGACGAGAATCGTCAGCGCCCCGGTGTGCTCGGGGATCCGGCGGATCACCTCGCCCAGGTGCCCAGTCTCCTCGTCGGGCAGGCCGGCGGCGGGCTCGTCGAGCAGGACCAGCCTCGGCCGCCCGACGACGGCGCGGGCGACCTCCACCAGCCGACGCTCGCCTGCCCCGAGCGTGCGCACCCTGGCGTGCGGATCGACCTGGAGTCCGACGAACGAGATCGCGCTGAGCACGTCCTGCCGCCGGGATGCGCCGCCCAGCCTGGAGTGCTCGTGGACCATCGCGACGTTGTCGAACACCGACAGTTCCCCGATCGCCTGCTCGGTCTGGAACGTCCGCCGCACCCCCCACCGCACCCGGCGGAAATGCACGATCGACAGCAGGTCTTCGCCGAACGCGAGCACCGTCCCGGCGACCGGCCGGACGAAGCCGCTCAGGACGTTGAAGAACGTCGTCTTCCCGGCGCCGTTGGGCCCGATCAGCCCGCAGGTGCCGCGCTCGAAGGTCAGGCTCATTCCGTCCAGCGAGGTAACACCGCCGAAGCGTACGGTCAGGTCCGTGACTTCGATCACGCCGCACCACCCCCGGAGGGAGCGGACGGAGCGGGCGGCACACGCCGCCGCAGGCGGCCGGACAGCAGCCGCCCGAGGCGCGCGAGATCCCTGGGCACCTGGTTCGCCAGCCCGGCCGGGGCAGTCGTCAGCACCTGCAGCACGCCGATGCCGAACAGGATCGTCAGCCAGTCCGCGGACACGCCCCAGTTGTGAAGCAGGGCCGGGAGCAGCTCAAGCAGCAGCGCGGCGACGATCGCTCCCCACAGGCTGTAGGCCCCGCCCATCAGCACCACGGCCAGCAGCGTGATCGAATCCTGGGTCTGGAAGTCGATCGAGTACAAGTAGTGGACAGCACCGGCCAGCACGCCACCCGCGACGCCCGTGATGAACGACGCCAGTGCGAACGCCCACAGCTTGTAGAGCGTGGTGTTGATCCCCGCGGCCAGCGCCGTCGTCTCGCTCTGCCGGATCGCCGCCCAGGCCCTGCCCGGCCGCGTCCGGATGTGCGCGAGCACCAGCAGGAACATCAGCGCCGCGACCACCACGGAGTAGCGGAAGTAGGCGGGATCGCTCGCCGCGATGCCGGGACGGCGGATCGGCGGGATGTGGACCGAGGCGCCGTTGTAGCCGAGGAAGCCGTGGCCGCCGTTGGGGAAGTTGGCCGTGGCGAGCACAACGGTGATCGCGCCCGCAAGCATCAGCGTGATCAGCGCCAGGTACAGCCCCCGCAGGCGCAGCGCAGGCAGCCCGATCAGCGTCCCGAGCACCATCGTGATCACACCGGCCCCCAGCAGCACCACCGGGTAGGGCAGCGAGGTGGCGAACAGGAGCCTGGCGGCCACCCAGGCGCCGATCGCGAGCACCGCGGCCTGGCCGAGCGAGACCAGGCCGACCCGGCCGACCAGCACCCCGAGCCCCAGCGCGACCACGGAGTACACGGCCACCTGCGTCATCGTGTCGATGTAGTAGAGACTCAGCAGCTGCGGCAGAGCCAGCAGCACGAACAGCAATCCCGCCGCGATGACGGCCGTGCGGGTGAGCGTCCGTGCGCCCGGCCGCCGCGGCAGCGGCCTGCGCAGCGGCGGGCGCTCCCGCGCGGCGGCAGTGAGGTCTGCGGTGTCCACCGTCAGGCTTCCTCGCGGGAGACTGATATCACCCGGCGGCGCGAGAGCACAAGCAGTGCCACCGCCGCGAGCACGAACGGGGTCATGTCGCGGTAGTTGGTAAGCGACTGGATGGGGGTCAGCAGGTCGTGGATGAGGCCGACCGCGATTGCCGCCGCGAACGTACCCGCGATCGAGCGCAGCCGGGCGATCAGCGCGGCGGCCAGCGATGAGATCACCAGGAAGGTGAGGGTGGTCGCATCGAGCGCGACCAGATCGGCCAGCAGCAGTCCGGCTACTCCGGCGAGCACGCCGCAGCCGAGCCATGCCGCCGCCTCCACCCGCCGCACCGGCACTCCGAGCGTCGCGGTGATCTCGCGGTCATTGGCCATCGCCCGCATCGCCGTCCCTAGCCTGGTATAGCGCAGGAACGCTCCCGTCACCACGGTAATCGCGACGCCGGCGCCCAGCCCGATGATCTGCGTCCAGTTCACCAGGATCTGGCCGATCATGAACGCGCCCCGGTCGGTCGGCAGCGTAAGCGAGCGGGACTGCCCGCCGCTGCTTGTCCACAGCAGGTCCATCGTCCCGAACAGGACAAGCATCAGCCCGAGCGTTGCCGTCGCCTTGACCAGCGGGTCCCGCCTGGCCAGCGCCGGGCCGAACACCATCCCATAGAGAAGCGTCACCACCCCGCCGAACGCCACGCACACCAGCCAGCCGACCCAGCCGGGGGTGCCCGCCTTGTTGATCAGGGACCATGCGATCAGGGCGCCCATCGCACCGACAGCGCCGAACGCCAGGTAAACGACGCCCGTGGCCCGGTAGAGCACGACCAGTCCCACTCCGGACAGGGAATACACCCCGCCCAGGGCGAGACCGCTCACGATGAACGGCTGAAGGTCCAGCCAGGTCGGCATTATCGATGCCTCATGCTGACGATCGCTTCCACCTCACCCCGCGGGCTGCGCCAGGCCGGCGATATTGCGGTACGCCGCGATCTGCGGGTCGACCGATGAGATCTGCGTGCAACCCTGGGCTGTCACCATTGTGCCGTTGTCCGGCGTGACCGTGTAGTCCTCGTTGTTGGGGATGTGCATCGCGTACCTGCCGTACGTCCAGAGCTGGCACAGCATTCCGGTGTTGAAGTTCTGCACTGCCTTGAATGCGGCGTTGACGCTAGCGGTCGTGTACGCACCCGTGATTGTCTCAAGCGCGTGCACGGCGATCTCGGCCTCGGCGAAGCCGAACTGGCTGAAGCTGCCGATGCCGCCCGAGACCGACTGGCCGTATTGCCGGAAGATCGCCTTGTAGAGGCTCATCGTCTGCGAGCTGGTCCCCGCCGGGGTCAGCTCGGCGTTGATGAACAGCTTGTTGTTCCACTTCGGCCCCAGCGACTTGGCGAGGAAATCGGTGTCGCACGGCGTCGAGCACCCCCACAGCTTCACCCGGTTCTCCAGGCCCAGCTTCTGCGCGGCCTGCAGGATCACCAGCGCCTCTGGCGGAGTGAAGTTGAGGACCACGGCACCATTCGGCCCCGCGTCGTCGACCTCCTTGATCGCCACCGAGTTGGCGTCCGTGATCGGCACGTTCTCGGTCAGCTGGGTGATAGGCGTGTGCGCGGCAGCCGCGAGCGCGGCGGGGCCGGCGGCGATGTACCCGGTACCAGGCACGTTCGACTGGTCGAAGACGATCTTTGAGGCATGCTGCGCGAGCGCGTACTGCACCGCCCCGTCGGAGCTGTAGCGCGGCCCCATGTTGACGGCGGCGCTGTTCGGCGTGGACCAGCACTCGGGCGCGATTCCCGAGTCGATGATGTCGATGCCGAGCTGCTCCCAGTAGCTGTGGTCGATCGAGCATTCGATGATGCTCGTGTTGCCGATGATCCCGACCACGTGATCAGTCTGCACGAGCTGCCTGGCCTCGCTCGCGATCTGGGCGGGGTTGGTCTGCTCGGTCTCGAGGTAGTACTTGACCGGGTGGCCATTGATGCCCCCGTTGGCGTTCACGCAGGCGAAGTACGCGTTCGCCATGTTCCCGATATCAGTGAACGACGTCCCCGGCTGGTTGGTGTCGATCCCGCCCAGCGCGATCGGCGTGCCGGTCGCCGGCACGCCCGGCCTGGTGCCGCACTGTGACGTGTTAACGGTCGCGCTGGCCGGGCCGGAGGCGCTGCCCTGCGAGCCCGGCGCCGTAGTAGCTGCTGAACTGCTGCCCGCCTTGCTGCTGCATCCGGCCAGGGCAAGCATTGCGATAGCCGCGCTGACTGCAACGGTTGCCCGCACACCCGGCACGTGCGTGTACATACAGTTACAATTCCGCACCTGTCCCCACCTCCTGTGGTGGTGACGGCATGAACCCGCCCGGTTGGGCGGGGTGAGCTGATGTTAGAAAGTCAGCCGACAGCGGCGCAATGCCTCGCCAGGCGTCCCGGACGGCAATCAACTGATCTTGTGGCAGCGCGCAAATCCGGGGTGTTTCGGCTTGTGCAGCCACACAAAAACGAGCGAGCACGCCCCGGGACCGTCTCGGCGGGATGGCGCGAGACAAGGCTGCCAGGCGAGGACGCCCGCGGCGGGCAGCCCCGTCCCGTACGCGCCGCCCTCAGGCCTTGATCAGCAGGATGTCGGTCAGGATCTGACCGTTGCCAAATCGCTCGTGCAGACCAGGCAGGCGCGCGATCGGCGCGGGTCCGGCCGCGGGGTCCCGGAGGTCCACGTACGTTGTGTAGGCGTCGCACAAGGTGGCGAGAAGCTCGCTCCGCTCGGCCGCCTGGAGCGCACCCGGCCAGTACTCCATGACGAGCGGCACGTCGGCCGTCAGCAGGCTCCTGGCTCCCCTGAGTACGCGCGGCTCGGCCCCCTCTACGTCCATCCAGACCAGTCCGACCTGATCAAGGACGACCGTCCCGTCCAGCACGAAGTCATCAAACGACCTGGTGCGGACCATCACCGCCGGAGTGGCAGGCTGCTCAGCACGCAGGTAGTGATTCCCTGAGTTACGGCCGGAGAGCTCCAGCCATGCGTCGCCGCGCCGGTCTGAAAGCGCACAATTGACGGTGCGAACGCGATCCTCCAAACCGTTGGCGAGAACATTCAGCCGCAGGAGCCGGAAGTTTGATGGCTCGGGCTCAAATGCGATGGCGGCTCGTGCCCCGAGCGAGACGGTAGCAAGCAGAGTGGCGGACCCGATATTCGCGCCGATATCGACGAACGTATTCCCTGGTATGCCATACCGCCCGCCGAAGCGACCAAGCACGCTCTCGGCGCGTTCGAGCACATCTCGCTCGAACGTCCCGTAGACAAAGATCTTCCGGGCGATCTCCGCGTCAGATGTACTGACGAAGTAGCGTATGTTTCCGGCGTCGACAGCGATGACCGGAGCGACGTGGCCCACAGCCCGCCACATGATCCGCCGCACGGCAGGGTACCGTGCGAGGCGGCCGAAATAGCTGCTTCCCTCCCCGGTCCGGTTTATGCTGCGATGCGCGTGATCGACACCAGCGTCTCTTGCCGCCGAAGGACGTGACGCTCGTGCAATGGGCCGGTGAATCCTCATGGCGCCTTGTCCTCGATCAGGTCGCTCGGCCGCGCCTGTCATCACGGCGGCAGCCGTTCGGTATCTGCTTGGACTTGAGTATCCGGCAATGGGGCCGACCCTGGCCGGGCCGCGCGCGAATCCACGCCTTCTGGCTGGCCGCGGCGCTGGCCCGGTGCGGACTCAGTGCGGTGCTGAGTCAGGTACGCAGGGCCTGGTCGGCCGCGCGCTGTCGCTCGACCGCCTCGTACAGGGCCTGGATGTTGCGGCTGCCGAAGGTCAGGGCGCCCCGGCGCTCGATCACCTCGTAGAAGAAGGTGCGCCGGGCGTGCACCGACTCGGCGAAGATCTGGAACATCACTCCCCAGTTGTCCCTGTCGGCGAGGATGCTCAGCTCGCGGAGCGTTTCCAGCTGCGCTCCCACCGGGCCGAGGCGGTCCGGCAGCGCGTCGTAGTAGCTGGCGGGTGTGGACAGGAAGCGCACGCCGTGGCCGGAGATCGCGCGCACCGCGGCGGCAATGTCGTTCGAGAGGAAAGCGACGTGCTGGACCCCGCCGCCGTCATGAGCACGCACGAACTCGTCGATCTGACCTGGGTTACGGGTGGTGTCCGGCTCGATCAGGGTGAGGGTCACCTCTCCGGATGGGCTCTGTACCACCTTCGAGTCCATTGCCTGGGAGCCCACCACTATCCGCTCCTCGAAGGTCTGGGCGAAGCCGAGCACCTCTTGATAGCGGCGCACGGTCTCGGTGAGCTCGCCCGCGGGCAGGCAAACCGCAATGTGGTCCACCGTCAAGAGGCGGCCGTCGAGATCCGGCGCGGGGACGGCTTGCTCAATCACGCCAGGGGCGAAAAGGCCGTCCGCGGCATCCCTTGTGACGAACCGGTGTGCCACATCGCCGAACCCGCTCACCGAGGCGAACGTGACGCGAGTGCCGTCCTTTTCCAGGTCCGCGGGCGGGGCTACCGGTGCGCTGCCGCGCTCCACGGCCTCGGCGAACGCGGCGTGCGTGTCGCCGACTTCGAGGGCGATGACGGCGACCCCGTCGCCGTGGCGGCGTACGTAATCAGCAGCAGGATGACCCTCGTCGAGTGCCGAAGTTAACAGTAAACTAATTCCCTGCTGGCGCAGCAGCAGCGACCGGCAGCCGGGCAGGCCGGTTTCTGGACCGCCCTGTCCGTGAATGCGGAAACCGTATGCGGTGCACAGGTAGCTGGCCGCGTCTGCGGCGTTGCCGACGTAGAACTCGAGGTGGTCAATCTTACGAACTTCCATGTCAATCCTCTCTGAGCGGCATGGAGCGTTAAAACCGGCTCGCGAGTGCAGGCCCGGAGGGCTTGCGCGAGCGATCGGCCCAGGTCAGGGCACGGTCAGGCTGGCACATAATTTAGACCGGCGACCATGCTTCCCCGGCTTTTGACCGTCCTGGCGGCAGGCGGCCGTCAGACGGTCCGCAGCGCGTCGGTGGGCGAGAGCCGGGCGGCGCGCAATGCGGGGAGCAGGCCGGCAATCGCGCCGATGGCCAGCGCAGCACCGATTCCGCCTCCCCAGGCGAGGCCGGGGATCACGATGGCCCACCCCTTGACTGAGGCGTAGATGGCGGTGGCAAGCGCGCCTGCACCGACACCGATGGCGCCGCCGAGGACCGCGAGCAGGATCGCCTCGGACAGGAACTGGGTGCGGATGTGGCCTCTGGTGGCGCCAAGCGCGCGGCGCAGCCCGATCTCGGATCGCCGTTCGAGAACCGAGATGACCATGATGTTGGCCACCCCCACGCCGCCGACGAGGAGGGCGACGGCGCCGAGGCCGAGGAACAGCCCGTTCAGGGCGCTCTGGGCATCGGCGCGGGCAACCAGCGCGGCTGAGGGCTGGCTGACGTTGACCTCGCTTGGAGCCTCTGGGTTGGCGGTCGAGGCCAGCACCGACTGGACGGCCCCTACCTGGCTGGTCTGGCTGCGGACGTAGATAGTGGTGGGATGGCCGTTGAAGCCGAGGTAGCGCTCGGCGGCAGGGAAGCCGACGAGCACGGCGGAATCGATGTCGGGGGTCAGGACGGCCGGATTCAGGATGCCGGCGACGTAGAACCACTGGCCGCCGACCCAGATCCGCTCGCCGGCGTGGACCCGGTCGATGCCAAGGCGCTGCGCGGCGGCGGCGCCGAGTACCGCGACGGGCACCGTGGCGGTGGCAGCATTGAGGTAATGGCCCTGGGCGAGAGTGACGGCAAGGGCGGGCAGCAGCTGCAGGCTGGCTGCCTCGACGCTCAGCGCGTTGGTGTCGATCGGCGGGATGAGCGGACTTCGGTACGCACTGGCGCTGGTGGTGCCGGTGTCCTGGACCTGGGTCACCGGCCCGATGCGGGCGATCATCCGCGGCGCCGCCAGCGGCAGCTGGGCGGCCCGGCCGCTGAGAGTCTGGCCCTGGGTCACGGTGAGCAGATTGGTGCCGAGCCGGTCGATCTCGGCAAGCAGCCCCGCCTGAGAGGAGGCCGACAGGCCGAGGACGGCCACGATGGCGGCCACTCCGATGGCGATGCCCAGGGCGGACAGCGAGGCCCGCAGTCGCCGGGTGCGCAGCCCGACGCTGGCGACCCGGGCGAGGTCAGCGGGCCGCAGCTTGGCCGGGGCGAGGGCGGTGGTGGCGGTCACTGGGGTCCCATCCTTCTGGCTTGCCTTCTTTCGGACGTCACAGCGGTCATGGTCGCGGCCCCTGCGGGGGCGGCGGGAGGTAGTTACCCGGCTCCGCGCCAGCTCCGTTCCCCGGCCGGGCTGCCGCGTCGCCGGAAGACGCGTGAGGGGAGCCGGCGATATCGGAGCGGGCGGTGTCGACCACGATGCGCCCGTCGAGCATCTCGACCTGGCGGGGCAGCCGAGCGGCGAGGCCCCGGTCGTGAGTGATCACGATGATGGTCGCGCCCTCGGCGTTGAGTTCCTCGAGTAGAGCGAGGATCGCATGGCCCGAAGCGCTGTCGAGGTTGCCGGTGGGCTCGTCGGCAAGCACGATCGCGGGTCGCCCCACCAGGGCGCGGGCGATCGCCACCCGCTGCCGCTCGCCTCCCGATAGCTGGGTGGGGCGGAACCGGGCCCGATGGCCGAGCCCTACCCTGACGAGCGCCTCGGCCGCCCGCTGCCGCCGCACGGTGGCAGCCGCCCCCGCGTACAATAGCCCGTCGGCCACGTTCTCCAGCGCCGTGGCGTGCTCGGCGAGGAAGAACTGCTGGAACACGAAGCCGATGCGGGTGGCACGCAGCGCCGCCAGCTCACGGTCCGAGAGCTGAGCGATGTCCAGGCCGGTAATGCGCACCACCCCCGAACTCGGGCGGTCAAGGATGCCCATCACGTGCAGCAGGGTCGATTTCCCCGATCCCGACGGCCCGACGATCGCCACGAGCTCGCCCCGGCGGACGGTAAAGCTCACCCCGGCCAGCGCCGTCACCGGTGATTCCCCTGGGTAGGTCTTGGTCACCTGTACGAGTTCGAGTATCGGCCGGGCACCGGGGTAATCCGCGGGATGCTGCCCGGGACTGGCGGCGAGGCTCCTGGCGGCTTCTGCCACTGTTTCGGCGCTCATACCGCGGGGACCACGATGCGCTCGCCAGGGGTGAGGCCCGTCCCGGTCACCTGGACCAGGCCGGCCGCATCGTCGAAGAGCCCGAGGCCGACCGGCACCACCCGGTGCACCCCGCCGGCACCGACGACCTCGACGCCATACCCCCCGTTGGCCAGGGCGAGCAGGGCATTGACCGGCACGGTGATGGCGCTGGGGATGCTGACGGCGGTGATGGACACCTGCACAGGGGCTTGGTCGAGGCTGCCTGTGGCGGCGGGGTCGGAGGGAGTGGCGTCGACGGTGATGGTAGGCGTGGTCGTGGTCGAGGTCGGCGCGGTGGCGACGGTGCCCACGTATGACACGGTGCCCGGCGTGGTCTGGTTGTTCGGCAAGGTGATCGTGACGCTGTCGCCGACCTTGACATTGGACTGCTGGGCGGCGTCGAGCGCGATGGAGACCTGGCGGGTCGTCGAGGTCGCCTGCATGACCGGTCCTGGGCCGCCCTGGGTGCCGAGCTGAGCCGACACCGTGGTGATCCTGATGGCGGCGGGCAGGAAGACCGCCTGGCCGAGGGTAAGCACGCCGGTCTGCGAGACGCCGAGGTGCTTCTGGAGCCGCACGAGCGCCTCCGTGGTCTCCGCGTTGAAGTAAGACGAGCGCGGGTTGAGCTCGCTCGTCTTGGCATCGCCTAGGGAGACCAGGGCGCGATTGAGCTGCCGCACATCGGCGCCGCTCAGCCCTTCTTGCAGGGTGCGGTAGGCGGGGACCTGCCCATACAAGAGGATGACCGGGCTAGCGCTGACCATATAGAGAACCTCGCCCTGGTGGATGATCTGGCCAACCGGCGGCAGGGCCGTGAACGTGCCCATGGCATGGTTCACCACGTTGTAGCTGCCCGCGTAGCCGAGGGTGGCATTCACCTGGATCTGGGAGGACAAGGGTCCCTGGGTCACGGTGGCGAGCGATGTCGGCGCAGCGTTGTCTATCGCGCCGTTACTGGCAGGGCCTGAGCTGCCGAACGGGTCGGTGACGCCTACCGCCACGCCGGCCGCGGCCAGCACGACCACCACGCCACCGGCGATCACGACCCGCCGGCGGGGGCGCCGGGGCTCCCTCCCGTCATCAAGCCGGGGCGGTTCGGAGACCCCCACGACCGCTGACGACGGCGCGGTGCTCATGAGCCATTGCCCTGCGTGGGTCCCGAGGTGTTGCCCATGATCGGCGAGCAGATCTTGTTGGCGGCAACGAATTGCGGCGAGTTCGGGTCGACTCCGCTGCCCCCGGTGACCGTGATCGCTCCGCTGCTGTTGGGGTCGGGGAAGTTCTTGATCCCGTGCGTCCGCATGCAAGCGGAGTACCGCACGGCCTTGGCTTTGCTCTGGGCTTGCTGCGCAGGGCTCCCGCCGCCGGGTGCCAGCTTCTGGCAGGCCCTCTGGGCGGTCTGGAATTGCGGTGAGTTCGGGTCGACCCCGTTGCCCCCGCTGATTGAGATCGCTCCGTTGGGGCCGGGGTCGGGGAAGTTCTTGATCCCGTGGGACCGCATGCAGGCGGAGAAGGCGACGGAGAGACCGGAACCCGGTCCGTTCCCGCTGACCTGCGACCCGCCACTGCCCTGCTGCTGCGACTGGCTGGCGCTCGGCGTGGGCGTGCCGCCCTGCGCGACGCCGGGACTTGGCGAAGTGCCGCCGCATGCCGCGGCGGACAGGGCGACGGCTGCCAGCACGGCTGCCAGCGGACCGGCACGCCGGAGCCGGGTTGTCCGGCTCGCGGCCGGAGTCATTGACGTTGGTGTCGTGGGCATCTCGTTCTCCTGTTTCATCAATTCATCGCGGCGGATCGCGCGTTGTGAACAGTGGTACGCCATCGCCGGTTGCAGCGCGGTGACACGAGGTGCCGGCCGCGCTGTCGCCCCGGAATCGGGCATTCCCCTGATCCAGGGGGTCGGCCGGAGGCGCCGGGCAGGTCGCGGCGGCCTGGACGTGCCTGGCGGTCCGGTGCGGACGGTGTAACCGCGGTGATACCGCAGGTGAGGCATCATGGGGAATGGGCCATCCGGCCACGCGCCGGCCGGCAGCCCGGTGCGTGCCGTGACCGGGCCGGTCGGCGGCGGCGGCGCAGTCTCGTGGAGAGGAGTGGCGGTGCGGGTGCTCGTCGTTGAGGACGACAAGGAGATGGCCGAGGCGATCGGCGTCGGCCTGCGCCGGGAACGAATGGCCGTCGACATCGCCCTCGACGGCTCAGCCGGGCTCGAGCGGGCCCTCGTCACGGACTACGACGTGATCGTGCTCGACCGGGACCTGCCCGGCTTGCACGGCGACGAGGTCTGCGCCGAGCTCGTCGCGGCTGGCTGCCGCGGCCGGGTGCTCATGCTGACTGCCGCGGCAACAATCGAGGACAGGGTGGGTGGCCTGGGCCGCGGCGCCGACGACTACCTGCCCAAGCCGTTCGCCTTTGTCGAGCTCGTCGCCCGTATCAGGGCACTGATGCGCCGCGCCCAGCCGGCTGTTCCCCCTGTCCTGATTAGCGGCGATGTCATGCTCGACCCGTCCAGGGGGCACGCCTGCCGTGGCGGCCTGCGGCTTGACCTCGGCCCGAAGGAGTTCGGTGTCCTGGAGTTGCTGCTCGCCGCCCAGGGCAGGGCCGTCTCGGCCGAGGAGCTGCTCGAGCGAGTCTGGGACGAGGCCGCCGACCCGTTCACGACCGCCGTCAAGGTGACTATCAGTCGGCTGCGCCGCAAGCTCGGCGACCCCCCGGTCATCGAGACCGTGGCCCAGGCCGGCTACCGGATCTGAGGATGCCGATGAGCTCTCACGCCCAGCCCGCCCAGCCCGGCACGCCGCGCTCAGGGCTCCGCCTGCCCCGGCGCACCGTGCGCCTGCGGCTCACCCTCCTTTACGGCGGCCTGTTCCTCATATCGGGCGTCGTCCTGCTCGCCATCACCTACCTGCTTGTGGCACGCCAGTCTGGAGCCGTGCTCCCTCAATTCCAGGCCCAGATCGATGGGCAGAACATCAGCGTCGCCATGCGCGCGCAGATGCAGGTCCAGGAAAAGGCGGCAGCCGTGGCACAGTTGCACCAGCTCCTCATCCAGTCCGGGTTCGCTCTCGCCATCATGGCCGTGGCATCCATCGGGCTCGGCTGGCTGGTGGCCGGACGGGTGCTGCGTCCGCTGCGGACGATCACGACTGCCGCCCGGCAGATCTCTGCGAGCAACCTGGACCAGCGCCTCGCCCTCGACGGTCCTGATGATGAGCTCACGGAGCTGGGAGATACCATTGACGGGCTGCTCGGTCGCCTGGAGGGCTCTTTCGAGGCCCAGCGCCAGTTCGTCGCCAACGCCTCCCACGAGCTGCGCACGCCGCTCGCACGACAACGGACGCTGGTTGAGGTCGCCTTGGGCGCCCCCGGGGTAACCGTCCGTTCGCTGCGGGCCACCTGCGAGCGGGTGCTGGCGGCAGGCGAGCAGCAGGAGCGGCTCATCGAGGCGCTGCTGACCCTGGCTCACGGCCAGCGGGGCCTCGAGCGCAAGGAATCCTTCGATCTGGCAGCCGTGGCCGGCGAGGTCCTGCCTGCCCGTCATCTGGAAGCGCAGGGCCGGGGGCTGCATGTCGAGGCTTTGCTTGGCACTGCCCCGGCCTCAGGTGACCCCCGGCTCGCCGAGCGCCTCGCGGCCAACCTCGTGGACAACGCCTTGCGGCATAATATTGCCGAGGGCTGGGTCGAGGTGACGACGGGGACCAGGGCAGGGCGTGCCGTACTGTCGGTGGCCAACAGCGGGCCGGTTGTACCGTCCGCGGAGGTCGACCGGCTCTTCCAGCCCTTCCAGCGGCTAGCCGCCGATCGTGTCGGTCACGGAGATGGCCACGGCCTCGGCCTCTCCATCGTTCAGGCCATCGCCGCCGCTCATGGCGCCACCCTCAGTGCTCGCCCTCAGCCGGGCGGCGGCCTCGATGTTCAAGTGAGCTTTCCGGCGACTCGCGCCTGAATCGGGTGACTTGTACTAGTCTGCCTAAGACTGTGGTGTTTCGAGCCGGGTAGTAGTACTCTGAGCATTGGCGAAGTCGGTAACGGCATAGATGGCGGATGCTGCCGTCTTTGGCTGACACGGGGGGGGACCCCCGAACGCAGGGAGGGCGCTGTCGCCATGCTCGGAGCTTCCGGACCAATGATGATACGCGGGATTGGCGGGGATTCTTCAATAACCCGTCAGCGGATAAAGCCCGGCACCGTTCGCAGGATTTTACCTTACGCCAAGCCCTACCGCTGGGGTCTGGCCCTTCACTTATCCGTCACCGGGCTGGATGCAGTCATCGCGGTAGCGGTCCCGCTGCTGCTCAGAGCAGTTGTTGATCAGGGTATCTTTCCCCGGCACCTGGCCGTTGTCGTAACGATCGCCGTGGTCGTGGCCGGGCTCGCGATCGTGGATTCCCTGGCGGTCGTCGCCCAGAGCTATTTTTCGGCCCGGATCGGCCAGGGCCTCATCTACGATCTTCGTACCCAGGTATTCAGGCACGTACAGCGCCAGCCGATCGCATTCTTCACCCGGGCGCAGACTGGCTCGCTTGTGAGCAGGCTGAATACCGATGTGATCGCGGCACAGCAGGCGGTCACTTCATTACTGTCGTCAGTCTTGTCCAGCATGCTGACCCTGGCCCTTGTGCTCGCCGCGATGTTCTACTTGTCCTGGCTGATCACCGTGATCGCCCTCGTGCTGCTCCCGCTCTTCATCCTTCCCGCCAAGGCACTCGGACGCAGGCTGCAGCGGTTTACCAGAGAGTCGATGCAGCTGGACGCTGAGATGGGCTCGATGATGAACGAGCGGTTCAACGTGGCGGGAGCGATGCTCGCTAAGCTCTATGGGCGGCCCGGTGAGGAAGGCAATCTATTCTCGAACCGGGCAGGCCGGGTCCGCGATATCGGCGTGGTTACCGCCGTGTACGCCCGGGCATTCTTCATCGTGGTCACCCTGCTCGCCTCGCTGGCTACCGCGCTTGTCTACGGGCTCGGTGGTGCCCTGGTCATCCGCGACGTAATCTCGTTCGGCTCGCTGGTGGCGCTGACCGCACTGCTCATCCGGCTGTACGGCCCGCTCACCCAGCTGTCCAACGTGCAGGTCAGCGTGCTGACCGCGCTGGTCAGCTACGACCGGGTGTTCGAGGTTCTTGATCTCAAGCCGCTGGTAGATGAGCGGCCTGGAGCGGTCGCACTGCCCGGCACTGTGTCTGGCGACGGCGCGGCGCCGGAGATCGAATTCGACGAGGTGTCTTTCCGGTACCCGGTCGCCAGCGAGGTGTCGCTCGCCTCCCTTGAGTCGATCGCGCTGCCCATGCCAGAGCGCGTGGACCTTGACGCGAGAGTCCTTAACGGGGTTAGCTTCCGCGCGTCGGCCGGGCAGCTCACCGCGCTTGTCGGTTCCTCTGGCGCCGGCAAGACCACGATCACCCACTTAGTGTCCCGGCTGTACGACCCTGGCTCGGGAAGCGTGCGGATCGACGGCCACGACCTCCGCGACCTGACACTGAGCTCGCTGCATGCCGCGGTCGGCGTGGTGACCCAGGACGCGCACTTGTTCCACGACACGATCCGGGGCAATCTGATCTACGCACGCCCGGGCGCCAGCGAGGCAGAAGTGATCGAGGCATGCAAGGCGGCGCAGATCTGGAACCTGATCTCATCGCTTCCTGATGGGCTGGACACCGTGGTCGGCGATCGCGGCTACCGGCTCTCCGGTGGGGAGAAGCAGCGGGTTGCCCTCGCCAGGCTGCTGCTCAAGGCACCGACGATCGTCGTACTTGACGAGGCCACCGCGCATCTTGACTCCGAGTCGGAAGCAGCGGTACAGCGTGCGCTCAAGACCGCGCTGGCGGGCCGGACCTCGCTGGTGATCGCGCACCGGTTGTCCACAATTCACGAGGCCGATCAGATCCTGGTCATCGAGAGCGGCAAGGTGAAGGAACGCGGTACGCACGACGACCTGATGGCCGCGGGCGGACTTTACGCGGAGCTTTATCGCACTCAGTTCGCCCGGCATGCGCCGGGGAGCGAAGAAGAGGCCGTCACCTCGACGAGTCCTGCGTTCACCCCCGGGGGTCCCGCGGGCTGGGACGGGCATACGTCCGGTGGGCATCCGGCCGGCGGCCCTCCCTTCCGGAAGGTCGTCCGCAAGGGGTTTCCCGGTCAAGGGCCAATGTAGGTCATTCTCCAGGCTGTCGCCGGATGCTGCATGTTACCTGTTAGTAGCTTGAACTCCGGTGCCGAAACAGATGGTGACGTGGGGGGAGGTAGAGGTGGCGGGCGCGGGCGAGGCAGTTGCTGGCGCGCAGGCTGACACGCTGCTCGGACTGTACCGGGCTGGTCGGCTGGTGGCCGAGTATCCGCTGGTGCGGGAGCTGGTCTCGGAGTTGTCTGGATCAGAGCTGCTGCGGGCAGGGCGGCTACTCGCGCAGCTGGATCCTGATGAGGTGGTGCGGGCGCATCCGGGGGTTGCCTGCGTGTCGGTCGCGATCACTGGTCATGGGCTGCTGTCGGCGCTGGTTCCGGCGCTGACGGCAGAGCTGGCCCGGCACGGGCTGGTGCTGCGGGTATTCGTGAGTGATTTCGATAGTTATGTGGCTGACCTGTCCAGCCCGGCTAGCGCTGTGTACGCGGCGAGGGCCGATCTGGTTTTGTGCGTGCTGGATCCGGGAGTGGTGTTCGATGAGGTGCCGGTGCCGTGGGGGCCCGAGGATGTGGAACGTGCCGCAGCGGGCAAGATTGGCCTCATCGGGCAGCTTGCGGAGCGGTTCGCGGCGGTCGGGCGGGGGACGCTTGTCCTGAATACGATGCCTTTGCTGCAGCGTTTTGCCGGGCAGCTGGTGGACCGGCGCTCGCGTGCACGTCTAGGCGCGGTGTGGCGCGAGGCCAATGCCCGGCTGCTGCGGCTGGCTGATGATCACGCGTCGATGCTTGTGGTGGACCTGGATCCAGTGCTGGCTGAGGGGATTGCCGCCAGTGACGCGCGGCTCAGCATCTATGCCAGGGCGCACCTGACACCGGAGCTGCTGGCGGGATATGCGCGGGAGGTCGGGCACCTGGCCCGGCATGTGGCTGGCCAGACGAAGAAGTGCCTGGTGCTGGACCTTGATAATACGCTGTGGGGCGGCGTGCTTGGTGAGGATGGCGTGGAGGGCATTGAGGTCGGCGAGGGTTACCGGGGTGAGGCGTTCGGGGTCTTCCAGCGGGTAGTGAAGCAGATCGGGTCGCAGGGGGTGCTCGTCGCGGCAGTGAGCAAGAATGACCCAGAGCTGGTCGGCCGGGCGTTACGTGAACATCCGCGGATGGCGCTGCGGCAGGAGGATTTCGCGGAGGTTATCGCGAACTGGCAGCCCAAGCATGACAATCTCACCGCGCTGGCGAAGGCGCTGGGCCTGGCCGTAGACAGTTTCGTGTTCGTCGATGACAGCGCCTACGAGCGCGGGCTGGTGCGCCGCGAGCTTCCCGGCGTGGCGATCGTGGATGTCGATGACGATCCCGCGCTGCACGCGGGGAGGCTGCTGCGGGATGGCTGGTTCGATGTGCGCGAGCTGACCGCAGAGGACCGGGCCCGCACATCGGGCTATCGTGATGAGCGGGTTCGTACGAGTTTCCTTGACAGCTCGGACTCGATAGAGGACTACCTGAGTGGCCTGGGAGTCAGGGTCCGCCTTGGGCGGGCTGCGGAGCCGGAGATATCGCGGATCTCCCAGCTCACGCTGCGGACCAACCAGTTCAACCTGACCGTGCAGCGTCTCCAGCCATCGCAGGTGCGGGAGCTGGTCGAGGATCCGGCAGCGCTGGTGCTTGGTATTCACGCAGGCGACCGCTTCGGTGATAGCGGGCTGGTCGGCGCAGTGCTCGCCCGGCGCGCTGACGATGTGCTGCATATTGACAATTTCCTGCTGAGCTGCCGGGTCTTTTCCCGGGGTATCGAGCAGACATGCATGGCCTCGGTACTCAGGCATGCGCATGCCAGCGGTTCCCGGGCCGTGCTGGCCCTTTACCGGCCAGGTGCCAGGAATCAAAGCGTCGCCGGGTTCTATCCCCAGCACGGATTCGTGTCGGCCACTAATGACGGAACCACGGTGACGTTCCGCCATGACCTGGCGGAGATCCCGTCACCGCCCGTGCACGTCCAGCTGAGTGAGAACCTTGGGGAGTACGCCCCGTGAACAGCATCGATGACTTCGTCGCTCTCCTTTGCGACGAGCTCGGCTTGCCAGTGACAGTTGAGGATGTCGGCCGCCAATTTGACGAGATCCCTGGCTGGGAGTCGATGCATCTGCTGTGGCTAGTCACCATTCTGGAGCAGAAGACCGGTCGGAGCATCACTGTGCCCGACCTGCTCGAGGCCCCGAACCTGGAATATATCTACGCCCTGGCCGCAGGCAGCTAAATCGGACGCGCCTTAAGGCAGCGTACGCCGCATGGTGGTGCGCCGGTCGAGAACCGTCATAATCAAATTATGTCCCCGCGTATGCAAGTCGATACGCGCTGCCGGCCTATTACAGGTGACCTAAATTCGTTTTTTACGTATGACCAAAAAGATTTCGATGAGGATTATCCGAAACGCCATAACGCCATGTTGAATGCTTGTCGTTCGATGCAAAGTCAGCTAGTCTTTCATGAAGGGAGTGTCAGCTCAAGCTGAGCGTTGGCTGGGCATCTCTGGTGACAGCAGCGACGATCCTGGGCGGTCTACTGACCGCCCTAAGGGGCGGCGCGGGGAAGGGTGGTGTCCGTGAGGAGTATGGGATCGCAGTAACATACTAGACGCTGGTGGATAGCAAGATACTGGCTGCCGCCTTTTCCGGTGGCGATCAAGACCAGTTATCTCGATCGCCGGTGATCAAGAGGCTTTAATTCAGAACGGCTTCGCCGGTTACGGCCCTCCGGCCCGTGCCTGCGCTGGTGCGACCGGCGGCGTTGCCGATAATGCAGGCTGCGGAATTATCGGCTCGACTAATGTGACTCTACTCCGCTCGTGAATTAACGACCTGCGGAGAAGCCTCGACCTGCGCTCGTTTACTGGAGATACCTGAGATGCTTGATGGCGATCATCCTTGGCCCTTATTGACCGCTCAGTCCAATGTCTGGCTCGCTGAACGCATAGGCGCGCCTAGTCCGGTATATAACTCTGGCGAATATATCGAGATCCATGGGCCTATCGATCCAGTCTTGTTTGAGGCGGCACTCCGGCAGACTGTCTCGGAGGCCGATGCGCTGCACACCCGGTTCATCGAAGATCGTAATGGCCTATGCCAACTAGCCGGTTCGCAGCCGGACTGGCGCCTAACCGTAGTTGATCTCAGTGGAAATCCGGATGCGCGGGCGGCCGCCAAGGAGTGGATGCAGGCTGATTTAGCTAACCCGGCCGATCCTGCGCATGGCGAACTCTTCGCTCACGCTCTATTTAAGATTTCGGCTGATGTATTCTTCTGGTATCAGCGTTACAATCATGTCGTCATGGACGCCTACGGGTGGTCGCTAATCGCCCAGCGCGTAGCCGAACTCTACACGGCCCTGGCAATGGGGCTGCCTCATGGAAAGTCTGTCTTCGGGTCTTTGCGCTCCCTCCTTGAAGAGGAATCTATATATCATACCTCAGAACAGTATTCGGCTGACCGGGAATTCTGGCTGAACCGTTTCGGAGATCGCCCTGATCCGGTAAGACTCCCTGGTGGATCGGCGGCCTCTTCGAATGGTCTACGCCGCAGCACGGCGCATTTAGGGGCAGCGGGCCTGGCGGCGTTACGCGAAGCGTCGCGCCAGGTCAGAGCGAGCTGGTCTCGAGTCGTTATCGCGTCGGCCGCGGCATATCTGTGCCGAATGAGTGGCGTGCGTGACGCCGTCTTCAGCATCCCCGTCACCGGCCGTGTGAGCCCGCTTGCGGGGCGTACCCCCGGAATGCTGGCGAACATGCTGCCGATCCGGTTTACGGTGCGCCCGGATAACTCCATTTCCGAGCTTACCCGGCATGTATCGAATGAACTTCGCCAGGTTCTGAAGCATCAGCGTTTCAGGGGCGAGGAATTGCATCGTGAACTGAGCTGGCCGGCTGGCGGCCGGAGACTCTTCGGCCCAGTGATCAATATTATGACATTTGATCGGAGCCTGAGTTTCGCGGGATATTCTGCCACGGCTCACGATCTTTCGGTCAGATCGGGCGAAGACCTGTCAATAATAGTGCAAGGAGGGCCAGCCAGCGGGAGCATGCAGATCGATTTCGAGGCTGCTTCCGGGCTATATGGCGGCGACGAACTCGCAGGTCATCAGCGGTCATTTCTGAATTTTCTCGAGGTGGTGGCGGCTGATCCGGGGGTGCGGGTCAGCGGGGTGGGCGTGCTGGATGCGGGGGAGCGTCACGCGGTGGTGGCGGGGTGGAATGAGACGGGGGTGCCGGTTCCGGCCGGGACGCTGGCGGGGCTGTTCG
>WNFD01000983.1_pt1 | contig 47701 bp, 38 predicted proteins | sample 5400491 | NCBI WGS metagenome assembly WNFD01 (sample SAMN13153343, study PRJNA577476) | soil metagenome | isolation source: 120 cm saprolite under Douglas fir tree site 2 hole 2 replicate 2 | place: USA:California | collected 2015-04-18
CACGGGACGCCACGCGCGCGGCAGCGTGGCGGTCGTGGGCCACGAGCCCGATCTCAGCCGCCTGGTGTGCACCCTCCTCGCCAACACGAACGGACCGTTCCTGGAGCTCCGCAAGGGCGCCGCCTGCCTGCTCGAGTTCCCCGGTCCCGTCGGCAAGGGCGCAGCGACGCTCGACTGGTTCCTCGGTCCCAAGCACCTCCGCCAGATCGCCGATGGTCGCTAAGCGCCCCGCGGAGCTGCTGCTGCGGCCGGTATCCGAAGCGATGGCGTTGATCAGTCTCGCGCTGCTCGACGAGGCGCGCCTGGCCGCGGCCAGATTGCACGACCCGGACGACCAGGAAGCGCTGCACGATTTTCGCGTGGCGGTGCGCCGGCTGCGTACGCTGCTGCGGAGCTTCAGAGACGACCTGGACGACATCGTCTCGAAGAAGCTGGAGCGCCGCCTGCGCGATCTGACGCGGGCCACCGGCGCCGGACGCGACGCCGAAGTGCAGCTGGCCTGGCTCAAGGAGCACCGCGGCGAGCTCGGGGGTCGTGCCCGACCCGGTCACGCGTGGTTCATCGGCCGGCTCGAGGAGCGGCGCGATGGGTCCTATGGGGACATCCGACGCGAGCTTCCGGGGACGTTTCGCGAGCTGGACCGTCGCCTGCGCCGCGCGCTCAGCGCGCCCCTGACGGAGGCACAAGGGGGTCGGCCGGCGTTCGCGGCCGCCGCGAGCCGGCTCCTGCGGGAGCACACCTTGGAGCTCGAGCAAGAGCTCGACGCCGCCCGTACGGCGCGCGATCCGGATGCGGTCCACGCGGCGCGCATCGCGGTGAAACGGCTGCGCTACCTGCTCGAGCCATTCGCCAACGACACCGCGGGCCCAGGGACGGGAGCGCCAGGCCCTCGGGCGCCGGCTCTCATCGAGCAGCTCAAGCAGTTGCAGGACCTGCTCGGCGAGCTGCACGACGTCCAGGTGCTGGGCGCCGACCTCGGTGAGGCGGTCGCCGACGCCGCGGCCGAGCGCGCCCGCAACCTGCACGCCGCGGCGCTGGGCGGTCGAGCGCGCACGCGCCCCCGGAAGCGGCATCCCACACCAGCCAGCGCGGGACCGCTCGCCCTCGCCAGACTCGTTGCGACCTGGCAGGCGCGGCTGCACGCTCGCTTGGAGGAATGGCTCCCCACCACGCTGCCCGCCCTGCTCCGGGACGTGCGCCAGCTCGGCGCGACACTCGGCGCGCAACCCGTCGCATTGCCCATGGCACATCCCGCGCTGCAACCGCGCCTCCCGAGGACGTCGGTGCGGCGCTCGACGACACGACCAGCACACGCGGACTAGCCCCGCGTTACCGATCCGTTACACGCCACCCGCACAAGCGTGACCGACGGCACGCCTCTTTCTCGCCGAAGGCCACGATGTTACAGTCCTCCGTCCACGTCCAACCGGGAGCTTCGCAGGTGAGATCGAACGTGCGGCAGGTCGTGGGGCTGGCAGCCGGCTTGATGCTCGCCGCGAGCGTCGCCGCCGCCCAGGCCCCCAATATCGCGGTTCAGGGCCGCGTCCAGCTGCAGTACCGCTATTCGTCGGGTGATTCCAGCGCCAACTACAGCAAATCCGGCGTGAACAACATCTTCGAGATCCGCCGGCTCCGGATCCAGACCAACGTGCGGTTCGGCGACAACATCACCCTCGTCATCCAGCCGAGCTTCGAAATGGGCGCCCTGCGGATGCGCGACGCGTTCCTGCGCGTCGGCCTCACGCCCACCCTCGCGCTCGTCGCGGGCCAGGAGAAGTCGCCGTTCCAGCGCTACGAGCTCAACAGCTCGAACAACCTGTTGTCGATCGAGCGCGGCCTGCGGGTGCTGAAGCTCTCGGGCAAGGAAGCGCTCAACGACGTGCTGACCCAGAACGGGTACACATCGCACGACCTCGGCGCATTCCTCGAGGCCGAAAGCAAGGACCACCGCTTCTTCGCGAAGGCCGGGGTGCAAGGGGGCTCGCGCGAGAGCGCCGTCGACGTGAACAACGCCAAGAGCTTCTTCGCCCGCGCGACCGGCACCGCGCTCCTGAACAAGGACAACCAGCCGCAGCTGCAGTTCGGGGCCTCGTTCGGCTCGCGCGACCGCGCTATTTGCTCCACCTGCGCGGGCGCGATCGCCTACTACGCCGACTCCTCCAAGCGGACCAGTGCGTTCGGAATCGACGCCGAATGGGGCGGGTTCCGGCCGGGTCTGCACGTGATCGCTGACTTCGCCACCGGCGACAACGTCCCGATCGCGAAGCGGATCAACAGCGGCCGGAACACGGGCAACCTGGTGAACAGCGCGGACTCGAACATCGTGACGTTCCGGGGTTCCCATGTGATCGGCGCTTATCGGATCCTGACCACCGGCTCGGACACGCGGCTCATCAAGATCGTGGAGCCCGCGATCCGGGTCGACTACACCGATCCCAACACGAGTGTCGCCAACGACCAGGGCATCCTGATCACGCCCGTGCTGAACCTGTACTTCGCCAACAGCGTCGAGCTGCGCGCCGGCCTGGATCTCTACTTCTATAAGGACGCCACGGGCGCGTCGCAGTCGGCGCGTGAGCTGAAGTTCTCGTGGCAGGCCAACTTCTAAGGAGTCCTCACAGCATGCGGAAGTTCATTCTCGCGGCAGCTCTCGGCCTCGTCGCCGCCCCGCTCGCCGGGCAGGTGCGCCTGACCGGCGCCGGCGCGACGTTCCCGAACATCATCTATCAGACGTGGATCCTGACGTACAACCAGAAGTTCGACAACATCGAGATCAACTACCAGTCGATCGGCTCGGGTGGCGGGATCCGCCAGTTCTCCGACAAGACGGTGGACTTCGGCGGCACCGACGCGCCGATGACCGACTCGGCGATCACGGCCATCCAGGGCAACGTGCTGCACATCCCGACCGTGCTGGGCGCCGTGGTCGCGACCTACAACATCCCGGGACTCTCAGCCGCGGTAAAATTCACCCCGGACGTGTTGGCGGACATCTTTCTCGGCAAGATCACCAAGTGGAACGACGCGCGTCTCGCGAGCGCAAACCCCGGGGTGACGTTGCCCGCCCAGGACATCATCGTCGTGCACCGCTCTGACGGGTCGGGGACGAGCTTCATCTGGACCGACTACCTCTCGAAGGTCAGTCCCGAGTGGACGCAGAAGGTCGGGAAGGGAACGTCGGTCAATTGGCCGGTGGGGCTGGGCGGACGGGGGAACGAGGGCGTATCGGCGACGGTGAAGCAGACCCCCGGGGCCATCGGGTACACCGAGCTCGGCTACGCGCTCATCAACAAGATCCCGTTCGGGCAGGTACAGAACAAGTCGGGGAGCTTCATCACGCCCAGCCTCGAGTCGGTAACGTCGGCCGCCGAAGGTGCCATGGCTGACATGGGTCCGAGCACCGACTTCCGGGTGTCGATCACGAATCCGGGAGGCGCGCAGGCCTATCCGATCTCGAGCTTCACCTGGTTGCTCGTCCGAAAGCAATACCCCGACGCCGCCAAGGCCCGGGAGCTCGTGAGGTTCATCTGGTGGTCGCTCACCCAGGGCCAGGCGCAGGCACCCAAGCTCGGCTACGCGCCGCTGCCCAAGGCGATGCTGCCCTGGATCGAGGCGAAGCTCAAGACGGTGACGGCAGCTCGGTAACCCCTCCAAACCGACTGCCGCTCCCCCCCGCATGGCAGTACGCGCCTGCGGGGGGGTTTTTTGTGCGGCGCCGTTACAGTCTCGTGACATAAACCGGATACGTTCCCGCCCATGACGACGGTCCCGATGGAGCCGGTGGCAGCCCCCGAGCCGCGCTGGCACGCGCTGCGGGGCACCAACGTGGCCGACCGGTTGTATCGCGGTGTGCTCACGGCGCTGGCCCTGATGCTGCCCCTCCTGCTCATGGCGCTGGTCTCGGAGCTGGCGGTCAGCGCCTGGCCGGCGATCCGGCACTTCGGCTTCTCCTTCCTGTGGACGTCGGTGTGGGACCCCGTGGCGGGGATCTTCGGTGCGGCACCGATGATTTTCGGCACGCTCGCGTCATCGCTGCTGGCGCTGATCATCGCCGTCCCGCTCGCGCTGGGGGTGTCGATCTACCTCACCGAGTTCGCGCCCAAGTGGCTGCGGCAGCCGGTGGCGTTCCTGGTGGAGCTGCTGGCGGCGATCCCGAGCGTGGTGTACGGCCTGTGGGGGATCTTCGTGCTGATCCCGTTCCTGCGCACCGTCGTGGTACCGCCGCTCCGAGCCGCGTTTGGTTGGACGCCGTTCCTGAGCGGTGTGTTCTACGGGAACTCGCTGCTCGCGGGCTCGGTGATTCTCGCCATCATGATCGTGCCCTATATCGCCGCGGTCTCCCGCGAGGTGCTGCTGGCTGTCCCTGTCAGTCAGCGCGAGGCGGCGCTCGGCATGGGCGCCACCCGATGGGAGGCGGTGTGGACCGCGGTGGTCCCCTACGGACGGGCGGGACTGATCGGCGCCGTGATCCTCGGCCTGGGGCGGGCGCTGGGCGAGACCATGGCGGTGACGATGCTCATCGGCAACCGGCACGACATCGGTCTGTCGGTGCTGCAACCCGCCTACACCATGGCGGCGGCCATCGCCAACGAGTTCAGCGAAGCCACGACCGATCTGTATCTATCGGCCCTGTTCGAGGTCGGACTGATCCTGTTTGTGGTCACCGTAGTGGTCAACGCGCTGGCGCGGCTCCTGATTTGGCGCGTCGCCCGCGGGACGGCTGTGGGGAGCCGCGCCCTGTGAACGCGCGGCGCTGGCGTCGTCGGCTCACCAGCGGCACCATGACAGGCCTCGTGGGGCTGCTCTCGTTCCTCGCCGTGCTGGCCCTCGTGCTCATCCTTTCGGACCTGGTCATGCGAGGCGCCTCGTCGCTCGACTGGAACTTTTTCACCCGCAATCCCGTGCCCGCGGGCGAAGCGGGCGGTGGAGTGGCCAATGCCATCGTGGGAACGGCGATCATCGTCGGGCTGGCCGCGCTCATCGGTCTCCCGATTGGGATCGGCACCGGCCTCTATCTCGCCGAGTACGGGTCGGGCCGCGTCGGCTGGATCGTGCGGTTCGTGGCGGACGTCTTGAACGGCACGCCGTCCATCGTGGTGGGCATTTTCGCCTGGACCTGGCTCGTCAAGCCGATGGGCCATTTCTCCGCGCTCGCCGGCAGCGTGGCGCTGGCGGTGCTGATGGTGCCGATGCTGGCCCGGACCACCGAGGAGATGGTGCGACTGGTCCCCCATTCGCTGCGCGAGGCCGCCCTGGCCCTGGGCTATCCGCGCTGGCGCACCTCGCTCCGCGTCATCGCCCGCACGGCCCTCGCCGGGATCGTGACCGGTTGCCTCGTGGGCATCGCCCGCGTGGCCGGGGAGACCGCGCCGCTGCTCTTCACGGCGCTCGGCAACTTGAATTTCTCGACCAGCATCCTGCACCCGATGCAGACGCTGTCGCTCCAGATCTACGTCTACGCCACCGGACCCTTCGACGAGTGGCACCGCCTCGCCTGGGCCGCGGCGCTCGTGTTGATGGGACTGGTGCTGCTGCTTTCCCTCGCCGCCCGCTGGGCGATCCGGCAACGTCATGGCGCCGCCCGCTGACGCCCGGCTGCAGCTCCAGACCCTGCGGCTTACGGCACTGTACCCGCGTTGATCGGCCCGTCCGGGTGCGGCAAGACGACGTTCCTGCGCTGCCTGAACCGCATGCACGAGCTGTCGGAGGGGGGCTGGATCACAGGCAAGGTGCTGCTCGACGGGCAGGACGTGTACGATCCCAGCATCGATGCGGTCCAGCTGCGGCGCCGCATCGGTATGGTGTTCCAGCGGCCCACGCCGTTCCCCACCATGTCGATCTACGACAACGTGGCGGCCGGACTGCGGGTGAACGGCCGCCGCCCCCGCGCCGAGCTGGATGCCGCGGTGGAGGGTGCGCTGCGGCAGGCCGCGCTCTGGGACGAAGTGAAGGATCGCCTGCGGCAAAGCGCGCTCGCCCTTTCGGGCGGCCAGCAGCAGCGCCTCTGCGTGGCGCGGGCCCTCGCGCCCGAGCCCGAGGTGCTGCTGCTGGACGAGCCCACGGCGTCCCTCGACCCGGCCGGCACCCAGCACATCGAGGAACTGTGTCACGATCTCAAAACGCGCTACACGATCGTGATCGTGACCCACAACCTCCAGCAGGCCGCGCGCATTTCCGACTACACCGCCTTCTTCTATCTGGGCGACTTGGTGGAGCTCGGCCGCACCGAGGAATTGTTCACCAAGCCGACGAAGGAGCAGACCGAGGCGTACATTACGGGGAGGTTCGGATGAGCACAGTCGGACTGACGGACAGTCGCACGACACTGACCCCGGACGCGAGTCCGGGGTCCCCGGGCTTGCGCCCGGGGTCAGTAGCCGTCCGCCCGTCCGACCGTGCGACGACCATCCTCGACGTGCGGACGTACAGCTTCTGGTACGGCGCGACCCAGGCGCTGTTCGACGTGACGGTCGCTATTCCCCGCCGCGCCGTGACCGCCCTGATCGGGCCTTCGGGCTGCGGCAAGAGCACCTTCCTGCGCTCGGTGAACCGGTTGAACGAACTGATTCCCAACACCCGGCACACGGGCGACATCCTGCTCGAGGGTGTCTCGGTGTTCTCGAAGGGCACCGATCCCGTCGCGCTGCGGCGCGAGGTGGGCATGGTATTCCAGGCCCCGAACCCCTTTCCCAAGAGCATCTTCGACAACGTGGCCTACGGCCCGCGGTTGAACGGCCTGGCGCCGGAGCGCGAGATGGCGGAGCTGGTGGAGCGGGCACTGCGGCAGGCGGCGCTGTGGGACGAAGTCAAAGACCGGTTGCAAAGTCCCGGGACCGGACTGTCGGGCGGCCAGCAGCAGCGGCTGTGCATCGCGCGCGCCCTGGCCAACGAGCCCGAGGTGCTGCTGTTGGACGAGCCCTGCTCCGCGCTCGACCCGGGAGCCACGCAGCGCATCGAGGAGCTCCTGGTGGAGCTGAAGCAGAGCTACTCGATTCTCATCGTGACGCACAACATGCAGCAGGCGTCGCGCGCCTCGGATTTCACCGGGTTCTTTTACCTCGGCCGCCTGATCGAATTCGGCCCTACCAAGCAGCTCTTCACGAGGCCCGCGGACGAGCGTACCGAGGCCTACATCACAGGACGGTTCGGATGAGCGCCTCCCCCACGGCGGCACACCGCCACTTCCACGACGAGCTCTCGGAGCTGAAGGCCAAGCTCCTGACCATGTCGGGCGAGGCCCAGGATGCCCTGGGCCGCGCGCTCGACGCGCTGCTACGCCGCGACGGCGACCTCGCCGCCCGGGTCATCGCCGGCGATCACGCCGTCGACGCCCTCGAGCTCGAGATCGAAGAGACGGTGATCGACCTGCTCGCCACCCAGCAGCCGATGGCGCGGGACCTGCGCCTGCTGGTGGCCGCGACCAAGATCGCGAACGACCTGGAGCGCGTCGGCGACCACGCGGTGAACATCGCGCAGTCCGCCGAGCGGCTCCTCCGCGCCCGGTTGATCGCCCCGGAGCCCGAGCTGCTCGAGATGGCCCGTCAGGCGCGCGCCATGCTCTCCGGCGCGCTGGACGCGTTCGTGCGCGGGGACCCGAAGCTGGGGCGGGAAATCTGCCGGCGCGACGATTCCGTCGACGCCCTGCACCACTCCGTGTTCCGCATCCTGCTCACGCACATGATGGAGGATCCGCACATCATCGGCGCGGCCATGGATCTGTTCCTCGTGAGCCGCAACCTCGAGCGCGTGGCGGATCTCGCCACCAACATCGCGGAAGACGTCGTGTTCGTCGTGGAAGGAAAGACGATCAAGCATCACGCGGAAGGATGACCATCCCCCCGCGGCGCCGCTCCAGGAATTCGGGATTGGCGAACAGCTTGATGAGCACCAGCCCGGCCACGAAGCCGCCGACGTGCGCCCAGAACGCCACACCGCCGCCCTGGGCGCCGCCCAGCACGCCCACCGTGCCGAACAGCAGCTGCAGCACAAACCAGTAGCCGAGGATCACGTACGCAGGCAGCGTGACCGTCGTAAAGAAAAACCCGAGGGTGATGAGCGTATGCACCCGCACCCTCGGGTACAGCACGATGTACGCCCCCATCACCCCGCTGATCGCCCCGGAGGCGCCGATCATCGGGACACGGGAGCCGGGATCGACCAGCACCTGAGCCGCCGCGGCCACCACACCGCACAGCAGATAGAACACCACGAAGCGCGGGTGCCCCATCGAGTCCTCGATGTTGTTCCCGAACACCCAGAGGAACCACATGTTGCCGATGAGGTGCAGCCAGCCGCCGTGCATGAACATCGAGGTGAGGAGCGTCCACCAGTTGGCCTGGGCCGTGAGGACGCACTGCAGGCCGTCTCCCAGGGGGACTGCGGTCCCCGGTGGCACCGTGTGCAGGACTTCGCCGGGGATCAGTCCGAGTTGGCAGACCGAGCGCGCCAGCGGCTCGGCAGCGCCCGCGCCCTGAACGAACAGCCAGGTCAGGACGTTGATGACAATGAGGCCGACGGTGATGACGGGGGTCAGCTCGGTGGGGTTCTCGTCCCTGTAAGGCAGCACGCAGCGGAATCTAACCTGCGCGGCCTTCCGCCGCTCTGCCTTTTTGGCATTTTTCTAGGGCACGGCGCTTGCTTGTGCAACGAGGCGTTAGCAGCGCGCATCAACCTTCGGATAAGGAGCAGTCGTCATGGCTGAGAAAATCATCGGGATCGACCTCGGCACCACCAACTCGGTGGTGGCGGTAATGGAGGGTGGCGATCCCGTCGTCATCCCCAACGCCGAAGGCGGGCGCGTCACGCCGTCCGTGGTCGCGTTCACGAAGGATGGCGAGCGGCTCGTCGGCCAGGTAGCCAAGCGGCAGGCCGTCACCAACCCCCAGAACACCGTCTTTTCGATCAAGCGCTTCATGGGCCGGCGGGTGAGCGAAGTAGTGGAAGAGACCAAGCGCGTGCCCTACAAGGTGGTCGAAGGGCCGAACGGCCTCGCCTCGGTCGAGATCCAGGGGAAGCGGTACACGCCGCCCGAGATCTCGGCGATGATCCTCCAGAAGATGAAGCAGACGGCGGAAGACTACCTCGGCCACAAGGTCGAGAAGGCCGTCATCACCGTCCCTGCCTACTTCAACGACTCGCAGCGCCAGGCCACGAAGGACGCCGGCAAGATCGCCGGGCTCGACGTCGTGCGCATCATCAACGAGCCGACGGCATCGGCCTTGGCGTACGGTCTCGATAAGAAGAAGGAAGAGAAGATCGCCGTGTACGACCTGGGCGGCGGCACGTACGACATCTCCGTGCTGGAGCTCGCCGAGGGCGTGTTCGAGGTGAAGTCGACCAACGGCGACACCCACCTGGGCGGCGACGACTTCGACGCGCGCATCATGGAGTGGCTGGTGGCGGAGTTCAAGCGCGACCAGGGCATCGATCTGTCCAAGGACCCCATGGCGCTGCAGCGGCTCAAGGAAGCCGCCGAAAAAGCCAAGATGGAGCTGTCCACCGTCATGCAGACGGAAATCAACCTTCCGTTCATCACGGCGGACCAGTCGGGGCCCAAGCACTTGAACATCACCCTCACCCGGGCGAAGCTCGAGCAGCTGGTGGACGACCTGGTGAAGCGGACCCTTCCACCGATGGAGCAAGCGCTGAAGGATGCAGGCCTCAAGCCCACCGAGATCGACGAGGTGATCCTGGTCGGCGGCCAGACCCGCATGCCCAAGGTGCAGGAGATCGTCAAGAGCTTCTTCGGGAAGGATCCCCACAAGGGCGTGAACCCCGACGAAGTCGTGGCGATCGGCGCGGCCATTCAGGGCGGCGTGCTGGCGGGCGAGGTGAAGGACGTCCTGCTGCTCGACGTCACGCCCCTGTCGCTCGGCATCGAGACGCTGGGCGGCGTCACCACCGTGCTCATCCAGCGGAATACCACGATCCCGACCAAGAAGTCGGAGGTGTTTTCGACCGCCGAGGATAACCAGACCACGGTCGAGATCCATGTACTCCAGGGCGAGCGCCAGATGGCGAGCGACAACCGCACCATCGGCAAGTTTCAGCTGACGGGCATTCCGCCGGCGCCGCGCGGCGTGCCACAGGTGGAGGTGACGTTCGACATCGACGCCAACGGCATCCTGCACGTGTCCGCGAAGGACAAGGCCACCGGCAAGGAGCAAAAGATCCGGATCGAGGCCTCGTCCGGGCTCGGTGACAAGGACATCGACAAGATGGTCAAGGACGCCGAGGCCCACGCCGCGGAGGACAAGCGGCGGCGCGAGGAGATCGAGCGGCGCAACCGCCTCGACACGCTGGTGTACGAAGTGGAGAAGAGCTCGAAGGAGTGGGTCGACAAGCTCGACGCCGCGCTCAAGACCCGGCTCGACAAAGCCGTGGAGGGAGCCAAGCAGGCCCTCCGCGCAGGTGCCGCCGACGAAATCTCCAAGGCGCTGGAGGAGCTGCAGCAGGCCTACTCCGCGGCGGGTGCGTCGATGTACACGGCGCAGCGCGGCGCGGGTGCCCCCCCCTCCGGTGCCGAGCAGCCGGCCGGTGGCGCCGAGGCTGGAAGCGCGGAGAAGAAGGACAACGTGGTCGATGCAGACTACGAGATCGTGGACGATGACAAGAAGAAGAATTAACACTCTCTAAACGGACGACACGATGCCGGTACGCACGCGGGATTGGCTGAAGTTCGGAACTCTGGTGGCGATCGCCTTCATCTTCGGGCTGGCGTTCGCGTCGACGCTCAACCTGCCGAAGCAGAGCGGGGCGGCGGAGACCCTGGCGGTCCCCTCCCCCCAGGCCGCGCCCCAGTATTCGGCGCCGGCCCTCAAGGCGGCGGGTGATTTTCAGGACGCGTTCGTAGCCGTGGCGGAGCACGTGAAGCCGTCGGTCGTGTTCATCCGCTCGCAGCACGTCGAGCGGGGGGACAACCAGCGGCTGCCGCCGGGGTTCCAGGACTTCTTCCCGAACCTGCGGCGGCGGCCGCAGGTCGAGCAGGGATCCGGGTCGGGCTTCATCGTTTCGTCCGACGGCTACATCCTCACCAACAACCACGTAGTGGCAGGCGCCGACAAGGTGACCGTGCGCTTGTACGACAAGCGCGAGTTCACCGCGAAAGTCGTGGGCACCGACCCGAACACCGACGTCGCCGTCATCAAGATCGACGCCCGCGGCTTGCCGGGTGTGGGGTTCGGCAACTCCGACTCGGCGCGCGTGGGCGAGTGGGTCCTCGCCATCGGCAACCCGCTGGGCGAGGCGTTCACGTTCACGGTGACCGCCGGGATCGTGAGCGCCAAGGGGCGGCTGCTCGCGGGTCTGCAGCAGACGCGCTACGCGATCCAGGATTTCATCCAGACCGACGCGGCGATCAACCCCGGCAACTCAGGTGGGCCGCTGGTGAACATCCGGGGCCAGGTGATCGGCATCAACTCGGCGATCGCCAGCGAGACCGGGTTTTACGCGGGTTACGGCTTCGCCATCCCGATGAACCTGGCGCGCACCGTGATGGACCAGCTGGTGAAGACCGGGCACGTGGAGCGTGCCGTGATGGGGATCTCCATCCACGATGCGCGGCAGGAAGACGCCGACGCGGTGGGTCTGAAGCAGATCGGCGGCGTCGTGGTGGACAGCTACACGAGCGACGACTCGCCGGCCCGGAAGGCCGGCGTCCAGCCCGGCGACGTGATCGTCGCCGTGGACGGGCAGCCGGTCGATAACACCCCGCAGCTGCAGCAGCGCGTCGCGTTCAAGCGACCTGGCGAGACGGTCGAGGTCACCGTGCTCCGCCAGGGCGGCGAGAAGAAGACCCTGACGGTGCGGCTGACGCGGGCGCCGGGCCAGGTGGACAGCGAAGTCGCGGCGGCGGCGTCCAAATCCAAGGGCGAGGCGTCCAGCAAGGAAGAGCTGCTCGGCATCGCGGTCGAGCCGCTCACCCAGGACGACGCGCGCGACGTCCGGCTGAAGTCGGTGCTCGAGCGGGGCGGCGGCCTGGTCGTGACCGACGTGTCACCCGAAGGACCCGCTTACCAGCGGCTGCAGTCGAGCGACGATCCCGGCGGCCCCGACATCATCGTCGCGGTGAACGGCGGGCCCACCCGCACGCGGGCGGCATTCCGTGACGCGCTGCGCAAGGTCAAGCCGGGCGAGGTGGTGACGCTGCAGGTGCTGTCACGCGCTCCCGACTCGGCGGACGGCTGGGCCGGGCGCATCGTTCGCATCCGGGCGCGGTAGCATCGTCCCCAGTCCGCGGGTAAACCCGCGACTCGGCATGTGTCAGTAAACTGACGGCGATCTGCGGCTTCAGCCGCGCGTTCCAAGCGGCCGGAGCATGACACTGGCCGTCACCACCTGCCACAACACCGGAAGCACGAAGGCGGCCTGGTCCGCCTTCGTCGTTTCCGGGAATGCTACCGCGAGCGCCATTGCCACGCCGCCGGCCGCCAGGCCGCTCGTACCGAGCCAGCGGGGCAACACCTTCCCGTCGGACACACCCCAAGCAAAGAGACCGGTCGACAAGCCGAGCGCGAATCCCGCCACCCGCTGGGTCGTGAGCGCGAACGGATGGATCATGTCGAATAGGAACACCGCGCGCGTGGCAGTCATACCGGCGTCGGCGATCGTGAAGCTGTGCGCCAGGGACCACCCTGCTCCGCCCATGAACGCCACGGTCACCGTCCACGCGCCATAGGCGAACGTCGCCACGATCACGCCCGTGCGGACCGCGTTCTCCCCCGCAGTCGCGACTTGCATACGAGCTAATCCTACGAGCCCCGTGAGCGCCAAGGGGAAGCTGAACAGGAAGGTCCAGTGGATCGCCCGCCACGCACCGCACTGCGCGATGGTGGTGAGCTGGGCCGCACCGTCGCCCGTGAGATCGGGATGCAGTACGCCCGCCACCACCGCAAGCAACGCGCCGAAGAGCAGACATAACGGGTAGACCAGGCGGGCGAGCATGCGCGCAATCTAGCCGTCGCTGGACGCCGCGCTATATATTGGCCGCATGCAGTTGTCCCGGATTCTGCGCGAAGGGTTCATCGCCGGTTTGATCGGCGCCGGGGCGGTGGCGCTCTGGTTCCTGGTGGTAGACGTGATCGCGGGCCGGCCGTTTTTCACGCCGGCCATGCTCGGCTCCGCGGTGTTTTGGGGGGTGCGCGACCCCGCGCAGGTCGTGATCGAGTACTCCCGCATCATCGGCTACACGATGATCCACGTGAGCGCGTTCATCATCGTGGGCACGATCGCCGCGGTGCTGGCGGCGGAAGTCGAGGTCGTGCCGCCGACGCTGTATCTCCTCGTCGTGTTCTTCGCGATCTTCGAGTTCGGGTTCTACGTCACCGTGGCCATCCTGGCGCAGCCGCTGCTCGGCTCGCTCGCCTGGTGGAACGTGGCGATCGGCAACGCCATCGCCGCCTTGGGCATGGGCTATTACCTGTGGCACGTGCACCCCAAGATCGCCGCGACCCTGAAGCTGCATCCGCTCGGAGAGACCGACGAGGGCGAGTAGCGTCAACGCGGCGCCGCGCTGACCTCGAACTCACCCTCCAAGCCGCCCACCGAGCTCCCGCCCACGAATACCCGGAACTTCCCGGGCTCCACCACAAACTTCATGCTCTGGTTGTAGAGACCCAGCTGCTTCGACGTGAGCTGGAAGTCCAGCGTGCGCGCCTCCCCCGGTTTGAGAGAGACCCGACGGAATCCGGCCAACGCGCGTACGGGCCGCGTTACGCTCGCCACCTCGTCGTGCACGTACAGCTGGACCACGTCGGCACCTTCTCGGGTGCCGGTGTTGGTCACCGTGACTGACACACGCTGCGTTCCGGTCGGCGTGATGCGCGGCGCACCGAGCCGCAGGTCCGAATAGCCAAAGGTGGTGTAGCTCAACCCGTGGCCGAAGGGAAACAATGGGGTCACCGGCAGGTCGACGTACTTGGACGTGTACTTGTCCGGCCCGGTGGGGCGCCCGGTGTTCTTGTGATTGTAATAGAGGGGGATCTGGCCGACGCTGCGCGGAAAGGTGGCCGGCAGCTTGCCGCTCGGGCTCACGTCACCGAACAGCACGGCAGCGAGGGCGGGGCCGGTTTCGACCCCGAGGAACCAGGATTCGACGATCGCTGGCACGTGCTCCGCGGCCCAGGGGATCGTGAGCGGCCGGCCGTTCATGATGACGAGCACGACCGGCGTACCGGTTGCGGTAATCGCCTCGAGCAAGCGCGGCTGGACGCCGGGCAGGTCGATGTCGGCGCGACTCGCGGCCTCGCCGCTCATGTCCCCTGCCTCACCCAGTACCAGCACGGCGACGTCTGCTTGCTTCGCGGCCGCCACCGCGTCCGCGAACGCCGCCGTCCCGGTATCCGTGATGCCACAGCCCTTCGCGTACAGCACGCTCACGCTTCCGGCGCGCGCCTTGATCCCTTCCAGAGGGGTTACGGCGTCCCGCGGGTCGCCCCGGCCCGGCCAGGAACCGAGCGCCGAGACCTTGTCATCGGCCAGCGGGCCGATTACGGCGACGGTGCGCACCCGGGCGCCGATCGGCAGCAGCGACGCGTCGTTCTTGAGCAGCACGATCGACTCTTCGGCCACGCGGCGCGCCAGCTGCCGGTGCTCGGGTGCGAGCAGCACCGCGCGCTCGCGCTCGACGGTGGTGCCGTGATAGGGATCGTCGAACAGGCCAAGCGCGGCCTTTCCCCGCAGCACCCGGCGCACCGCCTCGTTCACCACGGCCAGCGGGATGCGCCCGGCACGGACCAAGCCCGGGAGGTCGTCGACGTAGATCCGGCTCACCATGTCCATGTCCACGCCGGCCTCGAGCGCGAGCTTCCCCGCCTCGGCGCGCGACCCCGCGACGCCGTGGTTCATGAGCTCGGCGACCGCGGTCCAGTCACTCACAACGAATCCCCGGAACCCCCATTCGCGGCGCAGCAGCGCAGTCATGAGCCAGGGGCTCGCCGTGCTGGGGATGCCGCCGATCTCGTTGAATGACGTCATGACGCTGCCGGCGCCTGCGTCCACCGCGGCCTTGTAGGGCGGCAGGTACACCTCGCGCAGCGTGCGCTCGGAGAGGTCCACGGTGTTGTAGTCCCGGCCGCCCTCGGCACCGCCGTAGGCGGCGAAGTGCTTGACCGTGGCGAGCACCGCGTCCGGGGCACGCGGGTCGGCGCCCTGAAAACCCCGGACTCGCGCCGCGGCCATGTCCGACCCCAGGTAGGGATCCTCGCCCGAGCCTTCCGCGATCCGGCCCCAACGCGGATCGCGCGCGATGTCCACCATGGGCGCAAAGGTCCAGTGCAGCCCAGCCGCCGCGGCCTCTTTGGCCGCCACGTGGGCGGCCGCCTCCACGGCTTCCGGATCCCAGGAAGCAGCCTCACCGAGCGGAATCGGGAAGATGGTCCGGTAGCCGTGGATCACGTCGTGGCCGAAGATCAGCGGGATGTGGAGCCGGGACTCCGTCGTTGCGACACGTTGGGCCTCGCGGGTCGCGGCTGCTCCCGTGAGGTTAAAGAGACTGCCCACCAAGCCCTTGCGAACCAGCGCCAGCTGCTCGGCGGTCGGCTGATTGTCGACCGAGAGCTGGTTGAGCTGGCCGACCTTCTCCTCGAGGGTCATGCGGGCGAGCAGGGAGTCGATGTGCCGTTCCGCGGCGGGGCTCTGTGCTGCGAGGGTCGCCGGGACGCCGCTGCCCAACGCGAGGGTTACGGCAATGCACAGGGTGTTGCGTCGACGCATCGGGGTCATGGGGATCGCGTGTTGAATGGTGGAAGAATGGTTGAAAAGTAAAAGTAGAGTCCCAATCTACGCGATCGTTGTGCCACTGGGAAACAGACACGCTTCTTGACAAAGTTCACGCGGCGCGTGATAACGGTGGCAACGGAGGGGTAAACCATGCGAGCGTTTCTTGTGTTGCTGCTTGGCGGAGTGCTGGCCGTATCACTCGTGCGCAACGCTGCGGCGCAGACAAGCACCGGGAGTATCCGCGGCTACGTGACCGACTCGAGCGGCACAGCGATCGCGGGTGCCCGTGTGACCGCGGTGAACAGCCAGACGTCGGCGCAGCGGGAAGTCACCACCCAGAGCAACGGGTTCTACGCTATCCTTGGCCTCGTACCGGCCGAGTACGAGGTGACGGCTCGCCAGATCGGCATGGCGCCGCAGAAGCTGAAGGTGCGCGTGTTGATCGGCGAGGTGTTCCCGTTGGACTTAAAGCTCACCGCCTCGGCGATCCAGGTCGAAGGGGTGGCGGTGGTCGCGGCGGCCACTGGCATAGAGATGCGCACGTCTGAGATCGCGACCAACGTCACGCAGCAACAAATCGAGCGGCTACCCACCGCTAGCCGGAACTTCCTGGACCTCGCCGCGCTAGCTCCGGGCGTGACGATCTCCGACGACAGAATCAACAGCGTGTCCCGCACGTTTACGGCCGGGGGCCAGACCGCGCAAACGGTCAACGTTTTCGTCGACGGTACCAGCCTCAAGAACGACTTGACAGGCGGCGGCATCACCGGCCAAGACGCGAGCAAGGGGAATCCGTTCCCGCGAGGTGCGATTCAGGAGTACCGAGTCATCAGTCAGAACTTCAAGGCGGAGTACCAGAAGGCCTCGAGCGCAATCATCACGGCGACCACGAAGTCCGGCGGCAACGAATGGCATGGGAATGTTCTCTTCGGCTATCAAAACAAGGGCCTGGTGGCGCTCGATACGTTCCAGCGAGCGCTCAAGAACACCTCCCCGGCAACGTTCACGAAGCCTGCCTACAATCGCTCGCTTGTCAGCCTCAGTCTCGGCGGCCCGATCCAACGGGATCGGCTCTTCTTCTTCGGCGCTTACGAGGGGAATTACCAGAACCGGAATTTTTTCGTGAACTTCCCCACCCCGAGGACAGGATTCGCGGCGCTCGACACCGTGAACATCACGCAATACAACGGCAATTTCGGATCGCCGTTCCGCGAGACCATGTTGTTTGGAAAGGTGAACTACACGGCCGATCCAAAATCCACGGTCGAGCTGAGCTTCAGCACACGCCACGAGACCGACGTGCGAGACTTCGGCAGCATCAACTGCCAGACAGCATCGATGTGCGCCCTGAATGAAGCGGTGAACTTCACGCAGGACATCTCGATCGGACAACTCCGCTATAATCGCTATGCGGGTGCGTGGCTGAACGAGGCGAAGGTGGACTACTCGCGCTTCCGTCGCAAGCCAGTCCCCAACACGCCGGGCCTGCCCGCACGCGTGTACACGTACCGTGATGCGGCAGGAACCCAGACGGACAACTACATCGGCAGCAACCTCAGCATCCAGGACTTCACTCAGAAGCGCCTCGGGTTCCGCGACGACCTGACGTACTCACACGGCGGAGAGCACGTGTTCAAGACGGGCGTCAGCCTAGACTTGGTGAGCTACGACGTCTTCAAGGGGAACGACGAAACCCCGCGGTTTGCTTATCGCGATACCGTGAGCGGAGTTGCGTACAATTATCAAAACCCCTACGAACTAAAGTATGCCACAGGCAACGCGGCTCTGAACAAGAACAACCAGGAAATCGGTGCATACATCCAGGACGACTGGAGCCCAACACCGCGGTTGACGTTCAACGTCGGCATCCGGTGGGATTTCGAGACGAAGATGATGAACTACGACTACGTGACGCCGCAGAACGTTATCGACACCGTCACCCGTTACCGCGATTCAATGCCGACCAAGCTCGATCTGAGCCGGTACATCAGCACCGGAAGCAACCGCAAACCATTCTATGGAGCGTTCCAGCCGCGCCTCGGGTTCTCCTACGCGCTGGGTCGCGACAACAAGACCACCGTCTTCGGAGCCTGGGGCGTCTATTACGACCGCACGCTGTTCGACATTTCGGTCGACGAGACTCTCAAGTTGAGTCATCCGACGTTCACGGTAAACTTCGCCCCGCCCGGCTCGACTACCCCCGGCCCGGGCCAGGTGCTCTGGAGCAATTCTTACTTGACCGCCGACAAGGCCACCCTCGACGCGCTCGTGCACAGCGTGGGCGTGCCCGAGGCTTGGCTCATCGACAAGGACGTGAAGGTGCCGAAGTCCTATCAATGGAACTTCGGGGTGCGTCGGCTGTTCGGGAGCATCGCGGTGTCGGCCGCCTATGCAGGCGTCCGGGGAGTGGACCAGTTGGCTCTCAACTGGGCGCAATTCGCGCTGAACCCCAATGGCTCGTGTTGCGTCAGCTTCAACATCGGCGCTCATGGGTTCAGCAACATCATCTACTCGACAAACGACGCGAAGACCTGGTACGACGCGTTGCAGATCACGATCGACCGCCCGTATCGTCGGTCGAGCGAGAACTTTGGTTGGGGCGCCGGGCTCGCGTACACCTATGCCACCCGGTCGGTGCAGGGCCAGGATAACATCGGTGACCTGTTCGACTTCCCGAACACCGTCGGTATCCCGAAGCACCCGGCCAACGATGAGAAGAGTCGCCTCGTCGCCAACTGGACCATGGACGTGCCGTTTGCATACGGAATTCAATTCAGTGGTTTGATCACCCTAGGGAGCGGTGCCCACAGAGATTCGGGCGGCCCGCCGCGATTCAATCCGGGCCAACCGTACGTGCGCGGGGGTTTTACGCCGCCCCAGTACAACTTTATCATCCCGAACGCCTGGGCGTACCGGACCGTCGATATTCGGCTCCGCAAAGACTTCCCCAACATCTCGGGTACGACCTTGGGCGTTACGTTGGATGTGTTCAACGTGTTCAACTACAGCAATTTCGATTACGACAACTTCCTCCGCTACGCCACCTACCCTCCGGCGCCGAGGTCTACGCTCCTGAGCGACCCGCGGCGCGCACAACTAGGTATCGAATACAACTTCTGACCTTCACTCCCGGGCCGCCGGTGCGCAAGCACCGGTGGTCCGCACCAGGGGCCTGCAGCGATATTTCCCCCGCATGACGCGCAGGATACAGGTCGCCGCCGCTCTCGCCGCGACGATCCTCACGGGGTGCGGTGTCAACCACTCCGAAGGCCCACCGCCGCCCGACTCGGCCCGCGCCGCCGCGTTCCTCGACACGCTCGAGGAGCGCACGTTCCATTATTTCTGGGATCTCACGAACACGCAGAACGGGCTGACCCCGGACCGCGCGCCATCGCCATCGTTCTCGAGTATCGCGGCGGTCGGGTTCGCCCTCACGGCATATCCGATCGGCGTGGAGCGCGGCTACATCCCGCGCGCGCAGGCGGCTCAGCGGACGCTCACCACGCTGCGCTTCTTCTGGACGGCGCCGCAGGACTCCGCCGTCTCGGGCTCCACTGGCTACCACGGGTTCTTCTATCACTTCCTCGACATGAGCACTGGTCAGCACTTCCAGAATGTGGAGCTGTCGACCATCGATACCTCGCTGCTGCTCGCGGGGATCCTGCTGTCCCAGTCGTACTACGACGGCGCCGACACGGTCGAAACCCAGATCCGCGCACTGGCCGACTCGATCTATTTCCGCGTGGACTGGAACTGGGCCGGCTACAACGAGGCGATGATCCTGTACGCCCTCGCCCTCGGCTCGCCCACCCACCCCGTCGATTCCGCTGCCTGGAACAAGTGGGTGGGCGGCTATCAGTGGGGGACGTTCCGCGGGCAGACCTACGTGCAGTTCGGGCCGCTGTTCGGCCACGAATACTCGCATGTCTGGATCGACTTCCGCGGCATTCAGGACGCGTACATGCGGGGCCAGGGCATCGACTACTTCGAGAACTCGCGCCGCGCAACCTACGCGCACCGCGCGTACGCCATTGCCAACCCGATGGCCTGGACCGGCTACTCGAGCCAGATCTGGGGGCTCACGGCCTCGGACGGCCCGGCCAACACGACCGTGGTGCTCAACGGGCGCTCGCGCCAGTTCCATACCTACTGGGCGCGCGGCGTCTCGCTGTTCGATTCGAACGACGACGGCACCCTCGCCCCCACCGCCGCCGGCGGCGCCGTGGCGTTCGCCCCAGAGATCGCCATCCCCTCCCTGCTCGCCATGCGCGAGACGTACGGGTCGCATCTGTTCTCGACCTACGGCTTCCGCGACGCGTTCAACCCGACCTTCACCGCCACCGGCGTCCCGGTGGAGCGCGGCTCGGTGGACCCCACGCTCGGCTGGTTCGACGTCGATTATCTGGGTATCGACCAGGGACCGATCATTGCGATGATCGAGAACTACCGCACCGGACTGATCTGGCGCCTGATACGCGGCAACGCGCATATCGTCCAGGGACTGTGCCGGGCGGGGTTTACGGGGGGGTGGATTCAGGGGAAGTGTCCGCCCTGAAAATGCGCGCGGCCACGAGTCGCGAGTGAACTCGGCGTCGCCGCTTCAGCGGCAGCGCCGAGTCACGGCTTCAGCCGCGACGTTGGCCGTCGCTCTGATCGCGGTACCGCGGCTTTCCACGCAGGCGTCCGGCATGCGGACCTACTGCAATCCACTGGACATCGAATACCGCTACAGCCTCAAGCAGCTCGATCAGAAGATCTCGTACCGCGCGGGCGCGGACCCCGTCATCGTCAATCACAAGGGCGCGTACTACCTCTTCGTGACCAACTCGGGTGGGTGGTGGCGATCCACGGACCTGGGCCGCTGGCAGTTCGTGAAGCCCGACCGGTGGATCGACGGAGACATCAACGCGCCCGCCGCCCTCTCGGTGCGGGACACGCTGTACCTGTTCCCGTCGGCCTTCGAGCCCGCGCCGCTTTTCTTCACGACCACGCCGGAAACCGGGCACCTCGAACTCCTCACTCCGCACATGCCGGAGCTGCCGGGCGCCCAGGGACCGTGGGACCCGGACATCTTCCACGACCCGGAGACGGATCGGTGGTACATGTACTTCGGCTCCTCGAACTTGTATCCGATCTACGGGGTCGGGCTCGATCCGCGCCGTCGCCTGGCGTATATCGCGCGGGCGCGCGAGCTGTTGAAGCTCCGTCCCGCGGAGCACGGATGGGAGCGCTTCGGTCAGGATCACCGCGATACCATCCAGCCGTTCATCGAGGGCGCCACGATGACCAAGTACCGCGGCAAGTACTACCTGCAGTACGCGGCGCCGGGCACGGAGTACAACGTCTACGCGAACGGCACCTACATCGGCGACAACCCACTCGGCCCCTTCACGTACGCGCCCTACAACCCGATCTCGTACAGGCCGGGTGGGTTCGTCCATGGCGCCGGGCACGGCAACACCTTCCAGGACAACTTCGGCAACTACTGGAACACGGGCACGCCATGGGTGGCGGTGAACTGGAACTTCGAGCGCAGAATCGCGATGTTCCCGGCCGGGTTCGACGGCGACGACCAGATGTTCGTGGACACCCGCTTCGGCGATTTCCCCCACTATCTGCCCACCGGGAAATGGACCGATCGCGACGCACTCTTCACCGGGTGGATGCTCCTGTCGTATCGCAAGCCGGCCACGGCGTCCTCGGTGCGGGATACGTTCCCGGCCGCGAACGTGACCGATGAGAATCCGCGGACGTTTTGGGTGGCGCAGCGCAACGCCGCGGATCAGTGGCTGACGGTGGACCTCAAGGGGGTGTTCGACGTGAAGGCGGTGCAGGTGAACTACACCGACTATCGGTCGAACATCTTCGTGAACGATTCGACGGTCTACACGCGGTTCCGCATCCGCGGGTCTGCCGACGGCAAGCAATGGCGGCTCCTGGCCGATCTGAGCCGTGAGACCCGCGATCGGCCGAACGCGTACATCGAGCTACCCGCGGCGGTGAAGGCGCGCTACATCCGGTACGAGCACGTGTATGTCGCGGCTCCCAACCTCGCCATCAGCGACCTCAGGGTGTTCGGGAATGGCGCCGGCAGCGCGCCGCCGCCGCCGCGCGGCCTGACCGTGCGCCGCGACACGGATCGCCGCAACGCGTTCATCACCTGGAATCGCCAGCCGGAAGCGGTGGGATACAACGTCCTGTGGGGAATAGCGCCCAACAAGCTGTATCAGACTTATCAGGTGTTCGCCGATCGTCCCGACACCCTCGAGCTTCGGGCCCTGACCGTGGGACAAGGCTACTACTTCGCGGTCGAGGCATTCAACGAGAATAGAGTGTCGCGGCCGAGTGACGTCGTCCACGCGAACTGACTTTCTCTAATGACCACGAAGGGAGAATGATGAAGCGGATTGCCGTGCTGACGAGCGGAGGAGACGCGCCCGGGATGAACGCGGCGCTCCGCGCCGTGGTACGTGTGGGTGTGTCGAGCGGGCTCGAGGTGATGGGCGTCCGACAGGGCTACACCGGGCTGATCGCGGGCCAGCTTCAGCCGCTCGGGCCCCGCGACGTCGCCAGCATCATCCACGTGGGCGGCACCATGCTCGGCAGCGCCCGGTGCGCCGAGTTCCGCACTCCCGAGGGACGGAAGGCCGCGCTGCAGGTGCTCGAGAAGAACATGGTCGAGGGGCTCGTGGTGATCGGGGGTAACGGCTCGCTCTCGGGTGCTCACGCGCTGTCGCAGGCCGGGTTCCCGGTGGTCGGCGTCGCCTCGACCATCGACAACGACCTGAACGGCGCCGATATCACCATCGGCGTCGACACCGCCCTCAACACGGCGCTGGAAGCGATCGACCGCCTGAAGACCACCGCCACCTCACACCAGCGTGCCTTCGTGGTCGAGGTGATGGGACGCTCTCATGGCTATCTGGCGCTGATGGTCGGCATTGCCGGCGGCGCGGATGTGATCGTCATTCCCGAATTCGAAAGCGATCCCGACGCGGTGGCTGCGGCCCTGCGGGACGCCTACACTCGCGGCAAGCGGCACGCGATGGTGGTCGTGGCCGAAGGGGCAAAGTGGAACGCGACGGCGCTGGCCAGTTACGTCACGAACCACCGCGACCGGATCGGCTTCGAGCTGCGCGCCACGATCCTCGGCCACGTGCAGCGCGGCGGCGGACCGGGCGCGTTCGACCGGCTGTTGGCCAGCCGCACGGCCGCCCAGGCCGTCGACCTGCTCGCCGCCGGGAAGTCCGGCGTCTACACGGCGCTGGTGAAGGGAGTGATCTCGGCACTGCCGCTCGAGCGCGCGCTCGTTCCCAAGCCGCCACCCGACCCGGAGCTCGTCAAACTGGCGCAGCGGCTGGCGCGGTAATCCGCGGCTGAAGCCGCGGCTCGGCCTTTACCGCTGAAGCGGCAATGCTCTGCCCGTTTACGGGCAACTGCCGAGTCGCGAGTTCACTCGCGGATACTTGACGACGCTGTGCCTAACGGTTCTTCCCGATCCACTCCCGCACGTCCTGCTCCAGGAGATCCATCGGCAGGGCCCCGTTCCGGAGCACTTCGTCGTGGAACGCGCGGATGTCGAACCGCGGGCCGAGCGCGGCGGCCGCGGAGTCCCGCAGCTCGCGAAACTTGAGCTGGCCGATCTTGTAGGCGAGCGCCTGACCGGGCCATGCGATGTAGCGGTCCACCTCGACGGTGATGTCCTGCTCCGCCTTGGGGGCGTTGTCCTTGAAGAACTGCAGCGCCTGCTCGCGCGTCCACCCCATGGCGTGGATCCCGGTATCGAGCACGAGACGGACGGCGCGCCACATCTCGTATGTGAGCTGGCCGAACTTGGAGTACGGGTCCTGATACATGCCGAGCTCGGGTCCCAGGCCCTCGGAGTAGAGCCCCCAACCCTCGACGAATGCCGTGTAGCCGCCATAGCGGCGGAACTCGGGCAAGCCTTCGAGCTCTTGAGCGAGCGCAATCTGCAGGTGGTGCCCGGGCACCGCCTCGTGCAGGCTCAGCGCTTCCATCTCCCACTTGGGCCGTGACTTCAGGTCGTACGTGTTGACGAAGAAATAGCCCGGCCTCCCTGCCTCGAGCGATCCACCCTCGTAGTAGGCGGTAGTCTGGGACTTCGCCATGAAGGACGGGATCGTCGTGACGCCGTACGGCAGGCGCGGCAGCCTGCCGAACAGCTTGATGAGGCCGGGGTCGGCGCGTTTCGCGATGTCGCGGTACGCGCGCACCAGGCTGGCCGAGTCGCTGTAGAAGAACTGCGGGTCGGTCCTGAGGAACTTTGCGAACTCGGCGAAGCTTCCCCTGAACCCGGTCGACGCGATCACGCTGTCCATCAGCGCGCGGATGCGCTTCACCTCGCGCAGGCCCAGCGCGTGGATCTGGTCGGGCGAGAGCGACGTGGTGGTGAATTGCCGGACCCGATAGGCGTACCAAGCGGCGCCGTCGGGCAGTGCCCGCATGCCGATCGACTCCCTGGTCTTTGGGACATACGTCGCAACGAAGTAGTCGTACAGTTTCCGATATGCCGGCGCGATCCGTTGGGTGTACGCATCGCGTGCGGCCCGCGTGAGACGGTCTCGCTCGGTCGCCGGGATCGCCGGGGCGAAATCCGCGAACTGCCGCAGCAGCGGGCTCGCCAGCGGGTCGTCGGGCGTGATCCCGCGGATCTGGTCGGGCACGTCGCGCAGCGTCACGCGCGGCGGCGTGATGCCGCTCTCCAGTCCCTTCCCGAGGAGGGTGATCGTCTGCTCGACGAGCGCGGGCACCCCGTTCAGCCGTGCCAGCATGTTCTCGTAGTCCTGCACGCTCGTTGTCGGCATCTGCGCGAGCAGCCGGCCCACGTCCTGCTGCACGCCGCCCAGCTGGGTGACCGCGAAATACTCGTCCTTGAAGCGAGTACCTTCGATTTGTTCCTCGAGCCCGCGCCGAAACAGGTCGTAGTTGAGCCGATCGGCGGGGGAGAGACGATCCCGTCGGATGGCCTTGACCACGCTGAGCGGCTCCTGCAGCTCGCGCTTGCGCCGCTCGATCGCCTCGAGTGAGTTGTCGGTCCAGCGCGCGTTCTGACCCGGGTACCCGACGTAGGTGGCGAACTCGGGATACTCGGTCATCAGGTATTCCCAGTTCACCCGGAACAGCTCGGCCAACCGGGCACTGTCGCCCACGTGCCGCGGGTTGGCGATGAGCTCGGCGTAGCGGTCATGGAACGGGCGGCCGGACGCAGGCTGTTGGGCCGAAGCTCCACCGATGGCGAGCATGACGAGCAGGGATGCCACCGCTGGTGTCTTCATATCGCTACCGCCCATTTGGTGCCGGCGTCCGTATCTCGGCGGCCCGCGGCACGATCCTCGGCGAATTCGCCGCGCGGAGCGCCGCGTTCACCGCCGGCAGGGCGGTCTTCAAAGTCTGTGCGAGCGCCGCGAGCTGCGCCTGAATCTGCGGCGCGAACAACCGGAATACGTCGTACAGCTGCGCCGTCGGCCGCGCATCGGTGGTGCTCGCCGCGAAAACCAGCGAGCTGAGCCGCTCGGTCGGGCCCGGTGGATAGACCAGCCCGTCTTCGTCCGCCTGGCTCCGCACCTGATACAGGCCGTCTTCGATGCCGTTGAGCTTCTGGGTGAGCGCCTTGGCTGCGTCCGCGGCACCGGGCGCCGCCGCGGCGGCGTCAGTGAGCTGGGCGCGCGCGTTGCGGATCGTGATGATCGCGGTCGTCACCGCGTTGACGGTATCGCGCAGCTGCTTCAAGAAGGCGAACTGCGCCTGCAGATCCGCCGGCGTGACCTTGGACCGCGGATCGAGCTTGAGCGCGAAGCTCTGCGTGGCGGACCGTCCACCCACCGTGACCCGTACCTGATAGCGCCCCGGCAGGGCCGGCGGCCCGTCGGTCGCGACGCCGTTGATCCCCCAGAAGCTCCGGGCGGGGGGGTACTTCATGTTCCAGGCGAACATGTTCAGACCCTGCTTGCTCGGCGCCCGTGGATCCGCCGGCGGCCGGTGAGGCCATGGCTTGTCCTCGTCCTTCAGCGTGTCGGCGAACAGCACGCCCAGGATGCTGTCCACCTTGGTCGAGTCCGTGATGCCCGCCTGCTTCAGGCTGTCGGTCCGAGACTTCTTCAAGGCGTCCACCTTGAGGCTGTCGGCAGCCGTGATCGAGTCCTGCTTGCTCGAGAAGCTGCGGATCAGGCGGCCGCGCGCGTCGAGGATATCGAGCGTGACGCGCCGGTCCTTGTCCTTGAGCCAGTAGTAAATGACGGCGCCGGCCGGTGGGTTTTTCCCGACAGGGTGGGCCTGGTTCGCCGGCAACTGGAATCCGCCCGACCAGTCCACGCGATAGGCGTCGCTCGGCTTGAAGAGGTGCACGGCTTCACGCGGCGTCGCCTTCGCCAGCTGGCGCAGCGGCGCGATGTCGTCGAGGATCCAGAACGACCGGCCGTGCGTCGCGGCGACCAGATCGCCCTCTTTGATCGCGAGGTCGTGCACCGGCACGATGGGCAGATTGCGCCGCAGCGACTCCCAGCTCGCGCCGTCGTCGAACGACACCCACACGCCGCGCTCGGTCCCCGCGAACAGGAGCCCGCGTCGCACGGGATCCTCCCGCACCACGCGCACGAACTCGGTCGGGGGCAGGCCCTTCACGATCTTGCGCCAACTGCGCCCGTAGTCCGTCGTCTTCCAGATGTAGGGCGCCATGTCCTCGAGCTGGTAGCGATTCGCCGCTACGTACGCGGTGCCCGGCGCGTAGTGCGACGCCTCGATGATCGACACGCGGGTGAAGTCACCGAACGCCTTGGGCGTCACGTCGGTCCACTTCTTGCCGCCGTCGCGCGTCACATGGATCAGGCCATCGTCTGAACCAGCCCAGATCAGGCCCTTCACGCGCGGCGATTCCGCGAGTGCGAAAATGGTGCCGTAGTACTCGGCGGTCGTCTGGTCCAGGGTGATCGGGCCCCCCGAAGGACCGAGCGTCGTCGGATCGTGGCGAGTGAGATCGGGCGATACCACCGTCCAGCTCTGCCCCTCGTTGGTAGTCTTAAAGAGCACGTTGCCGCCGTGGTACAGCACGCGTGGGTCGTGCGGCGAGATCAGCAGCGGCGCGGTCCACTGGAAGCGGTACTTCCCCTCCGCCGCCGGGTGACCGTCGGGGCTGTCGGGCCACGGACTGATGAACCGGAAGGCGCTGGCCTTGTGGTCCACCCGTCCGAGGAACCCCGAGTTGTCCCCGCCGTAGGTAATGTCCGGGTTGTCGGGCCGGGCTTGGATGTAGCCCGACTCACCGGACACGTCGTACCACTGTCCGCGGTCGATTCCACCGGGCCAGCGGCTGGGCCCGCACACCCCGGAGTTGTCCTGCTGGGCGCCGCACACGCGGTACGGGAAGTGGTTCGTGGTCTCGACGTGATAGAACTGCGCCGTCGCCACATCCTGGTCGGTCCAAGTCTTACCTCCGTTGAAGGAGACGTTGGGACCGCCGTCGTTCGCTTCGATCAGACGGTTGGCGTCGTTCGACGCGATCCACAGGTCGTGATTGTCGCCGTGTGGATCGATCACGTGGCGAAACGTGACGCCGCCGTCCGTGGACTTGAAGAGGTTGACCTCGGGCGCCCACACGGTGTTCGAATCCTTGGGGTCGGCAAAGATCTTCGAGTAGTACCAGGCCCGCTCCCGCAGCTTGTGGTCGGAGTTCAGGTACTTCCAGGTGGAGCCGCCGTCGTCCGACCGGTACACGCCACCGGAGTCCGCCTCGATGACCGCCCACACGCGTGCCGGCTTGGCCGGAGAGACGGCGATCCCGATGTTCCCCCACAGGCCGGTGGGGAGACCCAGATTCTTGGTGATTTCGGTCCAGTGCTCGCCCCCGTCGGTGGACTTGAACAACCCGCTCCCCGCCCCGCCCGACACGAGCGTCCAGGGCCGGCGCACCGCCTGCCACAGCCCGGCGTAGAGCACGTCCGGGTTCGCCGGGTCGAGGACCAGGTCCGCGGCGCCAGTGGAGTCGTTCCGGAACAGCACCTTGTTCCAGGTCTTGCCGCCGTCGGTGGTCTTGTAAACGCCTCGCTCGGGATTGGGTCCGAAGGCGTGCCCCTGCGCCGCCACGTAAACGATGTCGGGGTTGGTGGGATGGACCCGCACCCGCGCGATCTGCTGTGTCTCGGCGAGGCCAAGCGAGGTCCACGTCTTGCCGCCGTCGGTCGTTTTCCAGATGCCATCGCCGTGGGACACGTTGCCGCGGATCGGGAACTCGCCCGTGCCGACGTACACGATGTCGGGATTCGACTCGGACACGCCGATCGCGCCGATGGTGCCGCCGAAGTATTTGTCGGTCACGGGCAGCCAGCTATTGCCGCCGTCGGTGCTCTTGAAGACGCCGCCGCCCGTCGTGCCGAACCAGTACTCGTTGGGGCGCGCCGCGGAGCCGGCGACGGCGACGCTGCGGCCGCCGCGGAAGATCCCGATCTCGCGCCAGGTGAGCGCCGCGAAGACCGTGGAGTCGTAGCCTTGAGCCGGCGCGGAGTGCAGCGGGAAGAGGAGCAGCGTGACGGCGGCGAGGGACAGCGAGCGAACGGACACGGGGTTCGGCCTCCGGGCGGGGGTGTGAGAGTCACCCACGTAAGCACGGAAAGGCCGAACCCCGCAAGGGTGCGGTTCAGTCTTTGGGCATCGCCATCCCGGGCATCTCCAGCGGCTTCTCGGCAATGGATGATTTCGCATCGGCGCCGCGGCCCGTGAGCGCCAGGTCGCCCTGCTTGCCGTGCGTCTTGACGACGCCGAATGGAACGTCGCGCGACGCCCACAACTCGCCGCCATCGCCCGTCGTCACATGCAGCGCGCGAAACGTGCCGGCCGGTACGGTCACTGACTCCCAGCCCACCACGTGCGCGCCGCTGCACTTTGCGGCCCAGTCGAACGCAGAGGCGTTTTGTCCCGCCTGCTTGCCCATCATCCCGGCCATCTCCCCGGAAATCCGCATGGCCGGCTGCCCGCCCGCCTTGAAGACGAGCGCGCGCGGTGCCTCCAACCCCAACGCGAGGCTGGTGGTGAGGATCTGCACGACGCCGCTCTTGCTGGGATCCTTCCCGGCAAAGCTCACTTCGAACCAGTACAGGGTAGAGTCTCCCGACCGCTCCGAGCCGACGACGGCCAGGCGCAACTTTCCCACGCCCGCGCTGCCCGTGCCGTCGAACGAGGCCCATTGACCGGGCTTCGCGTCGCCGAGGACCTTGCAGACGTCCGCGAGATCGGTCGGGGTTTGAGCAGAAAGCGGTGGAGCCGCGAGGGCGCCGAGCGTCAGCGCGGCGATCAACCTGCCGAAACGGTGCATCTGAGCATCCTCCAAGAACTGGTGAGTGCGGGCCTTGAATTATATGGTTTTCTTTGAGGCATGAAACGCATTGCCCTCGCCACCTACGCGAAGCAGCCGAGTCTCAACGAGGACGACCTGCTGCTCGTCCCGGCCTTACGAGAATTCGACGTCACGGCGGTGCCTGCCGTGTGGGATTCCCCCGAGGTGTGCTGGGAAGACTTCCAGGGCGTAGTGGTCCGCTCCTGCTGGGACTACCACCATCGGCTGGAGGAGTTCCTTGCCTGGGTGACCGGGCTCGAGCGCGCGGGGGTGCCGGTGTGGAATTCTCCGGCGCTGCTGCGGTGGAACAGCCACAAGGGCTACCTGCGCGACCTGGCGGCCCGCGGCGTGCCGATCGTCCCGACGCGCTGGCTCGCGCGCGGCAGGCAGGTCGGGCTCGCCCAACTGCTGCGCGACGAGCGCTGGAGCGACGCGGTGGTCAAACCCGCCGTCTCGGCGAGCGCGACCGACACGTGGCGCACGTCCGCCGCGACGGCCGGCGCCGACCAGGGCCGGCTCGAGGAGCTGCTCCGAGCCGGGGACGTGATGGTGCAGCCGTTCATCGACGAAGTGCGTGACCCCGGCGAGTGGTCCCTCATTTTCTTCGGCAGCCGGTTCAGCCACGCGGTCCGGAAGCGGCCCGCTCCGGCGGACTACCGGGTGCAATGGGAGTTCGGTGGCACCGCCGCGCCCCTTGCGCCACCGCCCAGGCTGATCGCGGATGCCGAGGCGGTTATGGCGGCGGTGCCGGGCCATCCGCTGTACGCACGGGTCGACGGGGTGGAGCGGGACGGTCGCCTGATGCTCATGGAGCTGGAGCTGATCGAGCCGCACTTGTTTCTGGGGTGGGACGGCCTGGCCGCCGCCCGGTTGGCGACCGTCGTCACGGCGGTGATGGCTAATCCCATCTCATGAGCCTAGGGAGCTTGGAGATCCAGGTGCAGGCGACCAGCCAGCACGAGTGCCGGTCCGCGGTCACGGTTATAGCCCGGATGGGCGATCCGCTGAACGTCGAACGCCGCCGATAGATCGCGCCACAAGTGGGCCGTGTAATACGCTTCCACGATCTGCTCGCATCCATAGTTAAGCCGCCCATCACCGAGCAGGAACCCCCTTCCTCCCAGCGCGAGATACTCCCGGTGGTCACGTCCTAGCCTGTTGCTCACGAAGGCAACGCCAATCCGGTCCTGATGGCGCCTCCACGATTTCCCCGTCAGGTCGACGCCGATCTGGAGCGACTGGTCTACCTCCGTATAGGCGAACGACTCCACCCGCCCGTCGTTGACACCCCCACGCCCGAACAGCCGCAGGTCCCCGATCTCCTGCCAGAGGTTCACCCCGACGCCCCGCTTGGTTCGCCCGGCGCGTCGATGGGCGACGATGTCCGGCGCGGAGTCGGTCCCCGAGAGGAACGCGCTGATGGCTTCGTCATAGCTGCCCATGTTGGCGTGGTTGTCGTACAGGAGTAGTCGGATAGCCCCCGGTCGTCCCGCCAGGAGGCCGCGATGCAGCTCCAACTCGAGGTTGTCGGCGTGGGATGTCGCCAGGTGCCAGTCATAGTCGATGCCGTTGGCGACTCGCGGCATGAGCGCCTCTCCCAGCCGCGCGCCCCAGACGCGGTCCTCGAACTCGATCACCGCGCCAATCGTGTAGCCGCGAGTGTCGGCGGCGTAGTCGTAGGCGCCGTTGTTGTCGATCGTCCAATTGAGAAACTGCAGGTGGCTGTCGCCGCCCGACGGATTGAGGTCGAAGAAGTCGGGCAGGCCGAGCTTCCCTGCAACGATGGTGAGGCGAGGAACGGGCACCCGCGACGCCAACGCGAGCGGACCCGGGCTGGCATCTTCCCACCCGCCGCCCAGAGGCAGGGTGTACCGCACCAGGGCGCGCGCGACGTAGGGTGCCGCGCCAAGCGTCGGGTTCCGCACCACGTCCAGGTTGGTAAAGCCGGCCAGGCCAAACGCCTGGCTGATGCCGCCGCCCCCCGCGCTCTCCAGATCGAGCAGGAATTCCGTACGGCGACCTACCGAGAGTCCGGTGTACAGCGTCGCGACGCGTGAGGTCGCGTGCTCGCGCCAAGGAAGGAGACTGTTGGGCCCGGTGTACAGCGCCTGGAAGGCAGGATGCCATTGGTAAATGACGTTCACCTGGCCGGACAGCCACCACCGCCGCGCGGCGGCAGACGAGGCCGTTGAGTCTCCCTGGTTCGCTGCCAGCAAGGTGGTGCACGCGAGCACGACAGAGAGATTCACTCGGCCTTCAGCCGGTAGCCCACACCGGGCTCAGTGAGCAGGTGGCGCGGTTGCGCCGGGTCACGCTCCAGCTTGTGACGCAGCTGGGTCATGTGAACCCGCAGGGCCGGCGTCTGGGTGACGGTGTTCGCGCCCCAGACTTCCTTCATTAGTTGGCGATGTGTGAGCACCTTGCCCGCGTGCCGCACCAGCGCGACGAGCAGCTTGTACTCCGTGGGCGTGAGATGCACCTCGCGTTCATCCACGAACACCTGCCGGTGCTCGAGATCCACGCGGAGGTCACCGACGGTGAACACCGGGTCGTCCGGTTGCGCCGCCGCGCGCGCGGCATGGCGCAGCGCGACGCGCATGCGCGCCAACAGCTCGCCCACGCCGAACGGCTTGGTGAGGTAGTCGTCCGCCCCCGCGTCGAGCGCAGCGACCTTGTCCCGCTCCTGTCCTCGCGCGGATATCACGACGATCGGCGTGCGCGCCCATTCCCGAATCCGGCGTGTCAGATCGATGCCGTCGCCGTCGGGGAGACCCAGGTCCAGAAGAATGATGTCGGGGTTCCGTCCGGACGCCTGGGCCAGGCCATCGCGCACGGTCGTGGCCTCAACGAGGTGGTATGACTCGTTCTCGAGCGCCGCGCGCAGGAACCGCCGCATCTGCGGCTCGTCTTCGATGAGCAGCACCACGGGAGCGGGCTCGGCCACGCCTCGAAGCTACGCGGCGCTGGCCTCCGGGGGTACTTGGGGCGGCCGTGAGCCCGCCGGGAGCGTGCGCTCCAACGCCAGCGCCGCCTGGGCCGCGAACGTCTGCAGCAGCCATCGCACTGCAGGCTCGCCGAAGCGGGCGGGATCGTCCGGCCGCAGCTCGATGACGCCGAGTCGTCCATGGGTACCGACGAGCGGCAGATAGACGCTCCGCGCCCTCGGGAACTGCGCCGTCCCCGCACCGGCCGGCTCCCACATCCGGAACGCCCACTCCGCCACCTCGCGGTCGGCAGCTTCGACGTCCGATGCCGCGCCCCCCTTTCCGGCGGGCGCCAGGCGGCCGCCAGGCTCCCGCAACAGCACCCGAACGTCGGCCCCGAAGGCGGCGCGCACCTGCCGGCCGATCACCGTCAGGACGTCGCCAACCGTGGTGGCGCCGAGCAGCTCCGCGCTCAAGGGAGCGAGGGCGGCCGTGCCCCGTTCGCGCGCCTCCGCTGAGACGGCCTCGGCCCGCACGCGCTCGGCCAGCCAGCTGATCACCGACGCGGTCACCAGCATCACGCCGAAGGTGACCAGGTAATGGAGATCGGCCACGGTGAACGCGAACCGCGGGGGCACGAAAAAGAAATCGAACAACGCCACCGACAGGAGCGCGGCGAACGCGGCCTCCCGCCGGGTGGCCCGCGACGCCACGACCCCCACGCCGATGAGGTGCAGCATCGCGATGTCCGTGAGCGACAGCCAATCCATCAGCAACGTGCCGACCACCGTACACGCGGCCATGAGGAGGGCGGCTCGGATGTAGCCTTTCATGTAACCTCCGTTTCAACCGGTATGCCGGCAGGCGGCGGCCCCGTCAGGGGCAGCGTGAACCGGAACATGGCTCCGCCCCCCGGGCGGTTCTCCGCCCAAATGCGGCCGCCGTGCGCCGTGATGATGCCGCGCACGATGGTCAGCCCCAGTCCCACGCCGCTCGTGGCCGTGGCGCCCGGCACCCGGTAGAACTTCTCGAAGATCCGCGCTTCCTCCCCGGCCGGCAGGCCGGGGCCGCGATCTGCCACGTCCACCCGGACCGCGCCGTCCACCGCTGTGGCGGCGATCTCGATCGGGGTGCCGGACGGCGTGTACTTCACCGCGTTCTCGAGCAGGTTGATGAACACCTGCTCGATCAGCACGCCGTCGATAGGCACCAGGGGCAAGTCGGGGGGAAGCCGAACCTGGACCGGGTGATCGCGCAGCCGGTCCTCGAGCCGGATGAGCGCGACGCCCACAGGCTCCTCGAGCGGCTGCCAGTCCTTCTGGACCTGGAGCGCTCCGCTCTCCACCCGGATCATGTCGAGCAGGTTGCCGATCAGGCGGTTCATCCGTTGGGACTCTTCCAGTGCGGCCTTCACGAGATCCCGCCGGGTGGCATCGGACAGCGTGCCCCGATCTTCCAGGATACTCGAGAGTGCGCCGGTGATCGCGCCCAGCGGCGTCCGCAGGTCGTGCGACAGGGAGCTCAACAGCGAGGTCCGCAGCCGCTCCGCTTCGATCTCCACCTGCTCGCGCTCGGCCCGCTCCGCGAGCAGGGTGCGTTCCAGGGCAACCGCCGCCTGGCCGGCGAACGTCTCCAGCAGGTGCAGCACGCCCGGATCCTGAAAGCGCTTCGGATCTGTGGGCCGTAAGCCGAGCACCCCAATGATCCCGTTCGACCCGACGAGCGGCACGTACAGTCCGTGGGCTGCGGGCAATGTGTCGGTGCCCGCCCCCGCCACACGGCCACGCCCGAACACCCAGGCCGCCACGCTCAGCTCCTTCTCGTCGATCGGGTACGCCGGGGAGGGTGGAGCGCCCACCGGCGACTCGAGCCGTCCCGCGGCATCGGGGAGGAGTATCTGCGCCGGCGCACCGAACGTGTCCTGCACATGGCGCGTGACCGCGCCGACCAGCTCGCCCCGGCCGCGCCTCCCGACGAGATCGCGGCTCATGGCGTACAGGGCCGCCGTACGGCGCTCGCGCTCCCGCGCCGTTTCCGCCTGCGCGCGCACCCGCAAGGTGAGTCCGCTGATGAGCAGCGCGATCGCCAGCATCACCACGAAGGTGAGCAGATAGCCGACATCCGACACCGCGAAGGTGAACCGCGGCGGCACGAAGAAAAAGTCGAACAGGGCGATGGAGAGGAACGACGCGAAGATCGTGGGACCGCGACCGTAGCGCGACGCCACCAGCGCCACGCCCAAGAGGAACACCATCGCGACGTCGGTGAGCGACAGGAAACGGAGGACGGGCACGCCGACCAGGGCGGCCAGCGCGACGATGACCGCGGCGCGGCCATATTCAGTGACTGGCGACGTCCGGCCTACCAGTGGCCCGCGTCGTACCGGCTCACCTTCCACGTCTCCGGTGATGACGTAGACGTCCACGTCGCCCGAGCCGCGGATCACGTGGTCGAGCATCGAGCCGAACAGCCGGTCGCGCCACCGCGAATGGGTCGGCTTCCCCAACACGATCTTCGTGATGTTGTGCGAGCGGGCATAGGCCAGCACCTCTTCGGCCGCGTTGAGCCCGCTGACCGTCATCGTCTGCGCGCCGAGCTCTTCCGCGAGCTGCAGGTTCTGCACCAGCTCATCCCGGTCGCTCGCCGAGATGCGCTGGCCCGGGGCCTCGACGTAGAGCACGACCCATTCGCACTTGAGGCTCGTCGCCATACGCTTCCCCGCCCGCACCAAACGCGCGCCCTGCGGATTAGGCCCGATGCACACGAGCAGCCGTTCCCCCGCCGGCCACGTCTCGCGGATGCCGTGCTCCGCCATGTAGCCGCGCATCTGCGCGTCCACGCGCTCGGCGGTGCGGCGCAGCGCCAGCTCGCGCAGCGCGATGAGGTTGCCTTTACGAAAGAATTGCTCGACGGCGCGGGCGGCTTGCTCCGGGACGTATACCTTGCCCTCGCGCAGCCGTGTGAGCAGGTCCTCCGCCGAGAGGTCGGCGAGCTCTACCTCGTCGGCCTGGTCGAGAATGGAGTCGGGCACCGTCTCGCGCACCTGCACGCCCGTGATCTGCGCGACCACGTCGTTGAGGCTCTCGAGGTGCTGCACGTTGAGCGTGGTGTAGACACTGATACCGGCGGCGAGCAGCTCTTCCACGTCCTGCGAGCGTCGCGTATGCCGCGAGCCGGGTGCGTTGGTGTGAGCCAGCTCGTCCACCAGGAGGAGCGCCGGACGGCGCGCCAGCGCGGCGTCCAGATCGAATTCGTGCAGCGTGATGCCGCGGTACTCGATGGCGCGGCGCGGCAGCGTGTCCAGCCCCTCGAGCAACGCCTGAGTCTCCGGACGCCCGTGCGTCTCGACCACACCTACTAGCACCTCGACACCCTCGCGGCGCTTGGCACGGGCTTCCTCGAGCATGGCATACGTCTTGCCCACGCCGGGCGACGCGCCGAAGAAGATCTTCAGCTTGCCGCGGCCGGCACGACGCTCCTGCTCGCGGACCTGGGCGAGGAGTGTCTCCGGGTCAGGCCGTCGTTCGGGCATAGCCGCGATAACGTAGTATGCCTCAGAACAGGTAGGACAGCGCCAGGCCGAATGTCACCTGCGTCGAGCTCAGGCCACCGGGGCTGCCGAAATCGTCGTGGTCGAGTGCTCCAGGCGAATCTCGGGTCGTACCAGCGCGTGCGGCCATGATTTCACGTTCAGGGTCACGGTGCCGCTGCCGATCTTGCGGCCGGGCGCTGTGGGGAAGCCCAGCACGCCCGACGTCCGGACGCCGTCGCGGTCATCCATGTAGTCGCCTCGAACGGCCAGCCCGAGCTTGGGTTCGAGATCGAACACACCCCACAACCCCACCCCCCACCATTTCGCGTCTCCACCACCCGAGCCGATCCCTTGCTCGGCGCCGGCGTCGAATTGCGCGTACAGCGTTGTCGCAGACGCGGGCTTGAACGTCCCCACGAACTCCCCGCCATAGCGCGCGTTATTCACCTTCCCGGCCTGCTCCGGCCCGTAGTAGCCGAGGAAGGCGACGGCTGCCCGGTCTGACGCCGTGAGTCCAACACGACCCATGAAGGACTTCCGCGTGTTGTTGTCCTCCACGACGTCCCACCCGTTGATCAGCCGGAGCTGGGCATCGACTTTCGACGAGAACTTTGCGTCCACACCGAAGCCGGTATTTGTGAAGTTCGTGAGGTAGATGAACTGGTACCCGTGCGAAGCGGTCGGGTTGAGCACCTCGTCGATCACCTCGACGTCGAGCAGGCTCCACATCTTCCCGGCCTTGAACTGGACGTAGTTGCCCTTTCCGGTCGGGACGTTGAGGGTGACGAAGGCCTGGGGAAGATCCCCCTGATCGCCGAGCTTGAGCCCCACGGACTGGATGGGTGCGGCGTTCTGGCCGAACAGCGCGTCCACTCGGAATCCCGCGTCGACCTTGTCGGTCGCGACCGGCTTCTCGAAACTGATCCGCGCGGCGTTGAAGATGAATTGGTCATGAAAGCGATCATACAGCCGCCCGACGATCGTCCGGCCCGTCGGCTTGGTGGCGTAGAAGTACGACGACGTCACGTATCCAGACAGCTTCACCGCGCCGCTCGAATCGGCGCTCTGGGCTGAAGTAGCCTGCGCGTTCGCCAGCGTGATCGCAGCGGCGACGATCCATCCACGCGCATTCATCGAGTGCTCCTTGCGAGGCTGTCGAGCGCCAGGTTGAGCACGAGCACGTTCACCCGCGGGTCGCCAAAGAACCCGAGCTGCGGCCCTTCGATGTGACGCTCAACCAGGGCGCGCACGACCGCGCTGTCCACGTGCCGCGCCCGCGCGACGCGCTCCACTTGCAGCAGGGCGCCCGCCGGTGAGATGTGCGGATCGAGCCCCGACCCTGACGACGTGACGAGGTCGGAGGGAATCCGGCCCTTCACCCCGCCGTCCAGCTTCACCGCACTGTCCACCGCCTGCGCGATCAGCGTGTCGGCCAGCTTGACGTCGGTCGGCCCCTTGTTGGTGCCGGTCGAGGCGGTGGCGTCGTAGCCCGAGCCGGCGGCGGATGGACGTGGATGGAAGGACGCGAGGCCCGCGAACGGCTGCCCGATCAGCTCGCTCCCGATCACTTGCCCGCCGGCGCTTATTAGAGAGCCGTTCGCCTGGTGCGGAAACAGGAGCTGCGCCAGCGCCGTCACGACGCCGGGGTAGACGAGACCCGTGATGACGCAGAACAACAGTGTTAGAACGATGGCCGGACGGAGTTGGTTCTTGAGCATGGTCACACCAGCCGCGTGAGGACGAGCAGGACATCGATCGCCTTGATGCCGACGAACGGGATGATGATGCCGCCGACCCCGTAGATCCAGAGATTGCGGCGCAGGATGGCCGCCGCGGGCGCGGGCCGATAGCGCACGCCCCGCAGGGCGAGCGGAATGAGCGCGATGATGATCAGGGCATTGAAGATCACGCTGGCGAGGATGGCCGATTGGGCCGAATGCAGCCGCATGATGTTCAAGGCCTGGAGCACCGGGTACGTGGTCACGAACATCGCCGGGATGATCGCGAAGTACTTCGCCACGTCGTTGGCGATCGAGAAAGTGGTGAGCGCGCCACGGGTGATCAGCAGCTGCTTTCCGATCTCCACCACCTCGATGAGCTTGGTCGGGTTGGAGTCGAGGTCGATCAGATTGCCCGCCTCCTTGGCCGCCTGCGTGCCCGTATTCATCGCGACCGCGACGTCGGCCTGGGCCAGCGCCGGGGCGTCGTTGGTGCCGTCGCCGGTCATCGCCACCAGCCGGCCGCCCCCCTGCTCCCGCTTGATCAGCGTCATCTTGTCTTCGGGCGTCGCCTCGGCCAGGAAGTCGTCTACGCCCGCCTCCGCGGCGATCGCCGCGGCGGTGAGCTGGTTGTCCCCGGTGATCATCACCGTGCGGATGCCCATGGTGCGGAGCTGGCCGAACCGCTCGCGCATGCCGCCCTTCACGACATCCTTCAAGTAGATCACGCCCAGCACCCGCGCGGAGCCGTTGCCGCCCCCCCGCTCGGCCACGACGAGCGGTGTGCCGCCCTGGCGCGCGATGCGCTCCACCACGGGCGTAAGACCCGAGGGGATGTCCCCGCCCTGCTCCCGCACCCAGCGCACTACGGCATCGCTCGCGCCCTTGCGGAGCTGCAAGGTCCCGGCGTTGATGCCGCTCATCCGCGTGGAGGCGGAGAACGGAACGAGCGTCATTTGCTCGGAGAGCGTGCGTCCTCGCAGGCCGAATTTCTCCTTCGCCAGCACGACGATGCTCCGCCCTTCCGGCGTCTCGTCCGGCAGCGAGGCGAGCTGGGACCGATCGGCAAGGTGTTCGGGCGTCACGCCGGACATCGGCACGAATTCCACGGCCTGGCGGTTGCCGAGCGTAATGGTGCCGGTCTTGTCGAGCAGCAGCGTGTTCACATCGCCCGCCGCCTCCACCGCGCGACCGCTCATCGCGATCACGTTGTGCTGGATCATGCGGTCCATCCCCGCGATGCCGATGGCCGAGAGCAGCCCGCCGATGGTCGTGGGGATGAGACACACGAGCAGCGAGACGAGAATCGGGATGGAGACGGAGCCACCGGAGTAGATCGCGAACGGCTGCAGCGTCGCCACGGCGAACAGGAAGACGATCGTCAGACCGGAGAGGAGGATGATCAACGCGATCTCGTTGGGCGTCTTCTGCCGCTTCGCGCCCTCGACCAGGGTGATCATGCGATCGAGGAACGTCTCGCCCGGATTGGCGGTGATGCGGATGACCAGGAAATCGGACAGCACCTTCGTGCCGCCGGTGACCGCCGAGCGGTCGCCGCCCGACTCGCGAATTACCGGCGCCGATTCGCCCGTGATGGCCGATTCGTCCACCGACGCGACGCCCTCGATCACCTCGCCGTCGCCCGGGATCATGTCGCCCGGCATGCACAGCACGACGTCGCCCTTGCGCAGCTGCCCACCGGGCACCGACTCGACCGTAGATCGATCCTTGGGGTTGCGGAGCCGCTTCGCGCTCGTCTCAGTGCGCGACTTCCGCAGCGTCTCGGCCTGCGCCTTGCCCCGGCCTTCGGCCATGGCCTCCGCGAAGTTCGCGAATACGACCGTGAACCACAGCCACAGCGTGATCTGCAGCGTGAACCCGATGTCGCCGGCGCCGCCCGCCAGGTCACGCAACAGGACGAGCGTGGTGAGCACGCTTCCGATGAGCACCACGAACATCACCGGATTCCGCACCATGTGGCGCAGATTCACAGTCTTCGCGAACGCGTCCCGCATGGCCCGTTTGACGATGGGCGGATCGAACAGGGGCCGCTTGGTGAGAGCCATGTTAGAACAGCCTCCCGGCCTGCATGAGGAAGTGTTCGACGATCGGGCCGAGTGAGAGCACCGGGAAGAACGTGAGCGCGCTGACGATGAGGATCACCGACACCAGGAGCACCACGAACAGCGGCGTCGTCACCGGGAAGGTGCCGGCCGATTCGGGGACGATCTTCTTCTCGGCGAGGAAGCCCCCCAGAGCGAGCATCGGCACGTGCATCGCGAAGCGGCCGATGAGCGTGTTGAGACCGAGCAAGGTGTTATAGAAGTAGGTGGACCCCGTGAGCCCGGCGAAGGCGCTGCCGTTGTTCGCCGCCGTGGACGTAAAGGCGTACACGATCTCCGAGAGACCGTGGGGGCCGGCGTTATTCCGCCCGGCGAGCCCCGCGGGGGTCACAGACGCGAGCGCGGACAGCGTCAACACAGCCCCGGCGAATACCAGCACATACAATATCGCCATCTGGACTTCGCGCGCCTGGATCTTCTTGCCCAGGTACTCTGGGGTCCGTCCCACCATGAGTCCGGCGATGAACACGGTGAGCACCACCATTACGAGCATCCCGTACAGTCCCGCCCCGACGCCGCCGTACACCACTTCGCCCAGCTGCATGTTGACGAGCGGCACGAGGCCGCCGATCGGCGTGAACGAGTCGTGCATCGCGTTGACGCAGCCGCACGACGCGTCCGTCGTCATGGTCGCGTACAAGGCCGAGTTGGCGATGCCGAAGCGGACTTCCTTCCCCTCCATGTTGCCGCCGGGGTTGGTCGCCGAGGCCACAATGTCCACACCGCGCGCGGCGTGGATCGGGTTGCCACCCGCTTCGGCCCAGTACGACACGGCGACCCCGCTGATGAACAGCACGTACATCGCCGCCCACAGCGCCCAGCCGTGTTTCTGGCTCTTGGCCATGCGCCCGTACGTGTACGTGAGGGCCGCAGGGATCGCGAAGATCGCGAGCATCTGCCAGAAGTTGGTCCAGGGCGTGGGGTTCTCGAACGGGTGCGCCGAGTTGGCATTGAAAAATCCGCCACCGTTGGTGCCGAGCTGCTTGATCGCTTCCTGGCTCGCCACCGGACCCATGGCGAGGATCTGCTTCGCGCCTTCGACAGTTGTGACCGTCACGTAATGAGCGAAGTTTTGTAACACACCCTGCTGCACGAACAGCAGCGCGAGCAGCGCACTGAGCGGGAGAAAAAGATACAGGGTCCCCCGCACCAGGTCCGTCCAGAAGTTGCCCAGCCGCCCGGCCGAGCGGCGCACGATGCCGCGCGCCAACGCCACCGCGACCGACACGCCCACCGCGCCCGACATGAAGTTGTGGAACGCGAGCTGCGTCATCTGGGAGAAGTACGACATCGTCGACTCGCCCGAGTACGACTGCCAGTTCGTGTTGGTCGTGAAGGAGGCGGCCGTCTCGAACGCCTGCCGATCGGGCACCGCGGCGAAGCCCTGGGGATTGAGGGGCAGCAGGTGCTGCAGCCGCAGCGCGGCGTAGGTCAGCAGCATCGAGATGCCGCTGAAGATCAGCATCGACGCCGTGTAGCGGGTCCAATGCTGGTCCTCCGCCGGGTCAACTCCCGCGGCCCGGTACAGCAGGCGCTCGACTGGGCGGAGCCAGGTGAGCGACCCGTCGTACACCCTGAGGACGTACACCCCCAGTGGCTTGGTGATCAGGAGCAGCGCGACCGAGTAGAACGCGATCTGCAGCCATCCGCTGACGGTCATGTCAGAACTTCTCCGGTCGGAGCAGCGTGTAGAGCAGGTACAAGAGGATGACCACGGCGGCGAGGCCGCCGATGATCGAATCGAGCGTCATGGCGTGCGGTCCTCGCCCTCTTGCCTGCGGCCGAGGGCGTCACAGCCACGGACGTAGGCGAGCATCAGTGCAAAGAACAGCACCGTTAGGGCGACGTAGGCGATGTCGAGCATGAAACGAAAGCCTCGAGAGGGGACTCGAGGCTCACGATAGACGGAACGGCATTAGCGCGGGCTTAGGACCGCGCCCCAAGGCATTAGGATTTCGTAAGGGTGAAGGCCACCACGTAGTCGCCCGCTCCCCACGCCCCGCCGCCCCCCACCGAAATCACCACGAACTGCTGGCCCCCCCCGGAGGCGAGCCGGTAGGTCATCGGCGTGGCCTTGCCGCTCTCGGGCAGCGGGCCGCGCCACAGCTCGCGGCCCGTCTCGATGTCATAGGCGTGGAGCCAGCGGTCCAGCGCCCCGCCGATGAAGACCACGCCGCCCGCCGTGACGATCGGCCCGCCCAGACTGGGCGAGCCCCACTCGGCCGGGATCTTCGCGGCTTGCTCCGGGGGAAGCAGCCGGGCGGTGGAGCCGAGCGGGACCTCCCACAGCCGGCGGCCCGTTTTCAGGTCGATGGCAACCAGCGTCCCGAACGGCGGCGGCGTGCACGGTAGTCCCGCTGGACTCAATAACATGCGCCGCCGCATCACGTAGGGCGTCCCCAACATCTCGTTGTACTCATAGTCGTGCCCCAGCCGTTTGTCTTCCGCCATGGCCTGCTCGTGATGGAAGCTCTCGCGCGGGATCAACTGCACCACCGCCCCCAACCGGTTCACCGGCACTACGGCGATCAGGCGGACCGGGTCCACCGCGACGCCGCCCCAATGCGCCCCACCGATGTTCGACGGCAACACGAACGTGCCGCGCACGCTCGGCGGCGTGAAGATCCCTTCGTTGCGGAGTCCGTCGATCGCCGCGTGACAGGCGGCCCGGTCTGCGTCGCTCGTGCCCCAAACGCTGTCCTTCGAGAAGCGATGGGGGCTGAGCGGCGGCGTCACGGTGGTGAACGGCTGGGTGGGAGACGCCTGCTCGCCGGGAATGTCGCTCGCGGGGACGGGACGCTCCTCCGCCGGGAAAATCGGCTGACCGGTCTCGCGGTTAAGGACGAACAGCATGCCGGACTTCGTGGCCTGAATGACGGCGGGCGTCGGGGCGCCGCCGTGCGTGACCGTCACGAGCGCCGGCGGCGAAGCGTTGTCGTAATCCCACAGATCGTGGTGCACGGTCTGAAACGCCCAGACCACTTTGCCGGTCGAGGCCCGCAGAGCCACGATGGAGTTGGCGTAGCGGTTCTTCCCGAGACGGAGCACGCCGTAGTAGTCGGGAGCGGCACTTCCGGTGGGGACGAACACGAGGCCCCGCTCGGGGTCCGCGGCCAGCACCGACCACGCGTTGGCGGCGCCTGTCTTATGGGCCATCGCACCGGCCCATTCGCCGTAGGCGGGATCCTTCGGGTCCTGAGGAATCGGGTCCCAGGTCCACTTGAGGGTCCCACTGCGGGCATCGTAGGCGCGCACCTCACCGCTCGCCGGATCGGGCCGGCTGTTGTCGGCCACCGACGAGCCAGTGATCACGAGTCCGTTCACGACCACGGGCGGCGACGTCATGGAATACGCGCCGGGCTCGAACGGCGCGATCCTGAGGCCGACCTTGAGATCCACCATTCCTTTCTGACCGAATCCAGCGCAGGGCCGGCCATCCCGGGCGTCCAGCGCGAACAGCTGAGACTGCGCCGTAGCGATGAAAATGCGACGGCGGCAGACCGCGCCGGCGGGTAGGGACTCATCGAGCCACGTAGACACGCCGCGGCTCGCGAAGTCCCCGTACCACACGTCGCGCTTGATCTCGGGATCGAACACCCAGCGCTCGCGCCCTGTAGCGGGGTCGAGCGCGATCACCCGGCCGAGCGGGGTGCCCAAGTACATCGTGCCGTCCACCACCAGCGGAGTGGCCTCGAAGGCGGTTGCCTTCTTGGTCTTGAACCGGGGGTCGGTCTCGCCGGTGCGATAGGTCCACGCGACTGTGAGACGGCCGACATTCGTCCTGGTGATATCCGACGCGGGGCTGTAGCGGGTTCCTTGGGCATCGCGCCCGTTAGCGCTCCAATCCACCTCCTGACCATCCAGGACACCCGAAGCGATCCCGAGCAGCAGCACCGTCACCAATCCACGCATGCCCACCTCCCCGAACGGCGCTATAATGATGTATGAGTTCTGATCATGATGCTGAGCGGCAAGCATGATTCTCGAAACCCGCCATCTCCGCCTCGTTGCTGCCGTCGCCGAGCACGGCACCCTTACCCGGGCCGGCCGTGTGCTCAACCTCACGCAGTCGGGTCTCTCGCGCCAGCTGCTCGATCTCGAGACGAGGCTCGGGCTGCCGCTGTTTCACCGGCTCGGCAAACGGATGGTGCCCACGCCCGCAGGCGAGCGCCTACTGGCGGCGGCGCGGCGCGCGTTGCCTCAGCTCGCCGACGTCGAGGAGGAGCTGCGGCGGCTGGCCGGCGGCCGGGCCGCGATCCTGCGCGTGAGCACCGAATGTTACACCTGTTATCACTGGCTGCCGGGTGTGCTGCCGCGGTTTACGCGCCGCTTTCCCCAGGTGGACGTACAGATCGTGGCGGAGGCGACCCACCACCCCGTGCCGGCGCTGTTCGATGGCCGCATCGACCTCGCGATCGTGTCGAACGACGATCACGACGACCGGCTCTCCTACGTCCCGCTGTTCACCGACGAGCTGGTGGCGCTGCTTCGCCCCGATCATCCCCTCAGCGCCAAGCCGTTCCTTAGCGCCACCGACTTCGCGGATCAGCACCTCTTTGTGTACCTCTTGCCGCCGGGGGAGAACGACGTCTTCACGAAGCTCTTGAGCCCCGCGGGCGTGATGCCGCGCCGCGTATCGGCCATTCAGCTGACGGAGGGGATAATCGAGCTGGTCAAAGCGGGCGCTGGCGTCGCCGTGCTCGCCCGCTGGGCGGTGGCACCCTACTTGAAGACCGGCGAACTCAGGGGCGTGCCGCTCACCCGCCGCGGGCTGGAGCGGCGCTGGCGCGCGGCCATGCTGCGGCAAAGGCCCGTGCCGGTGCACTTGCGCGAGTTCGCTGGGCTGCTGGCGGCGGGACCGGCCGTGCTCTCGCGGCGGGTCGCAAAAGCGTAGGCAGCCAGATCCGGTCTGTGACTGCATCTCGTGTCCTCGGAAGTGCGCGAGTGAACTCGCGGCTCGGCTCTTGTCAGTGAACTGACGGGGTACTGCCGCTTCAGCGGTAAGCGCCGAGCCGCGGCTTCAGCCGCGAACGCTAGCGGTACGGCACGTTTTCTACCCATGCGCGCCAAGCATTGATGTCGCCCACGGCGCATTTGACCCTGTCCGGGTTCCCTAAGGACATTGTGTTGAAGCCCTCAGGAGCCAGACGTGACCGCGACCGCCACTACGAATCCCACCTTCTCTTTCGTCTTGGAGCATGCAGCGGCCGAGCCCGCCGCCGCCGAGCGGCATTTCCTGGCGAGGCTCGCGTTCGAAACCGATCCGGCGGACGTGCGTCTCGATCTGGAGCGAGGTCACCCGGGAATCGCCCTGGTGGACTCGCGCAGTCCGGAAGCCTACGCGCGCTGCCACATTCCGGGGGCCATCAGTTTGCCGACACGCACCATCAGCCCCGAGACGACGGCATCCCTACCGCGCGACAAGGTGATCGTGACCTATTGCTGGGGGCCGGGATGCAACGGCTCCACCCGGGCCGCGGCGAAGCTGGCCGCCCTCGGCTTCCGAGTGAAGGAGATGATCGGGGGGATCGGCTACTGGAGAAAGGAAGGGCTGCCGGTTGAAGGGTCCTCCCTAGACGACGCTCCGCTGTACGCCTGAGCGCTCCGGCCAGACGTGAGGGTCGTGTTTTTCGGTCTCCTCACATATTGTGTAGCAACCAGAGCGGCCGAGACGACCGATGCCCGAAGCACCGCAGTGGGCCCGAGTGCGTGGCGAGATGAATTACCGCGTCCGTCGAGGCGCCTGGTATGAAGTGCTGCGGGTGACGGGTGAGGACGCGATTCTCGAGGTGAACCGGCGACCCGTTCGCCTGGAGCGGTCGTGGCTGGAGATCTCCCATCAGCAGCCGCAGCGGTGGTCGGTCGTGGCCCGCCCCCGGGATTCGGTGGACATGCCCCTGAGTTGGGGCTCGCGCTACGCGGTCTGCCCCCACTGTTCCCATCGGCAGGCTTTGTCGGAACAGCCAGAGCAGCTGCAGTGCGAGCACTGCAGCGGCACCTACGCGATCGCCTGGGAGTGACCCCTACCCGCCTGACGACGTGTCTATCGATTGGCTAAGTTGAGGCCGACAACAACGCGACCGTGGCGGAACTGGTAGACGCGCAGGACTTAGGATCCTGTGGGGCAACCCGTGGGGGTTCGAGTCCCTCCGGTCGCATCGCACTCTCACTACACACGTTAGAGGGCGCAGCCCGGCCCCAGCGTTGCGGGAGACCTACACGGGCGCGACCGCTTCAAGCGTTCTGGCTGTCAAACCGGCCTCGAGACGCTCGGCGATCGAAGGCCCGAGTTGATTTGGAGGGTGATCGAGCAGGCTTCCGCTGGTCGTCACTCGCGCGTCGTAGATGCCCGCCGGCGGGGCGAACCCCACCACTGAGAAGATCACGAAGTAGTGTGTTCCATCGAACGCTGCCGACGGGTAAGACGCAACATTCGGGGCCACCGCGGGGACCGCGTACCGCTACGTTGCCGTACCGGACGGGTCGGCGATCCCGCATCGCTCCTCAGGCAACGCCCGGGGCGCCGAAGGCTCGGATCTGATCTCCTCGAGCGCCCGTTCCCGAACCTCGGCCTGAGTGATTGACCCACCGCGCAACCCGACGAGCGCCATCAGGCGCGCCCATCGGTTCGCCGCCGCGTCACTACCCACAACCCGTAACGCACCGCTGATCCATGGCCTTGAAACTGGGCGGGATCTGTCACGTCTCGGCGACGAGCCTGTACCGAGGACGCACGAAATGGGCGGTCGCGCAGGCCTTGTGCGCCTGGGTCCCGTGAGGGATCAAGCCGCAGACCTGCTCGACCGCCTCGTCGACTATCGGTCGCGACGGTCGGTCGGGAACGCGGGTAAGTGACAGGATGGATACTGAAGAACGTGCAATCCACGTCGATGCCGTCGGAGGCGGGACGCCCTTAGGATCCTGTGGGGCCACCCGCGGGGGTTCGAGTCCCGCCGGTCGCATCGCCGGTCACGGCAGCTTCCTCAACAGCTGATCGATCACCGTCTGCTCGTGCTTGAGGAACCGTTCGTCCCCGTACGTGAGTAGCGCCGACGGACCCCACTCCGGGTCCAGCGGATGACCGATGTCTTGGGGGGTTATCCCGAGGTCGATGCCGAGCGCCTGTAGGGTGCGGAGCACTCGCTCGTAGTGCTCGGCGACCGTCGCGAACCCAGCGCGCAGCGCCGCCAGCTCCCGGGCCAGCCGCACACGCTCCCGGAGGCAGCGCCGGAACTCCTCGGACGCGTCGTGCGGTATCGCTGCTCTACTCGCGCTGACCACCGTCGTCACCCCTGCCCGGCGCCTGAGTGCGCCATTGCTGCGGTTCGTCTTCCGGTATAATGCGGGCCGGGACTGAACTGCACAAGATGCACAGTGGCTCCATCTAGGAGTCAGACCTTGTGTCGTCTCCGCCACACCCCCCTCGCCGCAGACGCGCGGCGTCGTCGCCTTTCCACTGCTGTGTCGTCTCACCGACAAATAAGGGCCCGTTTCCTCACCGATCGGGTACGACCACCGGGCTCGCCGCATGGCCCCGTTTTTGACGGTATCTGGTTGTAACGAAGTCCGTCATGAGGCGTTGTGGGGTTGAAGCAGCCCGAAGTCGAGACACACCAGTACCGGACGGGTGAGCGGCTGGGGGGGAACACCGGCGAGCGATTCAAGGGACTGCACGTCTATATCCGCAACGGCGCGCTGGGGCTTCGCGCGGCCGCCGGCCGCTCCACGTCCGCGCTGCTCGAGGTGTTCGGCCCCGGCCGGCTGCTGCTCCTCTGGTTGTGGGAGGCCACATCGGGATAGCAGGGCCGCTACGCCACAGCGCGCGATCCCCTGCGCCGGGTTGCACATACCCTCCTGTTATTGCTCGATCGGCTTTCCGCCGCACCCGGCTCGACACCCGGCGCCCGGCTCGAAGTCGGCCAAGACCTCATCGCCGCCTTCGCCAGCCTGAGTCGCCAAACCACCAACCGGCAGCTGCGACGCCTTGCCCGAGCCGGCATGACGACGTCGCAGCGGCGAGCGGTGGACGTGCGCGACCTAGCGGCGCTGCGCGGTGCGGCCGCGGGTCGGCGCTCCGGACTCTTGACGGGCCGCTTGATGCAGGCGCACATTCCGCGTGCAGTATGTGCGCGCGGAGCTGGCGGAAGGACTGCGGTGGCGACCGGATCTCTCGACCAATCGTCCGCGGAGCGGTGGGCCCGCCTGCGGGAAGACGTGCGGCGCTGCGAGCTGCGCCGCGGTGCGTGGTACCCCGTCCTGAGCCTCGCGCCCGATGAGGCGGTCCTGGAAGTGCGTCGCAAGACGGTGATCGTGCCGCTCGCCTATCTCGAAGTCGTCCGCGC
>WNFD01001373.1_pt1 | contig 47522 bp, 52 predicted proteins | sample 5400491 | NCBI WGS metagenome assembly WNFD01 (sample SAMN13153343, study PRJNA577476) | soil metagenome | isolation source: 120 cm saprolite under Douglas fir tree site 2 hole 2 replicate 2 | place: USA:California | collected 2015-04-18
TCACCAGACGATGCGCGCGACGCTCGACTGGAGCCACGAGCTGCTTTCCGAATCCGAGCGTGTGGTCCTGCGGCGATTGGGGGTGTTCGCCGGGGCCTTTACGCTGGACGCAGCCAGTGCCGTGGCGGCGAGCGTCGACGTCACCGCTTCGGAAGCGGTGGATTCGGTCGCGAGCTTGGTGGACAAATCACTCCTGTCGGCGACTGTCGCCGGCACGATCGTGCGCTATCGTCTGCTCGAGACGACGCGCGCCTATGCTCGTGAGAAGCTCCTCGAGACAGCCGAAGTCGACCACTTCGCGCGACGCCACGCGGAGTTCTATCGGAATCTCTTTGAGTATGCCGAGGCCGAGTTGGAGACGCGGCCCACCGCCGAGTGGCTCGTTGCGTACCGGCCCCACCTCGACGACCTGCGCGCGGCCCTCGACTGGGCGTTCTCGCCGAGCGGTGATGCCGGCGTCGGCGTGGCGCTCACCGCGGCAACCGTGCCGCTGTGGATGCGTCTCTCGCTGCTGACGGAGTGTCGCGCACGAGTCGAGCAGGCCATTGCCGGCCTCGGACGTCAGGTGCCGGCCGATCCACGCCGCGACATACGCCTGTATCTCGCGCTTGGCCACGCCATCTTGCATGCCCACGCGAGCGCGGGCCAGGAAATGCATGCCGCGTTTACGAAGGCACTCGAGCTTGCCGAGATCATGGACGACACCCGGTACCGGTTGGGAGCGATATTCGGACTCTATACCCATCGCATCACCACAGGCGAGTATCGAGATGCCCTCAGTCTCGCCGAGAAGTTCTGCACCGTCGCGACGGAGACCGCGGCTCATTCCGAAGTACCGATCGGCAGCCGACTCATCGGTATCGCACTGCACATTCTGGGAGACCAGCCTGGCGCGCGACGACAGCTCGAGCCGTTGGTTCGCTCGCGCGTCGCGACGGCTCGGTCGTCACACATCAGCCTCTATCGAACCGACCAGCGAGTGATACTCGATAGCTACTACGGGCGTGTTCTCTGGTTGCAGGGATGCGGTGATCAGGCAACGCGGCTCACAGAGAGTCTCGTAGACTATGTTCGCACGAAGGATCACGTGCTGTCGTGTCTGTACGCGGTGCTCACCCACGCGTGTCCGATCGCCCTCCATGTCGGTGATTTCACGACCGCCGACCACCACGTGAGGCTGGCGTTCGATCTCGCCGCTCGGCATGCACTAGAGGTCTGGAACGATATGGCGCAGTGCTTCGAGGGGGCTGTGCTCATCGAGCGTGGGGATCATGGCGCGGGCTCGCAACTGCTTCAGGCGGCGCTCGAGAGAGTGCCCGAAGCCAACCTTCATCACCACATGAGTCTGCTTCTCGCTGAGCTAGCCGCGGGTCTCGGCGGTGCCGGGCAGATTGCCGAGGGGCTGCGTGTGGTCGACAAGGCGCTGGCGCGCGCGGAGCAGAAGGAAGAGGGATGGTATCTCGCGGAGTTGCTCCGCACGAAGGGTGAGCTGCTTCTGCTGGGGCGGGTACCGAGCGCCGTCGCGGCTGCCGAGGCCTGCTTCCAACAGGCACTTGACGTGGCACGGCGCCAGGGCGCGCTCTCCTGGGAGTTGCGGGCCGCCATGAGCCTCGCTCGGTTCTGGCGTGGACAGCAGCGAGTGAACGAGGCGCGCAAGCTGCTGGCGCCTGTTTACCGCCGCTTCACCGAGGGGTTCGAAACCGCCGACCTCGTGGCCGCAAAAGCTCTTCTCGCCTCAGTTCGTTGAGCGATGAGAGCGTTTCCACCCTTCCGGCTCGACACCGTCAACCAATGCCTCTGGCGTGGTGAGGGCCTGGCTGAGGAGCGCATTCTTCTGGCACCCAAGGCGTTTGCCGTGCTGCGGTATCTCGTCGAGCACCCCGGGCGACTGGTGACCCACGATGAGCTCTTCGAGGCGCTCTGGCCGAAGACGTACGTTCAACCGGAGGTGCTGAAGAGCCACATCGCGGCCATTCGGGCGGTGCTGGGGGACGACGCGCGGAAGCCCATCTTCATCGAGACGCTGTCCCGGCGAGGGTACCGATTCATCGCCTCCGTCACGGAGGGCGCGTCGGCGAGGCCCTCGCGGACCACGAACCTTCCGGAGGCGGTTTCTGAACTGATCGGTCGAGAGGCCGAACTCCTCGCAGTCACGGCCCTGGCCACCCAGCATCGGCTGGTCAGCCTGGTCGGCGCCGGCGGCATCGGCAAGACGCGCCTGGGCCTGGAGGTCGCGAGGCACCTTCTGCCGAGATTTCCTGATGGTGTCTTCGTCGCCGAGTTCGGCCCCTTGTCGAGTCCTGAACTTGTTCCGGCCACCGTGGCAAGCGCGCTCGGCCTCACGCACGTTGCTGGCACCGTGTCACGCGAAGGCGTCGCGGGCGCGGTCGGCACCAAGAAGCTCCTGCTAGTCATTGACAACTGTGAGCATGTGATCGAGGCGGCGGCCGGCATGGCAGAGGTTCTCTTGCGCACCAGCCCGGGCGTCTCTCTGCTCGCAACCAGCCGCGAACCCCTGAGAATCCCCGGCGAGTACGTCTACCGGGTCCCGTCGCTCGATGTGCCAGCGGAAGACCCTCAGGACATGGAAGACGTCTTTCGGTACGGTGCGGTCAGGCTCTTCGTGTCGCGGGCCCGTGCCGCGGAGCCACGGTACGTCGCCGAGGGCCGCGTCGCGGCGGCGACGGCCGCCATTTGCCGGCGACTCGACGGGATTCCGCTCGCGATCGAGCTCGCGGCGACGCGTATCGCTGCGTTCGGTGTCGATGTCGTGGCCGCCCGGCTGGACGACCGGTTCAGACTGCTCACGGGCGGCCGCCGCACGGCGCTGCCGCGTCACCAGACGATGCGCGCGACGCTCGACTGGAGCTACGAGCTGCTGTCCGAATCCGAGCGGGTGGTCCTGCGCCGGCTGGGGGTGTTCGTCGGGGCCTTCGCGCTGGACGCTGCCGGCGCCGTCGCGGCGGGGATCGACATCCCCGCGTCGGAGGTCACCGATGCGGTCGCGAACCTGGTGGGCAAGTCGCTCGTGTCGGCGGATGTCGGCGGCGCGATCGTGCACTATCGTCTGCTCGAGACGACGCGCGCGTACGCGCGCGAGAAGCTCATCGAGAGCGCCGAATTGGACGACTTCGCGCGACGCCACGCCGAGTACTATCGAGACCTCTTCGAGCATGCCGACGCCGAAGTAGAGACGCGGCCCACCGCCGAGTGGCTCTCTGCGTACCGACCCCACCTCGATGACGTTCGCGCGGCCCTCGATTGGGCCTTCTCGCGGAACGGCGATGTCGGCGTTGGCGTGGCGCTCACCGCGGCGGCCGTGCCGCTGTGGATGCACCTGGCGTTGAGGGCTGAATGTCGCGCACGAGTCGAGCCAGCCATTGCAAGCCTCGGACGCCAGGTGCCCGGCGACCCACGCCGCGACATGCGACTGTATCTCGCGCTTGGCCACGCCCTCGCGCATACTCACGCGAGCGGCGACTGCGAAATAACCGCCGCCTTCACGAAGGCGCTCGAGCTTGCCGAGATCGTGGGCGACACCCGGCACCGGTTGGGAGCGATACGGGGACTCTGTGTCCATCGCCTCAGCACGGGCGAGTGTCGCAGTGCCCTCAGTCTCGCCGAGAAGTTCCGCAGCGTTGCAGCCGAGACGGCCGATCGTTTCGATGTGCCGATCGGCAGCCGACTCATCGGTCTTGCGTTGCACCTTCTGGGCGACCAGCCTGGTGCGCGACGACACCTCGAGCCGTTGGTTCGCTCGCGCGTGACGGCTCGGTCGTCGCACGTCATCCTCTATGAGTACGACCAGCGAGTGATACTCGATTGCTACTACGCGCGCGTTCTCTGGTTGCAGGGATGTGGCGATCAGGCAAAGCGGCTCACAGAGAGTCTCCTCGGTTATGCCGGCACGAAGGATCACCTGCTCTCGTTTGCGTACGCGCTCTTCTTCGCGGCGTGTCCCATGGCGCTCTATGTCGGTGATCTCACGACCGCCGACCGCCCCGTGAGACGGGCGTTCGACCTCGCCGCTAGGCACGGGGTAGAGATGTGGAAAGTCTGGGCGCAGTGTTTCGAGGGGGTACTGCTCATCAAGCGAGGGGAGAATCGCGCGGGCTCGCAATTGCTCCAGTCGGCGCTCGAGAGATTGCCCGAGTCCGCGCTTAATACCGAGGTGAGTCAGCTTCATCCTGAGCTGGCTGCGGGTCTCGGCGGTGCCGGGCAGATTGCCGAGGGGCTGGTTGTGGTCGACAAGGCGCTGGCGCGTGCGGAGCAGATGGAAGCGGGATGGTGCCTGGCAGAGTTGCTCCGCACGAAGGGCGAGCTGCTTCTCCTGCAGCGGGCACCGAGCGCCGTCGCGACTGCCGAGGCCTGCTTCCAACGGGCACTCGACGTCGCGCGACGCCAGGGCGCGCTTTCCTGGGAGCTGCGGTCCGCTACGGGCCTCGCCCGACTCTGGCGCGGACAGCGGCGAGTGAACGAGCCGCGCAGGCTGCTGGGTTCTGTCTATCGCCGCTTCACCGAGGGGTTCGAAACCGCCGATCTCATGGCCGCAAAAGCTCTTCTCGCCTCAATTCGTTGAGCGATGAGAGAGTTTTCCCCATTCCGGCTCGACACCGTCAACCAATGCCTCTGGAGTGGTGATGGCCTGGCTGAGGAGCGCATGCTGCTCGCCCCCAAGGCGTTCGCCGTGCTCCGGTATCTCGTCGAGCATCCCGGGCGACTGGTGACGCACGCTGAGCTCCTCGAGGCGCTCTGGCCGAAGACGTACGTTCAACCGGAGGTGTTGAAGAGCCACATCGCGGCCATTCGGGCGGTGCTGGGGGACGACGCGAGGAAGCCCATCTTCATCGAGACGCTGTCCCGGCGAGGGTACCGGTTCATCGCCCCCGTGACCGAGGGCGCGTCGGCGAGCAGCTCTGCGGCGTCGGGTCCTGCCAAGGCCCTGGTAGGGCGTGGCGGCCAGCTCGCCGAGCTCCACCAGTGTCTCGGACGGATGTCGAAGGGCGAACGGCAGATCGTCTTCGTCACCGGGGAGCCTGGCATCGGCAAGACCGCGGTGGCCGACGCGTTCATCGGCCGGGCCGCGACCGAGGCCCCTGACATTCGGATCGCACGGGGCCAATGTATCGAGGGCTATGGAAGCAAGGAGGCCTATTACCCGGTGCTGGAAGCGCTGTCCGGCCTGTACCGCGGGGGCGGCGGCGACGCGATCATTCAGATCTTGGCGGCCCAGGCTCCCACCTGGCTCGTCCAGTTTCCCGCCCTCCTCACGCCGGACCGTGGCGAGATCCTGCGGCGTGAAGTCCTTGGCGCCACCCGTGAGCGGATGCTGCGTGAGATCGGGGATGCGTTGGACGCGATCGCGTCCCGAAGCCCCCTCCTCATCGTGTTCGAGGATCTGCAGTGGGTCGACTATTCGACCGTCGACCTGATCTCGGTTCTGGCGCGTCGCCGGACGACGGCGAAGCTGATGATCGTTGGGACTTACCGTGACGACGACGTTGCCTTGTCAGAGCATCCACTACGAGCGCTCAAGCAAGATCTACGCTCCCGCCACCTGTGTCACGAGATTGCATTGGGGCCGTTGAATGAAGCCCAGGTGGTCGACTACCTCGTCGCTGAACAGCCGGAATCCCCGCTGCCGGACGGGCTGGCGGCGCTCGTCTACCAGCACTCCGAGGGGAATCCCCTGTTCGTGGTCGCCGCCCTGGACCACCTCATCGGGCGGGGGTTCATCGCGCGTGGAAAGGAGAGCTGGCAGCTCCGGCGCCCCCTGAACGAGATCGAACTCGCCGTACCCGAGACTCTCCGGGAGATGATCGAGGTTCAGATCGAGCGGCTCAGCCCGGAGGAGCAGCAGGTGCTCGAGGTGGCGAGCCTCACTCAGGATCGTGCATTCTCGGTCATCGCCAGAAGGTGTGTGAGAGACTGTCCCGCCGCACTCACATTCTGCGTCCGGGGACGCTCGAGGAGCTTCCGGACCGGACCATCTCGCCATTCTATGAATTCGCTCACGCGCTCTATCGTGAGGTGTTGTACAGCCGAATCGCACCGAGCCGCCGAACACAGCTCCACCGGCAGGCAGCCGAATGGGCGGAGGCCAGCTTCCCGGAACACCTGAGCGAAGGGGCGTCGTTCCTCGCCTATCACTTCGAGCACGGAGGCGACTACGCACGCGCCGTAAAGTACCTGCGGGTCGCTGCCCAGACCGCCGGGCGGCGGTACGCGCCTCGCGAAGCCACCGCGCACCTCCAGCACGCGCTCGAGCTGTCGGGCCGGCTGCCGGACTCCGGACGGGCTACGAACGAGCTCGCCGTCCTGGAAGAGCTGGCCGCGATGTATTTGGTCTCATTCGACACGCGCGCCGTACAAACGTATGAAATGCTCGCCGCGCGGGCGGCCGCCAGTGATCTGATCGATCTGGAAGTGAGGGCACTCGTCAATATGGCGTACCCGCTGTCGTGGATCGACGCCGAGCGGTCTCTCGCGGTCGTGGACCGGGCGCTTCGGCTCAGCACCCGCCAACACGATCCGCTCCAGCAGGCGCGGACGCGCGTGAGCTGTCTCGTGCGGCGTATCTGGACAGGCGGATGGAATGCGCGAGATGCGGAAGACTGTCGTGAGGCCGTCGAGCTGATTCGCCAGAGCGGGCATCGCCACCTCTTGGCGGCGCACCTCATCGACTCCAACTTCATCAGGTGGGCCTCGTCCGAATACCGAGCCGCTCACCAGGACGCGGTCGAGAGCCTCGGTGTGCTGGTCGATCAGATCGTAGACAACCCGTATCTCAGCTTCGTGCACTGGTTGAGCCAGTTCACCTTGCCCTGGAGTCTCCTTTTTCTCGGTGAGTGGGGTGAGGCACTGCGCATCCTTGCCGCCGAGATCACGCTCGCCGACAAGAACGGGGATCGTTACCGTGGGCAGACGCTCCACCTCTACCGTGCCTGGGTCCACCTGCACGCGATGGACTTCCCCGGGGTGCTGGAGATCTGCGAGTCGATACTTCCATCACTCGACGAGCCTGAGCGGAGACCCTGGCGCCGGTTCTGCCTCGCGCTGACGGGCTCGGCGGAGGCCGCCTCAGGGAGATACGAAGCGGCCGCCGACCATCTCACAACCGCGCGAATCGAGATGGATGGCCGGCCGGTGATCCATGACTGGTACTGTCGCATGCTGCTCGAGCAGGCACTCACCGACGCCTGGTTGGGGAAGGGTGATCTGAAGCAGGCTCGCGCCGAAGCGCAACGCTTTGTCGCGGCGACCCTGACAACCGCCGAACGCACCTGGCAGGCGCTCGCGTGGGAAGCCAGCGCGCGCGTCGCGATGGCGGAAGGCGATCGTGGCCACGCGCGCACGTGTGTCGACAAAGCGGTGGCGGCGATGGAAGGCTTCGAGGTCCCCCTTGCTGCCTGGCGCGTACACGCCAGCGCCGCGGAGCTGGAGAGACGTCTGGGAAACCAGCGCGCGGCGGGACGTCACCGCTCGCTCGGCCGCTCGACGGTTCTCGCCCTGGCAAATTCTCTGGTGGACTACGAACGTCTCCGGGAAACATTCCTCGCGGCGCCGCCCGTGCGCGCGATCATCGATCCTGGGCGTGGTTAGCTCATCAGGCCGTCGGGAGCGGTGCCCAAGAAGAATATGCCGAGGCCGTCCGCGTCCACGCGCCACACCATCGCCTCCACGCGCACCGGCCGGCCGTTCGGCTTGACGAACTGCAGGGTCAGCGACGTGCCGGTCTGCAGGTCGCCCCGGGGCCGGAGCTTCGCGCCGCGGGCGCTCACATCCACGGTATGGAAGCGGAGCCACTGGCCTCGGACACGGGCATGGACCGTCCACGAGACGTAGGCTCTGCGAGTGTTCCTCCGGGTGCGCTGATGCTGGCTGGTCACGGCGGGGGGTGCCTTCATCGGGGGTGGCGAAATCAGGGTCTTCATGCCGCCGGATAGACGCAAGGCGCGGGCCAGCCGGAGAACAGACCGGGAATCGGTAAGTTCGAGGCGACCGGCCTCAATCTGCATTTCTTGATGGGAACGCGGCTACCCAGAGTAGGCCGGTGGCCTCTATCGGCTGGACACCGCGAGAATACGCAAATCGTTCCTGCCGATTACCCGCCGGCGGCCCCGTGCTCCCGCAGGAACGTGAGTCCCAGGCGCGCGTCCTCCACCGAGATCTCGAGCACACCGGGCAGTGTGGCGAAGGCTGGATGCGTCGCCACCGCCACCACGCCCATGCCGATGGTGCCCGATCCAGGGATCGCATGGCGGTCACGGTGAGCGCCGCAAGCCATCTGCGAGTCGTTCAGATGAAACGCGGCGACGCGCTCGAGCACACCCTCGGCGGCCAGCGCGTCGGCCAGGCGCTGGCCGGCGTCCGCGCTCGCGAGATCGAAGCCGGCGGCGTGCAGATGGCAGGTGTCGATGAGCAGACCGAGCTGCTCGGGCGGGGCGCCTACGTCGCGGAGCAACCGCGCCAGCTCGTCAATGGTCTGGCCGAGCTCGCTGCCCTCGCAGGAATTCTCGATCAGGAGCCGCGGGCCCGCCGGCATGCGCCCGATCAGCTCGCCCAGCTTGCGGGTGGCGAGGGTGAGCGCGGCGTCCGCGCTCGGATGGCCCTTGGCGTAGCCCACGTGGAAGCACACCGCGTCGAGCCCGACCTCCGCCGCCACCTTGAGATCGGCGAGCAGGCTCGAGACCGAGGAGTTGCGGATGCGTCCCTCCGGGCTGGCCAGGTTGACGAGCAGCGAGCCGTGGGCCACGCCCCAGACCGGGCGGCCGCGGAGCCCCTCGACCAGCGCGGCGCGGTCGGCCGCCTCGGGGACGCCGTAGTTGCCGAAGCGGCCCGGGTCGCGCAGGACCGTCTGGTACACGTCGACGCCCTCCTCCCGGAGCAGCGCAGGGATCGCGGCCAGCGGCGGATCGATCGAGATGCCGACGCGCATGACGCGTATTGTACTGTGCTTCGCTACCCGCCGCGGGCCAGGTGCGGGAGGACCGCCTTGCCGAACAGCTCCACCGCACGCAGGGGATCGGCCGCGAGGCTCACCGTGAACATGAGCTGGGTCACCCCGGCCGCCTCGGCGGCCCGCACCTGGGCGACGCAATCGTCGGGCGTTCCCGCGATGGCGAGGCGCGCGCGGAGATAGTCGAAGAGGCCGAGGCGCTGGGTGAGCGCCGGATCCATGTCGCGCTGTCGCGTGGTGTAGGTGGCCCGGAGCTCGTGGACGGCCGGCACCAGATCGGGCGGCACGCCGCGGCCGGCGGGGTCCGGCCCGAGGATGTACGCCGCGACGAACCCCAGGATATTGCCGAGCTTCTCGAGAGCGTCCTCGCGCCGCTCGGCCACGTCGAGGCAGGCGATGGACCAGACGTCGATCTCGCTCGCCGGCCGCCGCGCCGCGGCTGCGCCCTCGGCGATCAGGCCCCGGATCCGGCTCACGTGCTGAGCGCCGAGGCCGTAGTTGACGAAGGCGCCGTCGGCCGCGGCGCCCACCGCGCGCAGCGCGGCCGGCCCCGAGGCCGCTGCGTAGACGGGCACCGCGCGCTTGATCCACGAGAGATGCGTCCGGGCGCCCCGCCACGACGTGGGCGCTCCGCTCAGGGCCGCCTTCAAGAACGTGAGCCCCTCGCGGAGATCTGCGGCGCGGCTGGGCACACCGCCGACGTTGGCGACGCCGCTATGCCCCGCGCCCACCCCCAGGATGGTCCGGCCGCCGGCGGCCGCGTCCACCGAGGCCGCGGCCGAGGCCGTGATCGACGGATGGCGCGTGACGAGGTTGGTCACGCAGGTGGCCAGCGTCACTCGCGACGTCGCGGCGGCGGCGAGCGTCATGGCCACCCACGGGTCCAGCGCGTTGCCCGGCGTGTCGGCGATGCCGACCAGGTCGAAGCCCGTCTCCTCGCCCAGCCGCGCCATGCGCGCCGTGTACTCCGGCGTGTACGGCCAGAAGAAGAAGCCGAAGCGCATGGAGCCGCGCTACGGCTTGACCGGTGGATAGTCGCGCGAGTAGGGCGGGTTCTTGAGGAACTCCTCCGGCTTGTACGTCCAGAACTGCGAGACCGCCGGGTAGGTGTGGATCACGGTGGTGGCGAGCTTTCCGCCCACCTTGTCCACGCGGAGGATGTAGACGTTCTCGGTGGGATTGCCCCACTCGTCCAGCTTGATCGGCCCGCGCGGATCGGGCGTGCTCTCGATGGCCCGGCGGATGGCGGCCACGAGCTTCTCGCGGTCCTCCACCTGACCCCCGAGCGCGTTCGCGGCCTCGGTGATCCAGCGGCCCGAGCTGTACATGATGGCGTGGAAGTAGGCGGGGGTGCGCCCGAGCTTGGCCTCGGCCATCTTCATGAAGGTCTGGTTTGCGGGCGTCTGCAGCGTGGGGCTCCAGAGCAGCGAGCCCACTGTGCCGACCGCTTCGTCGCCCATGCCCCGCAGCGCGCTCTCGTCGATCATGACTCCGGTGCCGATGAGCGGGGTCTTGCCCTTGAGCGCGGACTCGCCGTACTGCTTCACGAAGCGCACCGCCTGGCCGCTCACGAAGACCGCGCAGACCGCGTCCACGTCCTTCTGGACCTGGGAGAGGTACGGAGCAAAGTCGAGGGCGTTGAGCGGCACCCAGATCTTCTGCACCACCTTGCCGCCGCCGTCCTCGAAGACGCGCTGGAATCCGCCCGCCTCCTCATGACCGAAGCCGTTGTCCATCGCGATGGTGGCCACCCGCCGGTACTTGAGCGTCTTGGCCGCGTAGTCGCCGAGCGGGTGCATGATCTGGCTGGCCGAGAAGTTGGAGCGGAGGATCCACTTGGCGATCTTGCGCTTGGTGAGGTCGTCCGGGGTGGTGAGGAACAGGGTGGGAAGCCGGTCGCGCTCGATCAGCGGCACCAGGCTGTTGCCCACGTTGACGAGCAGGATGCCGGTCATCACGTGGATCTTGTCGTGGTCGACCAGCTTGCGATACTTCGCCAGCGCGGTGGCCGAGTTGCCCTCGGTGTCCTCCTCGATCAGCTCGATCTTGCGCCCGCCCGCCTGGTAGTTGACCTGCTCGAGCGCCATCTTGAGGCCGTCGAGCATGTCCTTCCCGGCCTGGGCGAAGATGCCGGTGAGCGGCCCCATGAAGCCGACCCGGATGGTCTCCGCGGCAGCCGCCGGCCCCGCCCAGAGCGCGATCGCCCAGAGGACGAGGGCCGCGCGCGCCGCCGCGCCGGCCACTAATCGCAGAACTTGCACGGGGGGGAGTTCCGATCGTACGCGGGCGCCTTCAGGTACTCGTCCTGCTTGTAGGTCCAGAACTGCGAGACGTTCGGGTAGGTGTGCACGACCGTGTTCTGGAGCTTGCCGCCCACCCGCTCCACCTTGCGGATGTAGACGTTCTGGATGGGGTTGTTCAGCTCGTCCATCTTCATGGGGCCGCGCGGGTCGTCGGTGATCGCCACCTGGCGGAGGGCGGCGACGAACTTCTCCTTGTTCTCGGCTTCCCCGTTGATGGCCTTGAGCGCTTCGTAGTAGAAGCGGGCGCCGGTGTAGCCTTGGGCGGAGTAGAGGGAGGTGCTGCGGCCGAAGCGCTTCTCGTAGGCGGCGGAGAACTTCTTGTTGGCCGGGGTGTCGAGCGCGGCACTGTAGTGTAGCGAGGTGATCACTCCGATCGCCTCGTCGCCCATGGCCTTGAGCACGTTCTCGTCGGTGAGGGTGCCGACACCGACGAGCGGCATCTTCTCCTTGAGGCCGACGTCGTTCCAGGTCTTGATGAAGCGGGGCGAGAGGCCACCGGTGTGGCAGGCGTAGACGCCGTCGACGTCCTTCTTGAGCGAGGCGAGGAACGGCGCGTAGTCCTGGATGTTGAGCGGCGTCCAGATCCGCTGCACCACCTTGCCGCCCAGGTCCTCGAACACGCGCTGGAACCCCGCGTTGGTCTCCCAGCCGAAGGCGTAGTCCATGCTGACCGTCGCCACCCGGCGCAGCTTGAGCTGCTTGTAGGCGTAGTCCCCGAGCGGATGGGTCATCTGGCTGCCCGAGGCCGAGGTGCGCACGATCCAGCGCACGGGCTTGCGTTGGGTGATGTCGTCGGGCGCGGTGATCGGGTACACCGTCGGGATCTTGTTCTGCTCGATGTAGGGCACGATCGCGTAGCCGGTGGCGGCCAGGAGCCCGCCCGCGACGGTGTGCACCTTCTCCTGCTCGACCAGACGCCGCACCTTGGTGAGCGCGCCGGTGGGCTCGGGGTCCGAGTCCTCGACGATGACCTTCACCTCGCGGCCCGCGACCTTGTTGCCCACCTCTTCCCAGAAGAGGTGGAAGCCGTCGGTCATGTCCTTGCCGGTCTGGGAGAAGTTGCCGGTGAGCGGACCGAAGTAGCCGATCCGGATCGGCTCCGCGGCCCGGGCTCGGGAAGGCCGGACCGCGGCGGCCGCGGCGACACCGCTCATCGTCGCCAGGAACTGTCGCCTCTGCATGGGGACGCCTCCTCTTCGGTGAGGGGAACGGTTGCTCGCGCCGCTACACTAGGGACCGCTCTCCTATTTGTCAACCTACGCGGGCTTGACAGGGTTCCCGGGCGCGCTAGAGTCGGGCCCATGCTCAACGCCACCCGGGATCTCGTCCTGCCCACCACGATCACGGGCTCCTATCCGCGTCCCCACTGGTTCACCGAGGAGCTGCGCGGCCGGGGCTTCAAGGATGCCCTGGGCGATTCCCGCTTCCGCGAGCAGTACCTCGACGCGGTGGCCTGCCTGGTGCGCGAACAGGAGATGGCCGGGCTCGACCTGGTCACCGACGGGCTGGAAAGCGCTCCGGCCCGGCCACATCCTCTACGAGGTGATGGAGGCCTACCAGCCCGCGGTAGTGGGCGCCCCGCTCGCGGGCGGCGCGCTCCAGTACGCGGCCCTCTTCAAGACCGCGCAGCGGCTTGCGAACAAGCCGGTGAAGTTCGGCGCGATCACCGCCCAGTCGCTGGCCAAGATGCTGGTCGACCGCCACTACGGCTCGGACCGTGACGTGATCCTGACCCTGGCCGACATCTTCAACGCGGAGCTCAAGGAAGTCGCCGCCGCGGGCTGCCGGGTCATCCAGGTGGAGGAGCCCCAGCACCACATCGCGGGCGCCGGCGGCGCCACCGACAAGGATATGGAGTTCTACACCGAATCGGTGAACCGCGAGATCGCGGGGGTGGATACCGAGATCTGGCTGCACACGTGCTGGGGCAATCCGAACCAGCAGCCGCTGCACTGGGAGCGGCCGTCCTACGAGCGGTCGCTGCCCTATCTCCTGGCCACCGACGCCGACGTGCTCACGCTCGAGTGCGCTTCCACCAATGGCCGCGACCTGCCGCTGCTCGGCAAGCATCGCACCGACAAGAAGATCGCGATCGGGGTGGTGAACCACTCGACGGCGGCGGTGGAGCCGCCCGAGTTCGTGGCGGACCTGATCCGCCGGGCGCTGGAGTACGTGCCGGCGGAGCGGCTGATCCTGTCCACCGACTGCGGCTTCGGCCGGGAGGGGCTCGCGCGCCGCATCGCCTTCTACAAGAGCGTGGCCATCAACCTGGGCGCGAACATCGTGCGCCGCGAGCTGAAGCTGCCGGAGGTGGAGATCCCCGCCGCCGATCCGCGCTTCACCTTCGCGGGCTGACCGAATCTTTCACCCTCTCCCCTCCGGGGAGAGGGCAGGGTGAGGGGATAGAGGAGGGAGACCAATGGCACTGATCAAGGTGAGAGACCTGGCCTGGGTAAGGCTGCGCGCGCCGGACCTGGACGCGATGGAGGAGTTCCTCACGCACTTCGGGCTGACGCGCGCGGCGCGCACGCCCAAGGCGCTCTACATGCGCGGGACGGACCCGGTCCACCACATCCACGTCACCGAGAAGGCGGACGACGCGGGCTTCGTCGGCTTCGCCTACCACGCGGCGGGCGAGGGCGACCTGGCGCGGGTGGCGGCGGCCCCCGGCGCCTCCGCGGTGGAGGCGCTCGACGAGCCGGGCGGCGGCCGGCGGGTGCGCCTGCGCGAGCCGAACGGCTACCAGATCGAGGTGGTGTGGGGGCTCGAGGCGCTGCCGGTGATCCCGGTGGACCACACCCCGATGAACACCGGCGCCGAGCCCCTGCGGCGCGCGGGGACGCTGATGCGGCTGCGCAAGTCGCCGACCCCGATCAAGCGGATCGGCCACGGCGTGATGGGCACGCCCCGGGTCCGCGAGACCGCTCAGTGGTTCCGCGACACGCTCGGTTTCATCGGCTCGGACGATGTGTACGCGGGCGCCAAGGACCACATCATCGGCTCGTTCAACCGCTGCGACCGCGGGGAGGAGTACGTGGACCACCACACGTTCTTCTGCGTGATGAACGAGCGCGCGGGCATGAACCATGTCTCGTTCGAGGTGCCGGACGTGGACGCGGTGTTCAAGGACCACGAGTACCTGGCCGGGCTCGGCAAGTACGAGCACATGTGGGGCGTGGGGCGGCATCTCCTGGGCAGCCAGGTCTACGATTACTGGTCCGATCCGTGGGGGCGCGTGCACGAGCGCTGGGCGGACACCGACCGCCTGAACGCGCGGAGCGGTTCGAATCTCCTGTCCGCGGAAGAGGGGCTGGTCAGCCAGTGGGGCGAAGATCCGCCAGAGCGGTTCCTCCGGCACGTGACGACGTAGCCTCCCCGCTGGAACGCCTGCGGCGGATCTGCCTCGCGCTGCCGGAGACCAGCGAGAAGGTCTCCCACGGCGAGCCGACGTTCTGGGTGGGCGGCCGGATGTTCGCCACGTTCGACAACCACCATCACGGCGCCCCCCACGTGGGCGTCTGGCTCGCGATGCCGCTGGGCGCGCAGGAAGCCCTCGTCTACCAGGACCCCAAGCGCTTCTTCGTGCCGCCCTACGTGGGCGCGCGCGGCTGGGTGGGCGTCCGCCTCGACGCCCGCCCGAGCTGGAAAGTGGTGGAGAAGGTCGTCCGCGAGTCCTACGACTCCATCAAGAACAAAAACCCTCTCCCCCGGAGGGGGAGAGGGCAGGGTGAGGGGGCGGGTAGTAAGGGGGCGCGCTCTACGACCACACCTCCCGCGGGAACGGCAGCCCCTCGAGATCCGCGTCGGTAAGCGGCGCGTCCTTCTCCACGCGGAGCTCGTCGAGGAACCAGTAGATCTGCCGCAGGTGCTGGGCCGAGTGCCACGTCGTGCGCTCCATGAACTCGGGCGCCGACTGCGGGCCGTAGTAGGTGCTCACCTCACCGTCGCACCAACCGGGCCGGGCGAAGTAGGCGCGCAGGCGCTGGCGCACCGTCTCCCCGTGGCGCGCCACCGCGTCGCCGTCCGCCATCTCGGCCGGCGCGTTCTCCTCGAACCAGGCCCCGTCGAGATGCCCCTGCTCGCGCGTGTCCGCGAACGAGGCGGCGACCCGGAAGACGTGAAAGCCAAGCTGGCGCACGGTCCGATCGCGCCCCGGATACTTCATGCCGAGGTGCTCGCGCGGCACCTGCCGGATCGCCCGCTGGGTGGCGGCCAGCACCAGGTCCATCCGCTCGGCCAGCTCGGCGGGGCCGAGCTTCTTCGGCTCGCGGTAGCGCACCCCGACCAGCTCGGCCAGCGCCTGCGGGTTCCAGCCGTGCACGATGCGGTCGCCCACGATGGTGGCGGGCACGCGCATCACCCCGAAGGCCTCGAGATCGGCCCGCCGCTCCGGCTGGGCCTCGACGTCGAAGCCCTCGAAGGCCACTCCCCATGACGAAAGCAACTCTTTCGTCTTGGCGCAGGAGCTTCAGCCTTGCCTGAAATACACCTTAGCTCGTACTGACGCGGGGTTGCTCGTCATTGGCGTCTCCCTTGTAGCCTTGCCTCTTTCGCGCTGAAGGCATCGTAACATGCTCGCCTCCAAGGCCGCCCGCAGCGCGGCCATGGACGACGAGCCTTGACCTACAGCGCGGCGAGAAACGCGTCGATCTTCTTGCCGTTCAGGCCACGCTTTTTCTTTGCCGTCTCGATCGAGTCGATGATCGCGTACGCCTCGTCGCAGTACTTCGCAAGGAACGCCCATGTCATCTGCTGTTTGCGTCCCCACGTGACACACACTGGGCCGCGCTTCGTATAACCCGGTGCATGCACGTAGTGCCCGTTGTCTGGATTCGGGGCCGATCCTGGGCCGATTGTGACGTCCCACGATTTGCCGGCGTGAAACTGGGCGATGGCGGAGTTTGGGAGGGTGAACCCCAATCCGACTCCGATGTCGAGGAAGATGGCTCGTTTGACCTCCATCCGGCGGGTTGGGGTGATCTGCGCGAAGGCCTTGATCTTGTACGTCCTCGCTCCCACCTTCCAACCGTGGTGACGCCAAAGGTTCAGCGAATCGAGCACGACGAGCCCCGAATCGGGTCCACCCGTCTCCTTGAAGTATTCGCGCCGCACGTCCGCATCCGAGATGCGGATGAGCTTCTTCTGCTCCGCCTCCTCGAATCGGAGTGTCTGGTGCGCTCGGCCGGCGATGACGCAGTCGCCGAGCGTGTCGTTGTCGAACATTGGAGTGGGAATACCGTGATGCTGGACGTCGAAGTCGTACTCGTCAGGCGGGGCCGGCGGTGCCTTCAGCACCGACGCAAGCATGAGGTTCCGGACGTCTTTCTTCGCCCGCCGTTTTCCGAAGCGGATGATGGGCTTTCGGGCGCGTCTGGTCCTGGCCATGGCTCACCTCTCAGTCGGAATGAGGCGTCCATTCGTAGACACGCCGGACTTCCTCGACGGTGCCGTCAGACGAGGCCGAAGGCCTTCGAGAAGCGCTGCCACGCGTCCAGGTGGCTGCCGTACTTGCGATGCCCCGCGGTGTGCTTGGCGGAGGCGTAGAGCAGCCGGTCGCGCTCTTCCGCGGTGGAGTGGCCGTAGTCGTCGAGCAGGCAGATGCCCAGCTCCTGGTTGTGCGGGTCGTTGCCCGCCTTGGCCGCGCCTACCGCGAGCGTCTGCAGCAGCGGCGCGCGGTCTGCGCCGTCGCGGAGGTAGGCGGCGACCCAGTCCATGGCCTCGAAGGCGCGCAGGCCGTCGAGCGCACTGTCCAGGCGCTTGAGCAGCTCGGACGAAGTCAGCGCGTCGGAGCCCTTGGGCGGCGCGATCTTCACCGGATTGTTGTCCGGGGTGTGCTTCTGGTGATGGGCGGCGCGGGTGACGAAGGCCGCCGCCACGAAGAGGAGCTTGAGCCGGTGCGGGTGGGCGAAGGTGTCGAAGAACCAGCGCACCGTGTTGCAGTACTCGTAGCTGTGCTGCGGCATCGAGTACGCGTTGGGATCGCCGGTCTCGATGATGAGCTGGGCGGAGGCGAGCTGGATCGTGTCGATGATCTGGCGGTGGCCCTTGCCGGACTTGAGCAGCCCCACGACCAGGTCGATGTAGGCCGGCTCCTGGCCGCTCAGGATCGCCTGCTGGAGCGCGAGGGACTCGACCGGGGTCAGCGCCTCGTCGTTCTCGAGCAGCTCGCGGTCCTTGTTGTCGAGCAGGTTCTGGACCACCAGGCAGCCCATCTCGTAGGTCGAGTACCAGCGCGGCCCCACCGCGATGTCGGGCACGCCCGCGTACAGCATGGGGTGCGCGTTCTTCCAGCCCACCGCGCGGGCCAGCTCCACGGTGGCGCGGGCGCGGTAGGACTTGTGGCCGGTGGTGTAGGAGCGGTTGTGGAGCACCCGGTCCTGCACGTCGATGAGGCCCGCGAACACGAGCTGGGCGAGCAGCGGGGTGCGCCTGGCGGGATCGTCCACCGCTTCCTCCCACAGGCCGAGGAAGACGCGATAGGCGTTGATGACCTCACCGCGCTGGACGAGGGTGAGCCAGGTGTTGAGCCGCTCCGGCCACGTGCCCTCGATGGGGAGCGGGGCCTGGTCCGGCCAGTGCACCTCGGGCAGGGGTGGCTTGCCCTCGAACTTGAGCTCGTAGAGCCGCACGTAGTGCCCGGGCATCTTGCCGAGGAGCTGGTTCCACGGATCGAGGCCGGTTGGCAGGTACCAGAGGGTCTGGGCGAACGGCAGGTAGGCCAGCTCGGGCGGCATCAGCGGCATCAGGTCGAGGCTCGCGCGCGAGCTGAGCAGGCAGTGGTCGTTATTGACGAACCGCGGGACGCCGTCGTCCAGGCGCTGGTGGTACGGCACGTGCGTGTAGGGCGCGTGGATGCGCACGATCTGGCCGACCAGCTCGGCGAGCGGGACCTGGGCCCGCACCAGGTCGTAGAAGATGTCGCTGGCCCCCTTCTGGTCCCGCTCCAGGATCTTCTCCTCGAGCCGCGCATAGGCAGTGCTGATCTCGGGACGCACGGACCGGTCGACGGAGAGGGCCATGGGGACGCTCCTTTGCGAGTTGCGGAGACTTTGTCATGCCCCGGCGCCGCCTGTCAAATGGCCCCGGGCTTGGCGATCGGCCCGCGGTCTGCTAGGCTCCGGCCGTCATGGCCACCGCGATCGCGCCGAGCGTGCAGGGTCTCAGACAGGTCGCCTGGCTCGACTGCCCGGGCGGCGGCCAGGTCTCGGTGGACGGGACCATCGCCTACATCGCCCACATGAAGGCGCCCCACGGCACCAGCATCGTGGACGTGAGCGACCCCGCCCGGCCCCGCACCCTGGCCACCGTCGAGGTGCCGCCCCAGACCCACTCGCACAAGGTGCGTGCGGCCAACGGGCTCATGGTGGTGAACCGCGAGGCCCAGCCCGCGCACCAGCCCCCGGCCGGGGTGGGCGGCGGCCTGGTGATCTACGACGTCTCCGACCCGAGCCGGCCGCGCGAGATCACGTTCTGGAAATGCGGCGGCGCGGGGGTGCACCGCTTCACCTTCGACGGGCGGTACGCCTACATCTCCCCCGAGATGGACGGCTACGTTGGCAATATCGTGATGATCCTGGACCTCCAGGATCCGGCGCGGCCCCGGGAGATCGGGCGCTGGTGGATGCCGGGGCAGTGGACCGGGGGCGGGGAGACCCCGAGCTGGTCGGGGCGGCATCACCGCTGCCACCATCCGATCCGCGCGGGCAACCGGCTCTACGTGAGCTACTGGCACGGCGGCTTCGTGATCCTCGACATCGAGGACATGGGCAAGCCGCGCTTCGTCTCCGGGCTCGACTGGAGCCCGCCCTACATCACGCCCACCCACACCGCGCTGCCGCTGCCGTTCCCGCTCCACGGCCGCCGGATCATGCTGGCCGCCGACGAAGACGTGGCCAAGACGGCGCCCGGCCCGCCGTCCTTCCTGTGGCTGGTGGACATCACCGACGAGCGCCACCCGGTACCCATCTCCACCTTCCAGGTCCCGGGGGTAGACGGCGATCCGCAGCCCGAGTTCACCGGCTGCCACCAGCCCTGCGAGCGGGTGACGGGCACGGAGATCCCAGTGGCCTGGTTTGCCCACGGGCTCCGCATCGTGGACGTCGCCAATCCCCACGCGCCGCGCGAGGTCGCCCACTTCCTGCCCGAACCGCCCGCCGGCCATTCCCGGGTCTCGAGCAACGACGTGGAGGTGGACGGCCGGGGCCTCCTGTACGTGATCGATCGGGGCCGCGGTTTGCACATCCTGGAGCGGGTTTAAGCAGTACCGGCCCCGTTTCACACCTGCCCTGGTGCGGTGTTTCAAGGGCATGAACAACCGAACCGATCGCGGCTACCTGATCCTGGCAGACGTCTCCGGCTTCACCGCCTTCGTCACGACCACCGAGCTCGAGCACAGCTCCGAGATCATCGCGGCCCTGCTCGACGAGGTGGTCGGCCACTTCTCGCCGCCGCTCGAGATCCAGGAGATCGAGGGCGACGCGGTCTTCGCCCTGGGCGGCGAGGCATCCGAGCTACCGCGGACCCGGCTGCTCGAGGTACTGGAGGACGCCTTCGCGGCGTTCAAGGCGCGCCAGCGGGCGATGCAGGACGCGGAGACCTGCCTCTGCAACGCGTGCCAGAAGATCTGGACGCTCGATCTGAAGATGGTGGTCCACCACGGGCCGTTCCTGCGGCACACGGTGGGCGGCCGGAGCCGGGTGACCGGCACCGCGGTGATCCTCGTGCACCGGCTCCTGAAGAACGGACTGGGGCGGACGGGCGGCTACGCGCTCCTCACGGAGCCGGTGCTGCGGTCACTCGGGATCGACGCGGCGGAGGCCGGGCTGCCGGCCCACACCGAGCACTACGAGTACCTGGGCGACGTGCGCTGCTTCGTGCGAAATCTCAACGCGGCCCCGTGGGGCCTCCCTATCTCCCTCTCCCCTCCGGGGAGAGGGTAGGGTGAGGGCTGGAGGGCCTTCCCTCCTCGTCTCCCTCTCCCCTTTGGGGAGAGGGTAGGGTGAGGGGTCCTAGGGTGCGGGGGCTCGCGGGATCCTAGCTCACCCGCAGGCGATCGCGTAGACGTCGCCGACGCCCTCCGGCAGCCGGTCCTCGCGCCAGGTGCGCCCGGCGTCCTCGGTGCCGAAGACCTGGCCGGTGCGGCTCACGCAGTAGACGCGGTCGGCGTCGCGCGGGTGGAGCGCCACCGCCATCATCGTGCTCTCGGCCTTGACCCCGCGGTCGAAGCGCGTCCACGTCTCGCCCAGGTCGGCGCTCCGGTAGAGCGAGCCGTCCTCGCTGCGCGCGGCCGGGCTCAGGCAGGCGTAGAGCACGCGCGGATCTTGAGGCGAGACGCGGATGTCGCGGCTGTAGGTCAGCGGCGAGAACCGACCGACCTCCATGTCCTTCCAGTGCGCCGCGCCGTCGGTGCTGCGGAAGAGGCCCATGCGCAGGGCCAGGATCACGGTGCCGGAGGCCGCCGGGCTCACGCAGAGGGCGTGGCCGTCGAGCATGCCCTCCATCTCGCTGTCGCTCACGATGCGGCTCTTGAGATGCGGCAGCTCCGAGAGCTTCACGAGGTCGCCGCTGCAGTCACTCCAGGTCAGGCCCCCGTCGAGGCTCCGCATGGCCCCGCCCACCTCGAGCACGGCGTAGATGTGGTCGGGCTGCGCGGGATCGATCGCGATGCGCATCACCCGGCACGCGAACGGCATCTTCACGCGCTCGGCCTGGACCGCGTTCGGCAGCTTCCGCCACGAGGCGCCCTCGTCGTCGCTCCGGTAGATCCCCACCGGTGACGTGCCCGCGAAGAGCGTGCGCGGGTTGTTCGGATGCACGAGGATGGACCAGACCTGACCCCCGTCCTCCGGGAAGGGCAGGCGCTCCCAGCGCTCGCCGCGGTCCACGCTCCGGTAGGGGCCGTTCTGGGTGCCCACGTAGACCACGTCCGGATTGGTCGGGTGCACCGTGATCGCCTGCACGTGCACGTCGTCCGGGAGGCCCTTGTTGCAGAGCTCCCAGCGCGAGTCGCCTTCCCCTCGCCGGAACACCCCACTCTTGCTTCCGCCGGTCCACTTCGCCGCTCCAACGTAGACGTGAGAGGGACCCGTTGCCGTCGTCATGGACGCTCCCCTTTCAGTGCCCCGATGCCTGGTCCTGCGTGGTGCGCCACAGCATAAGCAGGTGCGGCGGCCTACGCAAGCACGCCCCCTAAGCGCACCACTCTCGTGGGCCGTCGTCCGAGAAACCGCACTGCTCGCACGGGTGGAAGAAGTGCCAGGCGGGCGGCATCGCCACCGCCAGGCGCAGCGACAGCTCGGTGCCCACGTTCTTGATATGGTGCACGGTGCCGCGCGGCACCCACACGATGTCGTCCTTGGCCGCGTCCACCACCACGCCGCCGGTCAGCTCCCACTGAAGCCGCCCCCCCAGCACCACCCACCACTCGTCGAACTCACGATGCCAGTGCGGCCGGTTGCCGCCGCCGGGCGGGGAGGCGATGAGGGTCACCAGGTTGCGCTCGTCGGCGATGATGCGCCGCGCCCACGGGGCCGGGCCCATCTGCGCGACGACCTCCGCGACCCGCGTGCGCAGCGGAGTCGAGCCGGCGCCGCCCGCGGGCGCGGTGGGGCCCGTGGCCAGGCGATCGATGACGATGCTGATCGGGGATGGGACGGTGGACATGGTGGCGCCTCCCGGCAGAGAGCATACCCGGCGCCCGAGCCCGCGCAAGCGGTTGCGGGCGCCCGACCCGCTCGCTTATGATCGGGACCCCGGAAAGGAGGGCGCGGCATGTCACTGACGACGAGGAAGCTCCACCCCCTGGTCGGCGCCGAGATCGTGGGCGTCGACGTCAAGACCGCGGACGAGGCGACCTTCACGGCGATCGTCGCCGCGTTCAACGAGCACTCGGTGCTGCTCTTCCGCGGACAGGCCCTCACCGATGAGCAGCAGATCGCCTTCAGCCGGCGCTTCGGGCCCCTCGAGACCACGATCCGGAGCATCGCGACCCAGGAGAGCACGCCCAATCACATCGCGAACCTCTCCAACGTGGACGCGGACGGCCGCCTGATCCCGGCCGGCGACAAGCGCAACATCTACAACGCGGGCAACCAGATGTGGCACACCGACAGCTCGTTCAAGAAGGTGCCCGCGATGGCCTCGCTCCTGTCCGCGCGCGAGATCCCCGCCGAAGGCGGCGAGACCCAGTTCGCGAGCATGCGGGTGGGCTATGCGCGCCTGCCCGTGGACATGCAGCGCTTCCTAGAGGACAAGGTGGCCATCCACAGCTTCGTGTACTCGCGCGGGCTCGTGGACGACGCGCTCATGCCGCCCGACCACGCGGCCCAGGTGCCGCCGGTGCGCCAGGCCCTGGTGCGGGCCAACCCGGCCAATGGACGGAAGGCGTTCTACGTGGGCTCGCACGCCTGCGAGATCGTGGGCATGCCCACCGCGGAGGCGCGCGCGCTCCTGCGCGAGCTGCGGGAGGCCGCCACCCGGCCCGAGGTGGTCTACACGCATCGCTGGCAGGTCGGCGATCTCGTCATGTGGGACAACCGGTGCATGCTCCACCGCGGGCGGCCGTGGGACGAGTCGCGCTACCGCCGGGTCATGCACCGCACCACCGTGGCCGGCGAGGGGCCGACCGCGCCCGGCGAGGGCCCGGCCGAGGTCAGCCCGGCCCGCGAGGTGGACATGACCTGGGGCCGCTCGCAGCTCGAGATGGTCTAGCATCTGTCCTGGCAGCCAACCATGACGCGTAGCCGGTGGGAGGGTCCGCTCCGAGCGCGGGCTTGGCCCGCGCGATCCGTTTCTGGGGGGAGGTTCGGCAGGGGGCGCAGCCCCCTCCGAGCTCTCTAACACCCTGGACGACGTCGTCGTCATCGGCCATCCGCTCGTGCAGCACAAGCTCGGCCTCATGCGGAAGCGGGAGACGAGCACGTCCGAGTTCCGCAGCCTGCTCGCCGAGATCAGCATGCTCCTGGCGTACGAGGTGACCCGCGAGCTGCCCACCCACGAGGTCGCGGCGGAGACCCCGGTGGGCCCCACCACGATCCGGCTCCTCGACGGCAAGAAGATCGTGCTCATCTCGATCCTGCGCGCGGGCAACGGCCTCCTCGACGGCATGCTCCGCATCCTGCCGAGCGCGCGCGTCGGGCACGTGGGCCTCTACCGGGACCCGACGACGCTTCAGGCGATCGAGTACTACTTCAAGGTGCCGCATGAGATGGCGGAGCGGGACGCGGTCGTGCTCGACCCCATGCTCGCCACCGGCAACTCGGCGGTCGCCGCGGTCCGCCGGGTGAGGGCCACCGCGCCGCGCTCGATCCGGTTCGTCTGCCTCCTGACCTGCCCGGAGGGGCTCGAGCATTTCCACCGCGAGCATCCCGACGTGCCGGTCTACACCGCGGCCATCGACAGCCACCTGAACGAGCACGGCTACATCGTCCCCGGCCTGGGCGACGCGGGCGACCGCCTCTTCGGCACCAAGTGAGACTCGCCGGGAAAGTGGCCCTGATCAGCGGCGGCGCGCGCGGGATGGGCGCGGCGGAGGCGATCCTCTTCGCGCGGGAAGGCGCCCGGGTGGTCCTGGGCGACATCCTCGACGCCGAGGGCAAGCGCGTCGAGGCGGAGATCGCGGGCAAGGGCGGGGAGGCGGTCTACGTGCGCCTCGACGTGACGAGCGAGACGGACTGGGAGCGCGCGGTGGCCACCGCGGTTGGGCGCTTCGGGCGGCTCGACGTGTTGGTGAACAACGCGGGGGTGGGCGGCGGCAGTCTGCTCGAGCACACCACCGCGGAGGCCTGGGACCACGGCATGGACGTCAACGCCAAGGGCGTCTTCCTCGGCACCAAGGCCGCGATCCCCGCGATGCGCCGGGCCGGCGGCGGCTCGATCGTCAACATCTCCTCGCAGCTCGGGATGGTCGGCATGGAGCGCAGCAGCCCGCAGTACCAGGCCTCCAAGGGCGCGGTGCGCACCCTCACCAAGCTGACCGCGGTGCAGTACGCGCGCGAACGCATCCGCGCCAACTCGGTGCACCCCGGTCCGATCGTGACCGCGATGACCGAGGCGCGCCGCGGCGACCCCGGGCACTACGAGTACATGGTCTCGCGCATCCCGCTCGGCCGCTACGGCGAGCCGGACGAAGTGGCCTACGGCGTGCTGTACCTCGCCTCGGACGAGTCGTCGTTCGTGACCGGGAGCGAGCTGGTGATCGACGGAGGCTGGACGGCCCAGTAGCGGTGGAGCCGCAGCGCCTGCAATTCCCACGCAGTGACAAAAGGAGTGGAGCCGTGATCTACGAGATCCGCACGTACCGCGTGAAGGTCGGCAGTCTCCCCGAGGTGGAGAAGCGCTTCGGCGAGGGCTACGAGTACCGCAAGAAGATCTCGCCCCTCGCCGCGTTCTGGCACACCGAGATCGGCCCGCTCAACGAGATCATCCACGTGTGGCCGTACGCGGACCTGGGCGAGCGGAACCGCCTCCGCGCCGAGGCGGTGAAGGCGGGCAACTGGCCGCCCAAGATCGCCGAGTTCATCGAGACCATGCAGTCGGAGATCGTGGTGCCGTTCGCGTTCCTGCCCGACCTCAAGCCGGGCAAGATGGGCCCGTACTTCGAGATGCGCTACTACGCGATGAAGGCGGGCACGCTCCCGGACCTGGTCAAGCGCTGGGAGTCGAAGATCGAGGAGCGCATGAAGATGTCGCCGGTGGCGCTGGCCGGGCACGTCGAGCACGGCGAGGCCAACCGCTTCATCCACATCTGGGCCTACAAGAGCCTCGACGAGCGCACCGCAGTGCGGAACAAGGCGCGGGAGATGGGGGTGTGGCCGCCCCCGGGCGGGAGCGACACCCTGCTCACCATGGCCAACAAGATCATGCTCCCGTCCGCCTTCTCCCCGGTCCAGTAGCCGGCGAGATCAGGGTAGCGAATCGAGGAAGTCGAGCAGCACGCGGTTGAAGGCCTCCGGCTGGTCGAGGTTCGAGGAGTGTCCGGCGCCCCGGATCACCTCGAGCCTCGCCCCGGGGATCTTCTTCGCCATATACTCGCAGGGGGCCAGGAAGGGCTGGTCCTGATCGCCGACGATGATCAGGGTCGGCACCCGGATGCCCGCGAGCCCGTCGATCACCCGCGCGCCCTCCTGCGCCAACATGCCGCGCGCGGCGTGGGCCAGACCCTGGGCCGACCGGTGGAGGCTCGCCGATTCCCGGACCTCACGGCTCTGGCCGAGGGCGTCCAGGCCGCGCGTCTCGAGCGCCCCCGCGCGCTCGCGGGCCCGCGCGTTCCACGCCTCGCGCGCGTCCGCGCTGCGGTAGCCGGGGCCGGAGTCGCAGATCACGAGCGCCCGCGTCATCTGCGGATGCTCCAGCGCGAAGCCGAGCGAGACGTACCCGCCGAGGGAGAGCCCGCCGATGACCGCCCGCTCCACGCCCAGGTGGCCGAGCAGGGCCCGCATGTCCGCGATGGTGAGCGGGGCCGAGTACTGCGCCGGGTCCGCCGGGCTCTCGGTCGCCCCGTGCCCGCGCATGCTCCAGCTGATGACGCGGTAGCGGTCGCCGAGGGCGCGGAGCTGATCGTCCCACATGCGGCGGGTGGCGGAGTAGCCGTGGCTCAGGAGCACCACGGGGCCGGCCCCGGTCGCTTCGTAGTCGAGCTCGATGCCGTTCAGACTGGCTCGCGCCATCGGGAGCCGCTCCTTTCCCGCCGGATTGCGCCCGAGTATGCCAGAATCCCCGCATGCAAACCATCCGGCGCCGCGCCGCGCGGTGGGCGATCGGGGCGATGATCATGGCCATGACCGGGGTGCCCGGAGGGGCGGGGGCGCAGGAGCTGACCGAGCTGTCGGCCGCGGAGGCGGCGGCGCGCATCCGCGCCGGCACGCTCAAGAGCGAGGACCTGGTCCGCGCGCTCATCGATGTGATCGAGCGCAAGCGCGACCTCAACGCCTTCATCACCTTCGACCGCGACCGCGCGCTCGCCTCCGCGCGCAAGGCCGACGCCCTGGCCGCCCGCAAGAGCTTCGCGGGCGTGCTCCACGGCGTGCCGATCGTGGTGAAGGACAACATCCACGTCGCCGGCGTGCCGAGCTCGGCGGGCACCCCCGCGCTCAAGGCCTTCGTCCCGACCCGCAATGCCCCGGTCGCCGAGAAGCTGATCCGGGCCGGCGCGATCGTGCTCGGCAAGACCAACATGCACGAGCTCGCGTTCGGCATCACCAGCAACAACGCGGCGTTCGGCCCGGCCCGCAACGCCTATGATCCCTCGCGCATCGCGGGCGGCTCCTCGGGCGGCACCGGCAATGCCATCGCCGCGCGCATGGCCGCGGCCGGGCTCGGCTCCGACACCGGCGGCTCGGTGCGCATCCCGGCCGCCCTCAACGGCATCAGCGGGCTGAGGCCCTCGCTCGGGCGCTACTCGCAGGAGGGCATCACGCCGATCGCCCACACGCGCGACACCGCGGGGCCGATGGCGCGCGAGGTCGCCGACCTGGTGCTGCTCGACACCATCATCACCGGCGCGCGCGACAAGGTGGCGCCGGCCTCGCTGCGTGGTCTGCGGGTGGGCATGCCCCGCGCGGTGTTCTGGAAGAACCTCGACCCGGAGACCGAGCGGCTCGCGACGGCGGCGCTGGATCGGCTGCGGGGCGCGGGCGCCGAGGTCGTCGAGGTGGACATGCCCGGGCTCGCGGAGCTGAACGGCAAGGTGAGCTTCCCGGTCGCCCTCTACGAGGCCAACGTGGACCTGACCCGATACCTCAAGCGGTACCGGATCCCGCTCGACATCAAGGGGCTGGCCGAGCGCATCGCGAGCCCGGACGTGAAGGGCCTCTTCGCGAGCGCCATCGTGCCCGGCGCGCAGGACGCGATCCCGGAGAAGGTCTACCGCGACGCGCTCGCCACGCGGCCGGCGCTCCAGCGCCTCTACGCCGAGACGTTCAAGACCCACGGCATCGCGGCCCTCGTGTTCCCCACCACCCCGCTGCCCGCCGCGCCCGTGGGCGACGACCAGACCACCAAGCTGAACGGGGCGGACGTGCCGACCTTCTCCACGTTCATCCAGAACACCGATCCTGGCAGCAACGCGGGTATCCCCGGCCTCACCGTCCCGATCGGGCGCACCGCGGCCGGCCTGCCGGTGGGGCTCGCGCTGGACGGGCCCGCGGGCAGCGACCGGCGCCTGCTCGGCATCGGGCTCGCGCTGGAAGCACTGTTCGGCCGCCTGCCCGCGCCGTGAGGAGCCTGCCATGAGACTGCTGAGCCCCGACGAGATGAACCAGCTCCGGCCCGCCGAGAGCCACGCCTTCCGCGGGCCCGTGCCCACCCAGATCGTGTCCAGCGAGGAGTACTTCCCGACGCCGCAGACCGCGGCGCAGCGGGAAGTCGAGGCGCGGCTCAAGGCCCTGGGCGACGAGCTGGGCGGGCGACAGGGAGTGAGCCGCCGCGCTTTCTTCCGCACCGCGGCGGGCATGGCGGCGGCCTACGTGGCCATGAACGAGGTGTACGGGCCGCTCTTCGCGGCCACCCGCGCGGAGGCCGCCGACAAGGATATGGCGGCAGAGCGGGCGAATGCGCTCGCCGGGCAGTTCATCATGGACACGCACACCCATTTCCTCAAGGACGACACGCGCCTCACCGGCTTCGTGCGCATGCGGGAGACGGTGGGCCGGGCGGGCTGGAACCCGGGGCTGGCCGGCCGGCCGCAGACCATCGAGGATCTGAAGTTCGACAACTACTTCAAGGAGATCTTCCTCGACAGCGACACCAAGGTGGCGCTCATCAGCAGCGCGCCCTCCGATGTGCCCACCGACTGGTTCCTCACCAATGAAATGATGGCGCAGGCCCGCGCCACCGTGAACGCGCGCCTCGGCGGGCGCCGGCTGCTCACCCACGCCATCTTCACGCCGGGGCAGCCCGGCTGGATGGAGGCGCTCGAGCGCGCCCTCGTGGATCTCAAGCCCGATTCGATGAAGGGCTACACGATCGGCGACAATTCCAACAAGGACCAGAGCCGTCACCCGTGGCGGCTCGACGACGAGCAGCTCCTCTACCCGGCCTACGAGAAGATGGCGAAGGCGGGCGTCGTCAACGTCTGCATCCACAAGGGCCTCTTCCCGCCCTCGCTCGACCAGCGCTACCCAAGTCTACGAGCCCACTGCGACGTGCGCGATGTGGGGAAGGCGGCGAAGGACTGGCCGCAGCTCAACTTCATCATCTATCACGGGGCCTATCGCTTCGCGGGCGGCGGCAACCCCGCTGACGCGCTCGCCCAGTTCGAGCAGACCGGGCGCGTGGACTGGGTGACCGACCTGGCCGAGATCCCCAGCCGGCACGGCGTGACCAATGTCTACGCCGATCTCGGCCAGCTGTTCGCGCTGACCACGGTGGCCCAGCCGCGGCTCACCGCGGCCCTGATGGGCATGCTGGTACGCGGCCTGGGCGCCGACCACGTCATCTGGGGGACCGACGCGGTGTGGACCGGCGCGCCGCAATGGCAGATCGAAGGGCTGCGCCGGCTCGAGATCCCGGAGGACATGCAGAAGAAGCACGGCTTCGCGCCGCTCGGGGCGGCCGATGGCCCGGTGAAGAACGCGATCCTCGGGGAGAACGTCGCGCGGCTCTACCGCTACAACCGCCACGCGGAGCTGGCCGGGCCGAGCCGCCTCGCCGAGCTCAAGGCCGAGTACGAGCGCCGGGGGATCGGCCGCAGCAACCGCCGCTACGGCTACGTCGTCGTCGGAGGCTGAGCCGGCGCGGCCGGCCCCCCTGGGATCAGTTGCTCAGCGCCCCGGCGCGGGGCCGGCCCATACCCAGACGTAGGGGTAGTCCACTCCGTTGCCGTGACGCGCCCAGCGGCCGGTCGGCAGCGTGATCTCGGGCGCGGGCTCTGGCCGCGGCGTCGGCACGTAGACCAGGCTCGGCGGCGACGGCACAACGATGTAGATCGGCGGCGGGATCACGATCACCGGTGGTGGCGCGGGTGGGAGATAGACCGCGTCCAGGCAGCACGAGATGAACGGGTGCGGCCGGGGATGCGGCCTGGACGGCCGGGGATGCGGCCGCGACATCATGCCGGCCGGGCGATCGTCGGCCCACGCTGCCGCCGGACCCAGCACGAGCAGAGCGAGCGTGATCGCAACCAGCCCAGCCAGACGGTGCATGGCCAAAGTGTACTCCTCCAACCGCTTGACAACGAGCGCGCGCGGCGGTTTGCTTGGAACCGACGGACGGTGAGGCGCCGCCGGCTGTCCTGCCGTGAACCCACAGGAGATCAGGATATGGAGAACACGCCACCCGGCTCGCACGGCGCGTCATCGGGCGTGAGTCTTACCTGATGGCGCGCGAACTCAGCTAGGGCACGACCAAGATCCCGGCCCATGGTCGGGACATGCCGCAGGCATGAGCCTGCGCGCGAGAAACCGAGGCCCGGCAGGCGGCTCACCGGTGCCGCCTGCCGGGCCGTTTCTCACGGGCTCCGGGCCGGTCTTCTCCTGGCTCGGTCGGAGGAAGACGCGGCATGGCGCAGTGGGATCGCATAGACGTCGATGCCTCACCGATGCGCCTGTACGTCGGCATGCCCAGCCTTGGCCGGGCCTTTCCCGCGGTCATCGTCATCCACCCCGGCTCGGGCGTGGACAAGTTCACCGAGGACCGGGTGGAGAACCTGGCCCAGCAGGGCTACCTGGCCATCGCCCCCGACCTCTACCACCGCCAGACCAGCGCCGCGGCCGGTGTGTCGAGCGCCGCGGCCGGTGTGTTGGACGACGGCGACGTGCTGACGCGCATCGGCCGTCTCCGCGACCCGGAGGTGATCAGCGATGTCAATGCGGCGGTCAACTATGCGAGAAGGCTGAAGGACACGCAGCTCGGCGACGTCGGCATCATCGGCTTCTGCATGGGGGGGCGCGTCGCCTACCTGATGGCGGCCTCCAAGCCGGTGTTCAAGGCGGCAGGCGTCTTCTACGGCGGCGATATCATGAGGGCGTGGGGGAACGGCCCGACTCCGTTCGATCTGACGCCGTACATCCACTGTCCGATCGCGGGCTTCTTCGGCGCCGAGGACGCGAATCCCTCGCCCGCGGACGTGGACCGGATCGCCGCCCAGCTCGACAAGTACCGTAAGCCCCGCGAGTTCCATCGCTACCCGGACGCGGGGCACGCCTTTCTCAGCTTCACGAACCCCGCCACCTACCGGGAAGGCCCCGCGCGCGATGCGTGGGACAAGCTCATCCCGTTCCTGCAGCGCAACCTGCAGACGAGCCGCCAGCCGCGCCAGCGGCTGACCTGAGTCGGTCAGGCTGCCGTAGGCGACAGCCTCGGCGCGGCGGCGTCGGCCGGCCGCGCGGGGGGAGGCGTGAGTGGATAGCCCTGGAGCATGTCGTAGAAGACCTGGCACCAGGGGCAATCCACGCCAGCGTCCATGTTCGCGCAGGTACAGCGGCCTTCGAACTGGGTGGCGATCTTCGCCGCTTTCTCGCGAAGCTTCATGATCGGCCCTCCGTTGATCAGACCGTAGCCCCGGCCTGCGACACCTTGATGGCAGCCGAATGAAGATGACATGCCATTCTATTCACCACAAGCAATCGAGATGCCACCAAGGTAGTTCCGCGAAGGCGGCCACAAACCGGCCCGAGCAAGCGCGCGCGAAGCGCCAGCCTGTCGTTTTTACCGGGTCGAAGGGGCGCGAAACGCGGCGTGCTCGGCGGTCCAGCGCTTCAACAGCTCGGGATCCGGCACCTGGGCGATGCCCGGCACCCGCGAGGTCGCGACCTCACCACGGCCGCTCAGCACGATCTCCGGCTTGCCGAGGTCGTTCGTGTAGAAGTACGAGGACGGGAAGATGTCACCCGGGTAGGTGAAGTTGGGCAGGGTGGCCAGCTCGGCGCAGATGGCCCCGCCGATCGCGCTCTCCAGCATGCCGCCCACCCAGCAGGGGATGTCGTGCTGGGCGCACAGGGCCTGGATCTCGCGCGACTCGGTGAGCCCGCCCACCCGCGCCATCTTGATGTTCACGACCCGGCAGCTCTTCAGGCGAATGGCCGCCTGCACGTGCGCCAGGCTCTGGACGCTCTCGTCGAGGCAGACCGGGGTCCCGATCCGCTGTTGCAGATCCGCATGGTTGACCAGGCTCATGCCGTCGTCGGCCAGCGGCTGCTCGATCATCGCCAGCCCGAACCGGTCGAGAGCCCCGAAGAGCTCGGTGTCCGCGGGCGTGTAGGCTGCGTTGCAGTCCACGTGGAAGGTGAAGGCGGGGAAGGTGGATCGCACCGCCTCCACCATGAAGAGGTCCCAGCCGGGCCGGAACTTCAGCTTGACCCGCGGGAAACCCGCGTCGATGGCCCCCTGGATCTTCTCCATCAGGATGTCGAGCGAGTCCTGGATCCCGAAGTCGGCGCCCACCGCCACGCGGTCGGCGGTCCCGCCGAGGGCGCGGTGCAGCGGCAGGCCGCGCCGCTTGGCGTCCAGCACCCACCAGGCGATGTCGAGCGCGGCCCGCGCGAACTGGTTGCCCTTGATGAAGGCCAGCCGGTCGAGCAGGTCCCGGGCGGTCTCGATGTCCTGGCCGATGATGCGCGGGGCCATGTGCTCGCGCAGGGTGTGGAAGGTGGCGAGGGTGTGCTCGGCGGAGTAGGCCGGGATGAACACCGGGCAGCTCTCGCCCCACGCCTCGTGGCCGCCGCCCTCCATGCGCACCAGGATGGTGTCGGTGACGTACTGGTCGGCGTAGGACGTCCGCCACACGAAGGCCAGCGGCAGCTTCATCCAGTAGACGTCGATCGCGTCGATCTTCATGCGCTCAGCGCGCCCGGGCCACGATGAAGAGGCGCCGGAACGGGAACAGGGTGTGCCCGTCCGCGCGCGGGGGGTAGGCGCGGCCCACCAGTAGGGCGTAGTGTGCCTCGAAGCGGCTCCGCTCCGGCTCCGCGAGCGCGTCGAGCAGGGGCTTGAGCCAGGTGCCCTTGGTCCACTCCTTGACCGGATCGGCCCCCTCGAGGATCTGGAGGTACTCCGTCTCCCAGATGTCCAGCGCCGCCGCGCGCGGCGCGAGGGCGTCGTAGTAGAAGTCGGGATCGGCCACCGGCGCCGGCCGGAGCAGGGGCTCGAGCCGCGCGCGCCACGGCCCGCCGCGCGCGGCCTCCGAGATCAACGTGTGCGACGGCGCCCCGAAGTTGCGCGGCATCTGGACGGCCAGCACCCCCGCGGGCGCGAGGGCCGCGAGCAGCGCCGGGAACAGCCGCTCGTGGCCGGTGAGCCAGTGGAGCGCGGCGTTGGAGTAGATGAGATCGGCCGGGCGCGGCGGCTGCCAGGTGGCCAGATCCGCCTGCTGCCAGGTGATCGTGGGCGCGGTGGCGGCGGCCTTGGCCAGCATGGTCGGCGAGTCGTCCACGCCGGTCACCCGGGCCCCGGGCCAGCGCTCCTTGATCAGGCGCGTGACGTTGCCCGCGCCCGCGCCCAGGTCGTAGACCTCGCCCGGATCGTCGAGCGCGACGCGATTCAGGAGATCGATCGCCGGCCGCAGCCGGTGATCGGCGAACTTCAGGTACTGCGCGGGGTCCCAGGCCACGCGACATGATAGCACCGGGCCTGCCCCGCCCTCCGCCCCGCGCCCTAGCGGGGCGTGGCGGGAGCGCTGAGGAGAAATCTCGCCTCCGCGAAGGCTTCCATCGCTTCCTGCGGGAGGCCCTGACGCGCCGAGAGCTCGCCGAGCAGGAAGTGAAGCGTGGGCTCGTCGGGTCGCCCAGCGAGCGCGCCGGCCACGCGGAGCCGCGCATCGTGAAGGAGACCACACCGCGCCAGGAACCCGGCCCGCAGGATGGCCGCGGTGGTGGCGGACGGCCCGCCGGGGAGCGCTGCGTCCATCTCCCGCAGGTCGTGCTGGATCGTCCGGGCGTGGGCTGGGTCGACCAGCTCGAACCAGACTTCCTGGGGCGGATGCCAGGCCGGGAGGAGCTGGAACCGGTACCGGACGCCGGCCACCAGCCGGGGCGCGTCCTTTGGGTACTCGAACCGGGTCCCCGCGAGATCGGCGCGCTCGATGACCACGCCGTCGGGCGCGACGATGCGAACCCCGTAGCGCGACGATTGGCTGCCTCGCCACTCGAAGACCAGGGAATCGGGAAGGACGAGGCCGTCACGGGGCGTGAGGATCACCGGAGGCCTCACGCCGGCCCGGCTACCAAGGTTTCCGAACGGCACGTCCTTCGACGTCGTCGAGAGGAAGTCGAAGCTCGCCTCGAGGATCATCAGCCCCTTGTGGAGCCGGCCCCGCGTGGGCGGCGGCGCCGTGACCACGAACGGGGAGGTGGACTCGGCCACCCTGACCGTCCCGCGCCCGCCGCTCAGGACGACGACGACCCACGCGTCACCGGTGGTGGCCACGACGTCGCCGTCTCTGAGCGTCAGCAGGGGAGTCGCGGGACGGTGGCGCTCGCCTCCGGCCGAGCCGACCTCGACCCGTCCCTGGCCCACGTGGATCTCGGTGATCATCCCGCCGACCTCCGGCTCCGCGCTGTCGGCGACGCTCGGAGACCAGGCGATGGCCAGCAAGGCCAGGACCAGACACCAGCGGATCAGCGGCCGTCCTCTCGCGCCCATGGCGGGTACCTCCCAGGAGTCGCGCATCCTTGGACGAGCTCCTGACCGCTCCCGGATCGCAAGGCGTGTGCCACGGTCGGATGCGTCGAGACGGCGGGAGGTTCCGCGTCGGCGCCCATCCGCGGGCCTGGCGTTCTGCCCGCTTCGGCGCTTGTGTCGTGCCCGAACAAGCGGGCCCGACGGTCAGCGCAGGCGCGTCGGGCCGGCGCCGATCAGCGGGTGGGCGCGGGCGGCGGGGGCGGAGGCGGCGGCCCGGGCGGAGGCAGCGGGACGACACGCGCGGGCGCGGTGCCCGGCGCGGCGGCCGGCGGATCGCCACAGCGGAACACCGCGGCGTAGATCACGGAGAGGTCCTCGGTGCCGCCGAAGGTGAGGACCGCGGTATTGCCGCCCATCTTCACGGCCTTGCGCCGGAGATCCTTGATGGAATCGTCGCGCGCGGTGCCGATGCGCGAGCAGCCCTGGGTGAGGCCGGGCTCGGTGGTGAGCCGGACCCGCGCCATCGCGATCTTCTCCGCGTCCTGGGCGGCCGCCGGCCCCGCCAGCGCGGTCAGCAGCAGCAGCATTCCCGCCACGCATGTCGCCCGCCTCGTCATGGCCCTCTCCCGGTTGGTGCTATATGCTGTGTTTTGCCATGATACCCGACCGGCTCCGCCAGGTCAGGCTCGCGCTGCGGGTGCTCCTGGTCGCGGCGTCGGTCGTCCTCGCGGGCGCGGCGGCGGCCCAGCAGCCGGTGCAGACCCCGCTGCTCCTCATGATCTCGATCGACGGGCTCCGGCCCGACTACGTGACCGCCGCCGACGCGCACGGCGCGAAGATCCCGAACCTGCGCCGCTTCCTGAAGGAGGGTGCCTTCGCGCAGGGCGTGGTGGGCGTGATCCCCACCGTCACCTACCCGAGCCACACCACGCTGATCACCGGGGTATCGCCGGCCACCCACGGCATCTTCGCCAATACTACGTTCGACCCGCTACGCGAGAACCAGGGCGGCTGGTACTGGTACAGCGAGGACATCCGGGTGGCCACTCTCTGGGACGCGGCGGCGCGGGCCGGGCTCAGCACCGCCAGCGTGCAGTGGCCGGCCAGCGTGGGCGCGCGCGTGACCTGGAATATCCCCGAGCTCTGGCGGGCGGGCACTCCCGACGACGCCAAGCTGCTGCGGGCGGTCTCCACCCCGGGCCTGCTGGCCGAGCTCGAGCCGGAGCTGGGCCCGTATCCGCGCGCGCTCACCGTGGAGTCGGACGAGCAGCGCACGCGGTACGCGGTGCGTATCCTCGAGAAGAAGCGGCCCAACCTGCTGACGCTCCATCTCATCGCGCTCGATCGCGTCCAGCACGTCACGGGGCCGTTCACTCCCGAGACCATGGCCGCCCTCGAGCGCATCGACGCGCTCGTGGGCACGCTGCGCGCCACCGCGGAGACGGTGGCGCCGGGGGGCGCCCACGTCGCCATCGTGTCGGACCACGGCTTCGGCAAGACCGCCATGCAGCTCAACCTGTACCCCGAGTTCCGCCGGGCCGGGCTGCTCACGGTGAGCGCGCAAGGCAAGGTCACCGACTGGAAGGCGATGCCGTGGACGGCCGGCGGCGCGATCGCGGTGGTGCTGAAGGATCCGAGCGACGCGGGCACCCTGGCGGAGGTGCGGGCCCTGCTCGACCGCCTCGCCGCCGATCCCGCCCACGGCATCGACCGCGTGCTGGACGCGGCCGCGCTGCGCGCCCGCGGCGGATTTCCCACCGCCGCGTTCGTCGTGGGGCTCAAGCCGGAGTGGCACGCCGGCTCGAGCCTGAACGGCCCGCTGGTGGGCAAGCCGGCGATGGCGGGCAATCACGGCCATCTGCCGGATCTGCCCGACCTGCACGCGGCCTTCTTCGTGGTGGGGCCGGGCGTGCCGGCCGGCCGCGCGCTCGGCCTCATCGACATGCGCGACATCGCGACGACGCTCGCACGCCGCCTCAACCTCTCCCTGCCTGCCGCCGAGGGCAAGGAGCTCTGGCCATGAAGCGGCCGCGCGCTCAGCGCGCGCGCCAGTGGCCCTCCACCCAGACGTAAGCACCCTCGCGCGGCATCCAGCCGCCGGGCACCCAGATGTGGCCGGGCGCGGGCGGCACGTCCCAGTGCCCCGGCACCCACACGTAGCGCTCGCGATGCCACGTCCACTGGCCCGGCACCCAGGCGTGCGCGCGCGTGGGCGCCACCGGCGCGACCTCGGCCCGCCTCGGCGGCGGCGGCGGCGGGCGCTTGACCACCCCGGGCTGGGTGACCGCGCAGCCGGCCAGGACCAGCGCGACGACCGTGGCCGCGCCCGCCCGTCGCCACGGGATGCGCCGCCGCGCTCGCCCGCGTGAGGACGACGCGCCGAGGCTCTCGCCCGGTTGCACCCCGCCCGCTACTCCCGGTCCACCATGAGGCGTATCGTGACCCGGCGCTTCTTCACATCCGGGATGTCGGCGCTGGAGATCGGCCCCAGGCTGGCCGCCTGGATCCGGGCGAGCTGGATGCCGCGGTCCATCAGGTATCGGCGGACCGCGTCGACCCGCCGCTGGCTCAGCGCGTAGTTGTAGTCGAGGGCGCCGCGCGGATCGGTGTAACCGCCCAGCTCGACGGTCAGGGTCGGGTTGGCCTCCATCTCCTTCACCACGGCGGCGAGGGCGGTCTGGGCGGCGTCGCTCAGGTCGATGCTGTCGGGCGAGAAGTAGACCTCGAGGCTGTCGGCGGTTTTCTGGTTGAAGCGGTTCGACCAGAGGCGGGTGAGCCGGCTGTCCACGCCCTCGGCCTTCCGAGCGGCGGCGTCGGCGCGGCTCTGCGCCCCGGCCACGCCGCCCTCGAGGGTTTGGACCCGCTGGCTCATCTCGTTCATGCGCCCCTCGACGGCGGTGACGCGCTCGTCCACGCGCGCCTCGCGCGCCGGCTGCGCCTCCCGGGCCGGCGTCACGTAGGCCGGCGCGGTGGCCGCGCAGCCGGACACGAGCCACAGCATGGCTGGGGGCAGGATGCCCATTCGATTCGTCGGTTTCATGGTGACCTCCCTCGAGGCTAGCGGCTCGGGGCGGGCGGGCGCCCGACGATCCGCGTGGTGGAGACCTCCGTCCACGTGTAGTACAACCCCTCGTAGATCAGGACCTGCAGCGCGCTCTCCTGCTTCTCGTAGACCTGGGTCGTCCCCTTGGAGGCCGACGTGGTGGAGGACACGTGACGCCAGCCGTTGGCCTCGAGCGAGGCCCGGTAGGCGAGCGCGAGGCTGTCGGCGACTCGATGATGGTGGTCCGGCTCACGTCCAGGGTGAGGCCGGCCGGAACCGGAACGTCCTCGAACTCGCTCCGCTGCCTCGCCGGTCCGGACGAGGAGGCGCACGACGTCAGCATGAGCCCGAGCGCGCAGAAGATGAAGATACGTGACATGGAGGTGACCTCCCATTGGGGTCGCAGGTGGTGGGGCATCCCATTCTAAGCATGAGCGGCCGGGCCGTGGCAGGAAGACTTACGCGCCCGCCGGGAATTTTTGTAGTATGGGCTCGATGACGCGCCGCGGTCTCCTGGCCCTCGTCCTCCTCGGCGCGGCCGCGCTCGTCCACGGCGGCTGCGGCGGGGGCGACAAGCCCAAGTCCATCAAGGTGGTGATCGCGGAGTACAGCCGCGACCATACCCGGCCGTTCTGGCAGGGCTTGGCCCTGCAGTACACCAAGCAGACCGGGGTGAAGGTGGACCTGCAGGTGATCGACTGGAACTCCATCGATCAGCAGGTCAGCACCATGATCCAGAACAACCAGCCGCCCGACGTGCTCAACCTGAACTCCTTCTCGAGCTACGCCAAGGACGGCCTCCTCTACTCGGGCGACGAGGCCCTGTCGCCCAAGACGCGGGAGGATTTCCTCGAAGCCTTCGCCCAGGGCGGCACCTACCGCGACAAGCTCTACGGCTTCCCGATCCTGGCCAGCGCGCGTGCCTTCTTCTACAACCGCGACCTGCTCGCCAAGGCCGGCGTGGCGGCCCCGCCCCGGACCTGGGACGAGCTCGTCCAGGCGGCCAAGCGGGTGCAGGCGCTGGGGGGCGGGACGATCGGCTACGCGCTGCCGCTCGGCCCCGAAGAGGCGCAGGCCGAGTGGTCCATCTGGATGTGGAACAACGGCGGCGACTGGAAGGCCGGGGAAGCGTGGGCCATCAACAGCGAGAAGAACGTGCAGACGCTCCAGTTCCTGGCCGCGCTCGCCAATACCCACAAGGTCACCCAGGTCAACCCGGGCAAGACCAACCGCACCGACGGCGCCTTCCAGCTCTTCAAGGACGGCAAGGTGGGGATGGTCATCGGCTTCAGCCCGCTCGCCGCTCAATTGGACGCCGAGCGGAAAATCAGCTACGGCGTGACCCAGATGCCGACCAATGTCGGGACGTCGGTGACACTGGGGGTCGAGGACTACCTCATGGCCTTCAAGAAAAAGGGCAACCAGGAGGCGGTGCGCCAGTTCCTCGATCTGTACTACCAGCCCGAGCAGATCACCCGGTGGATCGCCGCCGAGGGGTTCCTGCCCGTGACCAAGTCGGGGCGCGAGCGCATGAGCGGCAACGAGAAGCTCAAGCCGTACCTCGACGCGCTGCCGAGCGCGCGGCTGGCGCCCACCACCGATCCGGTGTGGGACAAGGTGAAGCTCGACGTCCAGCAGAGCATCGGCGCGGCCGTCCAGCCGGGCGGCGACCCGAAGCAGGTGCTCGACCGCCTCCAGAAGAACGCGGCGGAGAGCGCTCGCTGACGGGTCCGCGCCCGCGGAGCCCGGGCGCGGGCCGGGCGCTCCTCTGGCTCGGCCCGAGCCTCTTCCTGATCGCGGTGGTGGTGCTCTACCCCGCGGTCGAGCTGGTGCGCGCCTCCCTCGGGCGTTACTCGATCACCGGTCTCTACCAGGGCGCGGCGGGGCTGCGCAACTACGCGCGGCTGCTCGAGCAGGAGGCCCTGCCGACCGTGGTCGGGAACACCGTAGTCTGGGTCGCGCTGGTGGTGGCGGGCACCATCGCGCTCTCGCTCGGGCTGGCCCAGCTCCTGAACGAATCCTTCCCGGGCCGGCGGCTGGTGCGGTGGGCGCTCATCGTGCCGTGGGCCGCCTCGCTCATCATGACCTCGAAGCTCTTCGTGTGGATCTACGACTACTACTTCGGCCTGCTCAACCGCGTGATGACCGCGACGGGCCTAGCCCCGGTGGACTGGCTGGGCGACGACCGGACCGTGATGGGCGCGATGATCGCGGTGGGGGTGTTCGTGTCGCTGCCGTTCACGACCTACGTCCTGCTCGCGGGGCTCCAGACCATTCCCGGCGAGGTGTACGAGGCGGCCCGGGTGGATGGGGCGGCGGGCTGGCGCGGTTACCGGTGGATCACGCTGCCGCTGCTCCGGCCCGCGCTGCTGGTGGCCGCGGTGCTGAACCTGATCTACGTGTTCAACTCCTTCCCGATCGTGTGGACGCTCAACGACCGCAACCCCGGCTTCGCCCACGACACCATGATCACCTTCATGTACAAGATCGCGTTCAAGAGCGCGCTCCGGGACGTGGGCCTGGCCGCCGCGCTGGGCGTCGTGAACGTGCTGCTGATCCTGGTCGCGGTCGTCGCCTACCTGCGGGTGGCGCGGTGGCGGGAGGAGCCGGTCTGATCCGGAAGGTCGCGCTCAGCGGGGCGGGGCTGCTGCTGGCGGCGGTGGTGCTGGCGCCGTACGCGGTGATGCTGCTCACCGCGCTCAAGCCGGCGGCCGAGCTGCGGGTCACCCCGCCGCGGCTCCTGCCCCACCAGTGGCGGCCGCAGAACTTCTGGACGGTGCTGCGCGACCCGGAGTTCCAGTCCTGGCTCACCGTCTCCCTGGTGGTCGCCCTCGTGTCCACGCTGCTGGTGCTGGTGGCCGCGGTGCCCGCCGCCTACCACACCGCCCGCCATCGCTTCCGGGGGCGCGGGGCCTTCCTGTTCCTGGTCCTGGTGACCCAGATGTTCGCGCCGACCGCGCTGGTGGTGGGGCTCTACCGGGAGTTCTTCGAACTCGGCCTGATCAATACCTACACCGCGCTCATCGCGGTGAACGCGGCCTTCAACCTGGCCTTCGCGGTCTGGATCCTGCGCGCGTTCTTCGCCTCCATCCCGCGCGAGATCGAGGAGGCGGCCGCGGTCGACGGCTGCGGCCGCGCCGGCGTCCTGCTCCGCGTCGTCCTGCCGGTCGCCCTCCCCGGGATCATCACCGCGGGCATCTTCGCCTTCATCGCGGCCTGGAACGAATACATCATCGCCCTGACCCTGATGACCGACACCTCGATGCGCCCCCTGACCGTCGGCATCACCTCCTACGTCACCGCCTACGTCCAGCACTGGGACCTGCTCTTCGCCGCCTCGGTGATCGCGATCGTCCCGGTGGTCGTGCTCTTCGCCCTGATCGAGCCCTACCTGGTGGGCGGCCTCACCGCGGGCAGCGTCAAGTAGCGATCAGCGGGGGGCGGGGCCGACGACCTCCATGAGGGCACCGAGGCCCCGGTGAAAGGTCGGGGCGCCCCCCGGCACTACGCAGGCCTCCAGCACCTCGAACAGCTCGGCCGGGGTCGCCCCGAACTGGATCGCCCGCCGCATGTGCGCGACCAGTCCGGCCCGCTCGCCGCCGCGGAAGCAGAGCAGCGCGATGGCCACGAACTCGCGCACCTTGGCCGAGACGTGCTGGCCCTCGCCGAAAAGAGAGCTCGTAGAGGCGGTTGTAGGCTTCGACGAACTCCGGGTCCTGGCGCGCCGCGAACTCCCACTCCGGGTACATGTACCCCCGCGCCGCCTTCATCTTCGCGATCAGCGCTTCCGCCTGCTGCTCTCGGTGGGAGTCGGCCATGGTCAGTCCTTGGGCAGGCCGAGGACGCGCTCGCCGATGATATTGCGCTGGATCTCGCTGGTGCCGCCCGCGATGGTGTACTGCCGCGCGCTCAGCACGCGGTTGTACCAGCGCGGCCCGTCCGGCACCTGTGGGCTCGCGCGGTTCACGAGCGCGTGCGGGCCGAGCAGCTCGCCCGCGAAGTCGGCGATGCGCACGCCCAGCTCGGAGCCGAAGAGCTTGAGGATGGAGCCCTCGGGCCCGGGCGGCTCCCCGCGGAGCTGGCGCGTCAGGTTGCGCATGCGCGTGTAGCGCTGGCACCGCGCCTCGATCACGAGCTGGGCGAAGCGCTGGCGGATCACCGGATGCTCCCACGCGGGCCGGCCGTCGAGCGGCACCGTCATCGCGAGGGCGCGGAGCCGCGCGAGCTGCTCCTCGTGGCCACGGCCGCCGCCGCTCTTGCGCTCGTACATGAGCGTGGTCATGGCGGGCTTCCAGCCTTCGTTTTGCCGGCCGATGAGGTTGGCCTTGGGGACGACCACGTCCACGAAGAAGACTTCATTGAAGTGCCGGTGGCCGTTGAGCAGCACCAGCGGGCGCACCGTGATGCCGGGCGTCTTCATGTCCACCAGCAGGTAGCTGATGCCGCGGTGCTTGGGCGCGGCGGGATCGGTGCGGACGAGCAGGTAGATCCAGTCCGCGAACTGGGCGCCCGAGGTCCACACCTTCTGCCCGTTGACGATGAAATGCTCGCCCCGGTCCTCGGCGCGGGTGCTGAGGCTCGCCAGGTCCGAGCCCGCGCCCGGCTCCGAGTAGCCCTGGCACCAGATGTCGTCGCCGCCCAGGATGCGCGGGAGGTAGCGCTGCTTCTGCGCCTCGGTGCCCCACTCGATGATGGTCGGGCCCGCCATGCCGATGCCGGAGTAGCCGGGGAGCACGGGGGCGCGCGCCCGGAAGGACTCCTCGTCGTAGATGACCTGCTCCATCAGGGTGGCGCCGCGGCCGCCGTATTCCTTGGGCCACGAGATCCCGACCCAGCCCGCCGCGTACATGCGGCGCTGCCAGTCGCGCCGGCGCTCGAAGGTCTCGCGGTCGGGCGCCACCCGCTCGTCGGTCGGATCCTCGATGCGGAGGTCGTCGGTGAGGTTCGCGGTGAGCCAGCGGCGGATCTCGGCGCGGAAGTGCTCCTGCTCGGGCGTGTAGGTGAAATCCATGGGCCCTCTTCTAGCACCGGTTCGCTCCCGACTCAAGGCGTGTTACATTCACCGTATCTCGCGACGCGGTATCCCCTGGCCACGGAGGCGGTATTGGCTCACAAAGGCATGAAGTTCGGCATATTCCTCGCGCCCTTCCACAAGGTCGGCGAGAATCCCACGCTCGCGATGAACCGCGACATGGAGCTGATCGAGTGGATGGACTACCTGGGCTATGACGAGGTGTGGATCGGTGAGCACCATTCCGCCGGCTGGGAGCTGATCGCCTCGCCCGAGGTCTTCATCGCCGCCGCCGCCGAGCGCACCCGCCACATCATGCTGGGCTCCGGAGTCACGAGCCTGCCGTACCACCACCCGTTGATGGTGGCCAACCGCTTCGTTCAGCTCGACCACATGACGCGCGGTCGCGCCATGCTCGGCATCGGCCCCGGCGCCCTCGTCTCCGACGCCTACATGATGGGCATCGAGCCGGTGACCCAGCGCCCGCGGATGGAGGAGTCGCTCGACGCGATCATGGAGCTGCTCCGGTGCGAGGAGCCGGTCACGCTCAAGACCGACTGGTTCGAGCTGCGCCAGGCCCGGCTGCACCTCGCGCCCTACACCGAGCCACACTTCCCGATCGCGGTGGCCAGCACGATCACCCCGGCCGGCGTGATCGCGGCGGGCAAGCACGGCATCGGGGTGCTCTCGCTCGGGGCGGGGCTGCCCGGCGGGCCGGAGGCGCTCGCCAACCAGTGGAAGATCGCCGAGGAGACCGCGGCCAAGCACGGCAAGACCATGGACCGGAAGAACTGGCGCCTGGTGGTCAACGTGCACGTCTCCGACGACGACGAGCTGGCGCTCAAGGAAGTCACCCGGTCCGAGCGCCACGAGACCATCACCTACTTCGAGGACACCCTCGGCCGTCCGCCCGGCCGCGCCGATGACCCGCTGCGCGAGGGCGTGAAGATGGGCACCACGCTGGTGGGCACCCCCGACACCGTCATCCGCGGCATCGAGCGGTTGCAGGGCCTGAGCGGGGGCGGCTTCGGCGGTCTGCTCTTCCGCGCGCACGAGTGGGCCAACCGCGAGCAGACGCTCCGGAGCTACGAGCTGTTCGCCCGCTACGTCATGCCCCGCTTCCAGGGCTCGATCGACACGATTCGCAACTCCAACGAATGGGCGCGGAGCAACCGCAAGACCATCTTCAGCCCCAACGTGGAGGCGGTGCGGCGGGCCTACGTGGACGCCGGGCGAGAAGTCCCCGCGGAGTACCGCAGCCGCACCGCGGGGGCCCGGGACCTGGACGAGTCGAACCCGCCCCGCTAGGGGCGGGCGCGCCCGCGCCGACCGATGAGCATCGAGCTGCGCGATGCGCGTCGCTCGGCGGCCGATCGAGAGTGGCTGACGAACGTCTATCCGTTCTACCTCCACGATCTCTCCGAGTTCGACAACACCTATTACGCGCTGGACGATCGTGGCATCTGGATGCCCGACCACCGCCAGGGCTGGCTCGAGGAAGACGGAGACCATCCGCTGATCATCCTCGAAGGGGGCCGCCGCGTCGGCTTCGCGCTCGTCAACCAGGCCCCGTCTCCCCACATGCAGCCGGGGATGGACTTCCGGATGTCGGAATTCTTCGTGTTGCGCAAGCACCGGGGGCTCGACATCGGGCGCCGCGCTGTCTTCACCGTCTTCGACCGGTTCCGGGGCAAGTGGGAGATCTTCGAGCTGGCCCGCAACACGATCGCGATCAGCTTCTGGCGTCGCGTGATCGGCGAGTACGGAGGCGGTCGCCACCAGGAGACGACCGACGCGCTGGGAGTTCGTCAGGTCATCGATACTACCGGGTAGTTCATTCCGTCTGCGCGGGTTGCGAAGCGTAGTGCTCGCCGCAGGCTCACGGTGCTCACAATCTGCGAAGAACTTCGATGCGGTCTCCCGTCTCTGGATGGGTGCTGAAGAAACCGCCGCCGCCGTCCCCTTCCGTGCTCATCAGCCAGGTGAGGGTGGCGATCATGACGTCCTTTTTCCGACCCACCCGCTTGAGCAGCTCGACCCCGTGCCGATCGGCCTCGTACTCCTCGGTGCGGCTGTACTTGCGCTGGATCAGCGCGCCCGCGACTGGCACCACCCGCGCCGCTCCGGGGATGATCTAGTCGAGAATGACCGCGCCGATTCCGATGCCGGTGCCGAGTGCCTGGGCCTTGGCCACATGGCCGAGATCGTCGTGGGCGACCTCGTGCGCCATGATGGCCAGGAGCTGGTCGTCATTCGCCTTCTGGAGGAGGCCGGTCGTGACGTAGAACTCCCCATTCCCGGCGTTTGCGGCATTGATCGACGGATCGTCGATGATGCCGACCTTGACCTGGCTCGGCGGTTTCGGTTTGTCCATGGCCTGCAGGAGCGGGATCATTGCCCTCTTCAGTCGCTCGACCTGCGCCGGGTCGACCGTCTTCTGCGAGGCGGTCGGCGGTTTCCCGGCGGGGGCGGGCCGCGTGGTCCGGCCGGACGTGGGCGCCGTGGAGGCGGTCTCAAAGGCGCACCCGCCGAGCAGGATCGCCGCAACGAGCGCGCCTCCGACGGCCGCCCGGGCGCTCATTACCGATCCCGATTGGCCCGCGCGGGCCGAATGGCGTCCTGACTCGACTGCAGGGTCGACGTCACCTGGTCCTTCGCGGAATCGAACATGTCCTCGGCGGTGGACTGCACCGCCTTCAGCGTATCCGCCGCCGCGAGCCGCGCGGTGCGGCTCTTGGTGTTCGCGAAGCGACGGATCTCGTCGCCCCACAGGTAGACCGCGATCCCGCCCACGATCGCTCCCAGCACGAATCGACTCAGCATGACGCTCTCCTTTTCACGCCGCCACTGTGTGGATGGGCCACTCGATCCCGGCGCGGCGGCGGATCTCGTGTCCGCAGGGCTCGAGCGCGATCACCAGCGCTTCCCCGCGCTCGCGCCAGTCCTCGACCTCTCGAAAGGTATTGCACGTCCGACAGTACAGAGCAGGCATCCCGCTCATCGCGCGCCTCCCTTTCCGCCCGCCGCGTCCGCCTTGGCGCAGTCGGGGCACACCTCGAGCTCGGCATCGTAGGCGATGCCGTGTATCGGACAGCGCACCACCGGGAGCGGAGTGGCGCGGCGGCCTCCCAGCAAGAAGAGCCCCAGTCCGAGGCCCCCCATGGCGAGGACCACCGCCGCCGCCATCCGTCCCGATGCCGCGCACGCGTTCATGTCAGAGCCGGCCCGTGAGGAGCAGGATGATGAGGATCAACAATACGACCCCGACTCCCCCGCTTGGATAGGGGCCCCAGCCCGAGCTGTATCCCCAGGTCGGTAACGTCCCCACCAGAATGAGTATCAAGATGACGATCAGGATCAGTGACACTGCGCGTTCCTCCTTTGCTGTCGTATGGGCGCTGCGTACGGGCCGTCGTCCCGGCGGGCGGCGGGATCAACTCCCGCCGCCCGCCCTTCGGCGACGACTACCTACCGGCCCTCGCCTCGCCCGCCCTGACCGCTGCGATCGCCCTGCCCCGGCCGCGGTAGCGAGCCCGGGATGGCCGCCGCCTGCGACGCGGGATGCGGGCTCCCGCCTGGCGAGCCTCGCTCAGCGCGATGGCGACGGCCTGCTTGCGCTTGCGCACTTTCCCTCCCGAGGCCGAGCGGAGCGTGCCCCGCTTGTACTCGCCCATCACCGTCTTGATCTTGCGGCGGCCCTTCGCTCTCGGCTTTGTTCAGCGATCCGCGCCGCGGTCTCCCTACTTGCCGGCCTGCCGGACCGTCAGCTCGTTCTTGACCGACTTCACGCCGGGAACCATGCGGGCCATCTCGGAAGCCTTGGCCGACGCGACGATGCTCGGTACCTCACCGGTCAGCGTCACCACGCTCGCGTCGGTGCGCACGTCCACGCTCTTCACCTGCGCGTCCTTGGACAGGCGCGCCTTCACCGCTTTGTCGATATCCCCGTCCTTGGCGTCCACCATCTTCCGGTTCCCCGGGGCGACCACCTGGAGGTCGTTCTTCACCGACTGCACGCCCTCGATGCCCTTGGCGACTTCGCCCGCCGCCGTCTTGGCCTCGGCAGAGTCGACCTTGCCGCGCAGGTGCACAACGCCGCCCTTCATGGTGTCGACGCTGACCTGCGTGACCTTGACGCGCTCGTCCGCGAAGAGGGCGATCTTGGTTTTCGAGGTGATCCAGGAATCGCTGACCGCGGTCTTCGCGTCCTGGGTCATCGTCTTGGCTTTGTCCTTGGTCTCTTCCATCTTGCTCTGCGCGCCCGCGGTGAGCGGAGCCGCCGCGAGGAAGGCGGTGAGGATCGTAGCCGTCGTCATCGTCTTGCCGTACCGCATGGTTGCTTCCTCCTTGAAACGGGTTAGGTGAGTGGACCGCTCTTACTTCGCCACCGGCGCGCCGTCGGTCGGCCGCGAGCGCCCTTCCTCGTCTTCGTCCAGTTGCACGGGCCGCCCCGCGCCCGCATCGCGGTCACTGCGCTCCGCGTCGCTTTCCACGCTGCCCTTCCGCGGGCTGCGCACGTCGCGGTCCGGATCCTGAAGATCCTTCCGCCCGATGCGCGGCTCCTCGGTCGTCTTCGACTTTCGTGTCATGAGTTGTCCTCCCGTGAGCTCCGAGCTTGCTTCACCGGCGTGATGCCGAGGAAACGAGCAAGCGGTGTGCCACCGCGCAAAGCCATGAAGAACCACGCCGATCGGCGCCCGCGCGGGAAGGGCCAAGGCTCGGCCGGTAAAGAGTGCCGCGTAGTTTCTTCCGGCGCGGGACGCGCGCGAACGCGGCGTCTCGCTGGTCCCGAATGTGCAATCCGGGACAGACGGGAGGATACGACGATGAATGAGGCGACCATGCGGCATCGGACGAGCCCGCGCGTGGCGCGGCGACGGACTCACGCGCTGCGCGAGGGCATCACGGTGGGGCTCATCGGAGCCGCGATCGTGATGCCGTGGTTCTTCATCGTGGATCTGGCCGCGGGCGTGCCGCTGCGCACCCCCCGCACTCCTCGGCGCCGCGCTCTTCGACGGCGCGCGGTCAGAAGTGGTGACACCCCGCGCGCCTGGTGGTGGGCTACACCGCGGTGCACCTGGCCGGCTTCGTGGCCCTGGGACTCGGGGTGGCGGGGCTCTTCGCCCTCGCCGAGCGGGAGAAGCGGGTGCTCGCGCTGATCTTCATGCTCGGCTGCTGCCTCGCGGTGGTGTTCCTCGCGATGGTGTACCTGCTCGCCCAGTGGCTCGGCCAGGCGGTGACGCGCGCGATCTTCCTCGCCGGGCATATTCTGGCGGCGGCCGCCATGGTCGGCTCGCTCGCGTATTTCCACGGGCGGCTGCTGCGGAGGATGCCCGAGGCTTTTGACGGGGAGTGAAGAAGTGGCGAGCGGGCACGGTCTGGGAGCCGGAGCCCCGACGGCTGTCCGCCGGGCACGGGATGTCCGCGGACTGGGGGAGTGCGGGGGCCATTTCTGGGCCCCCGCATTCAAAAAACAAGCTATCCGGCGGTAACAGCTACCGGGTAGCTCCGATCCGATAGCACTCGCGCGAGATTTACGCGATCCACACGGACTTGATATTCACGAACTCGCGGATGCCGTACTCGGAGAGCTCGCGGCCGTAGCCCGAGCGCTTGATGCCCCCGAAGGGCAGCCGCGGGTCGGACTTCACC
>WNFD01001294.1_pt1 | contig 47512 bp, 48 predicted proteins | sample 5400491 | NCBI WGS metagenome assembly WNFD01 (sample SAMN13153343, study PRJNA577476) | soil metagenome | isolation source: 120 cm saprolite under Douglas fir tree site 2 hole 2 replicate 2 | place: USA:California | collected 2015-04-18
CAGGCGGAGGCGGGCTGCTGCCCAGCTATCGTGGCTGCATGCCGGATCGCAAGGAGACCCTGGAGGTCGCGGGCGTCACGGTCACGGTCTCGAACCCGGACAAGGTCTACTTCCCACGCACCGGGCACACCAAGCTCGACCTGGTCCGCTACTACCTGAGCGTGGCGGACGGCGCGTTGCGCGGCGTCGCAGGCAGGCCCATGATCCTGAAGCGGTTCGTGCACGGCGCGGACGGCGAGCCGTTCTTCCAGAAGCGGGCACCCGAGCGCCGTCCTGACTGGATCGAGACGGTCGAGCTCAGCTTCCCGTCGGGGCGCACCGCGGAGGAGGTCGTCGTCCGCGACGCCGCCCAGCTGACGTGGGTGGTGAACCTCGGCTGCATCGACCTCAACCCGCATCCGGTGCGGGCGGATGATCTCGATCACCCTGATGAGCTCCGGGTCGACCTCGACCCGGTCCCCGGCGTCGACTGGCCGCAGATCCTGCAGGTCGCCCTGGTGGCGAAGGACGTCCTGGACGATTTCGGCCTGACCGGCTGGCCGAAGACATCCGGCTCCCGCGGTTTTCACATCTACGCCCGCATCGCGCCGCGCTGGAGCTTCACCGAGGTCCGCCGCGCCGCGGTCGCGCTGGCCCGCGAGGTCGAGCGCCGCGCACCGGAGGTGGCCACCGCCCGCTGGTGGAAGGAGGAACGGCACGGGGTCTTCGTCGACTACAACCAGAATGCGAAGGACCGAACGGTAGCCTCCGCCTACTCGATCCGTCCCACCCCCGACGCACGCGTCTCGACCCCCCTGACCTGGCCGGAAGTACCAGGCTGCCGGCCGGAGGAGTTCACCATCGACACGGTCCCGGCCCGGTTCGCCGCCGCCGGGGACCGGCTCACTGGAGCCGCTGCTGGGTCTGGCCGCCCAGCACGAGGCCGCGGGGATGCCCGACGCGCCGTGGCCGCCGCACTTCGACAAGCAGGCGGGCGAACCTCCCCGGGTGCAGCCTTCGAAACGCCGGGCCGACGGCCCGGCGGTTCCCCCGCCCGCGCCGGGCCAGACCAGCGGGCCGACCGGGCGCCGCCAGAGCACGATGCCGCTTATCGAGGTGGCCCGGGCGGCCAGCCAGGCCGAGGCCATGGCCGGGCTCGACCGGTGGAAGCAGCGACACCAGGAGGTGTGGCCCCACCTGGAGCCGTCCGACGTGCTGGTGGACTCCATGCGCGGGCGCAGTTCCACCTGGACCCGGATCCGGCTGAACCTGCGCAACGTCCCCGAAGCCGAACGCCCGCCACAGGAGCCGCTGGAAGTCGACTACAACCCCTGGGCGTCAGGCGGCGGCCCGCCCGGCCGCTAGCGGCCGGGCTGACCGGCCCCTGACCGATGTCACCTAGGCGCGCCGCGATCGGGCCGGTCAGGGGGCCGGCGGTGCGAACCAGGCGCTGCCCGTACCGAACAGGTACCGATCAGCGATGTGGTTCAGCACCCGGCGCGCCTGCCGGAACCTGTCGGCCACCTCGCCGACGACGTCGAGCCGCGCCGTGCGCAGGGGGGCCAGGCGGCAGGCGGCCCGGTACCACCGCGCGCCGACGTACTCGAGCAGTTCGATCGCGGGCGCCTCGGCCAGGCGCTCGTGCTGCCCGGCAGGCACCTGGGCCGCGCGGAGCAGGGCGGCCGCGCCGACCGGCGCGAAGGCGTATGCCGCCGCGTAGTCGGGAAAGACGCCCGCCAGGAACAGCGAGACGTCACCCAGCCTCCGGTAGACGCCGGGGCGGTCGGCGTCCGGGACGCCGTCGAGCAGCCCGGCCAGCCGGACCGGGTCGAGTTCGCTGAACCGCCGCGTCCGCGGCCGGCCGCCGCCCCGGACCCGGTACCGGCCGCTGGCCACGCGGGTGAACGACGCGAGGAGTTCGGCCAGGAACAGGCGGCGGGCCTGGGAGCCGAGGAAATCCCTGAGGTCGGGTACATCGAACAGCGGCACCCGCTGGCGGGTAGCGCCGGAGCGCTCCGCGACGTGGTCCACGGATGCCAGTTCGGCCGCAGACCGGTGTACCGCCACAGCAAACGTCAGGAACGGGGACACCGGAATCGCGCGCCCGCCGCTGGCCTCCCCGAAGTTATCCCCGGGGCCGAACACGGCCTCGAAGACACGCGGGTCACCGAGCAGGCCGACCAGGGCCCCGGGGTCACCGCGCAGCCACGAGGCATCCTCAGGGCCCCGCGCCACCGAGGCCAGCAACCTCAGGTCGGCGTCCGTGAGGTGGCTCGCATACTCGCTGCCCACGAGCGCACCATCCATGCCATAACGTTACGCCGTCCAGGCGCCAGAGCTCCACGCAGGCGTTCGCGACAGCCTCACTCGTCCGGGTTCACGTACTTCCAGCGGAGCCTGCTTGGCTCGGACTACCGGCTGCCGACCGCTAGCGCGAACGACCAGCGGCACAGTTGCGTCGGTTCGCGGTGGCGGCGAGGATGCGGCACGCCTCCTCGGGTTCCGGCTCGGGCCCGGCTCGCGCGACCAGCCCACCCTTCCGATCTCACGAACGGGTCGCGCCTGCTGTGCGACAGATGTAACCGTCGTAGGCCGCGAGCTGTCACTTCCCAGAAACCGCGGCTTCCTAGCCTGAGCGACACGAGATGCCCGGCATCGCCGGGCTGGGTACGAGTGGCAGGCAAGAGGATGGTGTGACCGTGCTGGCATCGAACCCTGACGGTTACAAGCGTGCGGACGGTCTGCTCGTGCTGCGGGGTCAGCTGCGGCATGGTCCTCGATCTCGCCGCAGACGCCACCGGTGCGCGGCGGGTCTGAATGCCTCCGGTGGCAAGACGCACCCCGCGAACTCGGGCCGCCTGTCGACGGTCAGATCAGCGGCCTGCAGGATCATCCGCACCGACCCGGTCGCATCGGTGGCCAACCGCGAGACGGTGATCGTCGGCTGGAGGCCGCCGAACGGCCGACGATCATGACGAGCGGGGGAACGTCAACCGACGCGGCTGGCACTGGGCATGTGCTCACGCACTGCCCCTATTGCTCGCTGCAGTGCGGCGTGACGATGCGGCCGGCTGGCCCGCGGCCGCCGTCTATCGAGCCGTCTGATTTCCCCACCAACCGTGGCGGCCTGTGCTCGAAGGGCTGGAGCGCGGCCGAACTGCTTGGCCACCCCGACCGGCTCACTGCGCCGCTGGTCCGCTCCGATCCCGCCGACCGTCGCAGTCCGCTGCGCCCCGCCTCGTGGGCCGAGGCGCTCGACCGCATCGTCACGGCGATCCGGCGCAGCCAGGAGACCTATGGTCACGACAGTGTCGGCTGCTTTGGCGGCGGCGGGCTCACCAACGAAAAGGGATACCAACTCGGCAAGTTCGCCCGGGTCGCACTGCGCACGTCGAACATCGACTACAACGGGCGGTTCTGTATGTCCTCGGCGGCGACCGCCGGCAACCGGGCGTTCGGCGTGGACCGCGGCCTGCCGTTCCCGCTCGCCGACATCGCCGGAGCACAGGCTATTTTGCTGGTCGGCAGTAACCCGGCCGACACCATGCCGCCGGCGATGCAGTACTTCGACGCTGGCCGTGCCGCTGGTGCCGCGCATATCGTCATCGACCCGCGCCGCACGGCAACCGCGCGCGGCAGCGCGTTGCACCTGCAACCCACACCCGGGACCGACCTGGCCATCGCGAACGGCTTGTTGCACATCGCGTTCCGTGAGGGATATGTCGACGCGGGCTACGTCTCTGTCCGCACCACCGGGTTTGACGCAGTCCGCGACGCTGCGGGCGCCTACTGGCCCGACCGGGTGGAGCGGATCACCGGCGTGGGGGTGGCTCAGCTGCGCGAGGCTGCCCGGCTGCTCGGCACGGCAAGGTCGGCGATGGTGATCACGGCTCGTGGGGCGGAACAACACAGCAACGGTACGGACACGGCGCAGGCCTACATCAACCTGGCGCTGGCGCTCGGGTTGCCCGGCAAGCCGTTTTCCGGCTACGGGACGGTGACCGGCCAGGGCAACGGGCAGGGTGGCCGCGAGCACGGCCAGAAATGCGACCAGCTCCCGGGGTACCGGCGCATCGACGACCCGGCCGCACGAGCCCACGTCGCGGCGGTGTGGGGCATTGACCCCGACGAGCTGCCCGGTCCGGGGAGATCCGCGATGGAGATGCTCGACCGGCTGGGCAGACCAGGCGGAGTACGGGTGATGCTCGTCCTGGCCTCGAACATCGTCGTCTCGGCCCCGGACCGGAACCGGGTGCTGGATCGGCTGCGTGCCCTGGATTTCCTCGCGGTCTCCGACATTTTCCTGTCCGAGACGGCCGCCGAGGCCGATGTGGTGCTGCCGACCGCCCAGTGGGCCGAAGAGGAGGGCACGATGACCAACCTGGAAGGCCGGGTGCTGCGCCGCAAGCAGGTGCTGCCGCCGCCTGAGGGAGTGGTCGACGACCTGACCCTGCTCGCGACGCTGGCCGGCCGGCTGGGACGCGGCAAGTACTTCTCGCGAGACCCGCAGATGGTCTTCGAGGAACTGTGCCGCGCGAGCGCAGGCGGGATCGCTGACTACACCGGCATGACCTACGAGCGGATCGAGGCGGAGCAGGGCATCTTCTGGCCGTGCCCGGCCGAGGACCACCCGGGCACGCCACGGCTGTTCGCGGAGGCGTTCGCCACGCCGGACGGGCGTGCCCGGTTCATACGGGTGGATCACCGCGACCCCGCCGAGGTGCCCGATGCCGACTACCCGTACGTGCTCACGACCGGCCGCATCATGCAGCAGTACCAGAGCGGCAACCAGACCCGGCGGTCCCGCGCGCTCCAGCTCACCGCCGGTGACCCAAGTGCCGAACTCCATCCGGACCTGGCCCGCCGGCACGGCATCGGGACCGGTGACCTGGTCGAGTTGCGTACCCGGCGGGGCCGGGCGGTGTTCCGCGCGCACGTGACTGACACCATCCGCCCCGGCACGGTGTTCGCTCCGTTCCACTGGGGCGGGCCGGCGAGTGCCAACGCGCTGACCGACCCGGCCCTTGATCGCCACTCGAAGATGCCGGCCTTTAAGGCCTGCGCCGTCGCGATCGGCCGCGTCGGCGGCCCGGACGACGGCGCCCCAACTGCTCTCCCGGCAGCCAACCCGCTGAGAAGGGACGGTTGAGATGCAATCCAGCCCACGTTTCATGCAGGGAGTGTTTGCGTTCGAGGGGAAGGGCATCGAGTCGCCGTTCCCGCTGAGCCCCGCGTTGAGCTACACCGTTCCCGCCGGAACCACCACCCAGACGGTGTACTTCCGCGGCGGCAACACCACCGGCGAGCTGATCTACGTCCTGCTGGTACGTGACGGAACGCCGATGCGGTACTTCCCGATCGGCGCGAAGAACCACGTTCACGTGCCGCTGCGAGTGGTGGAGGACCTCGACGGCGGCACCGTCATCGAGCTGTTCCTTGCCGCGCCGGAGGGGGTCGCCGGCGCCGTCGTGGTCGACCTAGGCCTGGTGGAGGTGTGAGCTCGTGACTGAACGGCTGGTGGTCATCGGCAACGGTATGGCCGGCGCCCGTACCGTCGAGGAAATCCTGGAGCGCGGCGGCCCGGACCGCTTTGCCATCACCGTGTTCGGCGAGGAGCCGTACGGCAACTACAACCGGATCCTGCTGTCCAACGTGCTTTCTGGAACCGAGGACGAGGCCGGCATCTTCCTCAACAGCCTGTCCTGGTATGCCGAGAACGGCATTGAGCTGCGAGCCAGCGTACGTGTCGTCCGGATCGACCGCTTCGCCAAGGTGGTACACGCCGACGACGGTTCGGTCACCTCCTACGACAAGTTGGTCATCGCCACCGGGAGCCGCCCATTCGTACCGCCCATTGACGGCTTGTACAACGCGAGGCGCGGCTTCCACCAGGGCGTATTCACATTCCGGACGATCGATGACACCCGCCGGATGGTTCGGTACGCCCGCGACCACGAGCGTGCCGTGGTCATCGGCGGCGGCCTGCTGGGCCTGGAGGCCGCACGCGGGCTACAGGGCCACGGGGTCCGGGTCACGCTCGTGCACGCCGCGAGCCATCTCATGAACGCCCAGCTCGACGCGCAGGGCGGTGCGGTTCTCAAGCGCAACGTGGAAAGACTCGGCATCGCTGTCGAGCTGGACGCGAGGACCGAAGCCGTCCTGGGCAAAGACGGGGTCACCGGTGTGCGGTTCGCCGACGGCCGGGCCATCCCGTGCGACATGGTGGTGGTCGCCGCGGGCGTCCGGCCCCGCACCGAACTGGCCCAGCTGAGCGGGCTGCCGGTGGAACGGGCGATCGTCGTGGACGACCAGCTGCGGATACTCGACGAGCCCGACATCTACGCGGTCGGGGAGTGCGTGCAGCACCGCGGGCAGACGTACGGCCTGGTTGCCCCGCTGTGGGAGCAGGCGAAGGTGCTCGCCGACCACGTGACCGGGAAGAACCGGAAGGCGGCGTACCACGGCTCGCGGACGGCCACGAAGCTGAAGGTGGCCGGGGTTGACGTCGCGGCGATGGGCGTCACCGTGCCGGAACGTGAGGATGACGAGTTCGTCGTGTTCTCCGAGCCGGGCCATGGCGTCTATAAGAGCGTCATCATCCGTGACGACCGGCTCATCGGCGCGACCCTGCTCGGCGACGTCGGCAGGGTCGGCTTCCTCATGCAGGCATTCGACCGGGGGCTGCCGCTGCCCGAGGAACGGGTCCGGCTGCTCTTCGATCTGGGCGGGCCGCCGGTGGAGGTTTCCGCCGCCGAGTTGGACGACGGGGCACAGGTCTGCAACTGCAACGGGGTCAGTAAGTCCACGCTCGTTTCGGCTGTCCATGACGGCATCAAAACGGTCACCGGCGTGATGGACGCGACGCGCGCCGGTAAGGGCTGCGGTTCCTGCAAGTCCCTCGTCGCGCAGATCGTGGAGTGGGCCGCCGACGGTGCGGCCGAAGAGGACCCGTCAGCGACCTGGTACGTGCCGGGCGTGCCGATGGGCAAGCCGGAGCTGATGGCGGCGATCCACGCGCGGCAACTCAAGAGCGTGTCTGCCGTCTTCGACGCGCTCGCTGGCGGCCGTGAGGATGCCAAGAGCAAGATGGGCCTCGTCTCGCTGCTGCGGATGATGTGGGGCGACGAGTACGTCGACGAGCGCGGCGCGCGGTTCATCAACGACCGGGTTCACGCGAACGTCCAGAAGGACGGGACGTTCTCCGTCGTCCCGCAGATGAAGGGCGGCTGCACCACACCGGCGCAGTTGCGCCGCATCGCCGACGTGGCCGACAAGTACGCGGTGCCGCTGGTGAAGCTCACCGGCGGCCAGCGGATCGACCTGCTCGGCGTCCGCAAGGAGGACCTGCCGCAGGTCTGGGCCGACCTGGATATGCCCTCCGGGTACGCGTACGGCAAGAGCTTCCGGACGGTGAAGACCTGTGTCGGCAGCGACTACTGCCGTTTCGGCGTGGGGGACTCCACCACGCTGGGCATCGCCATCGAGACCCGGTTTCAGGGCCTGGAGAGCCCGGGCAAGATGAAGCTGGCGGTCAGTGGCTGCCCGCGCAACTGTGCCGAGGCGTATGTGAAAGACCTCGGCGTCGTGGCCATCGACGGCGGCCGGTGGGAAATCTACATCGGTGGTGCGGCCGGCGCCCACGTGCGCAAGGGCGATCTTCTGGCCACTGTGGACACTCCCGACGAGGTCGTCAGGCTCACCGGGCGCTTCCTGCAGTATTACCGGGAGAACGCCAACTGGCTGGAACGGACGTACGCGTTCGTACCCCGCATCGGGATTGAGCGGATCCGCGCGATCATCCTCGACGATCGTGACGGCATCGCGGCGGCACTAGACGCCCGGATGCAGGCGTCGGTCGACGGATACCGCGACCCCTGGCTGGAGGGCGGGGAACCGGCCACCCCCGGCCAGTTCCGCCCCGCGCTGCCACTGATCCCGCTGCCGTTGGTCCCGGTGCGTGAGCCATGACCGCGGAAATGACCGAGTACCGGATCGGCCCGGCCGATGAACTGCCCGTCGGGGAGGGCCGGGCATACGCGGCAGGCGACGACATGGTGGCCGTCTTCCGGCTGCGCCGCGGCGGGCTGCGCGCGGTTTCCGCGGTATGCCCGCACGCGGGCGGCCCGATCGCGGACGGCCTGGCTGACGCGGAGATCGTGGTGTGCCCCCTGCACCAGCACGTCTACGAGCTGGCGACCGGCTGCTCACGGACCGGCCAGGCCTCGCTGCGGGTGTACCCGGTCCGGGTCGACGACGGGGATCTGGTCGTCAGCGTGCCCGCCCCGACATGACTGCCCACCTGCCATTAGGAGCAACCCCAGTGACCACGACGATCAAGAACGAGGACGGGCTGCCGCCAGCCCTCGAATACAGCCGACACGGCCGCACCGGCCGCTGGATCGATGACTGGCGCCCGGAGGAGCCCGGGTTCTGGACCACCATCGGATCGGCGGTGGCGCGCCGCAACCTCAGCTTCTCCATCTTCTCCGAGCACATCGGCTTCTCGGTGTGGACGATGTGGTCGGTGCTCGTACTCTTCCTCGGCCCGAAATACGGCATCGACCCGGCCGGAAAATTCGTCCTGACCGCCGTGCCGGCGCTCGTCGGCTCGGTGCTGCGGCTGCCCTACACGTTCGCGGTCGCGAAGTTCGGCGGGCGCAACTGGACGGCCTTCAGCGCGGCACTGCTGATCGCGCCGTGTGTCCTCGCGGCGATCGTGCTCCAACCGGGCGTCTCCTACAGCACGCTACTCATCGTCGCGGCGATCGCCGGCGTCGGCGGTGGCAACTTCGCCTCCTCGATGGCGAACATCAACGCGTACTACCCGGAGCGGTATAAGGGGCGGGCACTGGGCATCAACGCGGGCGGCGGGAACATCGGCGTGGCCGCCGTTCAGCTGGTCGCGCTGCTCGTGCTCGCCACGGCCGGGGCGCGCCACCCGCGGCTGGTGCCCGGGATCTACATCCCGCTCGTCGTGGCTGCCGCGCTGGGCTCCTGGCTGTACATGGACAACCTGTCGTCGGCGCGCAACGACAAGCGGGCCATGCGGAACGTCGGCAGGGACCCGCACACGTGGGTGATATCCGTGCTCTACATCGGCACGTTCGGCTCGTTCATCGGCTTCGGCTTCGCGTTCGGCCAGGTATTGCAGGTGCAGTTTCACGCCGACTTCGGCACCGCGATCAAGGCGGCGTACCTGACGTTCCTCGGTCCGCTGCTCGGCTCACTCGTCCGCCCGCTGGGCGGCGCGCTAGCGGACAAGCTGGGCGGCGCGCTGGTGACGTTCTGGAACTTCGTGGCGATGACGCTCGGCGCGGCAACGGTACTGATCGCCTCAATGCAGAAATCGCTGCCGCTGTTCCTGACCGGCTTCATCCTGTTGTTCGTGTTCTCCGGCATCGGCAACGGCTCGACCTACAAGATGATCCCTGCGATCTTCCGGGCGAAGTCGCGGCTGAAGGCCGAGGCGGGTGCCGACGCCGACACCGCCAGCCGTGACGCACGGCGGCTGTCGAGCGCGCTCATCGGTGTCGCCGGCGCCGTCGGCGCCTTCGGCGGCGTACTGGTGAACCTCGCATTCCGGCAGTCGTTTCTGCAGTACAAGACCGGCAACGCAGCGTACATCGCGTTCATCGCCTACTACGCCATCTGCTTCGCCGTCACCTGGTGGGTCTACCTCCGCCCCTCCGAACAGCGGCTGTCAGGGATATAGCCGGAGTTACCCGGCGAGGCCGAGGGCATGCTCGATGAAGAGGCCGATCGTGTGCCGCTTGAATACTCGCTCCGAGCTGTGATGCTGGTGGAGTGATCGCACCGGGCTCACCCCGCAGCGGAGAAGTAGCCGTTTCGCGAATGTAACGCGGCTGAAGGCTGTGGATAACAGACGCCGCCGAGGGTTTAGCTGTGCCAGTGGCCACGGTTTTGACGCACTGCCCGTGCGGCATGTCGCCGCGCGAGGCCGAGGGGCGTATGGAGGTGGAGAGCCGGGATTTCCCCGATGACCCGGGGAGGTCTGTGCCAGAAGGGATGGACGTCGGCGGAGCTACGGACTTCTGCCGACAGGTTGACAACGCCGATGGTCAGGGCGGCAAGGTAGTGGCGCGGTGAGCGGTGGCACGCCGGGGATCGAGCCGCTAGCGGGGTACACGATCGGCATTACCGCCGCCCGCCGCCGTGAGGAGTTCGGCGCGGCGCTGGAACGCCGTGGCGCGAAGGTAATCTACGCGCCCGCGATCAGGATCGTGCCGCTGGCCGACGACCGCCAGCTGCGTGCCGCGACGGAGCGCTGCCTCGCCGCTCCGCTGGACATCGTTGTTGCCACGACAGGCATCGGGTTCCGCGGGTGGATCGATGCCGCCGACACCTGGGGCCTTGCCGAGAAGCTGACTGCGGCTATCGACCGCTCCACCGTGCTGGCGCGCGGGCCGAAGGCCCGCGGCGCGATCCGGGCATCCGGCCTGCGCGAGGCGTGGTCACCACGGTCTGAGTCCTCCAGCGAGGTCCTGGCCTACCTGATCGCCTCGGGCGACCTCGAAGGGGAAAGGATCGCGGTCCAGTTGCACGGTGAGCCGCTGCCTGATTTGGTGCAGACACTGCGGCTCGCTGGCGCCGAGGTGATCGAGGTGCCGGTGTATCGCTGGGTGCCGCCGGAGGACACCGTGCCGCTGCGGCGGCTGATCCAGGCTGTCGGCGTCGCCGGCCTCGACGCGGTGGCGTTCACCAGCGCGCCAGCCGCGGCGAGCTTCCTGCGTGCCGCCGACGAGCAGGGTCGCGGCAGCGCCGTGCGCACCGCGCTGCGGGGACCGGTCGTACCGGCCTGCGTCGGCCCGGTGACCGCCGGACCCTTCCAGCGGGAGGACATCCCGGTCATCCAGCCCGCTCGCGCCCGGCTGGGCGCTCTGGTCCGGGAAATCGTCGAGCAGGTCCCGGTCCGCCGTGGACGGCTGCTGCCCGTGGCGGGACACACGGTGGAGGTGCGCGGGCAGGCCGTCGTAGTGGACGACCGGCTGGTGCCGCTCAGCCGCGCGAGCATGACCCTACTGCGCGGACTGATCGGCAGGCCAGGTCATGTTGTCTCTCGCTCCGATCTGTTGAAGGTAACACCCGGCGAAGGCGGCGAGGAGCATGCCGTCGAGGTCGCGGTGGCGAGGCTCCGGACCGCCCTTGGCGACCCGCGCATCATCCAGACCGTCGTGAAGCGTGGATACCGGCTTGCCTATGAACCCGAGCGAGCCAGCAACCACGGCACGCGGCGGTACTAACTGGCGAGCTTCCGCAGAGCGGTCACGATCTCACCGCAACCGCGCGAGCACGCTGCGGCGGATACCACGACTAATTGGCATTGGCTCAGGACCGGCCGAAGGTCAGCAGGAATTCCAGCACACCGTGGTTGGCGGTGGTGACGAAGCCGGTGAAGCTGGGGTTCGGGATGCCCCAATTCGCGAAGGTCACCGGAATGGACCCGGACACCTTGATCGCGGTCGAGGTGCGCTCCGCGGACAGCGTGAAGGTCACCGGCCGGGTGTGGCCATGCAGCGTGAGGTTCCCGGTGGCGGAGTATGTCTTGACGGTGCCGACGGCGGGCAGCGGCGCCAGGCTGATGGGACTGGTCAGCGTGAACGTGCCCGTCGGATAGCTGGTCACGTCCATGATCCGGCCGTCGAACTGCCCGTCACGCTGGCTCTGGTCGCTCTTGATCGTGGACATCGGGACGGTGAAGGTGCCCGCGGTCACGCTCGTGCCCTTGATGGTCAGGTGGCCGGTGACGGACTTGGTGCGGCCGACAGCGATGTTGTTCTGGCCGGCCAGGACTTCGTTGACCCGGTAGCCCACCTGGGAACCGCTCCCGATCGTCCAGGTGCCAGCGACCGGCCCGGCCGAAGCAGTCTGACCTGCCGAGGTGGACTGGCCGGTGGCGCTGCCCGAGGGGCTCGCGCTGCTCTTCAGGCTCAGCGGGGCCGGGGCCTGGCCTTCGACGAAGTGGATGTAGACGAAGGGCCCGCCGACGACGACAGCTCCGACCACCACCACGCCGGCAATAATCCACCGCAGCCAATGCCGCGATCCAGACGACGACATGAGTGGCACTCCCTATTCCTGACCAAGCGGCCGCGCCGAGTCCCGGCCCGCCGCTGACGAGATTGAGCATGCGGGAATGAGAATCCTCCGGCACCCTGCTCGCCCGCTGCATGTCTTTTCTGTGCCGCCTCTGAGAAACCCGCACCCCGGGCGGACGAGAAGATGACATGCGCGGCGCGGCGCCAGGGTACAACGCTCCACGATGCCAGATCTGGTTGCGCCCACCGCCCTGGTCCGGGTCTCGTTCGTCGCAGCCATGGCCGAACTCCGCGCCGAGGGGCGCGGCACACCCGGCGACGACAGCACGGTGGGGCGCGAGATCCAGGCCTACGGCCGGATGTGGGCCGACCCGGAGGGCTTCGAGAAGTATGCCCGGCACCTGCGCGACCAGGCGCTGGAGAACTCCCCGCGGCCCGATGGCCTCGTCCCGGCGACCACCCGGTGGTGGATCGACGGCAACGACTACCTTGGCCGGATCGCCATCCGGCACCGGCTCACCCAGGATCTGCTGGACTATGCCGGACACATCGGCTACGACGTCAGGCCCTCCGCGCGGCGACGGGGGCACGCGACCGCCATGCTCGCGCGGGCACTGCCGGTCGCCGCCGCGCTCGGCATCGACCCGGTCCTGATCACCTGCGATGAGGACAACATCGGCTCGCGGAAGGTGATCGAGTCGAACGGGGGGCGCTTCGCCGACCAACGGGGCATCAAGCTGCGCTTCTGGGTACCGACCTCCTGAGTCAGCGGACCTGGGGCAGCACCTCGGAGGCCATCAGTTCCAGGTGGTCCAGGTCGTGCAGGTCAAGAACCTGCAGGTAAATCCGCCCGGTGCCCTCCTCGGCGAACCGCCCGATCTTGTCCACCACCTCGGCGGGCGTTCCGGCCAACTCGTTGGCCCGCAGGTCGCTCACGTCACGGCCGATCGCTGCGGCGCGCCGGGCCACCTCTGCCTCGTCCCGTCCGCAGCACACGACCTGCGCCGCCGAGTACACCAGCGAGCCTGCCTCCCGGCCCGCCGCCGCGCACGCCTCCCGGACGCGGCCGTAGGCGGCCGCGGTCTGCGCGAGGTTCGCGAACGCGACGTTGTACTCGTCGGCGTACTTCGCGGCGAGCCGCGGCGTCCGGCGCGGCCCCTGGCCGCCGATCAGGACCGGCGGGTGCGGCCGCTGGGCAGGCTTGGGCAGCGCGGGCGAGTCCACCAGCGTGTAGTAGGACCCCGCGAAGGAGAACGTCTTCCCCTCGGGGGTCGTCCACAGGCCGGTGATGATGGCCAGTTGCTCCTCGAACCGGTCGAAACGCTCCTGGGTATCGGGGAAGGGGAGGCCGTATGCGACGTGCTCCTCCGCGTACCAGCCGGCCCCGAGGCCAAGCTCGACCCGGCCGCCGCTCATGTGATCGACCTGGGCCACCGAGATCGCCAGCGGCCCGGGAAGGCGGAACGTGGCCGGGCTCATCAGCGTGCCCAGCCGGATCCGGGACGTCTCGCGGGCCAGCCCGGCCAGCGTCACCCAGGCGTCCGTCGGCCCGGGTAGCCCGCTGACGTCGCCCATCTTCAGGTAGTGATCGGACCGGAAGAACGCGTCGAAACCCAGGTCTTCGGTGGCCCGCGCGACGGCGAGCAGCCTGCCGTAGTCGGCGCCCTGCTGTGGCTCGGTGAAGATCCTCAGTTGCATGTCACCATCCTGGCCTACGGCCCGCGAACTTCAACGCGCCCGTGCCCGGCGGCGTCATGATCAGCGAGAAGGTCCAGATCGAGATCGAGGCCGAGGCGGTCCTGCGGCAGGGCGATCAGGCGGCCGGATAGCCGCTCGGCCACCGGGCCGCCCCGTCACTCAGGCAGCAGGGTCGCCACGCACTCCACGTGGTGGGTCATCGGGAAGGCGTCGAAGGCACGCAGCGCGGCCAGCCGCCAGCCGGACTCGGCGAACACCGCGAGGTCACGGGCGAGCGTGGCCGGGTCGCAGGACACGTAGGCGACCCGGCGCAGCCCGCCTGATGAGGGCGTGTCTCGTAGATCTTCAGCCTGCTGCGCGGCGGAGATTTCCGTGGCGGACGGCGCCAGCAGGCGCTCGATGACCGGCCGCGCCGCTCCCGTCCGGGGCGGGTCGAGGACGGCCAGGCCGGCCTCGGGCCAGCCACCGCGGCCGAGCACCTCAGCGGCGTCGCCACGGTAGACACGCGCCCAGGGGGTGCCCCGCATGTTGTGCCGCGCGTCGCGGACAGCGGCGGCGTCGGCTTCCACGCCGATCACCGTGCCCGTCGGCCCGACCGCCTCCGCCAGCACGCCAGCGAACAGTCCCGCGCCGCAATACAGGTCGAGCGCCACGTCCCCGGGCTGCGGGCGCAGCGCATCCAGCACCGCACCGGTCAGCGCGTCGGCCGCACCCGGGTGCACCTGCCAGAACCCACCCGCGCTCACCCGCCACGTCCGCCCGGCCGCCGTCTGCCGCAGGAAACTCTGGCCGCTCAGCCGGGCCGGGCGGCGGCTCGTGGCGGGCGAGACGATCAGCGCCCGTTCGGCTGAACCCGGAGAAGCCACGACCTCGACCGATCTGGCGCCCTCCCAGCGCCGGCCGGTGGCGCCCGCCTGCTGCACGAGGGGGTGCGCGATCGGGCAGTCGCCGACGTCCACCACCTCGTGGGAGCGGTGCTTGCGCAGCCCGGCCGTGCCGTCGGGCCGCACCGCGAAGCGGACCCGGGTCCGCCAGTGCAGGCCCGCGTCGTCGCCGGGCAGTGGCTCCACCGTGACCTCACGCTCAATGCCCGCGATGCGCCGCAACTGCTGTGTGATCACGGCCGCCTTGAGGCGGCGTTGCGCGTCGAGGCTGGCGTGCTGCCAGTCGCAGCCGCCGCAGCCATCCGGCCGGGCGTGCGGGCAGCCGGGCTCGACGCGGTCCGGGGATGCCTCGAGGATGTGCACCGCCTCGGCCCGGGCGAACCGGGCCGTGGCGTCGGTTACCCGGGCCAGCACCCGCTCGCCGGGCAGGGCGTGCCGCACGAAGACCACCCGCCCGCCGCCATCGGGCGCGCCGCCGGGCTCCCGGGCCACGCACCAGCCGCCGTGCGCGACCTCGCCGACCATCAGGTCGAGGAGGCCCTGCGCACTTCCGACCACAGGATTCACGCAGTCCTCCTTACCGGGCGGCGCGTGGCCGGGCGGCGCGCACGGGCTTACCGGGCGGCGCGTGCGGGCCGGGGTGCGCGGCCCGGAGCGTAAAGAGCCGAAGGCGAAGCGAAGGGCCGCGCACCCCGGCCCGCACGCCCCCTAAGTATGCTGGCTGGCCGGCCGTCTCAGGACGCGGCGAGAGGGAATACCGTGGGCGGGCACCACACTGACCAGAGGGGCCGCCGTGCACATCGTGATCATGGGATGCGGGCGAGTCGGATCCACACTCGCGCACATCCTCGAGGACCAGGGCCATTCGGTCGCGGTCATCGACCAGGACCGGGAGGCGTTCCGCAGGTTGCGTTCCTCCTTCAAGGGCCGGAAGATAAACGGGATCGGTTTTGACCAGAACATCCTGATCCAGGCTGGTATCGAGGAGGCAGATGCCTTCGCCGCGGTCAGTAGCGGGGACAACTCGAACGTGATCGCCGCCCGGGTGGCCCGCGAGTCGTTCGGCGTGCGGCGGGTCGCGGCCCGGATCTACGACCCCCGGCGCGCCGAGGTGTACCAGCGGCTGGGCATACCGACCGTGGCCACCGTCCGGTGGACCGCCGACCAGATGCTGCGCAGGCTGCTGCCCGAAGGCACGGAACCCTTGTGGCGTGACCCGACCGGCGCCGTGGTGCTGGCCGAGGTCGCGTACTCCGGCGAATGGGTCGGCGAGAAGACCAGCGTCCTTGAGGAAGCGGCGCGCGCCCGGATCGCCTTCCTGGCCAGGCTCGGCGAGGCCGTGCTGCCGGGGCCGGGAACGGTGCTGCAGGAGGGTGACGTGCTGCACGTGATCGCCCTGGAATCTGACCTGGAGCGGATCGAGGCGATCTTCGCCTCGCGCACACCGGGCGGCCGACCGGCAGGGAAGGGGAGCTCCTGATGCGCGTCGCCATCGCTGGAGCTGGCGCGGTCGGTCGCTCTATCGCCGCCGAACTGCTCGAAAACGGCCATGAGGTGCTGCTGATCGACAAGAACCCCAAGTCCATCACCGTGGACAGCGTGCCGCGGGCCGAGTGGCTCCTCGCCGACGCGTGCGAGATCAGCTCGCTCGACGACGCGGCGCTGGAGCGCTGCAACGTGGTGATCGCCGCGACCGGAGACGACAAGGCGAACCTCGTGGTCTCGCTGCTCGCCAAGACCGAGTACGGGGTGCCCCGGGTGGTGGCCCGCATCAACCACCCGAACAACGAATGGCTGTTCAACGAGTCCTGGGGGGTGGATGTGGCGGTCTCCACGCCTCGGCTGCTCTCGGCCCTGGTCGAGGAGGCGGTCAGCGTCGGCGACCTGGTCCGGCTCATGACGTTCCGGCAGAGCGAGGCCACGCTCGTCGAGCTGACCATGCCGGACGGCGCGCCTCTCGTCGGCCAGCGGATCGGGGACATCGACTGGCCCGCTGACACGGCCCTGGTCGCCATCCTCAGGGACGGCCGGGTCATCGTGCCGCAGCCCGATGATCCGCTGGAGAGCGGCGACGAACTGCTCTTCGTGACCAGTGAGGACGTCGAGGACCAGCTCGCCAGGCTGCTCGGCGGGCACGAGCACCCCAGCCACCACCCGGGCGGCCAGTGAGGGCACCCGGCTAGGACGTGATTAACGGGTCTCGGTGATCTCCGGGCCGCGTTCGAACGGATTGGGGATGGACCGGTCCCCTTCCGCCTCGGCCATCTGCTCCTCCATGGCCTGCCTCGCCTGCTCGGGCAGCCGGATCTCGAGCAGGTCCCTCGGTGGTGCGGGATGATCCCCGCGGACCACCACGATGCCCGCGCGGCCCGTCGACACCGAGGAAGCGGATCGGCTGCAATGCCCCCGGCCGCGACCCGGGCCCAGCCTCCGCCGCGACCCGGGCCCGAAGCTCGGCCCCGAACCGGCCGTCGGCCTCCTCGCTCGCGCCGCCGGCCTCGGCGACCGCCGCGGCGATCTCGCGCCGCACGTCCTCCCAGAGCCCGCCGCTCTTGGGCGCGGCGAACGCCTGGAGCTGCAGGGAACTTCCCCCGCGCAGCACGGTGATCAGCGTCCCCTGCTCCTCGGCGAGGTTCAGCTGGATCTCGAATCCCTCGCTCACCGGTACCTGGAGGCTGCCGAAGTCGATCCGCTCGTCGGGCGGGAACTCATCCTGCGCGTCCCACGGGCCGTCCGGTTGCGGGCCAGCCGGCCCGGCCTCTTCTCCGGCTAGTACCGGATCCTCGTCGGCCAGATCCTGGTCTTCGTCGGCGAGCACCAGGTCCTCGTCGGCGAAGTCCTGCTCGTCACGGCCGTCCTCAGAATCGTCCGGCATCGATCCGAGCTGATCCGCACTCTCACGACGACGCCGACGGAACACTCTTGCCCTCCCCGCTTGCTCGCAGGCTGCTCTTACCAGTGGCCGTCGCGGCATGGCCTCCGGTGGACCCGAAGCCGCCGTCACCCCTCGATGACCCGGGCAGCGTCTCGACCTCGTGGAACGCCGGTCGTGCCACGCGCTGGATAACGAGCTGGGCGATCCGGTCGCCGCGCCGGAAGCTGACAGACTCGGCCGTGTCGGTGTTTAGCATGGTCACCCTGATCTCGCCACGGTACCCCGCATCCACGGTGCCGGGCGCATTCACGATTGTCACCCCGTGCCGCGCGGCGAGCCCCGACCGGGGGTGCACGAACGCCGCATAGCCGTCCGGCAGCGCGATCGCCACCCCGGTGGGCACCACGGCACGCTGGCCCGGAGCGAGTTCCACATCGACCGCCGCGACCAGGTCGGCCCCCGCGTCACCCGGATGCGCGCGAGCTGGCAGCGGCAGGCCCGGGTCCAGGCGCTTGATAAGTACGGGGACCTCGTCGGCGGCGGGGTTCACGCCCGGCATGGGCCACCGCCGGTGTCCGGATGCTGGTTCACCCACGTGACCTTACCGGCCCGGTGTCTATCAGCGCTGCGGCACTGCGCCGTGATGGTTGGCGCCCGGGGAGCCGGGCGGGCCCGGCACCCGGCCCTGCAGGTAGGGCACGGCGCGGACGAGCGCCGCCGCGGTGGGGACCGCCACCACCGCGCCCGGGATGCCTGCCACCACGCCGCCCACGGCCAGCACCAGGATGATCGCGAGCGGGTGCAGCCGCACCATGCGGCCGACCACGAGCGGCTGGAGCAGGTGGCTCTCCAGCTGGTTCTCCAGGATGAAGATGACGACCAGCACCACCGCGGCGATCCATCCCTTGGTGCCCAAAGTGACCGTCACGGCCAGCGCGCCCGCCACCAGGATCCCGACCAGCGGCACGAACGCCGCGAGGAACACCAGGATGACCAGCGGCACGAGGAGCGGGACGCCCAGCGCCCACAGGGCGAACCCGATGACCACGCCGTGGATCGCCGCGACGGCGATCGTCCCCCGCACGTAATACACGAGAGCCTGCCAGGCGGCGAACCCCGCCCGGTTCACCCGCTCCCGCCCCTCCGGGCTGAGGAAGCCCACCAGCCAGGCCCAGATCCGGTCGCCGTCCTTCAGGAAGAAGAACGTGACGAACAGCATCAGGACCGTGCCTGCCACGATCTCCAGCACTATCTTGCCTCCGGTTACCACGGTGCCCGCGACCACGGACTTGTGCTGCTTGAGGAAGGCGAGCGCCCGGTTGGCGAGATCGTTGAGGCTGGCCTGCCGCAGGTGGAGCGGCGGCCCAGCCAGCCACGACTGCAACTGGTTCACGGAGTGCCTCAGCTCGTTGACCAGGGTCGGGTAGTCCGCGGAGGCCCGGGTAGTGGCCAGGAAACCCGCCCCGGCGAGCACTGCGATGGCGGCCAGCAACGTGCACCACGTTGCGGCGAGATTCGGCAGCCCGAGCCTGCGCAGCCGGGCCAGCAACGGCTGTAGCAGCGCGGTAAGCAGCAGGGCTGCGACACAGGGCAGGACCACCAGGCGCAGCACGCTGGCCACCCGGAACGCCAGGTAGATGACGACGCCGAGGAGCAGCAGGCGCCACGACCAGCCGGCCGCGCGCTGCAGCCAGCCGGGTACCTGAGCACCCGCCGCGGGCGCTGCGACCGGCTCGGGACGCCGATCCGCATCGGTGGAGTCAGCAGCGGCCGGGGTTCCGTTCGGAAGCGGGGTTGTGCTTTCGCCCGCTCGCCCGCTCGGCCGCGTGACCGCACCAGCCTCGCCTTGTGGCCCATCCCCTGGCCCGCACGCCCCGCCGCCTGGCACACCGTCCCGGCTTGGCCCGGCGCGGTTGCCGCGCCACATCCATCGCCCAGTCATGTTCACATGTAACCAACTACCGTGGACTCATGCGTGTCTACCACGAACGGCTGCGCGTGCCGGCCACCTGGTGGCTGATGGCATTCATCGGCGTCGTCATTCTCGGCGCCGGGTTCATGGCCGGTTTCAGCTGGCAACTGGCGGGCGTGGTGTACGCAGTGCTCGGCGGTGGCTGCGCGGCGGTGCTTCTGGTCTGGAGCCGGGCCAGCATCGATGTCCGGGACGGGGCGCTGCGCGTGGGCGCGGCCACGCTTCCGCTCGCCGCGGCCGGCGAGATCGTCGCGCTGGACGAGGCGCAGACCCGGGCCATGCGCGGCCCGCGGGCGGATCCGGCGGCCTTCCTGCTGGCCAGGCCCTACCTCCCGCAGGCGGTGTACGTAGAGGTCACTGACCGGGCGCAGGGCACGCCGTACTGGCTGATCGGCACGAGGCACCCGGATGAGCTCGCCGCGGCGGCGATCGAGGCGTGGCGCGGGGCCGCCCAAGCCGGTGACGCGCCCGTGGGATGATCGACGGACGCGGGACACCGCGGGCCGGCAGGCGGGCATCAGGAGGAGTCGCATGTCTGACAAGCGCGGGGATGGCGCCAGCAAGGTAATCGGCGCCGCAGCGGCCTTCGCCGCCGCCTTCGTCGCACGCAAGGTCATCACCGTTGGCTGGAAGCGCCTCACGGGCAAGGAACCGCCCAGCGACCCGCAGGACCCGCAGGTGGGAACCGGTGAGGCACTGGGCTTCGCCATAGTGATGGGCGTGGTCATGGGGGCGGCCCGGGTGCTCGCCATCCGGGCCGCGACCGGCCGGATTCGGCGCGCCCCGGCCGAGCCCGCGGAGTGACGCACCGCCGTTCGGCGATGGTGCCGGGTGCCCGGCGCGCGCAACGGATCCTTTAGGCCAGGTGAGGATGCCTGCACGGCGAACCCGTGCCAGACTCTTGCCGTGTCTGAACACGATCGCTCCCGCTTTTCCTACAAGTTCGGCTATGCGCTGCGGCATCCCGGGCGGGTCCTGCCCTACGCGCGGCGGCGCAGCCGCGATGCGTGGATCGGGATGAAAGCTGGCGATCATGTCAGCTACTACCGCGCCGTGATGAAGTCGGACACGGCACGCAGCCACGAGCGTGCCGTCGGTAGCCAGACCCACGATTCGTGGCTCGAAATCGGCCAGATGCAGTTCGACTACCTGGTTAAGCACGGGCTTCAGCCCGGCGACCGGATGCTGGAGATCGGCTGCGGCAACCTGCGGGCCGGGCGGCTGTTCATCGACTACCTCGACCCCGGGAACTACTACGGCGTCGACATCTCGCCGGACATCCTGCTCGCGGCGCAGGACACCATCGAGGAGTTCGGCCTGCAGGGCAAGCTGCCGCACCTGACCCTGGTCCAGGACCTGAAGCTCGAGTTCCTGCCTGCGGACCAGTTCACGGTGGTGCACGCGCACAGCGTGTTCTCGCATTCGCCCATCGAGGTGATCGACGAGTGCCTGGCCCATGTGGGCCGGGTGATGAGGCGTGACGGCGTTTTCGACTTCACTTTTGACCGGACCGAGGGCGTGGAGCACCAGGTGCTGCGCGAGGATTTCTACTACCGCACCGAAACCCTGATCGCCCTGGCGGACAAGAACGGCGTCGACGCGGAGTTCATGGACGACTGGGAAGAACTCCCGCACAAGCAGTCGAAGATCCGGGTGACGCGCCGCAGCTGACCATCGCCGGGCCACGCAGTACCAGTCCGCTGGCCATTGTCAGGCGAGAGGCCGTGGCTGCGAAGGCCACCAGTGGCAGAGAAAACGGCGGCGGTGTGGCAATCGGCCGCTGGCTCCGCCGCCAGCCTGACGGAAGCGAGGGCTGATGGCATCTGGCTGGAACAGCGTGCAGATTGCCACGCTGGCGGTGGCGGCGCTGACGCCGGTAACCGTTGCGGGTCTGGGCTACTTCGTGGCGCGGGCCAGCCGACGGCTGGAGCAGGTCCGGTGGGCCAACCAGACCGTCGTCACCCGGCGTCTGGAGATCTTCAAAGAGGTCGGGCCGCTGCTGAACCAGTTGCTGTGCTTTGCCACTTTCGTCGGCGGCTGGAAGGAGATCGAGCCCAGGGACGCGATCGCCGTGAAGCGGAAGATCGACGAGGTGATGTATTCCAGCCGGGTCCTGTTCTCGGATTCGCTGTTTGCCGCCTACCAGGAGTTCATGCTCAGCATGTTCGCCACGTACGTCACCACAGAGACCGACGCCCACCTGCGGGCGCCGATCGATAGCCAGTGGGGGGACCGGCGCAACATGGAGTGGTGGGAGGACTCGATGACCAGCCTGTTCAGCGCCGACAATCAGGTCAGCCTCGATCTGATACAGGCCGCCTACGAACAGCTGGCGGAGCGATTCCGCGCCGACCTCTACGTCACCCATGACACGCGGCCGATCCTCACCATCCAGCCCTAGTTACCTGGGACTCGGCCGGACCCGTCGTCCATATCCGCGGGTACGCCTACAAGGGGACCATCGAGGCGCGGAGCAGGCCCCCGGGACGCTGACGTTCCATGATCAGGGAATATCTCCGGCCGTATTTCCACGGGAATATTCCGTAGTCATGGAAAGGCCATCGACCCGGAGACAGTACCCGGCCCCGCGAACCGTCTCGATTACGGCCTCACCGAGCTTGCGGCGCAGGTAACCCACGTACACGTCGACGAGGTTCGTTCGGGGATCGAAGTTCATGCCCCAGGCCATGGACAATAGCTCTTGTCGCGAGAGGACCTGAAGGGGGTGGCCGACGAAGGCCTTCAGCAGGGAGAACTCGCGGGCGGACAGGCTCACCGGCCGCCCGTCGATGGTTACCTCACGCTGCAGCACGTCGACGCGGATGCCGCCGACCCGGAGCACACCCGGCGAATCGGTGGTCCGGGGCCGGAGATTTGCCCGTATGCGGGCCAGGAGTTCCTCGAACGCGAACGGCTTCGCCAGATAGTCGTCCGCCCCAAGATTGAGCCCTTTGACGCGGTCGTCCACCCGTCCTCTGGCGCTCAGCACCAAGACGGGCACCGTGGCCCCCCGCTCCCGCAGCCCTTCCAGCACCTCAAGGCCGTCCAGGTCGGGCAGGCCGAGATCGAGAATCACGAGCGAGATGTCCGCCTCAGTGACACGCAGGAGCGCTTCTCGTCCGCTGCTCACCCACTCGACGCTGTACCCGTGGGCGCGCAGCCCCTTCGCGAGGAACGACGCGATGCGCTCTTCGTCCTCGACGACTAGGAGATTCACCACGGAATCGTGATCCAGAACGTGGCGCCCCGCCCCGGCCGATTAACGACACCGGACTCCCCGTCGTGGGCCCTCGCGATCCCCCGGACGATGGAGAGTCCCAATCCCATTCCTCCGGTTGACGACGATCCGGTGCTGAACGGCTCGAACACGGCCTGTTCATCGCCCGGCGGCAGGCCACCTCCTTCGTCGGCCACCTCGAAACGCCAGCTTGAAGACTCGGCCCCAACATGAAAGCGCACGGGCCGGTCCCCGCGAGCGTGCTCCGCCGCGTTCCGCAGGAGGTTCAGCACGGCCTGGGTCAGCCGTTGCGGGTCGGCTCGAACCGTCGCACCACCGATGTCAGACTCCACTCGTAGGCGGTCTCCGAGGATGGGCTCTGCCTTGGTCGTGATACTGCTCAGGAACCTGTCCAAGGGCAGCGATTCCACTCTGAGCAGAGCTCGGTCGTCCACCCGGGCCAGGGTGGTCAAGTCTTCCACCAGCCGGCCCATGAGGTCGAGTTCGTCCAAGAGCGTCTCTTTGACGGCCCGCACTTCCCGCTCGTCCGCTCCCTCTTCCAGCACGTCGAGATGGCCGCGGCAGATAGTAATGGGGGTCCGCAATTCGTGAGAGACCGCCGCCAGGAACGCGTCCTTCATCTCGTCCAGTTCGCGAAGATGATCGGCCCGGTCCCGTTCGCGCCGCAAGGCGAGTTCGATTTGCTCGAGCCTCCCCACGCCCCATGCGGTCCCTTCTCCCACGAGCACGCAGATCGGAACAGTGATCGCGGCTGAAGACAGCCCGGCCCCGACGTTACCGGGCAGGGAGAACAGGGGCAGGATGTACGCCGCAGCGGCCATCGGGGCCATGGCGACCGACGTGCGCGGCGGATGGGCCATTCCGATCCACACGAAGGCGACCACGAAGAAAACCCCGTACGCGTACAGGTTGGACCCTCCGAACACATTCCCCAGGGCGATAAGGGCGAACGCAGGCGGGACGATCACCAGGCTGGCCTGCGAAGGCCATGTCTCCCATGGCGCTAGCCAGATCGCAATACCGAGTGCGAGCGCGACGGCAGAGACCGCCGCCGTCCCGATTACGTCCAGCCCCGGCGCGGGAAGCGGGAGCGTGACGAGACCGAGCACCCCGGAACCCGCAAAGAACATGGCCGCCAGGCGCCCGTGGAGCCTTCGTCTACGCCGAGGCGCTTCGTTCACCGAGGAGGTCTCGGCCTGATCGGTGGCGGCTGAGCGGGTCTGGTCGCGATCCCTCGCGCGGGAATCGGGCCGTGAAGGCACAGCTATGGCCAGCGCCCGCCGCAGATGGCCAAGGCGCGTTGCCACTCCCCCGCCAGCAGGGTGTGCAGTCAACGGCTCCCTCACCATGAAGGCGTGATTCCACCAGTCTTGGGAGTAAATGTCCACCCGGGTTAACGTTCCAGTCAACTGGCGCTGCACGGAGGGCGACGAAGAGTGACCTGGAGCGCGTCGGTCTGCCTAGGCCGCTGACCAGCATGCCGGCGGACCTGTTCCATGAATCAGGCGCCACACACCCCTGGGGCCGGAGCCCCTCCATCCCCCCTTACGGTGTCAGAGGGGCTCCGGCCATGACCTTGCTTCCCACGTGCCCAACTGGTACGAGCGTTATAAGAGGGTTCTCATGATCGGGATCTCAGGGCATTCTGCCCGCCCGGCGCTCGCCGCCCAGGCAGCACTGGTCGTTCGTCGCGGAACCGCTCCAGCCCTTCATGAGGGAATTCTCATCACCGCGGTTCGCTGAAACCGGTGCAGGCACCGTGGCCACGCCGCCCGGCTGGGGGGACCGGCCGGGGGACCAGCCAGGCACCCGCCGCGACCCAGACTGCGGTCAGGTGGCGGAGCCGGCCGCAGCGCCGGTGACGCGGTCCCCCCAGCGGGCCAGCGCGCCTTCCAGGTCAAGCGGCGCGATCATGTCGCCCTGCTGGAGTTCGGCGGCCCAGTCCTCGGCCGGGACCCGCCACATCACCTCGAACTCGATGCCAGTGGGATCCCGCGCGTACAGGGACTTGGATACCCGGTGGTCGCTGGCACCCACCAGCGCGCCGCGGGCGGCGAGCCTGCTGCGCGTCTCATCGAGGTCGGCGAGCGTGCCCACCTCCCAGGCGAGGTGGTAGAGCCCCACCCGCGGGCCAGGCGGCTGCGGTGACCCTCCGATGTCGAAGAGCCCCAGATCATGATCGTTGGCGGACCCGGGTGCCCGGAGGAAAGCCGCCCGGCCGGGGATCTCCGTGCGGATCTCAAGGCCGAGCGCCCCGGTGTAGAAGTCAACGGCACTGGCCAGGTCGTGGACGTAGAGCACTGCGTGATTGAGGCGGCGCACAGCCATGGCAGCCCTCCCTGCTTGACGTTCTGCTATAGGCAATGCGCCACGGGCAGGTCTGATTCCCGCGCCCGGATGCCGGTCACGGCCCTGGGTCGGCCGCGGCCGGCACGTCCACCGGGGACCAGAGGCTGTCCAGGTTGACCACAATGCCCTCCTGGCTGCTGCGGGCAATGATCACCACGGCTTCCTGCCCGCCTGGGTTCTCTTCCCGGTGCGGCACATAGGGCGGGACGAAAACATAGTCACCGGGCCCGGTCTCCAGCCGGACCTCCCGGTCCCCTTCGGCGAAGACGAACACCGGATGCCCGGAGAGCACGTAGATCGCGGTCTCCGCCTCCCCGTGGTGATGGTCACCGGAACTGACGGCGGGCGCCACGTGCGTCTGGCCCATCCACACCTTCGCGCACCCCACGGTCTTGCCGGAGATCGCCTCCACCCGCGTCATGCCGCTGGTCTGCCTGGTGTCACCGGTGACCTCGGTGGCGCGGATGCGCACGAGCGGCCGGTGCCAAAGATCGTGGGCCATGAGGAAGTCTCCTGCGAAGGGGCGGCATGCTTTCGTGCCGGTGACGGTACCTGTGACGGTACCGGCGAGCGGGTCAGGCCGGAATCCCGGTACCACGCGGCGGCGGTCCCGTGTACAGCGCGCGCGGGCGCAGTGGTGTGCGCCGGGCGTACTCCTCCAGGGCGTGCGCCACCCAGCCCGCCGTGCGGGCGACCGCGAATATCGCCTCCCCCGCCCCGGTTATCATCCCCGCCACACCGGCCAGCACGGCCAGGGCGAAGTCGATGTTCGGCTCGGGCACGGAGCGCCTGCGCACCTCGGCGAGCACTGCGTCGGCCACCGCCAGCCGGGCCGATGCCGGGGCGGCCCTCCTGACCAGGCCGAGCAGGAGCACGGCCCGCGGGTCACCGGAGTCATAGACAAAATGGCCGAACCCGGGAATGCGCTCACCCCGGCGGAGCAGTTCGCCCACGACGCGCGGGGCGTCGGCCGGCTTGCGGGCCGCCGCGAGCATCGTCTCGGCGGCCAGCGACGCCCCGCCGTGCAGCGCGCCGCCCAGCGCGCCGAGTCCGGTGGCGACCACCGCGTAGGGGTCGGCCCGCACCGACGCCGCCACCCGGGCAGCGAGCGTCGACGCGGCCAGTTCGTGGTCGGCGAGCAGGACCAGGGCGGCGCGCAGCGCGTCAAGCAGCCGGGGAGCCGGCCTGCGCGGGCAGAGTCTCGGCCACAGACGGGCGGCCACGGTGTCATCGGCGGGCGGCGTCCCGCGCAGGGCATGTGCCGCCGGGAGGCAGTCCACCATGCCCGCGATGATGCTGCGTGCCGCGCCGATCACGGCCGGCGGGTCGAGGCGCAGCCGGAGCGGATCGGCCGCGGCCAGGGCGGGGACGATCACCTGCAGGCGTTCAAGCGGAAGCGTGCCCGCGGGCAGCGCGGACTGGGCCGCCGTGCCTGCCGCCATGGCCTCCGCCGTGGCCTGCCACGGTCCGGCCGGCTCAGTGCTCGCGAAGGAACCGGTCCAGAGCAGGGCCGCGACCTCCTCGAAGCTCCGCTGGACGGCGAGTTCAGCCGCGTCCATGCCCCGGAAGCGGAGGCGGTCCCCGGCGATCTCGGTCAGCCCGGACTCGATGACGAACTCTCCCAGGCGTGCCTCGCGGCGCGTCCGGCCTCGCCGGGAAAGCGCCTCGACCTCCCCTGGGTCGAAGAGGCTGCCCCGGCCGCCCGGAGCGCGGCGGCGTCTCAGCACACCCCGGCTCACGTACGAGTAGAGGGTCGCGGGCTTGACGCCGAGCCGCTCCGCTGCCTCGGCGGCGCCGATCCAGTCCGCCATGCCGCCCTCTCCCATCGATATTGATTTTAATCAACGTTGACCAGAATACAGCGAAGGAGTCAACATGTCGGTATCTACTACTCGCACCGGAGGACCCCGCGTGCCCGCGATCCACTTCCTTGACGTGACCAACCGCGACGGCGTGCAGACCGCGCGGACTGGCCTGTCCAAGTTCGGCAAGACAATGATCAACTTCTATCTCGGCCAGCTGGGCGTGGCCCAGTCGGAGATCGGCTTTCCCTTCCTCTTCCACGAGGTGCCCTACATCCGGGCGAATGTGGCGCTGGCGGAGGCGGGCGCGTTCGGCTCTCTCCGGCTCTCCGGCTGGTGCCGCGCGGTCCCCGGGGATGTGCGGCGCGCGGTCCCGCTCGGGCTGCGCCACTACAACCTGTCCATCTCCACCTCGGACCAGATGATCGAGCACAAGTTCCGCGGCAAGCTCGATCGCGAGGCGGTGATCTCGGAGATGCTCGCCGCCGTGTCAGCCGCCAAGGACGGCGGCGCGCTGACGATCGGGGTCAACGCGGAGGACGGGTCGCGCACCGACGACGGGTTCCTGCTCGAATTCGCGACGGCCGCCCGGGACGCCGGGGCCGACCGGATCCGTTACTGCGACACGATCGGCGGCGACACGCCCGAGCGCATCCGCGAGCGGTTCGCCAAGCTGGCCAGCGCCGTCCGGATCCCGATCGAAACCCATTGCCATAACGATCTGGGCATGGCAGTCGCGAATTCCGTGTCCGGTGCCTTGGGGGATCTCGACGCGGGACAGGATGCGTGGGTCAACACGTGCATCAACGGCATCGGCGAGCGCGCGGGCAACGCCGACCTGCTGTCCTGCCTGCTCGCCTTCGAGCACGGGTTCGGGGTGGCGGGCCACGCCGAGATCGGCGACCCGGTGGACCTCTCCTGGGCCCGGCGGTTCGCCCTGTGGGCCAGTTACGCTTTCGGCCAGCCGCTACCGCAGGGGCAGCCCGGCGTGGGCCGGAACGCGTTCGCGCACGAGTCCGGCATCCACGCGGACGGCGCGCTGAAAGACCGGCACAACTATGAGCTGTATGACGACGACACGCTCGGGCCCTTCCCGGCCGACTGGCACACCCGGTCCGGCCGTGTGGTGCTCACCGGGGAGTATGGCGGCAAGGCCGGGTTCAGGCACGTCATGGACGGGCTCGGCATCGAGGCCGCGGATGAGGATCTCGCGTTCCAGCTGGTCCAGCTCTGCGCGTCGGCCACCGGCAAGCCGCTGACCGACGACGAGCTGCGCCTGATCGGGGCGTACCCGCACCAGCTGGCGCTCCTCTACCCTGGCCTGCTCAGCTGATTCACCCTGGCCTGCTTAGCTGACCAGCCGGTCAGCTGAGCGGCTGGTCAGCTGGCGGGTCTGGTCAGCCGCCGATCTGCCGGCGACGGATCCGCTTGATCCGGCGCCGCTGCGACGGGTCGAGCATCATGTAGGCCCCAACCGGGACGGCAATCGCCGCAGCGATGACCACCAAGCCCAGCCAAAAGTTGATGAAGAGCAAAACTATGCCCACCACGGCTGCGCCGATGGCGATCTTCATTCGACCGGACAACTCTGCCTCCTTGGGCGGCGGGATGTGACTCCCCGGCTGGTCTGCCAGCCCACTGCATCACATCCTCGCCTGTTAAGTGAAACGCCGGGCGCTGGTCAGGTAGTTCCGCCTGGAGCGACTGTCAGCAAGTTCTAGGTTCGCACGCAGCCTAGTGACGCGCGCCGCCCGGCGCGCGGTGGCGCACGATCCGGTTTGCTCAGGCACCCCGCGCGGCGCGGCAGGAGCCCCGGCCGGCCAGGATGGTCGCGTGACCTGGAGGATTCCATGACGCTATCGCTGCCCGTCGACGCCGAGGCCAACGAGTTGCTGTCCCGCAGCCCGCTCGCGCTGCTCATCGCCATGCTGCTCGACCAGCAGGTGCCGTTGGAGAAGGCCTTCAGCGGCCCCCGCGACCTGGTCCTGCGGCTCGGCCACGAACCCACGGCGCAGGAGCTGGCCGACTACGACCCCGACGCCCTCGCGGCCGTGTTCAGCGCGAGGCCGGCGCTGCACCGCTACCCCAAGGCCATGGCGGCCCGGACACAGGATCTGTGCCGGCTCATCGTCGAACGCTACGACGGCGATGCGGCACAGGTCTGGAACGGCGCGGCCACCGGGCAGGAACTGGTCAGGCGGATCGGGGAACTCCCCGGGTTCGGCCCGGCCAAGGCCCAGATCTTCGCGGCGCTGCTCGGCAAGCAACTCGGCGTGCGGCCCGGCGGCTGGCGTGAGGCGGCCGGCCATTTCGGTCAGGAAGGCACCCACTACTCGGTAGCCGACATCGTGGACGACGACTCGCTGGCCCAGGTCCGGGCGCACAAGCAGCAGATGAAGGCGGCCGCGAAGAGCCCGCGCGAGCCCAGCAGTCCTGTCCGCGCGGCCGCTAAGGCCCGTAGGGCGCCGTAACGGTCTCCGTAACTCCCCCGGGCATAACGTCACCAACGACATCGCCCGCAGATCGGCCCATCCGGCAACGCGGGCACGAGACGGGACGGCCTGACTTGCCAGGCATGTCGAGGGGAAGCCATGACTCACACGACTGACCACACGTCAGCGGTAACCGGGCAGCGGGTGCTCACCGGTTACCGGCGGAAGATCGACGTCGTCTACGTGTACCTGTCGGCGCTGTTTGTCGTCGGCGTGCTCGCGCAGGTGTTCCTGGCCGGAGTCGGGGTGTTCGGGATGAACGCCCCGAAGGTCGCCGACTCGAGCAGCTTCGATGCCCACCGCGGCTTCGGCTTCGTCCTGATGGTGATCTCTCTGCTCCTGCTCGTCCTCGCCCTCGTCGCCCGGCAGTCGATGCGGACGACGATATCCACGTTGGTGCTCGCGCTGCTGACGGTGATTGCCCAGAGCGTCCTCGCGTCCCTCGGCGACAACAACAAGTGGCTCGGCGGACTGCACGCCCTCGACGGCATGCTCATCCTGCTGCTCGCACTCTGGATCGCCTTCCTGGGATGGCTGCGCGTCACCAGGCGGTCAAGGCCATCTGCATCGACGGATTGACGCCGGGCAGCTGAGTGAACCGGCCGTTGTCGACCCTGCCGAGCAGCAGGGTGCTGCCCTGCACGGGCATGCCGCTGATCAGCAGGTGACGCCCGGAGGGGTCAGCCGAAGATCTTGCCCGCCGGCGGGCTGATCCGGGCGACCGCTGCGCCGCTCGCCGACCTGCGGACCACCGCCGGAGCATCGGCGGGATCAGTTCCCGTAGGCCAGCCCGCTGCCCGGCTCGCGTAACCGAGGCCAACGCTTGTGCAGCTGCTCGAACGCGTCCTGCACCACGTCCTCGGCGGTGGCCATGTCGCCGACCATCACCAGTGCGAGCCGGACAAGCTCCAGATGATGGTCGCGGAACAGGGCGGTCACCGCCCAGTCGGCGTCGCTCGGCAGCGGATCCTGGAAGTCGCGTCGGTGATCGTGCCCGGGCACGGCCCGGCGTTCCGCCCCGATGAGCGGACGCCCCGGTAACTCACACGGCGTCGCCCTTGAGGGAGAACGCCCCCAGGCGGCGGATGGCGAACGCCAGGGTGGCGACGGTCACCACCGCGCCCATCACGACCGCGGTCGGCAGCCCGAGGTGCGCGTTCAGGCCGGCGTTGTGCGCGATCGAATTAGCCACCCCCAGCGAGTACTGCTCCACCGACAGGATCCGGGCGCCGCTGGCGAAGTTGCCCAGCACCGCTTCCCAGACCAGCAGGTAGAGCAGCCCGACCGCGATCGCCCGCGTGGTGAGGACGGAAATCATGACGAACACCGCGTTGTAGATCACCGATCCGACCAGCGCGCCGACGAACAGGCCAACAGCTAGCTTGGTGGCGCCCCCGGTGGCGATCAGTCCCGCGATCAGCTCGGGTATCGCAACGAAGATCATCGTCAGGAAGGCCGCCACCACGAACTTGCTCACGATCACCGTCGAGCGGCGCACCGGCGTGGCGAGCAGGTGAATGACGCTGCCGTCGTCGATCTCCGCCCCGAGCACGCTGGTGCCGATGATCAGCGCGGTGAGCGGGAGCACCACGGAGAAGCCGAAGTCGCCCAGTATGTGGCTCGGCCAGTCCGTCGCCGGTGGGTGTGCAAGCTTCAGCAGGACGGTGACCAGCACCAGGATCAGCGGCGGGATCGCGAACAGGAATACCCGCTTGCGGCCCATCGTCGCGCGCAGCGTGATCGACGCGACGACCCTGCTCTGCACACCAAACATCACAATCGTCTCTTTCCTGGGTTCTAGGCAGACAGCGGGCCGGGCCCCGTCAGGACTCCACGAGGTAGGCGAACACGCTCTCCAGCGATTCATCCTCGGGCAGCAGTTCGCGGAGCCGGATGCCCTCTTGCCGGGTGAGCGTGGCGAGCTCCCGGCTGAAGGCACCGTAGTCGGACGCCCGCACCTGCAGGCCCCGGCCGGTCACCTCCACCCCGGTCACCGCGGGACGGCCGATCAGGGTGGCACCGAGCCGCCGGTCATCCGAGGTGCGGACGAGGAAAACGTGTGGCCGGCTCGTCATCAGCCGCCTGATGGCCCGGAAGTCGCCGGACGCGGCCAGCCGCCCGGACACGATCACCTGGATGGTGCCGGACAGCCGTTCCACCTCCTCCAGGATGTGCGAGCTGAACAGGATGGTGCGGCCCTGGTCGGCGAGCCCCTCGAGCAGGTCCATCATGTGCAGGCGCTGCCGCGGGTCCATCCCGTTGAACGGCTCGTCCAGCAGGATCACCTGCGGATCGTGCACCAGGGCCGCGGCCACCTTGATCCGCTGGCGCATGCCCTTGGAGTAGGTCGAGATCCTCCGGTCCTGCGCGCCGGTCATCTCCACGATCCCGATGGCGCGCTGCGCGGCCGCGTCGGGGTCAGGCAGCTTGTGCAGCCGGGCGGTGGCCCGGACGAACTCCTGGCCGGTCAGGAACGCGTAGACGGAATCCCGCTCCGGCACCAGGCCGAGAACCCGGTAGATGTCCGGGTTCCGCCAGCTCGCCGCTCCGCCGACGGTCAGTTCGCCCCTGGACGGCTCCAGGAACCCGGCGATCAGGTGCAGCAGGGTGGATTTCCCAGCACCGTTGGGGCCAAGCAGGCCGGTGACACCTTGGCTGATGGTCATCGTTATGTCGTTGATCGCGACGACGTTGCCATACCACCGCGAAACGTTCCGCAACTCGATCGCGCTCATGCCGTGTCTCCCCGCTCGCCTCCGGGGCCCCGCCCGCCTCCCCATTCCCGCTTCACTGCGCCGCCTTCCCTCGTCCCTCGTCGCTCGTGCCCTGCTTGCTATGCGCCTCCGGGGCGCTTTTGAGGCGCCGCCTTCCCTCGTCGCTCGTTCCTCGCTCCTCAGTCCAGGCGGCACCGCGCCCCTTTGGCGCGTCAGTCCAGGCGGCGCCGCGCCCCTTCGGCTCGCTCACGCGACACCTGCTTTCCGGTACCGGACCGCCAGCCCGGTCAGCGCTGCGGCCAGGAGCAGGAGCAGCATCGCCCCGTAGAGGGGCCCGTAGTTACCCGGCGGGGGTATCGGTCCCGGCGAGGTGCCGCCGAGCCACTGCCGCACGCCGTCCAGCACGGTGAACGGGCTGGCCAGGCCAGATAGCTGCGCCCCGGTCGTAGCCGCCTGCCCGCCCACGCCCCGGAACGGGTGGCCCTGGCCGCCGGTGCTCACTTTGTCCAGGATCCCGGCGAGAATCCAGGTCAGGAAGAAGAAGATGGCGATAGCGCCCGTTGAATAGGCGCGGCGTCCGCTCAGCGAGGCGAGGAAGAGCCCGATGGCGGCCAGCAACACGGCCCACATGAGACCGACCAGCAGGCCAGGGATGAGCGCCTTCGTCTCGTGCCAGATGGCGGAGCCACCGTGCGCCTGGGTGATCGTACCCAGGTAGAGGAACAGCAGCGGAATCTCGATCATCGCCAGGCAGGCCAGGATGAACGCGGCCAGCTTCGCGAACGGGTAGTCCAGGCGGCGCAGCGGCCGTGAGAAATACAGCGGCAGGACGTGGCTGCGCAGGTCGCGGGAGACAAGCTCGGGGGCCAGGGCGGCGACGAAGATGATCATTACGATGACCCGCAGCTGGAAAATGTACGTGTCGTAAGGGATCGAGCGCGGGTTGCCCTGGGCCACCCCCACCGCGTTGGCCACCGCGGGCAAGCACATGATGACGAAGGTGATGACCGGCACGATCTTGGCCTTGGCGCCGCGGCCGATGCCGAAGGCGGACCGCAGGCTGTGCCAGCAGAGTGCTCTGATGATCGCCGCGCGGCCCAGCCGCGGGCCCTCGTAGCGCCGGTAGCCGATGTCGTGGATGACGCCACCGTGGCCGGCCCCCGCGGTACCAGTGTCAGCGGTCACGGCGTGCCTCCTCCCTCGTTCCCGTTGTCGTGGAAGAGCTCTTCCACGTGGCGCCTGCGCTGTTCCAGGCGGTTCAGCGGCAGGCCGAGGTCCGCGATCGCGTCACGGACCGCGTCGTAGGTGGCGTCCGTCTCGATCTGGACGAGCAGCGCCCGGTCGCTGCGCTGCGGTCGCAGCCCCCGCTCGGCGAGTTCCGCCTGCAGCTCCCCGATGCCCTCATCGACCTCGATCAGCAGCACCTGGCTCACCTGGGTGAAGCTGGTCATGCTGTCGGAGCGGAGCAGCCGGCCCCCGTCAATGGCCACCAGGTGGTCGCAGATCTGCTCGATCTCCCCGAGCAGGTGCGAGGACACGACGATGGAAATACCGAACTCCGCGCCGATCCGGCTGATCAGGTCGAGCATCGAGGACCGCCCGGCCGGATCGAGCCCGATGGTCGGCTCGTCGAGCAGCATCAGCCGCGGGTCCCCGACCAGGGCCTGGGCCAGCTTCACCCGCTGTTTCATGCCGGTCGAGTAGGTGCCGATCTGCCGGTAGCGCTCCTCGTACAAGCCGACATGGCGCAGCGACTCGGCGGCCCGCTCCTTGGCCGCGGTCGGCGGCAGCCCGGACATCCGGCCGAGGTGCGTGACGAACTCGGTCGCGGTGACATCCGGCGGAAGGCAGTCATGTTCCGGCATGTAGCCGGTCAGCATCCTGATCTGCTCCCCATCACTGGCGCAGTCATGGCCGAGCACGGCCGCCCGCCCGCTGGTGACGGGCAGTAGGCCGAGCAGGATCTTTATTAACGTGGACTTGCCGGCGCCGTTCGCGCCGACCAGCCCGGTGATGCCGGGCCCGACGGTCACGGTCAGGCCGTCCAGTGCGGTCACCCCGGCCGGATACCGCTTGGTGAGCGCCGCCGCCTCGATGACGGCGGTGGAGTCCGGCACTCCGGGCGCCGGCCCGGAGCGCAACGGTAGTCGAGCGGTCACGGTATTCTGGCCTCGCCTTCCTGTGGAGTCATCCAAGGATCCCGGTCGGCCGGGCCGCCGTCATCATCCCTGAGGACTGCTTTCCAGTCCCTCCTGAGCACCATTTGGCCTCCGCCGCGACCCGCGGTCCGCCCCGGATCCTACGACCCGGGGATGACGCAGGCACGGTCCGGGCGGGTTACCGTGACCACGTGAGCGCAGAGTCCCGCACAGCGCCCGTGGCGTCACGCGCGATGCCCGCCCGGCCCCGCCAGCCGCCGACTGCCCACGGGCCGCCCCTGACCATGCGGATCCGGCCAGGTCACTGGGTCGCGCTGGACTACTCACTGGCAGTCTGGTGCGTAATAATCACGTTCGGGCTCCTGGACACCGGCACCGGTATCTATACGTTCCCGTTCCAGGGCTGGCACGCGAAGCTGTGGCTGCCTCCGGTGCTGGCGATCTGCCTGGCCATCCCGGTCGCCATCAGGCGCCGCAACCCGGTGCGTGCGCTCGGCCTTCTCCTGCTGGCCTGCGTCGTTTTCCTGTTCGCCGACGGCCAGCTCATCCGGGGCGCGTTCGTCCCGCTGGTGGCGGTGCTTTACCTGGTGGCCGCCACCTACCGGCGCGCGGCCGGGATTGCCGCGCTCGCCGCCGTGCTCGCGGTGCTGGCGGTCCAGGGCCTGGTCTGGCAGCGCGCCGGGGAGGGCGCGGGCAACTTGGTCGTCGCCGGGCTGGTGATGATCATCTCCTGGATGGTCGGTTATGCGGTACGGCAGCGGCGGGCCTATGCGGCGCACCTGTGGGACCAGGCCGCCAGCACGGCGGTCACCGAGGAGCGGCTCCGGATCGCGAGGGAGTTGCACGACGTGGTAGCGCACAGCATGACCGTGGTAGCGGTCCAGGCCGGCTTCGGCGAATACGTCTTCGACAGCCAGCCTGGCGAGGCACGGGCCGCGCTGGGCGCCATCCAGACGGTGAGCCGTGAGGCGCTGAGCGACATGCAGCGGCTCCTTGGCGTCCTGCGCCAGGCGGCGGAGCGGGGCGGGGACGCCAGCGACGGCGGCCCGGCAGGCCGGTCTAGCCGGTCTAGCCGGTCTAGCCAGTCGGGCCGGTCTGGCCGGTCTGGCCGGTCTGGCCGGTCTGGTGATGACATCGGCGCGGCAGGCGGCGGCACCCGCCGACCCGATGTCAAGGCGGCGGGGGACGGCCGGTCGGGCACCGGGGCTCCGCTTGCGCCGGCCCCCGGGCTGGCTGACCTGGACCGGCTGGTGGCGAGGACCGCCGGGGCCGGCGTTGAGGTGGCAGTCGAGCGGACCGGTGCGGTGCGGGACGTCCCGGCCGGGATCGACCTATCGGCGTACCGCATCGTGCAGGAGGCGCTGACCAACGTGGTCAAGCATTCCGGGGCGAGCACCTGCCATGTCGTCATCGGCTACGGCACCGATGACCTGTCGGTCGAGATCACCGATCCGGGTCCGTGCGCCCGCGCGCGGGCCGGGGCCAGCGGCCGCAACGGTGCTCCGCTGATCATGAGCGCGGGCCATGGCATCGTCGGCATGCGGGAACGGGTCAGCCTGTGCGGGGGTGAGTTCAGTGCGGCGCTGTTGCCGGATGAGGGATTCATGGTGACCGCGCGCCTTCCGCTCGCCAGCGGCGCGCCGTGACGCTCCGGGTGGTGGTCGCCGACGACCAGGCCCTGGTCCGTGCGGGGTTCCGCGGCATCGTCGCGGCCACGCCCGGATTCTCGGTGGTAGGCGAGGCCAGCACCGGGGCCGATGCCGTGGAGGAGGCCCGCCGCACCCAGCCCGACGTCGTCCTCATGGACGTCCGCATGCCGGTCATGGACGGCATCGAGGCCACCCGCCGGATCACTGGATCAGCCGCGACCGCTGGCGTGCGCGTGCTCATCCTCACCACTTTCGACCTGGATGAGTACGTCTACTCAGCGTTGCGCGCCGGGGCCAGTGGCTTCCTGCTCAAGAGCACGCTGCCGAGTGAACTCCTCACCGCCATCCGGGTGATCGCCGATGGCGACGCGCTGCTCGCCCCGAGCGTCACCCGGCGCCTGGTCGAGGAGTTCGCCCGCAAGCCCATGACGGCGGCGCCCGCCCGGCCCGGGCAGCCCGACCTGCGCGCCATCACGGCGCGCGAGCGGGAGGTCCTCGGGCTGATCGCCAGCGGCCTGTCCAACGCCGAGATCGCCACCGAGCTGAGCATCAGCCCGGCCACCACCAAGACGCACGTGGGCCACCTGCTCACCAAGCTCAGCGCCCGCGACCGCGTCCACCTGGTCATCCTCGCCTACCAGGCCGGCCTAGCCACGCCCGGCTGAAGGAGCGGACCTCATGACCGGCAGGGAGCAAGCGGGCGCTCGGCCGGGGCCTGCAGGCTCCGTCGGCGCTGCGGGGCAGGCCCGGGCGACCCGGATCGTGCTGGCCGCCCTGCTGATGGCCCTGGTGCTGGCCGGCCTGCGGGGCCACATCCGGCTGCACGACCAGGCCGGTCCCTATCAGGGTGATGGCATCGTCGTCGGGGTGATGCTCGAGGCGGTCCTCGCCGGGCTGCTCGTCGCGCTGCTCATCAGGGGCCGCAGGGCCCCCGCCGAGGCCGTGCTGGCCGCGCGGCTGCGCATCGTGCTGCGGCCTGTGCTGATCACCGGCCTCATCGTGATCCCCTTGACCCTGCTGGTCGCTGCACCGCTGCGGACCCATCCCCGCCTGCAGAGGTTGCCCGGCGGTTCCCGGCCCACGTTACGGCCCCGGTTGCCCTCGGCCCGCCCGGCGCCGCACGGGTCGGTGGCCATCCACATTCCCCTGTCAGGAGTGCTCTACGCCCTGCTCATCATCGCCCTGATCACCGGGACCGCGGCCTGCGCTGTCCTGCTGCGGCGGCGGCAGGCCTCCGCCGCAGCCGCCGCCAGCTATCCGGAGGTGGTGCCTGATGCCGACGCCCAGCGAGCTGGGTTGCGCGACGCCGTCGAGTCCGGCAGCAGCGCGCTGCGCGCCTTCGGCGAGGCCCGGGCCGCGATCATCGCCTGCTACCTGTCCATGGAACAGAGCCTGGGCCGTGCGGGCGCGGTGCGGGACGCAGCCGACACCCCTGATGAGCTCCTGGCCCGGGCAGCCCGCGCCGGCCTGGTCCGCGGCTCGGCCGCAGCCCGGCTGACCGGGCTCTTCTATGAGGCACGGTTCTCCAGCCACCAGCTGGGCACGGAGCAGCGTGACGCGGCCCGAGAAGCGCTGCGCGAGCTGGCCGATGACCTGGTGCAGCCCCAGGCCGGGACGGGTGACCGCCGATGACCGGCCAGTCAGCTCCCACGGTCAGCCAGGGTCGGCCGGGCACCTGGGAGTGGCTCTTCGCCGTCCCGGAGCTCACCATCGCGGCCGGGCTGGCGGCCGCAGCGGGCGCGGCGGGCTACGCCCTGGCCGGGCCCGCCGCCATGGCGGTGGTGGTGATCGTCGTGGCGGCCGCGGGATGTGCCATCCTGCCTCGTCTCGTCCCGGCCGCGGAGCCCGCACCCTTCCTGGATACCGCTGAGCCCGGTCCGGCCTCAGGGTCATCCTTCGCGTCGTCCGGCGACTACTGGCGCAAGCGCGCGAGGGTGGCGGAAGGGACGCAGTCCATGGCCGCCTACAACGCCGGCCTGCGCCTGACATTGGAGCACCTGCTGGCGTCGCGGCTCTCCGAGCGCCACGGCATCAGCCTCTACGAGGACCCCGCAGCGGCGCACCGGCTGCTCGGCACGGATGGCCGCGACGGCGACCTGTGGCACTGGATTGACCCGGCCGGCCGGCCCGCCGCGGCAGCCGATCCGGGCGAGCCGGGGCGGCGCGGCCAACCAGGGCGGCGCGGCCAACCAGGGCAGCGCGACCAACCAGGGCAGCGCGGCGAGCCGGGGCAGCGCGACCAACCGGGGCAGCGCGGCGAGCCGGGGCAGCGCGGCGAGCCCGGAATCCCGGAGCGGACGCTGATCCGCCTCATCGACCGACTGGAGCATCTGTGACCGACACGACTCCTACACCGCGGCAGACGGCCGCGCGGTGTGCCCGCATCCTGGAAGAGGTCGAGCGGGCAGTCGTCGGCAACCGGCGGGCCCTCGAACTGGTGCTCATCGGCATCCTGGCCGGCGGCCACATCCTGATCGAGGACCTGCCGGGGCTGGGCAAGACGCTGATCGCCCGGTCGTTCGCGCAGGTGCTGGGGCTGGACTTCACCCGCATCCAGTTCACGCCGGACCTGCTGCCCTCCGACGTGGTCGGCGCGCCGATGTACGACCAGCGGACCGGGGAGATGACGTTCCGCCCCGGCCCGGTCTTCACCCAGCTGCTGCTCGCTGACGAGATCAACCGGACGCCACCGAAAACGCAAGCGGCCCTGCTTGAGGCGATGGGCGAGGGGCAGGTGAGCATGGACGGGCAGACCAGGAAGCTGCCCCAGCCCTTCGTGGTGCTCGCAACCGACAACCCGATCGAGTACGAGGGCACCTATGAGCTGCCGGAGGCCCAGCTCGACCGCTTCCTGCTGCGGCTGCGGCTCGGCTACCTGCAGGCGGCCGACGAGGCGGCGATGCTCCAGCGGAGGCTGGACCGGCGGGTGGAGAACGCGGCGCTGGAACAGGTCACCGATACCCCGGAACTACTCACCATGCGGACCTCACTGGAAGATGTGGAGGTCGCCCCGGACCTCCTGGACTACGCAGTGTCCCTGGTCCGGGCGACCAGGGGCCACCGGCAGATCCAGGTGGGCGCCAGCCCCCGGGGCGCCCTCGCGCTGGTACAGCTGGCCCGCGGCCAGGCCCTGCTGCACCTGCGGGACTACGTGACCCCCGACGACATCAAGCAGATAGCCGTGCCCGCCCTGGCGCACCGGGTCACCCTCCGCCCGGAACTATGGGTGCGCCAGGTCAGCCCCGACGACGTGGTTGCCGGGCTGCTCGGCACCGTGCCCACGCCACGGACCAGGCCTGCGGCCGGCGCCCATACCTGACCAAGAACGAACCGCTACCGAACGGCAACGCAATGCTGGCTCCCGAACAACGGGTTCCGGGGGGTCACCACCCCGGGCCGGCGCAACACGGGGTTCCGGTGGGTCGCACCCCGCGGAGCGCACTGCGCTGGGGTATGTCAGGTCATGCCCGCCGGGTCCTTACCCTGGCCCTGGCCGGCCTGGTAATCGCGATCATCACCGGGCGCGCTGAATTCGCCGGCGTGGCGGCCCCGGCGGTGCTGCTGCTGGCTACCTGGCGGCGCGAGCGGCCCCAGCAACTCCAGGTGACCGTAGCGCTCACCGCATCCAAGACCGTGGAGGGCGAGCGGTCCGTGGTGGACGTGACCATCGAGGGACAGGGCGAGCACACCGTGCAGGCCCGGTTGCACCCCGCGCGGGCGATCCTGCCGCTGCCGGGACCGGGCGGCCAGGCTCCCGGCCGCGGAGCAGGCAGCACGGTCCGGCTGCCGTTCGCGGTGACCCGCTGGGGCCGCCATCACGTGGGCACGCTGGAGATCATCCTGCGCGACCGCTGGCGGCTCGCGGAGGGCAGCATCGTGATGGCACTGCCGCGGCTCGACTGCTATCCACGACCGGCCGCGCAGCAGACGAGGGTGGTGCTCAGCCGGCTGCCGAACCGGCTCGGCGAGCATCCCGCCCGGGCACCGGGCGAGGGCATCGAGTTCGCCGGTGTCCGTGAGTACGTGCCGGGCGACCGGCAGCGGAGCATCAACTGGCCGGCCACCACCCGGCGCGGCCGCCTTCAGGTGAACACCTTCGCGGCCGAGCGCTCCCAGGACGTGGTCATCCTGGTGGATGCCACCCCGGACGCCGGTGAGCCCGGGCACGGCGCGGCGGATCTCGCGCTGCGCGGCGCCGCCGCGGCGGCTCGCGCCTACCTGGCCGCCAGGGACCGGGTGGGGCTCATCACGTACCGGTACCAGATGCGCTGGCTGGTCCCGGGCCTCGGCCAGCGGCAGTTCTACCGGATCGCCGAGGCGATGCTGGCCGATCAGGGCAACTGGTCGGCCGACCCGGGGTTCAGCCGGCTCCCCCGGGCCGCCCTGCCGCCCGGGGCGCTGATCCTGGTCTTCAGCGCGCTGCTCGACCGCAGGCTGGTCGAGACGCTGCGGGACATGCGGGAACGTGGCTTCGCGGTGCTTATCGTTGACGTCCTCACCGCCGAGCCGGGCGCTGGCCGGGCCCGCATCGGCCGGCTGGCCCGCCGGATATGGCGCATGGAACAGGAGGCGATCAGGTTCTCCCTGCGCGAACTGGGCATCCCGGTGGTGCACTGGGACGGAGAGCAGAGCCTCGACCTGCCGCTGGCACAATACGCGCGGCGTCCCGTGGTGACCCGCCGATGACGGCAGATGACCGGCCGATGAGGGCAGGTGACCTGCCGACGAGGGCCGGTGATATGCCCATGAACCCAGGTGACGCGCCAACGATGGCTGGCTGGTCCGCCTGGCGCGGCGCACCGCTGCGGCCCATGGTGGCGGCGGCGGTGCTCGGCACGGCCTGCGTGGCCTGGGCGGCCTACCCGGTCCGGTCCGCCGGCCGGCTCGGCCTGGCCATCGCAGTCCTGGCGGCCTGCTGCGTCGCGGCCGGGGCGGCCCGGCTCGCCGCTACAGGGCTGGCGGCCCCGGACGGCAGCCGCGTCTTCGAGCGACTGCAGGTGCGGATATGGCACTGGGCCCTGGACACGCTGCGGCGGGTGCCCTGGGCGGAGGGTGCCGTGATCGGCGCGCTCTCCTTGGAGGCCTTGCACCGGTCACGGCCCTGGCACACCGGGCTGCTCGGCGCCGCGCTCATTGGCTACCTGCTCGCGACGCACCTGGCCGAGTCGGCCGCCCCGCCCGGCGTGCTCCGCGGTCAGCTTCCGGTGCTCGTCGCTGGGCTCGGGCTGCTGGTGCTGGCTGTCGGTGCCGCCCTGCTCCCCTCCGCCGGGGCCGGCCTGGCCGCCGACTGGCTGCGCGTGATGGCGGCGATCGCCGCCATCACGGTCGGTGCGCTGGCCCTGCCCGTGTGAGCCCCGCCTGGCCACGGGTGCGTCCCGGGTGTAACCGCATGGGTGCATAAAGCGCTTCACAGGCAGTGCGGAATCGGGCCTGCTCGCCGGAATGGCCCTGTCTTCGTTATCTTCGGCAGGTTCAATGGACTTCGACACCTCGCCGCGGTGATGAACGTCAGGACCGAGGCACTCGGTGGCGGCAACAGCGACGAGCAAGGACCAGACCGGCCGCAGGCCTCACCGGCTGAACCGGCCGCAGAGGAAGTGAGCTGAATGGCTGGGATGTCAGGGATACCGAGGAGCCGCGGCGCCTTCAGCGGCGTGATGCTGATCCTGCTCGGCGCGTGGGGCGGGCTGATTCCCTTCGTCGGTCCCTATCTCCATTACGCCTACACCCCCCCGAACACGGCCTGGCACTTCACGCTGGCCCGGCTCTGGCTGGAGATCTTGCCGGGCGCCGCAGTCGTACTCGGCGGCGTGCTCGTCACGCTGAGCGCCTCAAGGCTGATCGCGGGTGGCGGCGCGATCCTCGCCGCGCTCGGCGGCGGCTGGTTCGTCGTCGGCCGGGAAGTAAACAGGCTGTGGCCGCATCTGGGTGTCCCCGGGGCGCCGGCCGGGATTTCCGTCACCCGGCGAGTACTCGAGGAACTCGGCTTCTTCACCGGACTTGGCGTCGTGATCGTGTTCTTCGCCGCGCTGGCGCTCGGCCGCTGCTCCGTGGCCGTCTCCCAGGACGCTCCCGGCCAGCACCGTGGTCCCCCCCGCGAACTCTGGCCGCTTCCCTGACCACATGGCCGACCCGCCCGAAGGATCGAGCCACTACCCCTACCCGCCCGGCGACGACGCCCCAGCGGGGAGGGACTGGGCGGCTGGGCCTAGCCCCGCCCCAGACCTGACCGCGGGCTGGGCCGCTAGGCCGGGCGGGACGCCGCCGGGGGGTTACCGGCCGACGGCGTAGCCCTGCATGCCCCGGGGGTTCGCCGCCGCGTACAGGAACCCCCGGTCGCGGGCGACGGCGCTGATCCGGCCCAGCGACCATGGCGGCCGGACCGTCACATCGTGCCCCCTGGCGCGCAGTCCCGCGATCACGGTGGCCCCCGCCCGCTCCTCCACGTCGACGGCCCGCGGCCAGGACTCCCGCGGGTAGAACGACGAGGGGAAATGGCTGGTGTGGAACGCCGGCGCGTCGATGGCCTCCTGCAGGTTCATCCCGAAGAGCACGTGGTTGAGGAAGAAAGCCAGCGTCCACTGGTCCTGCTGATCCCCGCCCGGAGTGCCGAACGCCAGGTATGGCTCCCCGTCGCGCAGGGCCAGGCTCGGCGACAGCGTGGTCCGCGGCCGCTTGCCCGGCGCCAGCGTGTTGGGCAGCCCCGGGGTGAGGGTGAACATCTGCGCCCGGGTGCCCAGGCAGAACCCGAGCCCGGGGATGACGGGCGAACTCTGCAGCCAGCCGCCGCTGGGCGTCGCGGTCACGACGTTGCCGAACCGATCGGCGACATCCAGGTGGCAGGTGTCGCCCGGGCCGCGCAGGCCCGTCACCGGGCGCGCGCTGGCGCCGGCCCCGGTGTCCGCCATGGTCGGCTCCCCCGAACCGGCCCCGTACGGTATCTGGACGTCCCCGGTCGCGTAGCCGGGCAGCCGGGGCGCCATCCCGCCCGGTGCACCTGGGACAAGGTCCCCGGATGCTTCCGCGCCGACCAGCGCCCGGCGCTGCGCCGCGTACTCCGCCGACAGCAGGCCCGCGAGCGGCACCTCACCGAACCGCGGGTCCCCGTACCAGGCCTCCCGGTCGGCGAAAGCCAGCTTCGCGCACTCCACCACGGTGTGCATGAACTCGGCGCTACCCGGTTCCATCGCCTCGACGCCGGACCCGGCGAGCAGCGCCAGTTGCTGCAGGAACACCAGGCCCTGACCCCACGGGCCGGTCTTGCACACGGTCAGGCCTGCGTAGTCGAAGATCACGGGCGTTTCGGCCGACGCCCGCCAGCCGGCCAGGTCCGCCCCGGTGAGCAGCGCGCGGTGCCGCTCCCCCGTGACATCCATGACCTCGGCTCGCTGGGTGTACGCGGTGATCGCCTCGGCCACGAAGCCGTCGTAGAACGCGCGCCTGGCCGCCTCGATCTGGCCGTCCCGGGCGCTGCCCACTGCCTCTGCCTCATCGAGGATGCGCTGGTAGGCAGCAGCAAGAACAGGATTAGCAAAACGAGAACCCGGGCTGGGCACCCCATCAGCAAGGTAGATCTCGGCTGAGCTCGGCCAGTGATCACGGAACAAACCGGCCACCGAGGCGATACCGGCGCTCGCGCCGGGCAGCATCGGGTAGCCGTCCCGGGCGTAGCCGATCGCATACTGCATGACGTCCCGGAGGCCGAGCCGGCCGTAGCGCTGCAGCAGCAGCATCCAGGTCCCGAAGGCGGCCGGCACGCAGGGAGCGAGCAGCCCGTCGCCGGGGACCAGGTCGAGGCCGAGCGCGCCGAACGCCGCGAGGGTGGCGCCCTGCGGCGCGGGCCCCTGGCCGTCGAGCACGAACACCTGCGCCTGCGCGGCGTCGTAGCCGATCACCGGGACCTCCCCGCCGGGCCCGTTCAGGTGCGGCTCGACCACCTGGAGCACCAGCCCGGCGGCGACGGCGGCGTCGAACGCATTGCCGCCCGCCTCAAGCACGGCCAGCCCCGCGGCCGAGGCGAGCCAGTGCGTGGACGCCACCATGCCGAAGGTGCCGGCCAGCTGCGGCCGGGTGGTGAACGACGATCCCTGGGGCACCATGCGCACTCCTTGGAGGTGACACCGGCGCGCTGCCGGTCCGGCGGGCGGTCCGGCCGGCGACCTGGCTGGACACTGCCGACGGTATCGCGGCAGGCCACGACGAAGCCGGGCACAACCGGCAGGCACCCGGCGCAGTCGTAATAGGCAGGGACGGGGCATTCCGGGCTATCCATTCCTGACGGGCAGCTGATCCACGCAGAGCACGCACCCGATTACCGACAGCAGCAACCACCGCGCCCGGCAGCGCGTCGTAAGAGTCGTAGAACCAGCATGGGATCCCCAGAGCAGGGACTCCGCCACAACAAAGGGGCACGTCCATGACACCATCGGCCCACCCGGCCCGCCAGGCAATCGCGGCGGCAGCTCTCGTCTGCGGCGCCGCGCTGGCCGCCGCGTGCGGATCCGTCCAGAGCACGTCCAGTGGGCAGACGTCATCGGCGGGCACTGGCGGGCACTCGGCCCCGGTCGTGTCCCCTGTGGCCAGCGACGCCGCCAGCCAGGCCAGTTCCGCCGCGCCGAGCAGCGCGGCCGCGCGGAGCGCGTGCGCCGCGTCCGACCTCAAGGTCACGATCGTCGCCAGTGGCGGCGGCGCCGCGGCGGGGAGCACGTATTACCCGCTTAACTTCACCAACGTCTCCGGCAGTTCCTGCACCCTCGACGGCTACCCGGGTATCTCGTTCGTGACCAGCCCGGCCGGCAGCCAGATCGGCAGCCCCGCCAGCAGGAACCCGGCGGTGGCCGCGGCTCCCGTGACCCTCGCGCCCGGCGGGACTGCGCACGCCACCTTGCAAGTCGTGGATGCCCTGAACTACAGCGCGTCCGTGTGCCACCCGGTGGCCGCGCACTGGCTGCGGCTCTTCCCGCCGAACCAGTACTCGGCGGTGTATGTCAGCTTCACGGCGACGACCTGCTCGGCGAAAGTGCCGAGCAACCTCGGCAGCGCGCTCACTGTTGACGCGATCAAGGCGGGCGAGGGCAAGCCCGGGCAAGGACTCTGACCGGGCCGGGACTCTGGCCGGCCCGGGACTCTGACCGGCCCGGTGATTCCGGTCGATCCGCGGGCGGCGGGTGCCGCCCGGTAACGTCGGGGTCATGGACGACCTCCCCCCGCGGTTGCGGGCCGTGTGCGACCTCGACGTTGCTGAGGTGCGCGAGTACAGCGGACGGCACGAGTACGACGGGACCATCCAGGATCTGTCGCCGGACGGCGTGCGCCAGGGCCTGCGCAGGCTGTCCGAGGCCGCCGCCAGCGGGCCGCTGGATGATCCGCATGACGAGGCGCACCTGGCGGCGTTCGAGCAGCGCGCCCGGGTCGCCTTCGGCGACCTGGAGTTGCACCGACGCAGCCCGCTGCCGCACCTGGATGGTCTCGACCTGGCCTGCTACGACCGCGACTACGCTCCGGCCTCCGAACGTGACCGGGCCCGGCTTGAGCATCTCGCGGGGTGGCCGCGGGCCGTGGACTGCGCCGTGGCCGCACTCGACCGGCTGAGTTCGCCGGTGGCCACCGCCCTGCTCGGCGGCATCCGCGGGCTGGCCGCGGGCATCCCGGCCGATGCGCCGGCCGACACCCGGGCGGCGGCGGCCGCCGCGCACGACCGCCTGGCCGCGCACGTGGAGCGCGCCGCCACTGACGGCGACCCCGATCCTTCGCTCGGCGAGGCCGGGCTCACCGCCCTGATGAGCAGCGCCGAGGGCATGGACGTGGATCTCGGCAGGCTCGCGGAACGGGCCGACGCCGAGCGGGACAGGTTGCTGCGCCTGCTCGCCGCGGACGCCGCACGGATCGACGCCGGCCGGCCGCCGCTGGAGGTAGCTCGCGACCTGGTCCGGGATCACCCCGGTCCCGACGGCGTCATCGACGCGGCACGGGACTGGACCCAGAAGGCGATCGAGTTCACCAGGGAGCGGGACCTGGTCCCGTACCACGACGGTGTCTGCCTGGTCGGGCCGGCGCCCGAGTCCCGGCGCTGGGGCATGGCCATGATGTCCAGCGCGGCGCCGGGCGAGCCAGAGGGACCCTCCTGGTATCACATCACCCCGCCGGATCCGTCCTGGCCGGCTCAGGAGCAGGAGGAGTGGCTGGAAGTCTTCAGCACGGCCACCCTGCCCGGCATCACCGTGCATGAGGTCGCGCCCGGGCATTTCTCGCACGGCCGGGCCCTGCGCCGGGCGCCGACCCCGCTGCGGCGCACCCTGCACTCGGCGGCCTTCGTCGAGGGCTGGGCGCACTACGCGGAGGAACTCTGCGTTGAGGAGGGGTTCTGCGCCGATGATCCCAGGTTCGCGGTAGGCGTCTGGCTGGAGGCACTGGTCCGGGTCACCCGGCTCGCGTGCGCGATCGGCGTGCACACCGCGGGCATGAGCGTCGAGGAGGGCGCACGCAGGTTCGCGGCGGACACCCACCTGAGCGGGCCGGCCGCGCTGTCGGAGGCCCGCCGGGCCACCTTCGACCCGACCTACGGCCGCTACACCTGGGGCAAGCTGCAGATCCTGGACCTGCGTGAGCGAGCGCGGAAGCACTGGGGCGCGGACTTCTCGCTGCGCCGGTTCCACACGGCCATGATGAATCTCGGCTCGCCCCCGCTCGGCCTGCTCGACATCGCCCTCGAACGCGGCTGACCCGCTGCCGGAGGTTGATCCGGCGGCCAGCCTGAGGCATAGTTTGACTATGTCAACGAAATCTTTGACTTCGGCAACGAATGCTGCGGCAGGCGGTCGGGGCGACGGACGCGGCACGGCAGGCGGAGCGGCCGGTGAGCGTGTCATGGCCGAGCGCGTCACGGCGGTGCGCGAGTTCAACCGCTTCTACACGAACCTGCTCGGACTGCTCCGCGAGGGACTGCTGGACACGCCGTACTCGCTCACCGAAGCACGGGTGATCTTCGAACTGGCGCGCGAGGACCCGGCCGAGGTGACCGCGCTGCGCCGGTCACTGGACATCGACGCCGGCTACCTGAGCCGGATCCTGGCCCGGTTCGAGGCCGACGCCCTGATCACCAGGGAACGCGCGGCCTCGGACGGCCGCCGCCAAGTCATTGGCCTGACCGAGACGGGCCGGGAAACGTTCGGGATGCTGGATCGCAGCTCTGGTGAGCAGATCCGCGCGCTGCTGGCCGCGCTCACCGAGGAGGACCAGGGGCGGCTGACCGCGGCCATGGCGGCCATCAGGCAGACCATCGAGGGCTCCCCCCGGCCCGCCGCGTTCGTGATCCGGCCGCCCGGCCCCGGCGACCTGGGCTGGGTCGTGCACCGGAACGGGGCGCTCTACGCGCAGGAGTACGGATGGGATGGCAGCTACGAGGCGCTGGTGGCGCGGATCGTCGCGGACTACGCCGGGCGCGCCGATCCGACCCGCGAAGCGGCCTGGATGGCCGAACTGGACGGCGCGCCGGCCGGATGCGTGTTCTGCATGCGCAAGACGGACACGACCGCGCAACTCCGTCTGCTGCTCGTCGAGCCGCGGGCGCGGGGCATGGGCCTGGGCGGCCGCCTGGTCGCCGAGTGCGTGGCCTTCGCCCGCCGGGCCGGCTACGCGGAGATCGT